>Ga0080013_1000936_pt1 | contig 39751 bp, 50 predicted proteins | sample ETNvirenome_6_85_FD_69236 | JGI IMG/M metagenome (GOLD analysis project Ga0080013, IMG submission 69236) | Marine viral communities from the Pacific Ocean - ETNP_6_85 (SPADES assembly) (version 2) | ecosystem: Environmental > Aquatic > Marine > Oceanic | place: Pacific Ocean | collected 2013-06-19 | reverse complement strand
AGATGGGGTAATACCAGAATGTCCTGGTTTTGGACTCAATGCTACATTAAGTAAAAGTACAGTTAATGAAGTAGGTGATGATACAACATATGCTGAACATGTAGCAGGTGCCCTTACTGGGAATACAGATGATGTCATTGCAGTAATTAATTCTCCAACGACGAAAACGATAGTTGACACCGTATCACACGTTGTTACTCATCTTCCTGATGAAGCTAAAAAGGATGTTGAGAAGATATTTGGTGGATTATAAAATTTAATAAAAGGAAAAATTATGAAAAGAGTTTATAGAGGACTTGAATATTGGAAGTGGGAACTTCTATTCATTTCAGCTGGTGTAGCTACAAGTATATATTTAATAGTAAAATAAGAGGCTTAAAATGATTAAATTAAAAAAAATATTATCAGAAGATGCTGCTGATGACTTACAAGTAACATTTGGTGATGAAAAAATGTCACAGTTCGTACCTGATTTAGCCCGGGATTTAGCTGATGATCCAAAGGTTCAAGCAGTTTTAAACTCTGGAAAAGATGATGGAGATCCGGATGATGATAAGCTTCCAAATACAGTAACTAATTTAAAGGTAGGTGATTTGATACCTACTCAACAAGAAATTGGTTTTGATCAGAGCATTGAAACTTTATTAAATGATAAATGGAATAGTGTGTCTAGCATTTTAGATACATCACCTGCGGATGTAGGTGGCCCTATTGTAACATATGATGGAACATATGTCATTGATGGACATCATCGTTGGAGTCAAGTATTAGCAGCTAATCCCGAATCTACAATTCCTGCAATAGATATTAATAAAAAGGCAGGAATGGATCATAAAGATATATTAAAGGCAGTCCATGGTGCAGTTGCAGCAGAATTAGGTAAGGTACCTAGTTCAAAAAAGCTTGGCACCAATATACTAGACGGTGTTGATTCAAATGAAGTTAAAACAGCAGTAGATGCTATAACCCCAAAAGGTGAAAAATCTTGGAAAGAAGGCAAACCAGAATTTGGCCATGGCGAAGAATTAAAACAAAATTTAACAAATCATTTAACAACAAATCTAAAAAAAATAAAAGCTACCAAAGGAAAAGCCTCCGGAGGACCCGAACGAATACATATGCCACAAACAGATGCCGCTGGGACTAAATCAGAACCTAAATTGGATGCATTAGCTGCCGGCGAAATTAATATTGCTCCTCCATTTAAAAAAGAAGGAGTGATAAAACTAAAAGATTTATTAGCTGAAGGTAAATATGATCATATAGTTGGACGTCAGTTTGATGTTAAAGGTAAAGGTTATAGAATAGTTCGTATAGAAAATGATAGGTTTGCTCATGTAGTAGATGATCATCAAAACACTTCTATGTTTAGATTAAATTGGCTAACTAAAAACGTTCCTGGGTTTACACTTGATAAATCAAGGAAGGCAAGACCAGCAGCTTGGAATAAAGGACAAAAAACATTATCCAAAAGAGGATATGAAAAAATACTCAAAGGAGCTATGAAAGACGCCAAAGGTTTAGGAGACGAAGAATTTACTCATGATATGGCATCATCTATGATCCATGACCCCGAACTTAAAAAACACATACAAAAAGAATATCCAGCGATTAGAAGAGAAGAAGATTTAATCCAAAGATTGCAATATGATTTGGAGGCGTATGGATGATTAAATTAAAACAATTATTATTAGAATCTGAACTAGGCGATTGTTATGTAGCAGCCGCTCGGTTGGCTAGTAGGTTTCATGGAGAGCCTAAAGTGAAATTGGTTCATGGCATGGTTAATGGTCAAGGCGCATTAGAAGGTAAAAGATATGGACATGCTTGGGTAGAATACGGAAACAAAGTATTAGATCATTCTAATGGTAGGAAACTAGAAATTCCAAAATCAACATACTATGCGTTAGGTAGAATAAAGCCTGACCAGAATAAATACTATACTCCAGAAGAAACTATGAAATGGATGCTAAAGGCCAAACATTATGGGCCTTGGGAAATTACAGGCGACACAGTAATGGCAGAAGATATACCAGATGATAAGAGAGAGATAGGAAAAAAGAAAGTTCCTATACCCAGAGACGTATTAATACAATTATGATTAAACTAACTGACATAGTAAATGAAATATTAAAAGAAGATTGGTTTGACGAATATTTAGAATTTGTTGAAAAGGTTTTCGATGAACTTAAAACTCGGTTTAATATCCGCCCGGGGGATAGAGATGATATCGAAACTGTGTTTGGTGTTGCTTTAGAGAAGGGTTGGAAGAATAAATGGACACCAAAGAAGACGGCTTTAACTATGGTACCGGCCGGCCAGACATTTAAATTACACAGATGGTAAATGATAAAATTAAAAGATATATTAAATGAAGATTATGATTTAATATCCGATCGTAGTTACCTACCTGCTCTAAAAAATATATTAGTAAATCTTAAACGATTTAAAACAGCTCGAATATTATATCGAGGATTTAAAGCTCCAATACCTAGAAAAGATGCAGTTCATTTACCATTCGTTCAAGTTTCCAATACAGTAGAACGAGAAACTAAAGGCGGCCATAATCCAGTAGCTAAAAGAATTGTAAAAGGTCTACAACATAAATATAGATTTAAACATCCTCCTGTATTTACTTCATTTGATTATGATAACGCGAAAAAGTTTGGTGAACCATATATCTTTATTCCTAAAGGTTGGTTCGCTTCATACCAGAATCCGAAAATACCAGATATAGGATTAATAAAGACATCAGACCAAGAAATAAGTTTGTTCGCAGATAAGTTTACATCTGTTGTTGATGCAAATTATAATATTAAAGATTTAGTTGATGGCTATAAGAAGACATTATCTGGTGGCGTATCTGATGAAGCCATCCTTGATATAAAACAATATTATTTAATTAAGCCAAGTCATATAAAGCGAATGTTCCCGGCACAATTAAAAGTTGGTGAACTAAATACATATAAACAATTACAAGATGTAATTGAAAAATTAATTGAAGAAGAAGAACGCCGAATAAAACAAGCCGGCCCTAGGGCCTTTGCTAGTCCGGCGCCATTAGGCGAATGTATTACTGTAGCTAAAATGTTTGATGGTAATATGGTTTTAGGTAAAAACAGAGATAGAAATTATCATCCTAAACTAAAAGTTGTTAGAGATATGACCGGGTATGGTATTGAAGTATGTTACGTTGTAGATAACATGACCGATTGGACGGAAGGAATGAATAGTCACGGAATAGGAATAGTAAATTCAGCGTTATTTGTACAGCGAGATGAAAAGGAAACTAAATTAAAGAAAACAGCACTTCGATCTAAAGACGGTGTTAGAATTAGAGAAGTATTAGCTAAGAGTAATTTAAAAGATGCAGTAATAACAGCACTTAAATTTCATGGCGGAATTAAAGGCCATACACTTATTGGTGACGGCAATAAAATTATAAGTATTGAAAATACTAGTAGACTTAAACCAATTGTTAAAATTAAAGATTTAAATAAAGAACCATTAGTCAGAACTAATCATGGCTTAGAACATCCAGAAGCTGGATACCAAAATGGTAATGATAAATTATCATCAGAATTAAGGTTGGTAAATGCTTTAAATGTATTACATCAAAATGCCGATTATAAAAAATTATTCCCGGCTTTTTATAATCATAAACAAGATAAAGGACCCAAATATGATTTGGTTAGGGCTCAAAATAAATTGTGGACATCAAGTCAATTGTTGATGAATTTAGGTAAGAAAGAAATGATCCTTTATCTAGTTCCTGATAATGTAGAGTTTATTGGTGTAGAAAATAAATTACCTCCTGGTAGGAAACCAAAAATAAAAGTTACAATTAAACAATATAAAAATACACCAGAAAAAAAATATAGTACTTTCGTAACTACAGATAAGAAACCAAAACAAAATGCTTTAAGAAAATAATTATTGATTATATATTTCTACAACGTCTGGTATAGGAACTTTAAATGTGGAAGTATTATTTGTTAACAATAACCGACCTTCTTTAAGACCACAAATAGTTAATTTTTTATTATTTACATTAACCGATTTGCCACATAAGTAAGATAAATGTTTGTTAAACTGTAGAGCTCGTTCAGCAAATTGTTTATCTTTATTTGATATAGATATTTGATCCATTACATAAACCTTTTTATATTAAATATATGTATTTTTATAAAGTTTATAAAGCTTTAGGATAATTGAAATATATTTCTTATATTTAGATATAACTTTAAAACTACAATCAATGAGAAAACCTAGAAAAAAGAAAAATTCTAAAAAAATTAATAGTTGGGAAACGTATAAAGACACCCGCGGCGAAATATATATGATTTGTGCTAATAGCGAACCGGATGGGAAAACTTTTGATGGAAAATATTGGAAGGGTGTACAATGTCATAATTTTACTCGTGTTGCTGATTATACTACTGCGGTAGTATGTCATGTATGTGCAAGAAAATTAGTAGACCCACCCATTTTAAAATCAGTCGTTAGAAAATCGGATAAACCTAGGGGCTGGCATTTTATGAAAGAATATGTACATAAAGATGGTACCGTATATCATAGAGGAGTAGAACAACCAAAATTAAAGGATACTTTATCTCCGACAGTAATCATACCAAAAGCTAAAAAGAAAAAATTATCTAGAATAGAAAAGTTAAATCTAAAAACTAAATTACTTATTGAATTTAATACATTAACAAAAGTAATGTTAAATACTACTAAAAAAACAGCGCGTGCCAAGGTTGCTCGTAAAATAAATAAGCTCCAAAAACAAATTAAAAAATTATAAGTTCCATTATTGTATTTCTAGTTAGTTCATATTTATTAAAGAATAATGATCCGGCTAACAGAAATACTAAAAGAAGAAAACTATAAAGTACTTGGTTATGTAAGGCCTGCAGAGTCCTTTCATACATTAGCCGAGTGGCAAAAAGTAGTTGAACAATTTTTGGCGTTACAAAAACAAGGTTACGACACAAGAGGCGGTAATATATCTAATAATCCAAAACTTGTAAAATTAATCAACAAATATTTTTCTTATCAATTAAATGTCGAAGTAGAACGATATGATTTACTAACTACAAAAAATGTTTTAGATTTTATAGAAGATTTTGTTAATCATCGTTTTTGGTCTATTGATGAGGAATACGGACATTATTTTCCAGATATATATGCACTTAAATTTGCTTATTTTTATTCCCGAGGTGATATAGAACCTTATGTAATGTTAGATGAAAATTATACTATGCAATTATATAAGTCATTAGATAATAAAAAGGTCTTAAATCATTATGTATCGCCTGATGGTCTTAAACGATTGCATAAAGCCATTAAGTCCGGAAATACATTTGATATATCAACATTCACTGTAGCAGAAAGGCCTTTCTTCCGTCCGGGCTCGACATTAATTATTCAATTAATAGGTAATGTTAAAGCTGGATTTAAGAGTGATATTAAAAGCTATGCACTAGATAATGGCCGTAGAGCCTGTAACTTATATAGATTAGGGTATCCAGGAACTGATGAGACTAATATATGTTATGAATTAGATTCTTGTAACGGAGAAATTAAAACTTCATTGTGGAATGAATATATTGCCGAACCCATTAAAATAATTGGTGTAAAAGAAAATATTTGAATATTTATTTTAAAGTGAGCTATCAAAATGAAAAAATCAGAATTTAAAAAATTAATACGAAGGCAGATTAGATCTGTTCTTCTAGAAGCCAAAGGAATGGTTGGCACCGGATATGAACCAGTACCAACGGATAATGCTATTTCACAGCAACTACCTTTAGCACCTGGTCAAAAAATAGTATTAAAGGCAGAAGGAGATGATGCTCGCGGATTAGTAATTCAACATAAAAAATCCGGAGGATATGATGTCTTTTATTGGTATGATGATCCTTCAAAAGCAACCGCTACAGAAGTAAAGATAGACGGTAAGAATGCTAAGAAAGAAGCCAAAAAAATATTTATAGGATTCCATAAGGTAGATAAAGTAAATGAAGCAAGAATTAACTCAGATGCTTCTTTAACTAAGTTCGTCCGTGATGTAAGTAAAACAACAAGACGAATGTCATATGATGAAAAATTTGATATGGCCATGAATTTTTTAAGAGAAGAAGATGGTCTAGAAGATTATCTAGTAAAAAAAGGAATTGGCTCTCCTGTTGAGTGGTTAGCTATAAGGATATAAAAATATGAAAAAATCACAACTTAAAAAATTGATCAAAGAGGAGATACGTAAAGTATTAAAAGAAGCTTTCGGAGATCCTATCGCCCAAAAATTAAATAAGATGTCCGGCCTAACAACGAGGTGGAGAAGTTTCTGGAAAAAAATGGCTACGCAATATGATATCGCTTGGGATAAATTACCTAAAGGAAGCTTCCGTAAAATTAAATCGCCGGCTGAAGCAAAAAAAGGAATGGCATTTTATGTTGTAAATCATGACAAACCAAATCCATTCGTAAATCAGAGGTCCTATTGGGGCAGGACCATTCCCGCAGGAGTTCTTGCAGTAACATTAGATGGTAAGATACAATATTATCATGGTCGTACAGAAGGAATAACATCAAAAGGCCATGGCGTACGTACTGATGATATTGTAGGACAAGCTCCTAGAGGAACTGCACAAATAAAGAAGCTAGCAGAAATTGCTGATGAAATTTATTTATTTGATTTAGAAGCTTTCCGTGGAGGGACTAAAGCTTTAAAAGCTGCTCGAGCAGAATTGAAATTAGGTAAAGATGTATTTAAAGATGATAAAAAATTCCGGCAAGCAAATATGTCCCGATACAGAGACTTATTAGCAGCCAAGATAGGTTCTAAAAGTCAAGTCGATCGAATAATGGCCGAAATAGTTAAATTAACTAATGAATATATATCAACCGGATTTCAAGCTGGTAAGAAAGGTACGCGGTATAAAAGCAGTATTGTCGTTGATATTAACGGAAAAGAAAATCAATTATCAGATATTGCTTCTAACATGCAACAAGCGTTAAGGACTTATGAAAGATATATCCAATATGAAAATGATATTGCTCGGGCAAAAAAGGATAGCTATAGTGACAGTTATGCACAAGGTGCATTAAAAAGAGAGGCGTTGGATCTTAAAGAATATTTACTTAAACTTAAAAAGGGTAATGTTACCTGGTAATATATTATGCCTGCAAAAAGTAAAAAACAACAACAATTTTTTGGTGTAGTTAGATCTATGCAAAAAGGTGATATCCCTAAAAAAGGAGAAGCCGGAAAAGTTGCTGATGATATGAAAAAGAAATCTGTAAAGGATTTTGCTAAAACAAAACATAAAGGATTACCTACAAAAGTAAAGAAAGAAAATGTAATGAATGTAAAGAAATGGATTCAGCAGGAAATCAGAACTGCATTAAAAGAGATTGATGGAGGTGCACCACTTGTAGCTCCTGATGGAACAATTCAAGGCGGACCAACTAAAAAGAAAAAAGGATTAGGTGATACTAGACCACTTGGAGAAGCAGATGTATTTGGTGGTGATACATCAACAGATTCAAAAGTTATTGATAAATTGACAGATAAATTTGAAGGACCTGTTAAATCTATATTAGATCTTATAAAAACTAAAGATGATTTAAACGCTGCTATAAGTTTACTAATAACAAAAGCAGAAGAAACAACTACTGGTTTGGGTAAAAGAACTAAACCACTATTATTAAAAACTGTAAAGGATTTATAAACCATGGAAATTAAAAATATGGTATATGCTGGCCTAGGAATGGGCAATATGGTACAAAAAAAGACGTACGAACACTATAAAAAAATGATAGAAGAAGGAAAAAAGAATAATTCAACTTTAACCTCAACTTTAGAAAACTTCTTCGAATCCTTAGATAATCAATCACAAGATGTTAAAGATAAAGTTGTAGATTCATTCCAATTAATTGCTGATAAATTAGGTTATGTTAAATTAAACGATTACGAAAACCTTCAAAAACGAATTAAAAACCTCGAGGCAGATCTAGCCAAAGCAACCTCCAAATAATACAGTAAAAAAGCTTACTTTTTTCTAGGATTTCTGAGATTTTTTTCTTATCTTTATTATAATAAAGAGAGAGAAATTAATTAAAACACATCATGAAAATTATGACGAAATCAGAAAGAAGCGAAACAATTAGTATTATTAGCGACGTTTATAAAGACGTTAATGGCATCCGACCAAGGAATTATAATTGGGATGCTTTTACCGATAAAGAGTTGACCGAATTTTTGGATGATTTGCATAAAGAAGCAGATAAACAATATTGGGAAATGCGTACGGAACAAGCCAAATCGGAATTAAAATTCATGAAATTAATTAATGATACTATAGCCTCTGGAGCTGGTAATAGAGAAACTGCTTTAAGATGGATTATCCAGGGGTATGATAATGGGCATATTGATGGTTGGACCATTGATGGTCTTTTAATCCAAAACAATATTGACTATACAAAATATGGATTTAAAATTAAAGCTGAATTGGAAAAGGTTGTTCAAAACATTTTTGAGGAATCAGAAGAAGATAACGTTGAATTAACCATTTAAAAATAAAAATCATGAAAACCGACAAATACGTAATATTTGATTTAGACGGTACTTTAGCTGATATAGAAGCCAGGAGAAAAGTATCTAAAATATATAAAAACGGAAAAGTTAAACAAGATTGGGACAAGTTTTTCGATCCGGAAAATATTAAATTAGACCAACCTAATTGGCCTGTAATATCTATCGCTAAGATGTTTAATAACTATGGCACAAAGGTATTCATCTTTTCCGGAAGAAGTAAAGCTACTAAAGATGCTACAAGAACCTGGCTTGCAATGTATGGCATACCTTATAATATATTGAAAATGAGGCCAACATCTAAAAAATGGATGTATATGCCAGATGACAAATTGAAACAAGGATGGCTAGATGACTTATTTCCAGGCGATAAAAAAGACAACATAGTAGCAGTATTTGATGACCGAAATAAAGTTGTCGATATGTGGCGAAAGAATGGTCTAACCTGTATGCAGGTTGCACCTGGAGATTTCTAAAATGAAGTATGCAGAGAAATTAAATATCGTGTATAAATCAGGAGCTGAAGGCACGCAACTCCGCAACTTATACTTCATTTTTAATAACTAAATATCATAACTAAATATCATGAATAAATATATAATGAGAACAATGGGTTTTGGCGATCAAGTTGACCTAGTAGAAAAAGGTAAATGTCCATTTTGTAAAAAACAAGTGGATCCGGGAAAATTTAAAGACGAATTAACCTTAAAGGAATACCGTATAAGTGGCATGTGTGAAAAATGCCAAAACGACTTTTTCGATTAATATAAAAGATATGGATGCACAACGGACGAGGCTTAGGCAGGTGCAACAAACTGGTGGGAAGCGAGCGGTTGACCAGCATCCATTTTTTATGAAAAAAAGCTAACAAATGTCTAGGACTTACGAGATTTTTTCCTTATCTTTATTATATAAGATAATAAAGAGAGATAAATTAATCAATAACCAATTAAAATTGAAAACTATGAAAAAGAAAAGTTTCGGAAGAGTAGAATTAAAGAGAGACCGCCAATTTGCGCATCATAATACCAAAAGAGGGAGAGCTAATAAAGCTGAGGTTTTAGCTCGGTTGGGTCTGAAAGATGATGGATATGTTGCTCCAAAATATTTTATGGTGGATGGCATTCCTCATAAGTATGATGAGAACGGAAATAAGGTTGCATTAGTACCGAAGAAGTCCGCCTAATTAGTCCGTACCTAAATTAAAATTTAATTTGGGTTACGCACAATATATAATATCAGCCGGTATTTTATCAAAAGAACTTTGGTAAAAATAATACTATAGCATATTTATTTAAAATAAGAATTATAGATATGTTAATAGTTGAAAATAAAAAAACCGGTAGTATATTCCAAGGATATGAATTAGAATATATGGTAGATGATGATGTCATGATAGGAGAAGTATATCTTGACGGAAATTTAATCTATCAATTTGATGATATTATCGATGAACATTTTTTAAAGGATGAATTTAAATCTGAATTTAAAATTATAAGGTCTGATGAAGACGAAGATATATTTGAAGATGAAGTGGCTGGTTTTGGATATTAACTGATATTTATAAATGTAAAAAGGAGATAATATGAGTTCAATAGAGTTATACACTAAAATGAAAGACTTATGGTCAGCATTTGAAGATAACCATGCAAAGTTTACAGAAAAGGGGAATAAGGCAGCTGCCACCAGAGCAAGGAAATCAATAGGTGAGCTGAAAAAAATTGTTTCTGAATATCGAAAGATATCAGTTTTAGAATCAAAAGGGAAATAATGCACCGCTTAACACATGCAGACTTGCATACCGAAATCGTTGTAATAAAAAAAGAAATTGGATGTTGTAAACAAGATCTAGAGGAAATAAATACAAACCTCAAGGAAGTCAAAAAAGTATTGTTAGATCCGGATAGCGGAGCAATAGCAAGAATAAATAAAAATACGAGATTCAGAAAAAGTTCAGGAAAAGCTCTTTGGACTATATACGCAGCAATTGTTGGTATATTAGGAAAATTAATATTTTGGAATTAAATGAAAAAAGGAAACGATTTTCAAAATAGATTAAAGAACATTATTCAAGAAGAAGTAAATAATGTTTTAAACGAAATTAACTATAAATACGGTACATTAGTTGATCCAAAAAATATGGATCCTAATGACCCAGAAGTAAATATTCATAATTATGGTTCAATGGCAAGGTCACAATTACGTGTTGAAATAACAAGACGGTTAGGTGGAGCTTTAAAGACAGCTAAACAAGCAGAAGGATCTGAATCAGATAAATTATATAAAAATCTAGAATCTTTATTTGAACCCAAAGGAGTATTGGTATCATTAATAAGAGCAGAATTAGATGTATCGCGACAGTTAGAGGATTTAAGAACAAAGGGTGGACGTCGGACAATTCCAATTCCAAAACAGGTATAATATTATGGAACGATCTTTAATTCGAAAATTTGTAAGGAGCCAAGTAAGGGCCATCTTAAAAGAAGCAGAAGTACCCGGAATTGGAAAAGCATCCGCAGGTATGTCTGGAAAATTAACAAGCATATTTAGCCGGCTAGCAGGGTCAGTAACTAGTAAATCCGGAAAAAGAAAATTAATATCACAGGTTATTCAATCGCTCGCAGGAGCATTAGAGGTTACACCATCAGAAGTTTTAAAATCATATTTAGATTATAAACGAGGTGCAAAAAAAGCAGAACCAACAGAGGAAGAATAATAATATTTAAAATATTAATTATTTGGTTTTTTGAAATATTTTTATTATATTTCAATAAATAGAATAATTAATGCTTGACTACTAATTATTAACTAAAAAAGGAGAATAAATGGAAACAGTATTCAAACATGTAAACGGAGTAGTTGCACAATTAACTCAACTATTTATAGCTATGCTATCATTAGGAGTAGTTGGACAATTACTATTAGGTGACACCATCTTTGGATGGGATGTTATCGGTAATGTTATGAATGTTATAGGACAATTAGGCGATGGTGGATTCGTAGGAATCTTAGCATTGTTGATATTGTGGTCACTATTTAGTAAAGATAAAAAATAATAAGTTAAATGAACAAGCAGCAATCAATTATATGAATTTTAGGGGGTAAGATTGCGCCCCCTAATTTTCAAAAAAAATCTCAAAAAAAAAAAGTTATGCCGTATTATATAAGTAAAGTTAAATTAGCAACAGATGGACCAAAAGGGTCAGTTAAATGGATTACAGAAAATTATTTAGTTAATGCTGTGTCCATTACACATGCAGAATCATTGGTAAATGAAGATTTTAAAGATTCTGGGCTTGAATTTGAAGTCAAATCTGTTGCAGAATCAAGAATAATAAAAATCATTGGTAACACTAAAAAATTATAATTATGTTTGAAGAAGGAAATTTAGTTATGTTTACATGCTGGGATACTATACAAGTAGGCATGATAACTAAAATTAATAAAAAAACCGGTGCTAAGAAAACTTACAATCTTAGATCGGAAAAGGGGTTTGAATATGTTTTCGTTGGAGTTGACGATCTAAAGTCAACGTATACGATATTATCAGATATATCAAAACAAAATCTGAAATCCAAAGAAATTAAAAATAACATGTATTCAGAAAGTACTGCAAATCTGAGTGCCGAACTTACAAAAATTGAAAAAAGCCTCTTACAAATGCAAAAATAATATTCTAAAACATTATCCAGATGCAAAATTAATAGCTCGGGATGATGGCGGATATGTAATATCAATAAATGATTATGTTCCTGCGGATGAATATTTATTACCAATAACTACAAATAAAACTACCGCTTGGGAGTATGCTCAATTATCGTTAAAGACGACACAGAATTTTAATAGAACTCATCCTAATAGATTAGATATGTATGGGTTAGAACATAAGTTAAACAGAATTAATAATAGGCGATATCGTGCTAAAAAGAATAAAAAATCTCTTTAACTCTTTTTTTAAAGTTCCAGTAGTTAAAAAAGAAGTTTCTAAGGAACTAAATAAACGGGATAGAGATATACGAACAGTACAACATGCATTTAAATTAGACCGTCTACAATATTCACCTGAGGCTGTTGGATTTCCTTCACAAGAATTACAATTTTCTATTTATCAGGAAATTAGTAGTCATATTAATAAAGACGAATCAATTATTGATTTTGGTTGTGGCCGTGGAGATTTTCTTGCTTTCCGAATAGGACAAATACAATCTGATGTAGATTATTTAGGAATTGATAAAAATGATGAATTGATTGTTGCTGGCAGAACTGTATATGAAGGAATTCATTTACAATGTATGGATTGGAATGATATCAACATTAAAAAAGATTGTGCGATTAACATATTATCTTGTAATGTAAATTATGATAATATTTCAAAGTTAGATACGACACAATATTTACTAAAAATAATAGAAAAGATGATGACTGTTTCTAAAAAAGGAATAGTAACATTTTTTGAAAAATCTGTCGTACAGGATAAATTTCTTGAGTATGATATAAAATCGTTAATGAGTATATTAACAAAAGATTATAATATAGTTACGGATTATATTATAAAAGACATGTTATTAACATTAGTAATAACACATAAATAATAACCCTTTAAATTTTTATTAACATGAGTGTAAATCAACGACATGCAATTGACCGACAAAGAACTAAACGATATGGAAGGCTATGGCATACTATAGATTTTGAATTAAAAGATAAAATTTCAGTAGATCGATATGAACAAAATCCAAATCAAATTCCAATTGGTGATTTTATTATAGGTGAAAAAAGGTTTACTGTTACGGCTGCAGAATTAAAATATATTGCTGAAACAGCTATGGAAGCCTCGAATACTTTTATTAAAGCCGTCAAGTTAGGCCAATTTAAGTAAAGACGCAAATATTTATAAATAAATATTATGCGCACATTCTTGCAAGACATACATATTAATCAAAAAGATTTAGATTTATTTCTGACACTAAACGATAAATCTAAATTAGAATTTCTATCTGATTTACAGCATGAACCTAAACATGTATCTATTTTAAAACAATTAAGTAAATTTAAAAAAAGGTTTGATGCTGAAGATGATGATATTATTTTTGATAGAAAAATTTTTAAACATAAAAATAGTGTTGTATTAGTTATTGTAAGAAATGATATTCTTATTATAAGTTCAAATAGTAAACGTGCAATTAAAGAAGTTAAATGGAAATTTTTCGGCGATGGATATATGTTTAGTAAATGTGGTAAATTCAAAAATTTAACATATTATAAACATACAGAATTTTATAAAACAATGGGTATTCTTAGCCCAATATGTTTGAGTTAAAAAAAGTTACTTTTCTCTAGGACTTTAAACAAATTTTTTATATATTTATAAATGAAACCTAACTAATAGATGTGCTACATGGATAGGCATTTATTAAGGAGTTAGATTAATTATTAATTAACTTTTAAAACACGGAGAACATTATGACAAACTTACCGAGTATTTTTAAACACAGAGGCAACTTCGTTGACTCTTTTGATCGTGTATTTGATCAAGTAATAGCAAAACAATTTCCATCCTTATCTGATGAATTTGGAGTCGATTTTTTTAGTAAATCATCTTACCCAAAAGTAGATGTAATTGACTATAAAGACAAGATTCAAATTAATTCTGAAATTCCTGGATTATCAAAAAAAGATATTAATATCGAAGTCAAAGACAAGGTATTAACAATCTCTGGAATTAAAAATGATAAAACTGAAAGTAATGGAAGTGGAACTTATCTTTACAAAGAATTAAAACATTCATCTTTTCGTAGATCTTTTACTTTAAATAAAAATTTAAAATTAGAAGATATTAACGCAAAATTTTCTGATGGGATATTAGAAATAACAATTCCTAAATTAGAAAAGATTGAAGATGAAATTCTAAAAATTGATATCAAATAATAGAGATTAATATATCCAGATATCGCTGGTAAATCATACAAAATTACCGGCGATATCTTTAATATAAACATAGTTTAAAGTTACACTAATATACTGATATATGCATGACTTAATATACCATAAAAATACATTATATGTTATAAAAAGAAAAATACGTGTTAGTCAAATGGACCCTGAATTAAAATTGTTAAAAGCTTGGAAGGATTATTTAAACGTTGATCACGTTCTGAAGAAAAAGGATTACTTTCTATTATGTAATATCGTAAAAGAACCTCAGATTATTTCTGAAACCATTAATTAATATTTATATTTATTTTAATATTTATATTTATTTTAATATTTATATAATAATAAAAAGCTATTAATAATTATGCATAAAAAACGTCAAACCGTTCAAAAAAGAAAGAAATGTTATGAAAAATAAAGATGTTGTTCAAAGAGCACTAGATGAAGTTGATAATCAACTTTTTATTGTAATCGATCTTATACGAAAAGCTGAAATTACAGGACAAGATGCCCATGAAAGATTGAACCGGATTAGATCTAAACTACAAAAAGTTTCAGACTCGGTCGGCCAAAATTAAAAATGAAAAAATATATTTTACCTGTCTTTATATTACTATCAGCGCTCTCTGTATCGATATCAGCCGCTTTTTATTCAGTATACGGACTAAGTAAATTATTTGCAGGTGCAAGTTTGCAGGTCATTATAATGGCCGGTTCTTTAGAAGTAGCTAAATTAGTTGTAGCTTCACTCTTATATCAATATTGGTCTAAACTTAATAAAATTTTAAGAGCATATCTTACAATTGCTTGTATTGTTTTAATGTTAATTACTAGTGCTGGAATATATGGATTTCTTTCCGGAGCATATCAATCAACTGCAACACAATCTGAAATAGTTATGAAAGAATTAGCCGTAATTGAAATGAAGCGTGAAAGATTTGAAGAAAAACGAGAAGAACTTAGAGATGAGAAAAAGCAATTAATTGTATCTGTTAAAGATTTAAGAGTAGCTCTTTCAAATCCAACTCAAGTACAGTATATTGATAAAGAATCTGGTCAGTTAATTACAACTTCTTCATCTAGTGCAAGGAGAGCTCTACAAAAAGAATTAGAAAATTCTGTTAAGGATAGAGATGGTATTTCTATAAAATTAGAAGCCGTAACTGACTCGCTCTCGAAATTAGATATAGCAGTTTTGAATAAAGAAACTAGTAATGAAGCAGAACGTGAATTAGGACCTTTAAAATATATTTCTAAACTTACAGAGAGGCCAATGGCTCAAGTAATAAATTGGCTTTTACTTTTAATAATTTTTGTTTTTGATCCTTTAGCTGTATCTTTGATTGTAGCTGCAAATTTTGCGTTTGATCAAATCCGCGGAATTAAAAAAGAGGTTAAAAAAGAGGTTAAAATGTCTGTCCCTAAAGGACTTAAATATAATACATCATATACAGTAGAAGAAGTTAAAGCTGCTTTACCAAAGGAAAAACCAGCGGAAAAACCAAAAGATGAAAAAGAAGATATTTATGATGAAAAACCAAAAGTTACAAAACCAACTTCAACTGACCAGCAAAAATGGTCATCTAAAAAAAGCTAACAAAATACTTGTTTATTTGTTAAAAATTTAATATATTATAACCATATGAGTTTATATGATGAAACACCCAAGCCACAAAAAATAGAAGAACCTAAGGAAGAACCTAAGGAAGAATCTATATACGCAACTCTTAATGATATTTTAAGTAGTTGTGTAGACTTTAAAGATTCGGTTATCTATCTAGATACAGAAATAATGGAACATACTTTGATTGACTTTATAATTAAAGTCCGTTCTATATTAGAGTATCGTACCACCGAAAAATACGAAGGAGAAAAAGATGCTCCAATTAATTTAATACTTAATTCACCTGGTGGTGATATACATGAAATGTTAGGTTTAATTGATTACATAAATACGTTGAATGTTAAAGTTAATATTATTTGTAGAGGAAAGGCATTATCAGCAGCAGCAATAATTTTAGTTTGTGCTACCGGACAAAGAATGGTAAGTAAAAATTCTACAATAATGTTTCATCAAGCATCATCATTTGTATCCGGAAAATTATCTGATATAACAGCTACAATTGAATACGTAAAAAAAATTGAATCGGATTTATATGCGTTACTAGCAGAAAAAACAAATTGTGAAGCTTCTTGGTGGGAAGGACATATGAAGTCAGATTTATTTTTAACAGCCCAAGAAGCTTTAGACATTGGAGTAATAGACACAATAATTTAATAAAAAATAAAAATTATGAATTTAACAGCAGAACAAATACAAGAAAATTGGAAAGAATTTAGAAATAGAATCAATCAACTTACAGCTCGAGCAGATGATCTAAATGTAATGTATGATGAAATTGAAGAACGTGCAATGATGGCACCAGCATCGAGTTTTGATCATTATCATAATGCATTCCCGGGTGGATATATAGATCATGTGTTGCGTGTAGATGAATGTGCAGAAAAGGTTTATTTTCTATGGACTGAAATGGGTGCAGATATGGAAGGATATTCATTAGATGAACTTAGGTTTGTAGCGTTACATCATGATTTAGGAAAATTAGGTTTTCCGGGAGATGGTAATGAAATATATATTCCTAATGAATCAGAATGGCATAGAAAGAATTTAGGGAAAATTTATACACCTAATCCTAAGAATCCATTTTCTATGGTTCCGGATTTAACTATTTGGTTATTACAGCATTATGGAATAAAAATGACTTGGAATGAAATGTTAGGACTTAAATTGACCGATGGGTTGTATGATGAAAGTACTAAACCTTATTTTATATCAAGAACTGCAGATTCTAAATTAAAAACTAATCTAGGATATATTATGCATCAAGCAGATTGTATGGCAGCCAGAATTGAATATGAAAAATGGAATAAACAAAATGTCGATTTTAAGCCTACTACAACAGTTAATTTATCTTATGGTAAAAAAGCGCGTACACAAAAAATAGGCAATATTGCAAAAAATAGTAACGATAAAGTTAACGCTTCAAAATTATTTGAAGATTTATTTGGAGATAAATAATGGCACTAGAAATTATGTTAACAATTAGTATAGTATTTTTAATAATTTCTATATACGTGAATTATAATCTTAATAAAAAATTAGAAGAATCAGAAGATTATATAAACGACTTAGAAAATTCAAATTTAAATTTCTATACTTGGTTTAATAATTTTAAAACTAAAATAGGAAATAGTCAGTCTAAAATAAAACAAGTTGACCGAATAGGGTCATTTGAATCTGATGATGAAACGGGGTTTGTATTTAAAACTCTAAAAGATGTTATTAATGATTTGAATAAGGAATTTTAATGACTAAAGTAAAAAAGAAACGCGGAAGAAAGCCGACAAAAAAACAATATTTTACATTAGAAACACAAGACGCGATTGTTAAATATAATGAATCAACAGATCAATTAGAGCGAAATAAAATTTATAAAGATGAGATTAAATATCCATTTGATAAATTAGTCGAAAATATAATTCACACATTTAAATTTTATTATTTTGATGTTCCTTATGTAGATGTACAACACGAAGTAGTAGCGTTTTTAAACGAAAAAATTCATAAATTTACTCCCGGTAAAGGTAAGGCATTTTCATATTTTAGTATTATAGCTAAAAATTATTTGATAATTAAAAATAATACTAACTATGCAAGAATGAAAACAAAAGCCGATGTTGTTGCAATAGACGAAACACGTAATTTACCTAATGAAATTGCTTATTCTGATTATCAGGAACAGTTGAATGATTTTATGATACAATTTATTAAGTATTATGATGATAATTTAGCAAATATTTTTACAAATAAAAAGGATATTAAAGTAGCAGATTCAGTATTAGAATTATTTAGAATACGACAAAACATAGAAGAATTTAACAAAAAAGCACTTTATATTCTTATCCGTGAAAGGACCGGTCTCAAAACGCAAAATATTACCAAAGTTGTTAACGTCATGAAAAGAGACTTTTATAAAATGTTTAAATCCTACCAAAACAATGGCGTAGCCCAACCTCATAAAGTATAAAGTTCATATTTATAATAAAGGAGAACTTATTATGAGTACGGAATTCGAACTTTTCGACGGTAAATCTTTTTCTGATTTAATGAAAGATATTTACCACAATTCCAAAAAAAAGGATAGACAGATAAATACACTCATCCAAGAACTTCAGCCATTAATTAAAAATATTGGCGACGCGACTATAATTGTTCCTTTGATAAAGGAATATCTAGACGTATCTGTTAAGAATGATGAACACCTCGTCAAATTAGCAGCAGTAGTTCAACGATTAGTTAACTCGTCTACAAAACTATCTGATGTTGGAGATGAATATGGAATGACCGAAGCAGAAAAAGAACAATTACTGATAATTGCAGAAAATGAATTAAAAGAAATACAAAAAGAACAAGCTGAACTCACAAAAAAGGAGATAGATTAAATGGCACAGTTCCCAGCTGAGGTGGTTGATACAAGCATGGCATTTGATGCAACAGCTAAAGATCCGGATGGTAATCCGTTGCCACTAGGAACGATTCAAGTTGAATATAAAACTTCATCTCGTGGAGGAATAAAAAACAAACAGTTTGCATCTCCTATTAATTCAAATATAAAACGTATTCCGTTAATCGGAGAACAGGTACTTATCATAAGATCAATAGCAGGCACATCATTTTCTGGAGGAGCTGATTTAAATTTTTATTATTTAGATCCTATTAATGTTCAAGGCGAACTAAATAATAATGCTCTACCTGGTCAAATGGATTATTCTACATCTGGTGGGTCTGATACTTCTACTGAATATTCACAAACACAAGGAACTCCAAATAAACAATCATCCGGCCGCCAGAATAATAAATTAGGTGCTACATTCGAAGAATCAACAAAAGTTAAAAGTTTACAACCATTTGAAGGAGATCAGTTATTTGAAGGCAGATGGGGGCAATCAATTAGATTTAGTTCTACAATAAAAGGTAAAACATCTATATATGATAAAAAACCTGCTTGGACTGGTAATAAATCAGGAGATCCAATTACAATAATACGTAATGGTCAAGCACCAGCATCTGGCAAAGGAGCCTTTTATGTCATAGAAGATTTTGAAAAAGATGGAAGTTCAATATGGTTAACGTCTACACAAACACTAGATAAAACTTCAGGATTTAAATCATCTCAGAAAAATTATGGCTTAACAACCGAAGTGACACCAGAAAAAAATTATAAATCTTCTCAAGTAGTTATTAGTGCAGATAGATTATTTTTTAATTCCAAGACAGATTATATTATTTTAAGTGGAAAGAAGTCAGTAAACATAGCCACTCCTAAATGGCAAATGGATATGGATAAATTATTTACAATATTAGAAGAGACGTTACAACAACTTGCAGATTTAACTTCGGCTAAAGCATCATTTCCTACTCCTACGGGAGGAAGTACATTACCTGCTACCAATGTAGTACCGGTACAAAAATTATTAACTGAGTTGAAATCAATGGCGCAATAAATAAAGGAATAAAATGGCACTAATTTTAAAAGTATTACAAGAAGGATTATTAAACGCAATGAAAAAGGCTCAAACAGCAAAATCCGGAGCAGCCGGCAATCAAATTTTAGCAACCGAATTAGCTAAAGCTATTGATGCATATATAAAATCCGGTGATGTAAATACTCAAGTAGCTACTGATGTTATAACAGTGGTTGCACCTGGAATACCAGTAACGACAGCCGGTTCAGCAGTTGCACAAGTTGGCGCAACAACGATCCCTGGAGCAGGTAAAGGAGCTGGTGTAGGAGTTGGCGTAGGAAAAATAACCTGAAAGTTAAGTAAGTAATATTTATATAAAATAAATAAAGAAGAAATTATGGAGACAAAAACATTTATAAAAGTTATGCGTAAATTAATACGTGAAGAGGTAAGATCGGCCGTCCGAGCTGAAATGAAACAAGTATTAAAGGAAGAAAGAGTTTCTGATAAAAAGGTAATAAACCATGGTATGGATTTATATAAAATGACACAAAAATCTCAACCTAGAAAACTTCCTAAACAAAAGAAAAAGGTCTTTACTGAGAATGATTTATTAAATGATTTATTAAATGAAACAGCTGGTTCTATGGACGGAAATGAAATGCACGATACCGGACCACAAGTACAATTTGAAGAATTTCCGACAATGAATTCATATGATACAGGCAATGTCCCTAATTTTTCTGATATAATGAATAAAAATAATCCAGGGACTGTATCAACCAATGCAACCCCATCTACAGACCTTTCCGGAAATCCAGTAAATGTACAAGCTTTACCAGAAGAATTAGAAACTGCTTTTACACGAAACTATTCTGATTTAATAAAAGCAATGGATAAAAAGAAGGTTAAGAATTAATGGCCAGACTTGAATATCAATATAATCCATTAGATCTAGAACCAGATGTGGCAATTGGTGTAAAATTACCATTTAATAGTTCTCCTGGAGGCAGATCTGCAACACAAAATCAATTATCAGGCTCCGTTACCGGAGGTGGTCCATTTACATTATCTTATACCACTGAAGAACAATCGATTTCAAATTTAAAAAATTTGTTATTAACTCGTAAAGGTGAGCGCCTAATGCATCCTACATTTGGAACTCAAATTTATGATAGTTTATTTGAGCCTAACACGGAAAATTTGAGAGAGATATTAACTGATCAATTATCAGAAGACATTAAATTTTGGTTGCCGTATATTATTATTGATGGATTAGATGTTAATATGGATGCAGATAATCAAGGCGGAGGATATGGTTATATGATATCAATAAAATTATCATATCGAACAACAGAACAAGGAGCTAACCAGGTTATTAATATAATAGTAAATCAAGGCGGAGTAGGAATAATAGAATAAAAAGGATGTAAAATGTCAATCATTAAAAAGGATGTAAAATATTTAAATAAAGATTTTGGGAAATTTCGAAAAAATTTAATAGATTTTACAAAAAACTATTTTCCAAATACCTATAATGATTTTAATGAATCGTCGCCTGGAATGATGTTTATGGAAATGGCATCATATGTAGGAGACGTTTTATCATTCTATACAGATACACAATTAAGAGAATCTTTGATGTCTCAAGTCCAAGAAAGATCTAATTTATATACATTATCTCAAGTATATGGATATAAGCCAAAAACAGTAACTCCATCAAATGTTAAATTAGATGTATATCAACTCCTTCCGGCAGTAGGGTCTGGAGCAGACGCCCGGCCAGATTATAGATATGCACTTTCAGTAAAGACTAACATGGAAGTTTCAAATATAAATGCTGTAAAATTTAGATCATTAGATTCTGTAGATTTTCAATTTTCAAGTTCAGCAAGTCCATCAGATATATCTGTATACGAAGTGGATGATACGGGAAATATTACATATTATCTTTTGAAAAAGCAAGTTAATGCAGTATCCGGAGAATTAAAAACTAGTACGTTTGCATTTGCGGACCCTAAAGTTTATGACAAAATTGTTTTACCTGATGCAAATGTAGTTGATATTGTAAGTGTAACAGATGTAGATGGTAATGCATGGACTGAAGTAGATTATTTAGCTCAAGAAACAATTATGAATCCAGTAGAAAATATTTCATTTAATAGTCCCGCAACATCACAACACAGAAGTACAGTACCTTATTTGATGTGTTTAAAACGTGTTCCGCGGAGATTTATAACTAGATTAAGACAGGATGGTTTAATGGAACTTCAATTTGGTTCTGGATTAAGTACTGATTCGGATGAGGATATTATTCCTAATCCAACCAATGTAGGAATGGGATTATCTTATTTGGACCGGTCTGTTTCTGCTAATGTTGATCCGACAAATTTTTTATATACAAAAACATATGGTCTTGCACCATCAAATACAACATTAACGGTTAAATATTCATTAGGAAAAGGAGTCTCCGATAATGTTGCGTTAAATACAATTAATACTGTTGATGTAATATCATTTGCCACCGCCGTATCACCAAATTTAGATAATACAGTGATGAGTCAGGTACAAGCATCAGTAGCCGTTAATAATCCGGAACCAGCCACCGGTGGAGCGTTAAAACAAAATATCGATAATATCCGACAAGACGCCATGGCAACCTTTGCCTCGCAAAATAGAGTTGTGACCAAGGAAGATTATATAGCGCGATGTTATTCTATGCCAGCAAAATATGGTGCAGTTCAAAAAGCATTTATAGTTCAAGATGAACAAATAGAAAGTAATAATCCAGACCAAATAATCCCAAATCCTTTGGCATTAAATCTTTATACATTAGGGTATGATCAAAATAAAAATTTCGTTGGATTAAATAGTGCATTAAAAGAAAATTTAAAAACATATTTATCTCAATTCCGGGTAATGACTGATGCAATTAATATAAAAACTGCTTATATTATTAATATTGGGATAGAATTTGAAATAATTACTGTTCCAAATGCTAATAGTAATGAAGTAATATTACGATGTATAAAATATTTAAAAGATACCTTTAATAATGATAATCAACAAATAAATGAACCCATTAATATTTCTACTTTAATGAGTGCATTAGATAGAATAAAAGGAGTACAAACAGTAGTTGAGCTTGAATTTGTAAACTTATTTGATACAAACGAAGGTTATTCCGGAAATGTATATGACATTAACACTGCGACAAAAAATAAAACAGTTTATCCATCAATGGACCCTGCTATATTCGAAATTAAATATCCAGATAAAGATATTAAAGGACGTGTAGTAACATTTTAACTTAGGAGATTAATTCAATGTATTATCTTATATATCCTGAAAAAGATACAACATTATACGAAAAGGAACCAACCCAGAATACTGGGATCGATCCTATTTTAGAAATTACGAAATGGACAAAAGATCAAGTCTCATCTGATGGTTGGAAATGGGCAAATACATATAATTCACGAATTTTAATGCAGTTTGACTTATCTTCAATTTCTTCTTCAATAACAAAAGGTGAAATAAGTAGTAATGCAAGTTACCATTTAAATTTAAGAGCTATAGATGCTACAGACTTACCTGTTTCATATTCATTAGCGGCATATCCTTTGAGTCAATCCTGGGATAATGGCAATGGTAATACTAATGATGTTCCTAAGATAACCAATGGGGCTTCATGGTATTATCGTGATAATACAGATACAGCAACTAGATGGCAGACATCTTCATTTGCAGCAGATTCAACCGGTTCCTGGGTTACGAATGCAGGAGGTGGATGTTGGTATACTGCCTCAGCAGCAACTCAATCATTTAATTACACATCTCCCGATGTAAGAATGGATGTAACGAATATTGTTAAACAATGGATAAGCGGTTCAATACCAAATAATGGACTAATTATCAAAAGGCCTAATGGAGATGAATCCGGTAGTGCTGTTTTTGGTAAATTGAAATTTTTTGGACGAGATACACATACGATCTATGTTCCTAGACTAGAAATAGCTTGGGATGACAGTTCATTTGTAACCGGATCATTATCAGCATTAACGGATGAAGATATTGTATTATATTTTAAAAATTTACGGCCGGAATATAAAGAATCATCAAAAGCTAAACTTCGAATAGTAGGTAGGTCACAATATCCAACAAAAGTATATTCAACTTCATCAGTATATTTATCAGTTGATTACTTACCAACATCATCCTACTATTCAGTTAAAGATTCAAGAACAGAAGAAACAATAATACCATTTGATAAAAATTATACAAAATTAAGTTGTGATAGCACCGGAAATTATTTTAATGTCCGATTAAATTCTTTTCAACCAGAGCGATATTATAAGTTTGTTTTTAAAGTCGAACGAAATGGTGGAAATGATACTCAAATATTTGATAATGGATATTATTTTAAAGTAATAAGGTAACGTTATGCCATATGACAATACACAAACCGAACAAATAACCAATGATTCTATTTCCAGAGAATCATTAGATCGTGATATAATTCGCAATTCTAAAGGCATAGTGGAATTACAAATAAATTCATCTGACAAAGTTAAATTAGGAGTACCGTTAATTACAACCGAAATCGGACTTTCATCATTTGATAATGTTGTAGATACTAAATTTACTTATTTTCCACCACCGGTAACTGCTGATCCAATTGTAGCTGCAGAAGCAGCCCAAGCTGCCGCGGAAGAAGAGTTGTTTAAATTCATGCCGTCTGATGGAACATTTATTAGAAAGCCATCCGGCCGGCAGGATATGAGGAATTGGGATATTTGGTGGATGATAGATGGTAAAAAACAAAGACTTGTAAGGAATAGTGGAAATACAATCCAAGATCATTGGTGGAAACATGTCCAAGTATTGTTAAGAGAAAGAAATTCGTCATATGATTCAATTCAGATAATAGACGATGTAAATTTTTGGAATAAAATTCCTAATAACGTATCTGTCCCTACTAATTGGCCAAGATGGTCTGAATGGACAGATTACCACCCATCAGAAACAGGATATGAAGCATTACCACCGAATGATCCAGGACAATCGACATATTGGGATGAAATGCGAGTAAAATATGAAGGAAAGATGGTATTTGTCCCTGGACCTTTAACAGGAGCAAATACAGGAGAATGGACTACAGCTATGCCTCCAGTAAGTTTATTTGTATTAATAAATGGTAAGTGGCGACCAATAATTGATTTTAATGCAACGAAGCCTATGCCTCAAAGCACAGGTCCATCTACAGAACACCATCCAAACAATAATCCTGATTTTGTAACTAATTTAAGTGGAGGTCAAAGTCCTACCGTTTACAAACAACGAAGAGATGCAGTTGTTCTTTTCGATGCTATAGCACGTACAAATGGAGTACCAACTTTTTCTGAAAGTAGTAAACCATACGTTCCTGATAGTTATGCTAGTCCAATAAATGGATCTCTTTGGTGGAGTGCTAATTCTTTTAGTATCCCAGGAAAATCATGGATTTATATCGATAGAAATTCAGATAACCAAATATATACCGGAACAGATGCCGGCACATTCTCAATTGATAGTTGGGAAAATACGCGACAATATAGAGGAATTGGGTCATGGTTTCCCGACCCACCGATGGCCGAACGGTTGGAACCATATATAATTTCTGGCGTTCCATATAAATTACGTGGCGCAGATGCAGCTTGGAAAACAATCCACGGAACGTCGTATGATATTTTAAGTCCACAAGATCCTATAGTCGAACGTAATTCACCATTTTGGGAATCGGCATATCCTTATACTAATGTTGGTTTACATGTAGCTCCTTTGACGTTAGAAGAATATCAAATATATTTAAATACTGGGCCTGATAAATGGGATAAAGAATGGCTTACAGATTATTATCCACCGGGTGATGAAAAATATTATGAAAGTGCCCCAGGAGTACCGACAACAACGCCACCACCCGGACCACCAGTAGGAGCATAAAATATGGCATTAGATCAATATACAAATAGTGGTCAGATTTTAGAAACTACAGATCCAACTGAAGGTCTCCGATACACTTCAGAGGATTTGGATATACTACAAATCACTCCTAAAATTTCGTTAATCAATCCAGCAAACATCCAGAATAATTATATATCAGAATTTCATGTTTATTCGCCTGATGGTACTTGGATGACCGGTAACCATCAATTTACTGATACTGATATTAAAACCACGCAATCCGGGAGATTTTTACAGTTAAACTTACAAGGAGCATTTACAGACCTAGGATTAATTAGGGGACAATATAAAATTGTATATAATTTTCATCATGATTGGGTTGGAAGTGCTCAAAATCAATCTTTATTCCTTAAAGAGATTTCCCCGGACCGTGATGAAGTACATCTAGTTTTAACAGAACCAGTTATGTCACCTAGTAATTCATCAGGGACGCAGACTATTGGCCAGGCCATATCCTTATTTGAAAGTTATGTTAAAACAGCAAAATTAACTGATAAAACACAATTAAGTTATTTTATATTAAATTTTGGTCAAAATAATATTTATAAGGCCATAAATGCCTGGGTTGAAGGTACAAATATATACATAAAATTATATGAACCTTTACCAGAAGAAATTACAGAAAAACAGCGGGTATGGATATCATCTGAAGTTACCAAGCCATATGTGGATAATATAGTTATTCAATCTCCACCGGTAGCTCCTCCAAAAAATACATTACGTGGCCCAAATTTTGATGCAGCAACATATAATCAAGGCACAGAAACAGATTTTAAAACATGGACAGATTTATTAGATACTACAACAGCTACTTCTCAACAAATTATAGATAATTATTTTAGTGGTTCGTTACAAGGCGTTGCGTTAGGAATTGATTATACAGATTTTAATAATTTCATTCATTATGGTTCAGCTGAAGAAAGGGTAAAGAATTTTTATTATAAAGTACAATTAATAGAACATTACGATGACCAGATAAATTATCTTAACACAAATGTCTCTGGTTCTGATTCTGGATCATTAATTAATAATGTTACTGTTAATCAAAAGCGTAAAGATATTGTAATTGGAGGTTTTGATAATTTTGAAAGATGGCTTTATAACGATTCTACGTCGAGTTTATTTACGCATGGAATTACCGGGTCTTTAACAACCTTTCCAAAATATATTCAAACAGGTAGTGTAAGTGGATATGATAAAGGTTGGAAATTACATCACTCTACATCATCATTAGGAATAGCTTGGTACAATGGGTTCGTGATATCCGGATCTAATTTTGATCGTGAAAATCAAAATGCACTACTTAAAAATATACCTGAATTTATTCAATTAGATGAAAGTAATGATCAATTTCTTTTATTTGTGAATATGATTGGCCAACATTTTGATATTTTATGGTCTTATATAAAAGAATTAACAGATACGTTTACTAAAGAAGAACATCCTAAACTTGGTACAAGTAATGAACTTCTATATGATATTGCTCAATCAATGGGCGTACATTTAGTAAATGGAAAACAGGCAGATCAACTATGGCAATATAAACTTGGTAAAAATGTTAGTGGATCGTTTCAATCCACCGGTTCAATGTTTAGTAAGTCAAGTGAAGATCTTACATATGAAGTCTGGCGTAGAATAGTTAATAACTTACCGTATATATTAAAAACAAAAGGTACAAGTAGAAGTATTAAAGCTCTTATGAATTCTTACGGAATTCCAAGTACTTTATTGAGTATTAGAGAATATGGTGGTCCTGCAGTTGCTAATACTAAACCAGCTTTAGTAGAAGATAGATTTTCATATGCACTTCGAATAGCAACAGGATCATATGTACAAATACCAAGAGGGTATTATGATATATCTGGTGCTGTACCTAAAGGCCAAGGAATTGGTGGCGATCGACCACCAGATACAGTAGAATTCCGGTTCCAGCCAGAATTAAGTGCTTATCATGATATGCCCCTACTGACTTGTGTTTCTTCAAGTACAGAAGGCGATAATAATCCAGTTAATTTTAGTCATCCAATGTGGGATTTAGGATTACAATATACCGGTTCTTTATCTGGAAGTACTAAATATGGCCGTTTAAGATTTTCGTTTCAATCTGACAGTGCAACATTAGCTTATCAAAGTGCGTCTACAGATTATATTCCTTTATATGATAATGATTGGTGGAACGTAAAACTTTGGACAACTTCTCCTTATACTTCAAGTACTAATATTCCAATATATGTTAAAGTTGAAAAGGCTAGTGATTGCGTTAACGGACAAATAGTACATAGTTCGTCGTTGTCATTAACTCCGACTATAACAGATGGATTTAATATTTGGTGTACAGGAAGTAGTTCATGGTTATTGTTGGGTGGTAACACCGGTAGCTTTAAAGGGCATCAACTTAATACTAACATGTTCACCGGATCGGTTCAAGAATATCATGAATGGGTTGAAGTACTTACAGCGCAATCATTTGATGAACATACACTTAACCCAGCAAGTTATGTTGGTTCAAATCCTACGTCTTCGTATTATAATTTAGTTCGTCAATATAAATTTGGTACAAACGTAAAGGCATATGATCATAGCCTAGCCGCTTATAAAATTATTTCATCAAGTCACCCCAATCAATTAACGCAAACTGGTGATAAAAGTTGGTTTAATACTTATGCTTCAATGAGTAACTTTCAAGCAAATCCACCCGGTGGAGATAACTATGAAAGAGTAACAGAACAATATTATATAAATACTCCAAGTATTGGAGGTGATAATCTTCATTCAGAAAAAATTAGGCTTGAAGATAATAGTTTGATCCGTAGATTAAGTCCGGTAACTAGAGGTGAACAGAGTCAATATGATACAGCACCAGTTGATAGTCCTCGGCTTGGATTATTTTACTCGGCACAAGACCAAATTAATAAAGATATTTTTGATGAGATTGGGTTTATTGAATTAGATAATTATATCGGTAACCCGGCAGACGAATTTGAATCTTCCTATCCAGAATTAATAAGATTTTCTCAGGAATATTGGCAAAAGTTTACTAACAAAAATGATGTTAATGCATATATAAGAATATTTTCGTTATACGATTTTTCATTATTTCAGCAGATAAAACAACTACTTCCAGCGAGATCAAAAGTCGCTGCAGGCCTTTTAATAGAACCAAATATATTAGAACGGTCTAAAGTTTTAATAAATAAACAACCGACAATTACAGAACCAAAATATGATTCGGTTATAAACTGGTCACCGACTGCAAGTGCTGATTATCCAACATATACGTCATCAATGGATTGGTCAATTTTAGCAAGTGGTGATGAGCTCACATATACATCATCGGTAAATTGGAAAATTTCCGAAAATGGAGAATATCAATATCATTCTGGTTCTATTCTTGGTACTAGTCCAATAGCAGGATTTCAATGTACAGATATACAAAATTTATTGAGATTGAGTTCTGCATCTCGTGTAGATCAAAATACAATTGATTTAGCTTATAAAGATGGATATGTATCAGGATTGAGTACACTTGCAACTTATGACTTTGGAGGAGTATCTGGGTCAGCAATTTCGTCTTCAGGAATACCAAAAATAATTTATGACTTTGGAGGACCTTCTGGATCTATAATCCCGGGAGCGAAATTAATAGATTCCGGATCGTTAACAGGATCTGCTTGGTATACAAATGATTTTACTAGCAATCAGACAATTAATGGACAATTATTTTTAAGTGGTTCTCCTAGTTATACTAGTGGTTGGAGAAATGAATTAAGATCTATTCGGCGCTTCAAAAGAAATGAAGATGTTATTTTTTCCGCAGATATTAGTGTATTAAAAACAAATTGTAAATTCATGGTTGGATTTGGTGATGCAGCAGATTCAATCGATGCGTTTAATTTGTCTGTTAGTACTGATTCTCATAGAGCTCATGTATTTTATTTTGATCAAACATCAATTGCGGTTCGAGATAGGGGCTCCCACAACTATGTTTTAAAAGCCAGCGGTGTAGCTGCAAATGATAAATATCGTATTGAGATTCAACCTAGAGAATACTCCGGATCAAGATATGCATTATATAAACACCCAGATTTGACTACACCTATAGCTACAACTTCATCTATGTTTGGCTCCGGGTTGTCGAGTGCCTCATTACTTGATGTGGGTGTCTTTTCCAAAGATGTAACCGGTTTGCCCTCTCCTGCGGATGAATTTGCTATAGATAATATTCAAGTAGATTCCGGCACCGGATCTCAATGGAATCGGAATGCAACTACAAGAACATATACAGAAAACGGTGTTTTATTTATGAGCCAATCTTCTACAGCTTCATATTGGTCCGGAGAAATGCGAAGTATTCAAAGTTTTCCTAAAAACAAAGAACCTGTTTTTACATCTGATATTACGTTGGATAAACTGTGGGGAGCAGTTGAATCGCCGCGGATGATGATAGGCCTAGGTAATAGAAGTGATACACCAGTTGGAAGCAATGGCCAAACAACATGGAGAAACAATGCATTTGCATTTTATTTCTATACTAATGATATTTACATATATGAAGGTAGTACATCTTTTGGTAATCAAGGATCAGGACTTGTAAGCGCCGGCATGAAACTTCGTCTTCAAGTAACGCCTCATAAAGGAACCTCTGGAGCAAACTATAAAGCTTGGAAACATCCAGATTTAAGTACAGTATATTTTAATTATGATTCTGGTGTAGGAAATCCAGCATCTGAGGTTGATATTTATGATGCCGGAATCTGGTGTAGGGATACTGCATCAACCTTTCATGTAGATGACATTGCAATAATGGGATCTGGTTCTTTACCAATGTACATCCCTCAACCAATGTCCAATCCAGCACAAATTGAAACTCCTTGTTCCGCCACCGGTGCAATGGTAGTAAATTGTAGACCATCATATATTTGGAAAAAGGTAATATATCACTATAGTTCATCCGCAGCATGGGCAACTACTCCATATAAAAAGGGTTGGGATATAACAATAAGTGAATCTAAAGGATTATATTATTCACGATCATTAGTAGATGCTTGTTATCGCGATGATGAGTTCGCCGGACAAATGAATTTATATTATAATGGTTGTAAATTAGAAGGAGAGGATTTTAACATTGATTCGGCACAAACGGTTGATAACGGACCAGTAGTATCGTTTACGGTTACAAATCCAAATATTTTAAAATACACGGACCAAAACTCAAATAGTAAATTAAAATTAAATACTAAAAAAGGATAACCTTTAAAAAAAGATATAATATCGATGACTTTTTCATATAAGTGATATTTATTAAAAAGTAAAAGGATAATTATTATGGGATATTTAAATAATACATCAATAACAGTTGATGCAATTCTAACCAGAAAAGGCAGAGAGTTATTAGCTCGAGGCCAAAATGAATTTGATATTACACAATTTGCTCTGGCAGATGATGAAATCGATTATGATTTATGGAATCCTGATCATCCATTAGGCACAGCATATTATGGCGTAGTTATTGAAAACTTACCAATGATTGAAGCCCTTCCAGACGAGACTCAAATGATGCGATATAAATTAGTAACATTGCCTAAAAATACTCGTAGGATCCCGGTAATATCCGCCGGCGGATCTATTGGCACCATTGGAAATGGAGAAGAAGTAATATTAAATCCAGATACAATTAACTTTTCCGGAGGAAATTCAAATTATGGATATACATTAATACTAAGTGATTCAACAGTGGCTGACATACGAGTCGTAACCCAAGCTCCAGCTCAATTAGCTGCAGCAACTATTCCTCAACAAATTGGAGAAAATGAAGCAGCTCAGTCCGTTACTATCTCTGGAATGTCTTTTGGAATTATGGGTAAAGGAAATTATATTTCTGCTAAATCAGCAACTATTACGATTATAGGAAATGAAACCGGTGGACAAGTATCCCAAGCCTTTACAGTTAGAATTCAATCAGTAGCTTCTACACCTGGAGTGGGATTAGCATCAAGATAATTAAATAAAAGGAAATAAGAATATGGCGCGTTTTGGAGATGATCAAGCCCCAGGTCAAATATTTGATACAAATGGAATATTAGTTGGAACGATTCCAGGACAGCCCGGGATGTCATTGGCCATGTCTGGCCAAGCAGCTGCAAATTATGTTACTTCGAATGGAGGAACTCTTGCATCCGGATATCCACCACCCGGAAGTGGAGGAACATCAGCTCCTGGCCTAGGTGGAACATCAGCTCCTGGACTAGGTGGAGGAGCAGGAGTTTCAATTAATCCAGGCACCCCCGGTGCGGCTGCAACAAAAATGAACCAAATGTCAGTTGAAGAACAAATACAAAGAGCAGTTGCTAGATACAAACAAAGTTTATTAATTCCTAATAACGGAAAAACATTTACAACCTTTCAACCAGGCGATGTAATAGAAAATCAACAAGATACAGTAACTAAAGGTTTATGGTCAGGCAATATTGGAAACTTACTTACATTCTTTTCTTCCTCAGCACAAACAGCACTTCAGAAAAAATATTATTATGAAATATTCCAATCCGGTTCTACCGTTGTAGGTGCCGAACCTCAATTTGCAGTAGCTTATGGAAATAGAGCAGGAAGTGGTTCTGCAACTATAGGAGGAGGGCAAAATAATGATACTCCTACTAGAGGAATTTATTCGCAATATAAATTATTATGTCTTGACCGTGATGATGATAAATTCACGTTTAATGGAGTTGATTCAGATAATATTTATGTAGTTAACTTTAATAGAGCACGTATGCGAGAACAATTAGATCCTGGAAATGTTGAAATTAATTTAGCTCGATTATCAGGAAGTGCATATGTATTAAATCATCCTGCAAATAATTATACTTCTAGTGGTTTTATGGGAGTTGATGGAACTGGACATTTTACTAGATTAATAGATGATAGTTCAATTGTATCAGATCCAACCGTTGGAACTTCCGGAAAAGTGTATAACATAGTTTCCGGATCAATTGATGATGGAGTTTTTAATTCTACCGCTCCTCATTATTATGGATTATTTTATCCTCAGATGGGAATTGCAGTATTAAATGGAGATACGTTAGATTTATCTTGTTCTTTCGCAACAGCAACCGCATCTAATACGTATGGAAATAATGCATTTCAATTATTTACTGCAATATCTGGCGCAGCGCTATTTACTCAAGGAGGAGATACATTAGGATTCCAGGCAAGATCATCAGAAAATGTAAAATCTCAACATTATTTTGTAAGAGTGAAAAATGCAGAATATAATCTTTCTAATAATCCATCATATGTCACCGGATCAGATGGCGACTTTAAGCAAACCGGTTTTCTCCTTGATCCTAAATCTTATATTTCTACAGTAGGGTTATACAACGAACGAAGAGAATTATTAGCAGTGGCAAAATTAAGTAAGCCATTATTAAAAGATTTTACCAGGGAAGCATTAATAAAAGTTAAATTAGAATATTAAAAATATTAATATACAAAAAATGGCATGCCTAAACCTTCAGTATTTGCAGCAATTCGATCAGAAAACGTTCAACGAACGGATTTTAAGGTATACAAAGATTGGATAGCAGACAACACCGGATATAGTAGCAGTGGTTACGGATTATTTCAAGCAATACATACTTCACGTATAACACCTATTGACTCACCAGATCCGCAGATGCGTGCCTCTGGATTTTATCCTACTAATTCTTTTGATGGATCATATCAAACAGTGATATGGAAATCAGTAGATCATGCATTTTATTCTCATCCTTATAATCCAACAAAGACATTAGAAAATGATCAAGCAGATAAAAATGTCATTACCAAATTTTTATTTTTATCAGCAAGTATTTTAACGTTTCCGTATTTTAAAATTGGCGAGAAAATTAAACCTGGTTCACTTACCTTAAACGAAACTGCTGGGAATTATACGTTAAGAGATGATGGTAATGGTAATTTAAGAGATGATGCTATTACAACGTCTAGTTTTGCACCGTCTGGTAAATTAGTAGCTTATTGGGGTTTTAATGATGAGTTTCGTAGATTTAAAACTAGTTATGGAACGGTTGCAGACCGGAATGACCTAATATTTGAAAGTAATACATTTCAACCAAATATTAAATCTACTATAAAAAATGTAACTTTTAATCCAGGCATTAAAACAACAGATACATTAAAATCCTCGGGCATTCAAGCCGATTTTAATGGAAATGGTTTTATTAAAACTAACAATTTTGAAGATATAAATTTTAGAACAAATGATGATTTTGCAATATCTTTATGGGTACATTTACCGGTATCTCAATCAGTAACTGGCAGTACTACTAATTGTATAATTTCAAAAAGACGAGTACAGGATGTAACACAAATAGTTAAACGGAAGCCCGGACAACCAAGTTACTCCAGTCCCGGCGGCGGCCAAGGTTCAGTTATTACAAAAGAAATAAATAAAACATTGGCCCGATATCCATATTTCTTAAGAGTATATAATCAAACCAATGGATCAAGATCAGGAAAATTAATTTTTAGTAGAAGATCTGGTGCAACGAAATGGCATCTAACATCGAGTATGGCAGTTACTGGAAGTCACCGGCATATTATAGTTCAAAAAACTGGTTCATTAATTGAAATGTATATTGATGGTGTATTAAATAATAGTGGATCCACCGGAAGAATGTCTTTTGTTAACAATAAAGCAAAAGTAATGTTCGGAGCAGAGAGTTCTGATCTTTTGCCGGCTCCACATATGAGTGGTGAATTATCTGGCTCATTAGATGAAATACGATTTTATAAAAATGCATTGTCCCAGGATAATATTTCATCATTAGCAAATAATCATTTTTTATCGAGTTCAGCATATCAAACAAATGTTATAGGTAATACATTTTATAAATTAGGGCACATGGTAGTATCGAGTCCATTGCCCCAATATCATGGAGCTATGTCTGGAAGTTGGAATGTTACTTACAAATCAACACATAAAATTTGTGAAAATAAAGTCTTGGTACAGATTCCACAAGGATCATTTAATGTATCACTAAATCCTACGGCAACATATCAACCATCGACGAATCCATCAAATACTACTACTACGGCAACACAGACAGCAAACGGACCTGGCGAATTTATTTTACCAGAATTTACTGCTTCTTTACGACCGTATATTTCTACGATAGGTTTATATGATTCAAGCGCACGGTTATTAGCAGTAGGCAAATTACCCCAAGCAATACAAAAACGAGATGATATAGACATGAATTTTGTTATTAGATGGGATTATTAATTATTTATTTTAAAAAAGGTTTTAATGGCAAGAAAAGGAAAGAAGAAAAAACCCCTTTCTCAACAAACATTAGCAATACAAAACGGTTATAAAAGTGGTTTCGAATTTAAAACTGCTATATTTCTTAAAGAAAGAAAAATACCATTTGAATATGAAGTACGTAAGATAGCTTATACGGTACCTAAAATTCATAAACATTATACACCAGATTTTTTCTTACCTAATGGAATTATTGTTGAAACAAAAGGACGGTTTACGATGGAAGATCGTAAAAAACATATTCTAATAAAAAACCAACATCCAGACATAGATATAAGATTTGTATTTCAAAATGCAAATGGAAAAATTAGAAAAGGAAGTCCAACTACTTATGCTAAATGGTGTGATCAAAATAATATTAAATGGGCACATGGTACAATTCCAGATTCATGGATGGAAGAATAAATTTGGTTTTCTGCAAAAATTTCTATATATTAATTGTTGATGATCAAACTTGAATTATTAACTTTAATTGAATCTATACTTAATAAAGGAAAGGTTCAAAATAAAGGCAATGTAGCATTTCATTGTCCATTTTGTTCACATCATAAGAAAAAGCTGGAAGTTAATTTGACTTCACAACATTGGCATTGTTGGATATGTAATGCCAAAGGTCGTAAATTAATCACTTTATTTAAAAAGCTTAATGTTGAACGATATAAGATAAATAAATTATTTGAATTAATAAACGAGACAGATTATCAAGTTAATAAAAAGACTGTAGACACACGCATCTTACATTATCCTATAGACGCCAAACCATTATGGAAAATAAACAATACTCCAGATTATCGTAATGCAATATATTATCTTAAAAATAGAAATATTGGAATTTATGATATTTTAAAATATCAAATAAGTTACTGTGAAACTGGAGAATATTCTGGCAAAATTATAATTCCAAGTTTTGATAGTAATGGAGAACTTAATTATTTTGTCGCCCGGGCCTTTTATGAAGATGATGTAATAAAACATAAAAACCCATATGTATCAAAAGATATAATAGGGTTTGAATTATTTATCAATTGGAATTTACCAATTGTTTTAGTAGAAGGAGCTTTTGATGCAATTACAGTAAAACGGAATTGTATTCCTTTGTTTGGTAAAACAATATCAAACAAATTAAAGCAAAAAATTATAGAAAAAAATGTTAAAGAAATATACATATGTTTAGATGAAGATGCAAAAAAACAAGCGTTAGAAACTGCACAATATTTTATGTCAAATGGCATTAATGTATATTTTGTAGATTTAAAGGAAAAAGATCCTAATGAAATAGGATTTCCAAAAATAATAGAACAGATAGAATTAACAGAACAATTATCGCCAAGCTCCTTAATGGAGTATCAAATTTTAGGAATATGATAAAAACAATCAATATTGGAATAGATTCCATTGACCGCATATATCACATAGCTGATATACATATTAGAAATGTTAAAAGACATAAAGAATATGTTCAGGTATTTAACAAATTATATTTATATATTAAATCTACCAAAACACCAAATTCGGTTATTTATGTAGCCGGGGATATAGTTCATACTAAAACAGATATGTCGCCTGAATTAGTAGATTTAGTTCACGAATTTTTCCGGACATTAGCAGACATAGCTCCTACGATTATTATTACTGGAAATCATGATTGTAACTTAAATAATTCATATCGTTTAGATGCATTAACTCCTATTGTAAAGGCCATAGACCACCCAAATATTTTATATCTTAAAGATACTGGCGTATATAAATTAGCTAATGTACATTTTAATGTTTTTTCTGTATTTGATACTCCAAATAATTATATTAGTGCTGATGATTTTAAAGGAGATTATAAGATAGCTTTACATCATGGTGCTGTAAATAACGCAAGTACCGATACAGGAATTACATTAAGAAACACTAGTGTTACGACAAATACTTTTGATGGACATGATTTAGTATTGTTAGGTGATATCCATAAAAAACAATATTTAAATGATGAAAAAACAATAGCTTACCCTGGGTCCCTTATACAACAAAATCATGCAGAAAAATTAAGTCATGGCATGTTAGTCTGGGATTTAAAAACAAAAAATTCAGAATTCATTAAGGTGGAAAATAACTATGGATATTATACATTTGAAATAGATAATGGGAAAATACTTAATCCTTGTGATGATATTCCATCTAATCCTCGATTAAGGTTAAAGGTAAAAGATACTCCGATTTCAACGATAAAAACGCTTTTAACAGAAATTAAAAAACAATATAAAGTACAAGAAATATCACTTCAAAAGACTAGTGCTTTTAATGAAATTAATAGTACTGGAAATAAATTTAATATTGGTAATGTCCGAGATGTTGAATTTCAAAATAATTTAATTACGGAATATTTAATCGATAAACATGCTTTATCAGATGAGTTATTAGATCGTATACGACAGATTAATAGGACAGTAAAATCAAAAGTTTCAGACACTACCTTGACTAGAAATATTACTTGGGTTCCTAAGCGGTTTGAATTTTCAAATATGTTTTCGTATGGTGAAGATAATGTAATTGATTTTACTAATATGGAAGGAACTTATGGAATATTTGCACCTAACCACTCCGGAAAATCCGCGTTATTAGATGCATTATCATTTTGTATTTTTGACAAAAGTAGTAAGACGACTAAGGCTGTTAATGTACTTAATAATAAAAAATCTACATTTAATTCAGTATTTCAATTTGAGATTAGTGGCAATATCTTTTTTATACACCGGTCTGGTAAAAAGAATAATAGAGGTCATGTCAAAGTAAATGTAGATTTTTGGTCTGTAGATAAATCTGGAAATAAAACATCTTTAAATGGAGATCAACGCGATTCTACAAATAAAAATATAAGACAATATTTAGGTTCTTATGAAGATTTTGTATTAACAGCTTTATCTTTACAAAATAATAACACTGGGTTTATAGATAAATCTCAACGTGAAAGAAAAGATTTATTATCACAATTTTTAGATATAGACATTTTTGAGCAGTTATATCAAATTGCAAATGAAGATATAAAAGAAACGGCAGCGTTAATACGTGATTATAAAAATAAAGATCACTCAACCACATTGGCAGACTCAGAAAAATGGATTTCACAGGTAACCGGATCTTATGAACAAATGGTAAAGGATAAAAAAGAACATGAAGACATGAAATCAAATTTAAATGATATTATTTTTAATTTCATGAAAGATTTAAAACCTGTAGATGATTCTCTTGATGAACCAGAGATTATAGAAAAAGACATAAAAGAATTAAATTTATTATTACGACGATGTAAAATTTCTATTAATGATCTTATTGGTTATTTAACAGTAACTGAAAAGGAATTAAAAGATACTAATAAAAAAATATTAGACGTTAATTTTGATGACTTACAAGAAAGACAAAAACAAAATGAGGACCTAGTTGATAAGGTTAAAGATTTAAAAAATAATAAATTAAAATTAAAAGAACTTAAAATTAGTCATGCAGAAAAATCGGTTGATAAACTAAAAGATCATAAATATGATCCTAACTGTAAATATTGTATTCAAAATTCATTTGTAATTGACGCTGAAGCTGCAAAAAAATTATTACCAACATTACAAGCCGAACGTGTAGAAATACTTAATAAAATAGAAACACTCCGAAAAGAAATTCAATCTACATCTGTAGAACGAGAGTTAATGGAATATGATGAATTGGATGTAGATAAGATAGATTTAGAGTCACAGATATCCGGATATAATGTTTCGTTGACCGATTATAATTTTAGATATGATAAACTTGAATCGAAAATTAAAACCGCAAAACAACAATTAAAAAAATCAAAATCACAAAAAGATAATATTAAATATAATAAGGAAATTAATAAACAGATAAAGGAAATAAAAGATGAAATAGAATCTGTAACAAGTGAAATTACATTATTAGAAAATAAAATACTTTCTCTTTCCGGAAAGATTAAAGTAGCAGAAAAAACAAAATTTGATGCAATAGAAGCTATTAATCGATTAAAAGATTTGGAACAACAATATCAAGGATATGAATATTATCTGCAATCTATAAAAAGAGATGGCGTTCCTTATTATTTAATAACAAAAGCACTTCCACAAATAGAATCTGAAATTAATAATATTCTTAATCAGGTAGTTGATTTTACCGTTATGCTTCATACTGATGGTAAAAATATAAACGGGTATATTGTTTATGATGATGAAAATTATTGGCCGTTAGAATTAACATCTGGTATGGAAAAGTTTATTTCTTCCTTAGCCATTAGAACTTCATTAATTAATGTATCAAATTTACCTAGACCAAATTTCCTTGCAATTGATGAAGGATTTGGAGTTTTGGATTCTGAAAATTTAAGT
>Ga0080013_1000935_pt1 | contig 39803 bp, 58 predicted proteins | sample ETNvirenome_6_85_FD_69236 | JGI IMG/M metagenome (GOLD analysis project Ga0080013, IMG submission 69236) | Marine viral communities from the Pacific Ocean - ETNP_6_85 (SPADES assembly) (version 2) | ecosystem: Environmental > Aquatic > Marine > Oceanic | place: Pacific Ocean | collected 2013-06-19 | reverse complement strand
CTGAATCGCTTGAAAACGCCGTTTTTGGCACGTATATTGGCAGATATGAGCGACAGAATGCCCGAAACGCCCGAGGAACTGGTGAACTGGCTCGTCAGGGCGATGAACCGCGTGAGCAGTGGCAAGCTCGGAGGGGACACGGCCCGCGCGCTGGGCACCCTCGGCCGCGCCGCCCTGGCCGCAATGAAGTATCGCGACGAGCGGTCCCAGGTGGAAGTGACCGCCGAGGCCGACGAGGCCGCGGATAACGCAGACCTTGACCTGGAGGCTCGCCAGGTGCTGGAGGGTTCCGGAAATGGCAAAGCGGCGCGAGCCTAAGCCCGTCCCCGTGGCCCCCGTGGCGTCGATGCGGCAGCAGCTCGGCGTGCCCGACGGTTCCCCGGACTGCCCCGGCTGCCATGGCGGCATAATTCTGCACGGTGAGATGTTCATCCCGTGTCCGCACTGCCAGGAGCCCGCGCTGAATGCGTGCTTGAAGAAACCGCAGTTCGCCAGGTTGGCACAGCGCATGATTGATATGTACCCAACGGAGGATGAGAAAAATGCCCTGCGGAAAAAAAGGCTACAAGAAGCCGAAGAAGCGCGCGGCCGCGAAGCGAAAGAAGTAGAGCAGCCCCCCGGAGATAACGGCCACCCTAACCCGCGGAATCCGTTTGGCGCTTGATTTTGATATCGTGCCGAGCAACGCGGCGGCCGGCGGCTCTGACCACAACCTGGTCCTGTCCTCGTGGATGCATCAGACGTTGATGGGATCAGGGCACCGGGCCGTGGTGGAGTGGCTGCTAGATCAGTGGGGCACCATCGTTGCTGTTCACCCTGAGCACCGTGAGCAGATCTTTGGCTGGCTCTGTGGGGGCATCAGCGAAGACCAGGAGCCGGTGCTGCATATGGTCTACGTGCGGAACGCGTGGCGCCAGCAGGGTGTTGGGGCCGCGCTGATGAAGAAACTAACGCCGGCCCTCGGCGATAAGCGCGTGTGGCTCACCCACGAGCCGCGGGCCAGTCGAAAACACCCCAAGGCATGGGAGGGACTCGTGTCTAGTTGGGGGCTCGTTTACAATCCATACAAGGTGTTGAAGCTATGACAGATAAGCGAATCAAAACAGTCAAGTGTCGACCCGCTTCGGGAATCGCAGACCTCAACGTACAGCCCGGCCCTGGCCAGATTGTGGAGCAGACCGAGCACGGCATCATGGTGCAGGCGTTTATGCGCCCCCCGGAGTTTATCCCGTGGTCCTCCGTCGCCAAGGTCATCTACGAGCGGTCGGAGATGGACTCGGCAATCATCGAGTGGCAGAACGCCGGCTGGAAGCCCGTTCAGAGCACCGGCTCCCTGGAGCGTGACGGCATCTCGGTGGGATTCCAGGACGCCCTGAAGATGAACCCGCGCCAGTGGGAGCAGGCCGAAAAGAAGAGGCTGGCAGACGAACTGGAGGCCGGAAAGGCTGCGCTGGCCCGGGAGCGCGCGGAACTGGAGGCGGAGCCACCGAAGAAGAAGCGCGGCAGGCCCAAGAAGGCCGTTTAGTCCGCGGTGTCGTGGAGTAGGCAGAGGCGCCTGGACACGGCGCGGGCCATCCTGGCCAGCCTGTGGGCCGAGCAGCGCGCTGCGGTGGCCGACCCGTGCCCGTTCAAGGCGCTGTTTACGACGCGCCGAGCCGGGAAAACATGGACGCCGCTCACCGACTTCGCCGCAGACGGACTGATTCACCCTCGGAGCATGTATTGCCACGTTGCGCTGACGCACAATAACTCAGAGATCATCGCGTGGCCGATTCTGAAAGACCTCGATCGCAGGTTTGGGCTCGGGGGCCGTTTCCAGGAGCAAAAGCTGCGCTACACGCTGCCAACGGGGTCCACTATCCAACTCTACGGCGGGGATCGACCCGGCTGGTCACAGCGGCTCTACGGGACGAAGCTCAAGGGCGCTGCGGTGGACGAGGCGGGGTTTTACTCGGTGGACATCAACGACCTGGTGACCGATGTTTTAAACCCTGCTCTGCTGATGCCCTACGGCAAGCGCGGGACGCTGTATTTGATGAGCATCCCGGGCAAGATGCCCTCGGGGCTGTTCTACGAGCTGACGAACCAGTTTCCGTGGGATGAAACCTACGCCGCGCGCGTCCCGAAGCCCACGAGCCTGTGCCCCACAGCTGGCCGCTGGTCTGTTCACTCGTGGACCACCGAGGCGAACCCCTACATGAGCGAGCAGTTTGTTCAGGAGATGGACGAGTGGCGCGCCGCCGACCCCGACTGCGAAAAAGACCCCCGGTTCCTCCGGAATTACCTAAAAGCCTGGGTCTACGAGCGGGGGGAGCAGGTTTACCTGTTCGATGCCGAGAAAAACACGTTTCCCGGCGAGTTCACGCCGAGGTCTGACGATTCATACGTGCTCGGGGTGGATTTCGGCTGGCATGACGCCACGGCCACGAGCCTGAACGCTTACGGCAGCCGCTCGGCGCTGGTCGAGGTCGAATCTTGGAAGAAACCCGGGGTGCTGCTGGGCGACCTGGCCGACCACATCCGGGGGCTGATGGACCGCTACCCAAGCGGTGACTGGGCGATCGTGGGCGACCCGGCCCACCGCCAGTTGTTCGAGGAGTTTCGCCGGGTGCATGACATCCCGATGATGGAGGGGGAGAAATCCAAGAAGTTCGATCAGATAAAAATCATAAATTCGGCGTTCCGCCAGAGCCAGATTCTGGTGGTGGACCCGAAGACGAGCCCGCACGTCGAGGAAATGCGCAAATTGCGCTGGCACGTGAAGGCCGACGGGTCGAAAACCGAGCAGCAGGGGCAGGCGAACGACTGCTGCGATGCCCACATGCTTGCTTTCCGCCACGCGCGGCACTATTTGAGGGGCGAAGAGGAGCACACCGTACCGACGCCCGATGAGCAGCGGTTGGCCGACAAAAAACGGCTAATTGAGGCTGATATTGACCGAATGATGCGTGATAAACTAAATTCTTGGAACGATTTCTAAGGAGCGCCCCATGCATGGTGATGATGGAATTCTGACTGAAGCAGAAAAACACTGGTGGATCGACGACGAAGAGTCTGAGCCCCACAACGGGATAGCGAATGTACTGATGACGCTGCAAACGGACACGGACAGGCGTCATCAGAAGTTCCGGCGTTACCTCCACATCTACCTGAACAAAAATGTTACGGGGTGGGGCCCAGGCTCCGAAACGGACGACAACGAAGACGGCCTGTGGGGCGAGACCCCGTCTGGCGAGCCGTGGAGCTACATCAACCCGATTCGCTCATGCATCGAAACGCTGGCGAGCCGGTACGGGGCGCACAAGATCAAGCCGAAGTTCCTCACCGATACCACGTCGTCTGACGCCGCATCGCTTCGCAAGCAGGCGCAGCTCATCGAAAAGGCGGTGATGGGCGAGTGGAGCGCCGGCCAGGTCTACAAAAACGCCGTCAGCGTGTTCTATGACGCCGCAATCCTGGGCCTGGGGGCCATGGCCGTCTATTCCGAAGATGGCAAGGTGGTCTATGAGCGCGTGTTCCCCGGGGAGCTGGTGGTGGACGAGACGGCGTGCCGCACGACGCCGCCGAGGACTCTGTACCAAGTGCGGGCCGCGCCGGCTGATACGATCGTCGCCCGGTGGCCCGACAAGGAGGAGGAAATCAAGGCCGCGGTGGGCCAGTTTCCCATTGGGGAGGAAGAGCCCGGCTACATGAAGGTCACCGACATGGTCCAGGTGATCGAGGCGTGGCACCTCCCGAGCAAGACCGGCGCCGATGATGGGCTGCACGCCGTTGTGATCGACGGCTGCACGCTGCAGACGACCCCATGGAAGCGTGACCACTTTCCGTTTGCGTTTATGCGTTGGGGCGAGCCGGTGTTGGGTTTTTGGCCGCAGGGGCTCGTGGAGTGCGAGGAGCCGCTGCAGTACATGGTGAACAAGACCGAGCGGCGCTTTCAGTCGATGATTCACATGTACTGCGTGAACCGTACATTCATCCAAAAGGGCACCGTCGACGTCGGAAAAATCAGGAACAACACCGGCGATATCATCGAATACAAGGGCAACGTGCCCCCGCGCACCGACAGCCCCCTGAGCATCCCGGCTGACGCGTTCCGCTACCAGGAGCAGCGGTATGAACGCGTGTTCGAAGAGTCGGGGGTGTCCATGCTCTCGGCTGCCTCGGTGAAGCCGAAAGGAGTGGAGGCCGCTGTGGCCCTCCGTGAGCTTTCCGAGGTGGAGACCGGCCGCCATGCCCTGCTCGGAACCGAATGGGAGGATTTTTTCATGTCCCTGGCCCGGCTGACGGTTGAGGAGCGCAAGGAGATCGGGGGCCGTAGCCGCTACCGGGATTCCGAGGAGGGCGTATATCTTCAGATCGACTGGAAGGCCGCACTGAAGGATTTGGATTTCGAGCTGGAGGTGTTCCCCACGAGCTACCTGCCTCACACCCCGTCGGGGCGCCTGTCCACGGTGATGGAGATGCTCGGGGCAGGATTCTTCGGTCCACCGGACAGTCAGCAGAGCATCGGCAAGGCGATGCAGATTTTGAACTTTCCGGACCTGTCGCAGCTCGTGAGCATCGAGACCGCGGCGCTCGAGGACATCGATTTCCAGGTGGAGTTGATGCTGGACGGCAAGCCGCAGGAGCCCGAGCCGTTCCAGGACTTGCAGCTTGCCCTGGCGCGCGTCACGTCGGCCCTGTTGCGGGCCCGGAGCGATGGTGTGCCCGAGGACCGCCAGGGGCTGCTGCTCGACTACCTCGACGCGGTGCAGGATTTGTTGGAACCTCCGGCGCCACCCGCCCCGGCGCCGATGGGCCCTCCGCCCGAAGAGATGATGATACCGCCCGAGGGGGTGCCCGAGGTGGCTGAGTTGCCGCCGGGTGAGTTGATCGAGGGCACCCTACCCCCGGAGCCACTACCACCCGAGGCACCCATGGTGCTGGAGGAATAGAGGGAGAATAACAGATGGCAGATGAGCTAACCGACGCCACCGATGAACTGGACACCGTTGACGCCCCTGAAGAGGGCGCAGAGCAGCCTGAAGAGGCCGCGGCGCCAGAGGTGGCACCAGAGGTGCCTGATGAGCTGAAGCGTGCCCAGGAGGCGCTTGCGGCACAGGACAGAGATATCGTGGCGCGCACCGCGGCCCTGAATGCACAGCAGCACCACGTGGACGAGTATAACCGCCTGCGTCAGATGGCCTCGTCAGACCCCATGGCGGCTATCAGGGCGCTCGGGGTCGATCCCATGGCCGTGGTGCAGGGGTACGTGGGCAGCGATGAGCCGGCTACGCCGGACCCGCACGTGCAGAGGATGGAGCAGGCGTTTCAGCAGAAGTTCCAGGCCCAGGGCGAACAGTTGAAGGCGCTCCAGGATACGCAGACGTTCAACGGCATCCGGAGCATGATTAACGGGAATCGGGAGCAGTTTCCCATCGTCCACAGCCTGGCGCAGAGCAACGACAGTCTGCCGGCGCAGATTAACCAGCAGGCCGAGCTGTACCGCAACGCCGGGCGCGACCCGGACTATGGGGCGATTCTGAGCGAGATTGAGCGGCAGTCGGCGGAGAACATTTTCGGTGGACTTTCGGCGGAGCCGGCTATAGCATCTAAGTACGCGGATCGGATTTCGGCCCTAACCGGCCAACCCGGCGCCCAGCAGCCCGCAGTTGAGCAACCGAGCGGGGCCCCGTCCAAGGGCATCACCTCCAGCATGGGGGCAGAGGCCAGGACGGCGGAAAAAAACCTAAGCGACGACGAGCTGGACGCCGAGATGAGGAAAGGGATTTCGGAGCTTCTCCGCGGTAAATAGCTGGCATGGGCTTGTGAAAACAAGCGTACCCATCTGACAGACAAGCTAGACGGTCAGACCTAAGCCTTTCAGCGCAAACTGAACTGAAAAGGATGAAGGCATATGACCGTTACCACACGAGCACTCTTCGACATGCTGAAGAGGCGCTATCCCCCCTGGAAGGTGCTGAGCACCGTCGCGAAAGATAACCCCGGCTTCGGCATGGTGGCCAAGGACACCTCCGGTGGTGGTCTCACCATGGACTACGGCGTGGAGTACAGCGTTCCCACGAGGGCAGCGACGTTCGCCACCGCCCAGACGAACTCCAGCAGGACGCGCAACGCGCGCTTCCAGCTCGACTTTGCCGACGACTATGGCGTCGTGCAGATCGAGCAGAAGCTGCTCGAGTCCGGCCGCCGCGGCGAGGATGCGCTGATTTCGGCGCTGACCTCGCAGACCGAGGGCATCCTGACCGCGCTGAAAAACAGCCTCGGCCGCGCGTTCTTCGGAAACGGGTCGAACCAGATCGGCGTGGTCGACGTGACCCTGGCCGCCCCCGTGGCCGGCCCCGTCCTCCAGCTCGAAAGCCTGGATGACGTGGTCCACTTCGACATCGGGCAGACGCTCGTGGTCGCCGCCAGCACCACCGCGGCCCTCCGCGCTGGCACCCTGCTGGTTTCGGGCATTGACGAAATCCTGGGCCGTGTGACGATGACGGGCAACCTGAACGCTGGCATCGCTGCCATCGCTGACGGTGATGTCATCTTCACCCAGGGCGACTACGTGAGCGCGGCCGACCGCCTGGCCTACACCGGCCTGGACGGCTGGATTCCCAACGCCGTCGACTTCGCCGCGACCCCTACTCTGTTCGGGTTCAACCGGAGCGTGAACCGCACAGGCCTGGCCGGCTACGCGTTCAACGACACCACCTACCCCGGCTACAGCGAAGAGGAGGCCGTGCAGCTTCTGGCCCGCTTCATCGGCCGCGGCGGTGGAACCCTGAACTGCGCCTTCATGAGCCACGAGCGGCTGACCCGTCTGGTCAACGCGGTGGGCTCCAAGGAGGAGTTCGTCAAGACCGTGCCCGTCAAGAACATGCCGAAGTCTGAGGCTGAACTCGGTTACGACGGTATCCGCATCCGCACCCCCTCGGGGCTCGTGGAGTGCTACGCCGACCGCAACTGCCCCAACGGCACCATCTACGCTGGCGACATGGCTCAGCTCAAGATGATCTCCATCGGCCAGTGCCCGCACTGGATCACCGACCCGGGCGGCGGATCCACCGGCCGCACCATGGAGAGCGCAGCGGCGCAGGAGATGCGCCTCACCGCGTGGCCACAGCTCGCGATTCGACGCCCCCGCTCGTGGGGCCGGTTCGACTGGGCTTAATCCCTGGACTGCGCCCCCTGCCTGATGGCGGGGGGCGCGCATTAGGAGAGCACCATGGGATTTAAATACCATGACGTGAGAAACCAGGTTCCGGGATATACCCAGCTATCCGGTACGGTCACCACCGGCGCCCTCGGGGCGTCCACCACGCTGGCGATCAACGGCGTGGTTTCGTGGACCAGGATCAGCGTGGGCCGGTTTCAGATCGTGCTGGATAACGACTATGTGTCGCTGCTGAACGTGCAGATGGCCGCGGAAGACACTGCTGAGCAGGGGTTCCGCTTCCAGATTCACTCCGAGGCGGTGACCACGGCGCTGGCCGGCACCATCGACCTGCAGTTTTACGACTACAACTCGCCGGGGAATCTGATCGACCCGGCCGGCACCATCCTTCACCTCACGATTGAGTTGCAGGCCAACGACATCGGCTAGCTGGAGGTAGACATATGTCCCGCACGCGTACCCTGGCGAACCTGCGTACTGAGGTACGCGAGCGAGCCGATGTTGATTCCAACTACATTGAGGATGCCCAACTAGACCGGCTCATCAATGCCCAACTGGCCCGCCTCTATCGGGTGCTGGTCCAAGTCAACAAAGATTTCTATTTTGAGGAGGATGATTCCCTTGCGGTCACGTCTGGCAACCCGGCGGTTGCCCTGCCGGCTGACTGCTGGCGCGTTCTCGGCGTGGACGTCCAGTATCAGGGCCAGTGGTATCAGCTCTATAAATACAACCGCTCGGAGCGCAACCGCTACCAGGACGTAAACACCGTCGTTGGCACACGCTACCGTATCCGCGGCGGCGCCCTCATCCTGGCGCCTACTCCGGGATGGACGGGCACGCTGCGAGTGCAATACATCCCGGCGCCCCCTGTGCTGGTAAACGGCGGCGACACGTGGGACGGGTTCGCCGGCTACGAAGAGTTCGCCGTGGTCAACTCGGTTATCAGCCTCAAGAACAAGCAGGAGGAGGATGTAACCGCCGAGATGGTCGACCGTGACGCGCTGTTTTCTGACATCATGGCCACCGCTGAAAACGACGACGCAGAGCCCAACCGGGTGCGCGACGTGGAGCGCGAGGTTTATCAGGCGCGCTGGGGAACCTGATGCCTCCCCGTGACGTTCGCCCTGTAGCAACCTCGATGCCCGAGGTACGTGAAGCCGTTGATGCCATCAAAGAGGCCATTGACGAGCTGCGGGAAATTCCTCTGCTGTCCTACGAGGTGGTGGACGCAGACCTCGCGGTGGGCTCTAACAGGGTCCAGCATGGTCTCGCGCGCACTCCCCAGGGGTGGCTGATTGCCGACCGCGATTCGGTGGCCACGCTGTACCGCACGGCATGGACGACGCGAGATATCACGCTGCAGGCTTCCGCGGCGATCACCGTCAGGATTCTGGTGTTTTAATGGCAGGCTTGCGAAAGATGGCGATCCCCCTGACGTTCCAGACGGGCGTTGACACGGGGTCAGACCCGAAGGTCACCGGGCAGACGCTGCTCAAGGCGGAAGACGCCGTGTTCCCTCGCAAGGGGGCGGTAGGAAAGCGCCGGGGCACGCGCTCGCTTGCTGGAACGCACGCCGAGCAGCACATGGCCACCTATAAAGACCGGCCGGTGGCCTTCGAACACGAGCTGCTCGTAGAGGATGGCGCGGACATCACCAGCGGCGCGTTTTCCTCCGTGGACACAATGAGCCTGTGGGACGTGTCGCTGAATCGCACGCAGACCCCCGAGGGAGAGCAGCGGTTTAACGCCGAGGTGCTAGAGGTGGGCCTGGTCCGCACGTGGGCTTATGCCGTCCATGAGCCCGTGGGCGGCACCTATGACATCCACATCGAAACGTTTGAGCGGTACAACGGGCGCCCTCTGGCCAACACCATTATTTCAGGCCCGTCGGCGGGAAATAATCCGCAGTGCCGGTTGGTGAACCTGAACGGGGCCCTGTACTACCTGTACGTGAGCACAACCCGTATTTGGCTTGGTTCTGTCAACGTGACCACGGGCGCGATCGCCGGTGCCGTGGATACCGGCGTCCTGCTGTTTTCCAATAACCAGCAGTTCGACGCGGTAGCGGTGTCAACCACCCACATCATGGCGTGCGGCCGGGACAGCACAGGGAACAATCTGAGGGTGGCCAGCCTGGACATCGGCGGCGCGTCGTATGCCGGCGTGAACTTCGCGGCGGTCGACGTTGACGCGGTGGGGATCTGGCAGCGGCAGACAGACGAGGCGGTGATTTGCTACTTCCTCGGAACCGGTCGAGACCTCCGGTTTATCGCGTATGACATCTCCCTGGCCGCCCCCACGGTGGCTGACACGCGCTTGCGGCTCCTGCCGGCCAACACCGTGGCGTACAACATCACCGGAATCAACGCCACGCCGGACACGGCGCAGGTGTTCTACACCCAGGACGAAACGGTTCACAGCCTGGTCCTCGTGGAGCCCCGGGTGTACCGAGCAGAGCTGAACCTGCCGGGCCCCGCGGTCACGTCTGACGCTGTTATCTGCAACAAAGCCGTGGTGGCGAGCAAGCCGCTGGACGATACCGCCGACTCGGGCGACGTGTTCCTGTGGATCACGTATGAAACGCAGAGTTATGCATACCTCCTCGACGGGGCCGGGAACCACCGGGGGAAGGCGTTCCCGGCGCTGGCCGAGGGCTCCAACGCGGCTGAGCCCGTGGCCACCTGGTTTATCGCCACCATGGATAGCGCATCGACGGCCCTTCGCTACAAGCCCACGGTGGGAGACACCAGGGCGCCGGCCATGGTGACCATCGCCAGGCCGGCAAACGGGGTGCTGACCCTCGAGGCTCAAGACCAGCTGCAGATTCCCACGTCTCTCCCTGTGCAGTTCGACGGCGAGAGCATCACCGAGCTGGGGTTCCTCCACGTTCCTGACGTGGTCTCAGGCGCCGCGGCTGGTGGCGGGAACCTGTCGGCCGGTGACTATCTGGGGATCGTGGTCTACGAGGACCGCGACACGGGCAACCGCCTGCACCAGAGCAGCCCGAGCCTTCCCAGTGCCACGGTCACGTCTGGCGCCACGGGCACGATCACGTGGACCATCCCATTCCTGACGCACACCTTACGGGAAAATGTGACGGTCACGCTGTGGCGTACCAACGCCGGCGGTTCGACGTATTACCGTCATCCCAGCGTAAATGAGCCCAACAACACCGCCCTGGACCAGTTCACATTTGATGACGGCTCCGTGGCCGCAGATGACGACCTGTCAGCCGAGGCGCGCCTGTACACCGATGGGAACGTACTGGCGAACACGCAGCCCCCCTCGGGGCATGTGCAAGGGGAACACCAGGGGCGGCTCTTCATCGTGGACAACGAGAGCCCCGAAACGCGGGTGAGGTATAGCAAGCCTTACGCCGAGGGGATCGGGGTTGAGCACGCAGATTTGCTCTACCTCGACGCGCCCCCCGAGGGCGGGGATATCACCGCGATCCACTCGTTCATGGGGCGCCTGCTCGTGTTCAAGGCAGACCGCGTCTATGCCTACGGCGGAAAGGGGTTCACGAACACGCTGCTGGGCCCCGGCTACGGCGATCCGTACCTGATTTCCGAGGCGGTAGGCTGTACCAAGCAAAAAACAATGGCCTTGATCCCCGGCGGCCTGATGTTTCAGGGCGCAGCCCGCCTCTGGCTCATCGACAAGGGGTTCCGCGTCCAGTCCATCGGGGACGCTGTGCGGTACTGGACCGACCCCATCACCCGCCGCCCCAGCGGGGCCCTGGACTTGCGCGCTGCGGTGAAACTCCCTGAGTTGTCAATCGTGGTCTACGTGACCGATGATATGGCCCTGGTCTACAACTATCTGTACGGCCAGTGGGCGACGTGGACGGGGCACGTTTCCACCGACGCCACCGAGGCTGCCGACCACCTGTTTTTTAAGGCGCCCAGCGACGACACGATTCGAATCCGCGACGTGGCCACCTTCCTTGACGGTGCCACGCCGGTTACCCTCACGGTGGAGACCGGATGGTTATCCTTCGCGGGGCTGCTCGGTTACAAGCGGGTATATCGGGCCATGTTCGGGGGCCAAAACATCACATCCCACACGCTTCGGATTCGGATCATGTACGACCTGGAGCCTGAGTGGATAGACGACCTCACTTTTGACAGTTCCACGCTGACCCGCTTCGGCTCTGAGGCCCACATGGGCGACGGGCTGTCGTCCTACGAGGGCATGGGATACCAGGTGGGAGCGAACCCGAGCCGTCAGAAGTGTACGTCGATCCGCTTCCAGTTCTCAGATGATGACCAAACCGGGAGCAATGAGAGCTATGATCTGACGGCGCTCACTTTCGAGGTGGGTATCAAGAGTGGTACAGTAGTTAGACGCGGCAGCCGACGGAAGGCCAGCCCGTAGGAGATACGATGGCACTAAAAGACGCAGACCTGTTCAACTCGCAGTATGGGAGCACCTCCGACGGGCTTCCGTATGTGGGTTCCGCTGACTGGTATACCGGCCAGACCGCAGGGCGCCAGCCGTTGCCGAAGTACTCCATGGGCGCGCCTACTCAGTGGCAGGGCTACGGCGCAGGCGTCGGGCGCGATGTTTACGGCCAGCAGCCTTGGAGCAAGGTGGACTACGGCGCGCACGAAGAGGCGGCCTTGGACGCCCTGCAGCAGCTCGCCACCGGGCAGCGGTCTTACGCCCTCGAGGAGGCTGAGCGGCGCTCTGCCGCGGCCCAGGCCGGCATCGGCAGTCAGGCCCTGTCAGCTCAGCGCGGGATGTATAACCCGGCCCTGGCTCGCCAGGCGCAGCGGTCACAGTCGCAGGCCGGGCAGCAGATCGGCACCCTCGGAAAGCTCGCAGCGGAGCGTGAGCGGCAGGCTGCGTCACAGGCCCTCATGGGCGCCGGCTCGTCGGCGCTGGGGCGCCGGCAGGCCCTCCAGCGGATTCAGGCGGGGTACGCCGGCATGGGGCTGGATGAGCGTTACAGGCAGGCGCAGGCGCGGGAACAAAAGCTCGGGCTCGATATCCGAAAGGGTGCGGCGGCGAAGGCCGCAGACCACGATGACACGCAGGAGAAAAGAAAAATAATCGAGGGGACGGGTAAGGCAACAATGGGGGCCCTGATGACCATGGCGGGGGGCGGAGGTTGATATGACCATTTTTAGTGACCGCCCCGGAGACCTGTTCAAGAAAACCCCGGATGCTCCGTACCGCATCGAGTCGGGTATGTCCCCGTGGGCTGAAAAGCAGCGCGGCCAGTTGTACGCCGAGAGCAAAAAGCCCATGGGCTACCAGGACACGGCGCTGGGCGAACTGGCGCGCACCGCCACGGCCGCGGGCCCGTCCATCGCTGGCCGAGAGGCTGACGTGGCGAGTGAGCGCGGGCTGCAGCGCGTGTCAGGCCAGATCGGCACGGCAGGCGGAACGGCCCAGGCCGCGCGCGGCGGCCTGCTGGCAGCCGGCAAGGGTGGCACCCAGATTGCGGGCCCTGCCATGGCCGCAGCAGCCCGTGAGCGGCTTGGAAAGCTCGGCGCATATGCCGGGGGCGCCGGGCAGGCAATCAGCGGCAGAACGGCCCTGGAGCAGATAGCGCAGGGGTACGGGCAGATGGGGCAACTGGATAAGTTCAGGGCCCAGGAGATGGCCCACCGCGATCAGGAGCGCGCATTCCAGCGGCAGTTGAACGCATACGCGATGGACCAGCAGAAATACCGAGACACCATGAACACCGTGCTCGGCGGCATGGGGAGCGCCTCGAGCCTGGCGCAAATGTACGGCATGTCCGGCGGCGGCGCACCCTCCGGTGGCGGTGTACCGTCCGGTGGCGGTGTACCGTCAGGGTTCGGCTCAGTGCCTGCGGGGGAGAGTGGGGCCGTGCAGACCGGGGTGAACCTCGGCAGTGAGTATTTCTAGGAGAAATCCCATGAAGGTAAAAACCAACATAAAGGGTGGACAGGGATACTGGGACTGGCGCAAGGCAGCGGGTGCCAGCATGAGGGCGGCAGCCCCTGATTCCACTGGCGTTACCACTTCGGCCCCCGGTCCCGGCCTCCCTGGTGGGGGCGTGGATGTATCGGGCGCCGCGGATGCCGTCGTCGGGTTCTTCAACCCCTTTGCCCGTCGGGGAAAACATTCCGGCCCCGGTTTCTGGTCCAGCGTTCCGAGCGGTGGCGCGGCCCACGGCGACAGCCCGGCGTACAAGGCCCCTGAACCCACCGCGCTCAAGGTGCCCGGCGCCCTCGGACAGATGGCGGCTGCCAGCGCGGCCCCCATGGTCCCCGGCATCGACCCGACGAAGACCTACACCGTGGGCCAGACCACGACGGGCTCGTATACCCCGGGCCTGAAACACAAGCCGGGATACGAGGCCGGGATTGAGAAGACCATGGGGGCCCAGGCCCAGGCCGTGGAGAAGGCCTCGGAGGCCGCTGCGCTCGGCGAGGAAAAGAAAGCCGAGATAATGTGGTGGAGAAATCAGAAGCTGAAGCTCCACGAGATTGACCGCAAGGAGCGCCACGCGAAGTACGATGCCAAGGTGGCTGAGTTTTCCGCGGAGATGACGGCGAAGCGCGAAGAGATCGCCACCGCAGCAGAACTGGACGCCGGCCGGTGGTTCAGCAGCCGGTCAGTGGGGCAAAAAATAGCACTCGGTCTGTCTGCTGCGCTCCAGGGATTTATCCAGGGCTACCGCGGCCAGCAGGGGCCGAACCCGGTGCTGCAGATGATGGAGCGTGCCATTGATCGCGACCTGAAGGTGCAGGAGCGCAACTATGACCGCAAGCGAGGTGAACTGAAGGACATTCAGGGCGCTTATGGCATTTTCAGGCAGCAGGGCATGGACAAGGACCAGGCGGGGCTCCAGACGAAGATCGGGATCCTGGACAATGCCAAGGGTCAGATTGAGCAGGTGGTGGCGAACACGAACAGCGAGGTTGTGCGCCAGAACGGGCTGAGGGACGCCGCGGTTATTGAGCAGCGCAAGGAGCAGCTCGAGAACCAGGCGTACCAGCAGAAACAGAGCCGGCGCACTATCCGCACGACCACGAAGAAGGCGAGCGGCGCACAGTTGATTGCGTCCATGAAGAAGGCGCAGGGCGGCGGCAAGGACATCGGGGAAAAGCCGAAGCTCGTGGAGCAGTTCCAGAGTCGCCATCAGGCACTTGGGAAGCTCCAGACCTACCAGAAGATGTTCAACGAGGCCTCTGTGCTTTCGGCCGCCGGCCGCCCGGTGCCGCAGTCGCTGGTCAATCGGCTGAAGTCCATGCACGGAACGCTCGTTTCGGCCATGCGCGGGGCGTCCGAGTCCGGTGTGATGACAGACCCGGACTTTGCCCGGTGGGCCGACGAGATCCCCGGCTGGAAAACCGCAGTCCTGGCCAACATCAGCAAGACGGTACGCGGCGGCGCGCGCAAGACGTTCCAGAGGCACACCGAGAGCCTTTTAGGGAAGATTGACCAGGACTACAGGCACTTTGGGCCGACCTACAATCTCAGCCGATTCAGGCCCGACACCATACGGCTGATTCGGCAGTCCAGGCTCGGCCAGTACAAGGCGAGAGCCAAGAAGTGAGCGACCTCCTTACACACGAGGGTCAGGCGTACCTGTCGGACCCGAGCACGGGTGAAACCGTCGTCGTTCCTGTGGACCAGGCCCGGGAGGGGCTCACCCTCGGTCTTGTCCCTGCCAGCCGTGAGCAGTACAGCGCCGAAAAAGAGCGCGAGCACTACGGGTCAACCGGGATGAGGGCCGCGGCAGGACTGGCAGGGCTTGGCCGCGGGCTCACCTTCGGCCTGTCCGATGTGCTCGCCACGGGACTTGGAAACGTGGCCCCCGAATCCCTGCGGAAGATGCAGGAGCATGCCCCCATCACGTCAGGTGTTGGCGAACTGGGGGGCACCCTGGCGAGCTTTGCTATCCCCGGCGGCGCTGGCGCCGGTGTGCTCAAGGCTGGCGCGAAGGTCGGCGGCAAGGCCGCTGGTGCGCTGGCCGCGCGCGCTCCCCGCCTTGCAAAGTTGGCAGGGTCGGCCGCTGAGCAGGGCGCCGTGGGTGCTGCCCTCGGCGTCGGACATGCCGTGTCAGACATCGCCGTTCAGGAACTGGACGCTCAAGCCGCCGCGGCCCGACTTCAGTCGGGTCTGACCCACGGCGCCGCCTTCGGGGCGGGACTCGGTGTGCTGGCCTTCGGTGGCAGGGCCGCTGGGCGCGCTGTTCACCGTAAGGTGAGCGACACCATCAACAAAGCCCGTAGCGCCCGCGCCCAGGTGGATTCGGCCCAGGCTGAGCTTCAGTCACTCAAGCAGAGTGCCACCACGAGTATGGCACCGATGACGCGCCAGCAGACATCGCGTGTTTCCGAGTTGGAGGGCATCATAGCCAAGGGGGCTCCTGCGGCGACTCAGTTTCAGTCCATGCTAGTGGGCGACCTGTCCCCCCGCCTCGTGGCCGGCGGGCTGGCCGTGGCCCTCGACGGCGGCGTAACCGGTGGGCTGCTCGGCGCTGTGGTGGCGCCCCGACTGCTCGACGGAGTGAAAAAGGCCATCGCCCCCCGCATCACCGCGGCTGTCAAGTCGGTCGCAAGCAGCCCGTGGGCCCGACGTGCGCCGGCCGAGTTGGGCAACCTGGCCACGCGTAAAATCGTTCCCCTCGCCAAGGTGGCGGCGCTGGACGCGATGACTGATGCCGAGTGGGCTGCGGTGGCCAAGGAGATCCCGAAGGTCAACCCGGAATCCCTGGAGTCCCTGATTCAGATTCAGACCCCCACGGGAACGCCGGACAATATCAAAGATTCGCTGGCCGAGCAGGTGTCGCGCGCCCTGTCCTGGGCCCAGGAGCAGGCCCCGAAGAGGGACGAGTCAGACATCCCGAGCGGTTCGGAGCCCAAGCCGAGCCCCCAGCAGGCCCGGGAGTACGCCGAGAAGGTAAAGGCCGTGTTCCTCCCTGACAGCCTTCTTCAGTCGTTCATGTCGGGTAATGCCGCGTCCATCGCCGCTGGTGTGCAGGCCTGGCAAGCGGTGCGCCCGGCGGCCCTCGAGCAGCTCCGCGCCGTGATGCAGGCCAGCGTTGACGAGGCGACAGCCAAGGGGCACCGGTACAGTCGGCGCGAGGCACACAAGATCGCCTTGGTGACCGGAGACCGCGGCCCCCGCATGTATGACGCCCAGCGCGTGGCGATGCTTCAGGCCCAGTACCAGGGCCAGAAACAGCGCGGGCCGAAGCCGCGGGCCAGGCAAATGAGCGGGCTTGACTCCGCCGTGGCGACCCCCACCCAAAGAGCGTTGACCTGATACGGCGTCTCTGTGTACGCTTGCTCGCAGGGACTGACACCACTTATCCAGCTACCGCGGCCGCACCGCTGTCAGTCCCCCCCTCAATGACGGAGGGCGCCGCGGTGGCTGGTCTTTGTGAGGGGATCACATGAGCTTGCCACCCGGCATGCGGCCAGTAGAGCAGATATCCTGCCGGTATCGCATCCACGAACGAGACGGGCTTCGGCCCATAAACGTTGTTACTCCCACCCTGGCCCCCGGCGGCCCAGAAACTCAGGCGCGACTGCTGGTCAAGGGGCTCAACAGTCTCGGCTACAGAGCGGCGCTGCACTCGTGCGAGGACGGGGTGCCCGACGTGTCCCACGGCGAGATCACGATATGGTGGGGCGACGTCCCGTGGGAGGAGAAGCCGCCGGGGTCTGTCTGGGTTCGCCGTAACCCGTCGCACGACGAGCCGCCGGCTGAGATGGTGGACCGTATGCTGGACGTTCGCCAGGTGTGGAACGGCGTGGACCCGGCTGATTGGTCTGGCTTCGGCGACCGCCCGCCGGGCCCGGCGCTGTCGTCTGACCACCCGTTGCGACTGGGGTACATCGGGCGCTATGCGGCGGAGAAGCGGCCCATGCTCGCCCTGCGGGCTGCACACCGGTACGGGCACCCGCTATACATGTTTGGCGCCGGCCCCCTGCGTGACAGCGTTTTCAAAGCAGCGGAGGCCACGGGTGCCAACGCGGAGATTCACGGGTGGACGACGCCGCAAGCCGCACTTCGGGGGGTCGATGTCCTCGTCATCCCGTCCGAGCACGAGGGCTGCCCGTCCGTGGCAATCGAAGCCATGCTTGCTGGCGTGCCCGTCGTTCACATGGGACAGGGGTGCCTATCCGAGATGTGCCCCGACGGGGTGCGCGGGATAGAGGCCCGGGATGGTGATTGTCCGGCGAAACTCCTCGGGCTGCTTCGCCAGCTCGACGCCGGCCAGGCCGAGGAGAGCTTGGGCGAAGCCGTCGAGCGGCTCCACCGGGACCGCTGGCTGTGGGATAGCATCCGGAGCAACGCGAGGGTTTACGCCCTGGCCCACCTCACCGCCGATGCCATGGCCAAACGATACGCGAGGGTCATTGACGAGATGAGGGCGCCGCGCGCCCGCGTCCCCCGGGACAAAGCGCGCCTGCTGTGCCTGGCAGACCAGCCGGGGTGGGCGTTCGACAACGGCCACCGCGACGGCGAGCAGTATATGGCCGACGAGTTCGATCACACCCACTTTCTCGTGCGAGACCACAACGCCGGCAAGCCGATGCCCGACTTCAGCGAATTCGACCTGGTGTTCTGCCCATATGTGGCCTGGAACTTCATGGCCGAGCTGCCCATGGGGCGCACCGTGGGCGCTCTTCGCTCACGCTGGTGGCCCGGGCGAAGCGGGCTGCCGCCTGGTGACGCCCAGACGTACCTGGCGAACAAGTTTCGCGCGTTTCAGGTGGTGAACCAGGGCGCCTATGCCGAGCTGGTGGGGTCCGTGCCCAACCTGTTCAAGCTGGCAAATCCCGTGAACATGCGCCGCTTCCCCAAGCCCACGAGGGTCAAAGACGTGGTGGCCTGCTGGGCCGGGAACGGTGGCCGCAAGGTGGGGGACGACGACCTGAAGGGGCTCCACAGCAGGGTGATCCCAGCGGTGCGGAAGACCCGCACGCCGATTGTGTACGCGGAGTTTCACACCCGGCGCCTGGCGCCCGAGGAGATGCCGGGACTGTACCAGCGCGCCTCGGTCCTGGTCCACGCCAGCAGCGAAGAGGGGCACTGTAAGGTATTGACTGAGGCGATGGCCTCGGGCCTGGCAGTGATCACCACCGAAACGGGCACCGTGCCCGAGATGGTGGAGCAGCAGCGCCGGTACTACGGAGACACGGGAATCATGGTGGTTCGGCGCAGCGTTGACGCCATCGCCGAGGCTCTGGTGAAACTGCAGCGCCAGCCGTCGAGGCTGGCTCACATGGGCCGGCTTAACAGGATGCTTGTGCAGGAGTTTTGGAGCTGGGATGTGTGGCACGAGCGTTACCGTGAGTTCTTGCGGAGGGGGTTGTAACATGGTTATTTTGGAGGTTAACGACTGTAGAAAATGCCCATTCAGGTCAAGGCGCATTGACGAAGATGAGTGCAACCTGGGCGCCGAATACATACACCTTCCGAACGGCAAATTACCTCCAGATTGTGTGCTAAAAGGGCAGGCTGTACAGGTGGCGGCCCCATGAAACTCCTATTCGCCTACCGCGGCAAACCGAGCCCCGCCTACATCCCGGACACCACCCCGGAGCAGGCAATAAAACTTCTCCCCACCACCCACATGAGCGCCGTCAACGGGCTGCTGGTGCCGTACTACCTCCAGCAGCTCGGCCACGACGTGACGTTCCTCACCGACCGCGAGCCGGAACCGTGGTGGTTCCCTCAAGTCCACGTGGGTGACGCCGACCCGGCCGACTTCGACTGCCTGTATCTCTGGAAGCTCCACGCGGTGAGGGATTGGCTGGAACAGTACCCCCATCTTATCAAGCAGAAGTGGCGCCACGTGGCGGCCTGGTTCGACTTCCCCGGGGTGCGGGGGCACGTTCGCGGCGCCCACATGATCGACTCGTTCGCCTGGGGGACGGACGTAATCGGGGGCGTGGAGGCGCCCACGTTCCCCCGCGCGAAACACTGCGTTGTGGAGCACGCCACCGTGTTCACCGAGCCGCCCGAGATGGGGGAAACGGAGCCGTGTGGGCTGTTCGCCGGCCGGTTGCCCGTGCCCTATCTGCGCGCCCTGGAAGCCGCGGCGGCCGTGGTGCCGATGAAGGTCTACGCCCTGTGGGTGGCCGGGGAGCCTGACCGCGTCCTGCTGCGCCCGGGGCAGTATGACGGCGCGGAATTGGCCCTGGCTCGGCGCCTGATGCCGGATAACGTGACCCTGCACCCGGGGGCTAACATGCTGGAGGTGGCGCGCGAGGCCAGCGCGGCAAGTTTCGGGCTCGTGCCGAGCACCCAGCCACCGGGGAAAAAGCAACTGCTGTCAGCGTGCAAGGCTTGGGATTATTGGGCGATGGGGTTACCGGTGGTGATTTCGGGGAACGTCCCAGAGATGCGGCACTTGGCCGACCTCAACGGGCTCGGTGGGGTTTATGACAGATTGGAGCAGGTGGGGGACGCCATAAAATACACGGACGGGATAAAACTCCTTTGGACCGACACAAGGAAGCGCCAGCAAATCCAGGACTGGATATTCGCCCACCACACCTGGCGCCACCGGGCCGCGCAAATCCACGAGGAGCAACTATGCACCCTTGTATGAACAAACTGATTTACAAGCTGGAGGAGCCAGCGTTTCAGGCGCTCATGGACAGGCTTCACCCGCACCTCCCAAAGGGTAAGCCAACTTACACTGATTATGAGATGGGCTTGCTGGCCAATTACCGCTACATGGAGCAGGACACGCCAGAGGTGCTGGAGGGTGGACTGCGAATCATGGAGATAGGCCCCGGCGTCGGCGCGTGGCTGCTGCTGGCTCGTGAGATGGGTAACACGGTCTTTGGCGAGGACTTGCCCATCAGGCACGGCGGCAATATCGAGGCGTATCCAGAGGGCGACGAGCGCCGCTTCGGGGCTTACACCGACGCCTATGCGTGCATCACGAAGTACTGGGGGCTGGATGTCCGTTACCGGGGGTTCCATCGTTTTATGCTTGACCCGTTTGCTCCTGAGCACATCTCAACCGGCGAACTGTGCGCCCCCGGAACACTGGACATGATTCACAGCCGAGGCAGCCTGTCGGGGGTGCTCAACTCCTATGGACAGGTTTACAACCCTCCGGAGATATCGAATCAGTGCCAGTTGGAACAGATACCAGCGGCAGCGCACTCGATGCTATCCCTCGCGCAGAGAGCCCTCAAGAAGCTCGGTCAACTCGTCATCTCGCACAACGCTGGCGCCCCTGCTGACGCCTTTTGCGACTACATCAAGTCCAAGGAGTTTCTTGGGTCGCTTGACATCCCTGAGCGCGGGGGTTTCCACGTCATCGCCAACGACCCGCTTTATTGTAGGCTGGTGAAGGCATGAAATGCCGGATTCTCATGACCTACGATGTCCCAGACTGGGCCTTCCACCAGGAGTGCCTCGACCTGATGTGGTTCCTGCAGAAGTTCGCGCCCGGCGAGTTCGGTGTCACGGTGGCCCGCGGCAGTTCCGTCGTGCCGGGTGAGTTCGATGTTGTCTACTCCAGCGCCTATTATGACCTCCGACTTTCCGACCACCCGCGCTCCGTGACGCAGCTCTCCAGCTACAGTTTTTGGGAGCGGCCCGAGGATGGCTGGCCCGAGCACCTGCTCCGCTGGAAGTGGCTGGCCACGAAGAACGCCGGCATTCACGACAGGCTGGACGGCTACCACCCGCGGGCCCGGCTGCTATACCACCAGGTGAACCCGGAGAAGTGGCCCTACGGGGAGCCCGGCTGGAAAGAAGACCCCACCTTCTGGGTCGGCTACGCCGGCCACCGCCAGGTGAGCAAGGGCTTCCCCGTCATCGAGGAGGCCATCAACAGGGCCAAGGCCGCGCCCTACTTCTGTACGTGGGAGGGGGCGCGCGTGCCACCCGAGGGGATGCCCGCGTTCTACCACGGCCTGGACGCCTACTGCTGCATGTCCAAGCAGGAGGGCGGTCCCCGCACCGGCCTGGAGGCCATGCTCTCCGGCGCGCCGCTGGTGACCACCGAGGTGGGCCAGGTGGGAGAGATGGTGGAGGATGGGGTCACCGCGCTGGTGGTAGAGCGAACCGTGGACGCCCTGGTGGACGCCCTGCAGCGCCTGAAAGCTGACCCGGACCTCGGCAAGCGCCTCGCCTGGAACGCACGGCAGATGGTCTATGCGCGCGTCATGCGCGACGGTGAACGGTGGGCAGGCTTTTTTCGGGAAGTAAGGGACTCATGAAAGCACTGACATGTGCCCTCGTGGTATTTCGGCGATTATATCGGCGTGTTTAGGTACGCTGCCACTTGAGCAGGCAGGGCGACGGACATATAATGCAGGCGAGGGGCCGCGCAAGGAGTGAAAAATGAGCATCTACAGAGAGACCCACGTCAGGGACACGAAGATCGGCCCCTGCGTCACAGACGACGCGGTGGCCGGCGAAAACATCCTGGACACGACTCCCCTCGCCCTCGTTTCGAGCGCCACCGAGGAACGCGTGAGCTATCCCATGGTGCTGGAGATCGAGTCAGACGGCGCCGATATCTACATCAGGCAGGGTGCCGCTGCTGTGGCGCTGGATGCCACGGCCCGCGATAACGCGCGCATCCCAAACGGCCAATTTCGCCAGGTGGTGGTTCAGGGCCCCGGTGACGCCTACTTCGCCCACGAGCGCATTGACGCCACGGATTCTGTTATCCGTGCAGTCCGCATCGACGCGGTGTCCTCATGACCCAGCGTGGAGGCGGAGGCGGACTCCCCACGGGGCCAGCTGGTGGCGGCCTCGGCGGCGCCTACCCGGACCCCACGGTCAACGCTCACGCGACGAGCCATGAGCCCGGGGGGACTGACGAGATTCTCAGCGCGCCATACGACGTGGACGGGGGCCGCGTCGTATGGGATAGCGACAACAGCCGGCTGGCCTCGGGCTTCAAAGACCCGGCTGATAACACGGTCCACGCCGACTGGGCGCAGTTCCCCGGCGATGCGTCGGGCACGTTTGCCAAGGTGTCCGGCATAACCACCATCACGGTTCCCAGTGGCACCACGTCGGAGTTTACTAACGGAAACTACGGCGCCACGCGGCTTGAGTTCGGGATGCCCAGTTATGCTGACTGGGATATCTTCGTTCACCGGACAGGGGAGACCACCACCAACGCGGGATCCCACTTCGGGGTCTATTGGCGCGACACCTCTGATGACAATTTCGTGAACTTCCAGAGCCTCTGGAACGGCTCAGCTCACCAGGAGTTGATATACCGAGGAACGGCCACCATCCTATACAACGCCACCACGGGGGCGCTGGCAAGTTGGCAGCGGCTGTCAAACCACGGCGGGACAATCATCTGCAGCCGGTACAACGCCGCTATTGGCTCTGTCCCCATCGAGAGCAACTGGACCGAGCTGGCCAGATACGCCCCTACCTGGCCCACCCATGACGTTACCATTTTCATTGGCGGCCTCTCGCTCGGTGGCGCGGCCGCGCCGGGCACGACGCCCGATTTTGGCCAGGTCACCATCAAGTACACATAAGAAGGAAGTCTCCCCCATGCCAAATCTAGAGTTCGATCTTGCTGCACTGATCAGCGAACTGGGGGCGGGCGCCATCTACTTTGGTATCCTCTGGAGGATGCTGCAGGTAACCGGGGCCAGGTTAGTCAGAGTGGAAAACACGATCAACAACGGACTATCCCATAAGGTGGACGAGATGCACAAGCAGGTGCAAGACCTGGAGCGCGACCTGAACAAGCCATGCGCCGCCGACGAGGAGTCGCCCAGTGAAGCGTAAGTTTCCGTTCGTGGCGGCGCTCCTGTTCCTCGTCCTGGCAGGCTGCGGCATGACCCCGCTCCAGCGCATCAACTTCGCCGGCAAGGCCATCGAAAAAACCTGGAAGCACACCTATCCGCGGCTTGACAAGCGGTGCAAGGCCGAGGCGCGCAAGTGCGCCAGCTCGGCCGGGAGCCAGCCCACCAGCTTACCGGCCTGCCCCGGGGCGCAGAAGTGTCTCAAGGCGCTCAAGGCGTTCAAGGTGGCCCTGGACGCGGGGGACGCCGCCATCATCGTGGGCGCGCCGCTGGCCCTGGAGAAGAAAGCCAGCGCCGCCGGATGGGCGAAGATGGCCCTCGACGCCCTATCGCGCGCGGTGGCCATTGCTCGAAAATCTGGACTGCTGCCTGGAGGCACACCATGAGCCCCGTACCCGTAGCAGCTGCCGTCGTGGCTCTGGCCCCGGCTATCACAACCCTCATCGCCCTGGTCGCCGACCTCATCGCCGAGGCCACGGAGAACGGCGAAGACCTGGACATCGCCAGTATCATGGACGCCGCCAAGGCGCGCACCACCCTGCGGCAGGCCGACGTGGAGAAAACGGTCAAGGCCGTGCTGGAAATTCTGGCGAAGAAGGACGGGGATTGATAGCCGCCCTGGCCGCTGCGCTGCTCTCAGTGTTCGGCCACCTCCACCCTCTCCAGGCCGAGTACTACGCCGAGGTCATCGCAGAGGAAGCGTGGCACGCAGGGATCGACCCCGTCACGCTGGCGGCGCGCGGGTGGGCCGAGTCGGGGTATAGGCCCCTGACGCTCCACGCTGGCACCTACGGGATGCTGCAGACGAGGAAGAGGATGGTGACCCTGCGCGCCCAAGTGGCCGAGGGCGCCCGAGCCTTGCGCTACTGGCAGGAGTGGGAGGGTCGCTGCAAGCAGGAGCCGGCGCACCAGTACTTCAGACACTACACTTGGGGATACCGTCTTCCATCGTGGGTGAAGCAGGAGACACAGTGGAAGATGCACCGGGTGGAAGACCTCCTGCAGAAGAGGATGGAGAAACATGCCAAAGCCCAAGGACCTGGAGCGCCATAGCCACATCTCGGGGGTGCCCATTCATTACGCGCGAGCTCCTGTGGCGTCCTACGGGTCCATGGGTGAGCCCCGCCGCCCCCGGTGCATCCCCTCGTTCTACAAGAAACTGCAAGAGTGGATGGACGACTTCGCCCTGCGCTGCCCCCTGGGTAGGCCGAAGGTGCTGGTGACAGCTGGCATGTACGTGGACAAGCGAGGAGCCCATGGCCTCGGGCGCGCCATCGACATCGACTCGCTGTGGTGGAAGATGTTCGAGGGTGAGCCACCGCCAGTCATCACCTGCAACGCCAAGCAGGACGCCGGACGCTACCTCGGAACCGAGGCTCACATCAGGATGTTCTTCGGCACATGCATCAACTACTGGACCAACAGGGCCCACCGCGACCACTGGCACATCGATGATGTCGGGCGCTACGGCGAGGTCGGCTTCATGCCCGACTCAAGCAGTGAGGTGGTGTTCGCACAAGCCGCCTGTCTTTTTGTTCATGGAACAAATCCAGGACCACTCGACAGGAAGTGGGGGCCGAAGACACGCGCCGGGATAGGGGAGGTGGTGAGCGGTGACATCAGGGACAAGGAGACCTGGCTTGAGTTCCTACGCCTGACATTCCTCCGTGGATGGCACTGCGCTGAGAACCCTTGGGCCTGATAGACTCATAGCAACACCACGGCCAGTCTCAAGCGCAAGTCTTTTTTTTCTTTCGAGTGATATCCCCACCTTACGGCACTTTTCCAGATGTGCGATTCGGGCACACCACCGTGACAAAAAGTCCCGATTCTATTTTGTCTTTCGGGGAAAATAATCTTGACTGAATGTGTACAAGCGAATACAGTGGACACATGAACAAAAAGGCAAAACGAAAAACAAAGCCCGTCCACATCAGCTTCAGGATAAGCAAGGGAATGTCGAATCGGCTCAACGACCTGTGGGAGGAACTCCTGAAGGTCACCCCGGACATCTCCTACTCGAGCGCGGTCAGGGAGGCGATGAGGAGGGGGCTACTATGAAAGGCGCCATCCTCCCGTTTCAACGCCACTCCGAGACCAGCGCCGATGCCGCTGACCGCTACCAGCGAGCCGGCAAGGCCCCCACGGCTCGAGCCCGGGTCCTCGCCGCCATCCGCTCCACCGGAGAGCAGGGGGCGACCGACAAGGAGCTGCAGGTCATGTTGGAGATGCGAGGCTCGACCCAGCGTCCCCGGCGCATCGAGTTGCAGAAGGTGGGTCAGGTCGTGGACAGTGGCAGGAAGCGTGGCCGGTCTGCGGTCTGGGTGGCGGCAGAGTTCGCGGAGTCCCAACTGAGGATGTTCTGATGGGGTCAGGCCCGGTGTTGTCCTATGTGATGCGCCAATGCTCACTTGGTGTCGTGGAGGATCTGTGCTCCAGATATCATGGGTATGGGGGGGCCGGCGGAACGAAGACATATGCCTTTGCGGTGTATGAGGGCGAACGTGTTGTTGCGGCATATGCGTGGCAACCACCTCCACCGGGTAGTGCAAAGAGCGTCTGTCCCGAGGCCCCGCAGAGCGTGCTGTCCTTATCTCGCATGGTGGCAGTCCCCCGCTCTTTGAGAGAACTGAACCATATCAGCAAGCCGCTGAGGAGGCAGATGAGAGTGGAGATTGACAGGGGTCGGTGGCCGGTATTGGTTACATATCACGACGAAGGGCAAGGTCATACTGGGCATGTATATAAGTGCTCGGGGTGGACCGCCACCAAGCGGTCCAGGGTTCCAGTATTTGAGGACGAAAGCGGGAGGAGAGTCTCCAGGTATTCAAACGGAAAGACTCTCAAGAGGGACACGCAGCGTTGTGGGTTCACCCATATCCAGCGGTGGGAGTCATGGGCCTGTCCCTTGGGTAGCGTAAGGAGTCACATGGAGTCGAGCGGGTGGCAGAGAGTGCCGGTCCCGGGGAAGGTATGGAAGTCCGGGAACCAAGTTTACAGGTACATGAAAGTAAACCAACTGAGGATGTTCTGATGGGGGCCGATGGATGAACTCAAAAGATGTGCTTATATGGGCCGAGGCAAGGAAGAAAACAGCAAACCACCCCGGCGTGGTCGATATCCTCAACGAGATATCGGACATGGCAATGGAGAGCCACCCAGACGAGTTGTTCATCTCTCTTGTGGACAAGATGATGGAGCCTGATGCATGGCCAACCCCCCTCGGGTTCGATGAGTTGTCCATGAGGAGGAGCAATTACAAGGGTGGCTGGGATGCCTGCATTGACGCAATCAAGAGGCATCGAATCGCCTCTTATGGAGCATTGAGGGAGCGAAATGAAGGCTGAGCCCAAAGCCGCCGCCGAGGTCATCGACCTCATCATGGCACGCCAGGAGCGCGACCGGCAAAACGGCATCGAGACCGACCCGAAGCGGCTGGTCTTCGCCTCCGGCATCCCCAGGATGTTCCAGCGCATGATCCAGCAGCGCCTCAACGAGTTGGGCGAGCCCATCAGGCCGCTGAAGCACGACTACGCCCTGCACCGAGCCTGGCAGGACGGCAAGACCATGGTGCTGATGCGCGGTGCGCCGGCCACGGGCAAGACCGTGACGTGCTGCCGGTGGCTCGCTCCGTTCGTCCGGGGCCAGTTCCTCACCGCATGGGACATCGCCGGCCTGTCCAACAACTACGCCCCAGACAGGGAGCAGTGGGCTGTCTGGGTTAAATCTAGTCAGCTTGTGATAGACGAGCTGGACAAGGTCCCGGAGCGCAACAAGGAGCGCATGTGGCAGTTCCTCCATGAGCGCCACAGCAAGCGGTTGAAGACGGTCTGCACGGCGAACCAGTACCACATGCCGAAGTGGCTCGCGCGGCGGTTCGACATCACCATCGACTGCAAGGAGCAGGCTAGGTGAAGAAGGGAACGCCCGTTGTGGTCCACTTCCCAGACGGTGACCGGCGAGACGGCTGGTATGACCGGGAGGGGTCGAGCGGGCGACACAAAATAGCAAGCAGCATGACCGGAAAGAAGGTCAAGAAACCCTCCGCAGCAGGGTGGTGGTGTCTCGAGAAGGAGAACGATCACCTGCCGTGGTTTGAGAAAGGAAAGGGAAAATGAACGAAGAGATTACCATCACCATCGAGGTCAAGGGCACCAGCAACAAGCGCGTTTTCGAGGTCGGCACCCTGCTCTGCGTGGGCCGCATCGAGACCCGTCGCGCCATGCTGGCCAAGGCGAAGGCCGACATCGAAGAGGGCATCGCGAAGATGTTCCCCACCAAGGGTGAGGAGGAGTAGATGCTCCGTGCGCTTCTCGGCGGTCTCTGGTGTTATTGGTGGCATACACATCGGGGCTGGAAGCCGATGTACATGCACCGGGGCCATCTCCGGTACTGGTGCTCCATCTGCGGAAGGTACTGGCACTGATGGCCCGCCGAGCAGCGCGAGTGGACCTGAACCACCAGGACATCGTGGCCGCGCTGAAGGTGGTGGGGGCCTCTGTCCAGTCCCTCGCCGCCTCCGGCTCCGGGTGCCCTGACCTACTGGTGGGGCACAGGCGTCGGAACTATCTGATTGAGGTCAAGGGTCGGCTGGGTAAGTTGACCCCTGACCAGGTCGTCTGGCACCGAGAGTGGCAGGGGATGACGGTGGCCATCGTGAGGTCGCCAGAGGAGGCCCTGGAGGTACTGGGGCTGGACAAACACGGGAGGAAAAGATGAACACTTCAGAATCCATTGCCAAGCTGGCCCCTGCGCTGATAAAGGCCCAGGGTGCCATGAAGGCGGTCGAGAAGACCAATAGCAATGACTTCCACAGATACACCTACGCCGACCTCGGTGACATCAAGCGCACCGTGGATGGTCCACTGCAGGACAATGGCCTGGCTCTCGTCGTGTCGGAGCCTGAGGTTGTCGCCGGAGCTCCCCGCGAGACCAAGGGGGGAAAGGCGTCCTACCCGGTGAGGGTCCGCATCGTGGGCCGGCTCATCCATGAGAGCGGTGAGTGGATCGAGTCCGAGATGTGGGGTGAGGGCCAGGATGGCGAGGACAAGGCCATCTACAAGGCCACGACTGGGGCACGCAAGTACCTGCTCACCAGCATGTTCCACCTCGCCACCACAGACGACCCGGAGGCCGATGACGAGAAGCCGAAGCAGCGACAGCAGCAGAGGTCGCTGCCACGGGGGCAGGGAGACCGCCCCAAGCCGCCGCCGAGGAAGCAGCAGCACCAGGACGCAGAGGGAGGCCCCCCGGCGTCGGAGAAGCAGATCGCATTTTTGCGCCGCCTTCGTGACGAGAGTGGTAACGCCGACCTCAAGGAGAGAATCCAAGTCGTCTTGGCCAGTGGCGACCTGACCGTGGGCAAGGCCAAGCTTGCCATCGACTACGCCCTCAAGGACAAGGACAAGAGGGTCGAGAAGAAGGGGGCGGGTAGCCACCGAGAGGAGTCCTTCGAACCGAAGGGGCAGGACGAGCCACCGCCGCCGGACGACGAGGACCTACCCTTCTAGATTCGACCCACGCCACCAGTTAACCTGCAGGAGCGCGGCCATGTGCCAGATGACGGGCAGGATGTCATCCATGTGCAGCGCCATCTGCGACGAGTACGAGAAGGAGAACGAGTATGCTGATACTGGATATCGAGACGAGAGCGAACCCCGAGGCCCTGGCGAAGATGCCGCCGGTCGAGGTGAAGGTGCCGAAGACCTACAAGAAGCAGGAGAGCATCGACCGCTACGTTGAGTCGGAGACCATCCGGCTGACGCAGGAGCGGGAGGACCGGGCAGCTCTCGACCCGGACCTGGGCTACATCTCCACCATCGGCATGATGGATTCACGGGACCCGACCTTGGAGTGGTTCCTCCACGATGAGGCCGAGGGGCTGGAGGCTGCATGGTGCCTGCTGCTGTCTCACGAGCCGGTCATCGGCTACAACATCCTCGGGTTCGACCTCCCGTTCATGCTACGCAGGTCCATGGCCCACGGGGTGGTTCCGGCGTGGCTCCCGCCGATGCGCCGATACCAGAACCTGCCCCGGGACCCGGTGGTGGACCTGATGTGCATCCTCTACCACTGGGAGCGCAAGTCCAAGTCGCTGGCCACAGTGGCGCGCCTTCTCGGCCTGGCCGTGCAGCCCATGGGCTCGGGGGCCGACGTGGGCACCATGACCCCGGAGCAGGAGGAGGAGCACTGCCGCGCCGACCTGTTGACCACCCGGTGTCTGTTCCAGCGCATGGATGGGGTCTATTGGCCTTCAGTGCTATAATGAGGGATGGCCCAGCCAAGAGACACCAAGGGGCGCTTCTTCCCGAGCATGAAGACCCTGGTCACCCGGAACTTCGGCAAGCCGCTGACCAAAGCCGAGGCGGGGAGGCTGGGCGGCAAGGCGTCTGCCAAGGCGCGGAAGGAGCGGGCCGGCAGGGCGATGAGCCTCAAGCAGAAGGCCCGAGCCGTCAAGGCGTTCGTCAAGGGAGCCGGCGGCGGGCAGATGATGGCCAGGTCGAAGGCGGGCAAGTCGATAGCGAAGGCGAGCCCCGCGCTGCGGTCTCTGCGAGCCATGAAGAAGAAGGTCCACGCCAGCATGAAGGGCATGAAGGCCCGAGTAGCCGCCCTGAGATCAAAGTAGGCAAGCTCACCCGGGCACGCGCTGCCCTCGTCCGGCAAGCGGAGCGCGACCAGGCAGTAGCCGTTAGCCTGTCCGGCGGCAAGGACTCCCTGGTGGTGTTGGACCTGTGCTGCCGCACCTTCCCCGTGGTCGAGGCGTACTTCCTGTACTTGGTCCCGGGGCTCGAGGCGGTGGAGGCCCCTGCCCGGGCAGCTGCAAAGAAGCAGGGCGTGCCCCTGACCGTCTTCCCTCACTGGAACCTGGCCGAGTACATGCGCCGGGGCATCTTCCACCATCGGGTGCGACAAGTGCCCCGGCTCAAGTTCAAGACCGCCGAGAGGTACATCAGGCTCAAGATGGGCATCGAGTGGATAGCCTACGGGCACCGCCAGTCCGATAGCTACAACCGGCGACTCTTCTTGGAGGATGCCGGTCACGTCGAGGAGCACACCAGCCGCCTGTACCCCATCTACGACTGGGTGGACCGGGACGTGCGCGCCTACATGAAGATGAGGAACATTCCCACGCCGCCGACCTACGGGCAGACCGGGCGCAGTAGTGGGTTCGACCTGACCTCGGAGTGCATGGAGTGGCTGCGTAAATCCAATCGACGGGACTATGAAAAGGTGCTACAATGGTTTTCGGTTGCGGAAATTATCGGGGGACAGGAGTAGCCGTTGCACCCCATTGGAAAGAGGTTCGGAGCACTGAAGGTTGTTGGACATGCTGGAACTAACAGCGAAAACAGGCGCCTCTATCTGGTGAGGTGTTTCTGCGGAAAGACAAAAACTGTCAGGGGAAATAATTTACTGCGATCCAAATCGTGCGGATGCCTGAATGGGGTAGTACATGGACACACGAGGAATGGGAGGCCCACTTCGGAATACATCTCATGGTGCTCGATGCTCTCCCGGTGCTACGGGAAGGGGTCCGATGGGTTTGCTCGGTACGGTGCAAAAGGGGTGAGGGTATGCAAAGAGTGGCGAGATAGTTTTCTTTCGTTTTATAGATACGTCGGGAAGAGGCCGGGTCCAAGGTATTCGCTGGATCGCATCGACAATTCCGGCTCATATGAGCCGGGTAATGTTCGGTGGGCCTCCCCCAAGCAGCAGCAGCGCAACAAGTCAACGAACAGGATTATTGAATACGGTGGATGCCGGATGTGCGTTGCAGAGGCAGCGGAAAAGTTCGGCATCAATTATCGAACGCTAATGAGTCGCCTCTATCTGCTGGGCTGGACGGACGAGGAGGCGATTGAGGGGAGGAGGAGATGAACGAACCGGAGAGAATGGGGTTTTACAGAATTACCCATGATGAGATGGGAAACTATCGAGGAGATCGGGCTCGTGGAAGTGGATGGTGTGTAGGTTTGGAGCCGTGTGACCCCAGGGATGGAAGGCCCGGCGTGGTCCATCTCTTGGATGGTCATGCGAAGGGACTGAACGAGATATTTAGGGACATGCTGAACTACGATTCGCAGTACTACCCCGAGGGCTTTGGGCTCTCGCTGGAGGGCTTGGCGCTGGAGATAATTACAGCTATCGAATTGGATATGGTAGCGGTCGGACCTTTAAGCACCCAGAGGGCAACGATGGTCGAGTGTCCGGCGGTGGATGGGCACCAGTGAGTTGCCCGAAGGACTACCGCAAGGTGTTGGCGTGGTTTTCCTGTGCCGGGACCATAGGAGGAAACAGTGAAGTATAGGCCAAGCAACGGAACAGAGGGGATGATGTTTGTGGAGGAGTGGCAAGGGGATTGGACCAACGCCAAATGCACCGCATTCAAGGAGCAGAAGTGACTGACCTACCAGACCGCGTTGGCGAGTTCACCCCGCACCCCGAGAACCCCAGGCAGTGCGACCGGCCGACGTTAGCCGACCTGAAAAAGTCCATGCTCCGGTACGGAGACCTCGGCGGCATCACTTGGAACCGGCGCACGGGTCACCTCGTTAGCGGGCACCAGCGGGTTAGCCGGCTGCCGAAGGGGAGCAAGGTGGTGTACCGCCCCTGGCCTGGTGACCAGCCTCGAGGGGAGATCAAGCACAAGGGCAACGTCTGGCCGGTGCGCGTGGTGGACTGGGACGAGACCATGGAGCGCGAGGCCATGGTGGTGGCCAACGCCGACTGGCTCCAGGGGGTGTTCGACCCCGAGGCCATGGAGGAGCTGCTCCGACTGCCGGAGGTGGACCACAAGGCGATGTTCCTGGACGACATGGTGATAGAGGAGTGGTTCGACCCGGAAGCCGTGGAGGCTATCCTGGGGCGTCCTGGGATACACGGGGGCGAGGAGCCGGCCGAGGTGCAGGGGGTGATGGACGAGCTGGAGAAGATGAGCCGCGCCGACATCAGGCAGCAGGAGCAGGAGAGGGCCGAGGACATGAGGCTGTTCAGGGTCATCAAGTGCGAGTCGGACGTGCAGGCCGAGGAGGTGATGCGTGCGCTGGGGCTGGAGGCCGACGCCAAGTACGTTAGCGGGGAGTGGTTGCTGAAGTTGTTAGCCGGTTAGCCCCTGCGACAGGATGGACCAGGCCATGGCGGCGCATTGTGGAACTTGTCCGTTTCCAATGGCTTTAAGTCGGTCCACCCGAGAGGGAATCCCATCAGCCACTCGACCCACGTCGGGTTCAGTTGACCACCATCCTTGATCGCGCCCATGTTCGGGTCTGTTAGTTGTCCACGCCGCTGTCCGGGTCTGCTGCTCCCCTTGTGGTCCGTTGCTGCCGGCGTCGGCCACATCGCCCTGCACCCCGGGTGCTTTTGCATCGACGGGCTGAGTTGGTTCGCCGTCGCCGCCGGGGTGGCGTACAGAACCTGCGCCTCCAGACCCCGGTTGCTGCTCCTCCCGTCCTCCCGCATGTGGCGCACGCTGCCGGTCTCCGTTTGGTAGAGGTTGCCCCCCTTGATAGGTGTCGCGTCCATGGCGCATGGAGTGACCCAGTATCCAGATGCGGTCCCGCCGATGAGGGGCCCCGGCGTCTCTCGCTCCCAGCACACACCATCGAGCATCATACCCCAGCGCGGCAAGGTCACCGAGGACCACGGCAAGTCCTCTACCCACAAGCATAGGTGAGTTCTCCACGAAGACGTGCCGAGGTCGAACTTCACCGACAATTCGTGCCATCTCCCCCCAAAGCCCAGACCGCTTGCCTGTGATGCCTGCCCCCTTGCCAGCGCAGGAAATATCCTGGCAGGGGAACCCGCCGCTGATGACATCGACTCTCCCCCTCCATGGTTCACCGTCGAAGGTGCACACGTCGTCCCAGATGGGGAAGCGGGGGAGGAAGCCGTCGCGCTGTCTGGCGAGGAGCACGTCTCGACAGAAGGCATCAAGCTCGACAGCGCAGACGGGACGGTGCCCGAGGATGAGGTCGGAGAGGATGCCACCTCCGGCTCCGGCGAATAGGTGGAGGGTTCGCAGTTGTCGTTTAGGTAGTGCCATGTCACTGGCCCATCTCCTCGTTAGCCCCGCAGGACTTGCAGAGACGCCGCTGGTGCGGCCCGTGCCAGCCCAGGGCCTCATCGTCCCCGCAGTCCTCGCAGGGGCCGTAGGACGCCTCGCTGATAGCGTCAGCCGCCCACTCGGGCATATTGTTGAGCTTGGTGGTGCAGGCGGTGCAGAAGTCGGACCCGTCCGCCGTCGGGGCATCGCACCCCGCCTCGCACTGAGGCTCGTGGTAGTCGCACCGGCACTCGCGCAGGTCCCAGCCGCAGCTGGGGCAGTCGTCGGAGTGGGAGCCGTAGCCCATCTCCTCGTCGGTGGGGCAGTCGGAGTAGCCGATGTTCTTGGCGCGGGGGGAGCCGCTGGGTATGGTGAAGTAGCGCATGTTAGCCCCCGTTCTCGAAGGTGGAGCGCAGCCGGACGATGACCTCGCCGTTCTTGCTGCGGACGTTGTCCTTGGCGGCTTTCTCGATGTCCTTCACCAGGGCCACCGGCAGCAGGTAGTTGCGCTGCACCATGCCCTCAGGCAGTTTGCGGCCGTTGCTCTTCTTGATCTCGCTGGTCTCCATTAGTTGGTCTCCTAATTGATGTCGAAGTCTTCGCCGTACCTGTTGCGGTGGCGGCGGTTGTACTCAGTGGAGAAGTCCCCCCACGAGCAGGGGGACAGGTCGGCGTGGACCGCCTCGCGCAGGTCGTCGTCCATGTACTGGACCGCCACCTCGTCGGGGCCGAAGCACTTGCCCATGTGGTCGATCCGCTGGAGCTCGGTCATGCCCTCGAACCGCACCTCGGCGCCCTCGTCCTGGTCCACGTACTTCATCCAGAGGTCCACGCTGTTGGCGATCTCTTTGTAGGTCATTAGTTGGTCTCCTTGTTAGCGGCGATGACCGCCTCGGTGATGAAATTGTAGGTCAACCCGGCCAGCGCGTGCTCCTCCACGTCCCTGTCGGTGACTAGCATATAGTCGCCGTGGGTGTAGGTGCAGCCCGCGCCAGGCCCGTAGGTGTGCCACATGGGCACCAGGACGCCGCGCGCCGACACGGCGATGTCATCCTGCATGGCCATGCTCAGGGCATGGACCCCAAACATGACCTCGGCGGTGTAGATGTAGTGGCTGAAGAAGTACTTGGTTCTCATTGGTTCCCTCTCTGTTAGCGGTTAATTAACTTGGCCAGCCCGGCCAGCGCCCTCGTGCGGTCGCTAGCCGCCACGACCAGCGCCGCCTCGGCCGACTCCAGCAGCAGGCCCAGGTCGTGGCACTCCTGCGCGCAGTCGGGGCACAGCCCCTCGTGCAGCGCCAGTAGCGCCGACTCTGCCTCGCAGCCGCATCCCCTGCACAGGTCCATATCGATGCCCTCGGGCGGATTAGCCAGCCAGATGTCCTCGTATCCCGGCTCTCTACTCATTGGTCCACTCCAGGTCCTGGAAGTCCCCGCACCAGTCGCAGTTAGCGCACTGGGCCGGGTCGTTGGCGTCGAAGCCCGGGAACTCATCGTCTGTGGGCATACACGTATTAGCCCCGACGAAGATCGGCACCATGACCGCAACGCTGAGACTGCCGCACTTTGGGCACTTTCTCTGATCCATTAGCTTCCCCTTTCGTTAGCCGTTTCCGACCGTTAGCCTCGTTAGCCCGTTAGCCGTTAGCCTCGTTAGCCGTTAGCCGTTGATGAGAGAAGAGTAGCCGCTGGTCTGATGTAGTCAAGCCCAATTCGACCACTACATGCATTATATTTTTTGCCACACCTGGCACGTCGATTCAGCGCAACTGTGACAACCTGGCGCGCTCGAGTTTTCTTGCAGTTGTAGTGAATTAATACGAGATAGTGGCTTGACAGGACCACTCCCATAGATAATAGGTATCTGTAGCAAAACACTATTACAAACGAAAGGGAAGCCATGAAGAACATGCTCACAATGAACGGGAAACTAGGGGTCAAAACCTTTAACATCAAAAGGTTGTGTCCGGGGGCCACCGATTGGTGCCTTGAATTCTGTTACGCTGGCCATGGTCCGTTCATGTTCCCTAGCAGTATCGAGGCGCGCCGCTGGCGCTATGAAGCTACCTTGAACACCCCTGCGTTTGTTGAAGTTATGTCGGCCGAGATATCTCGGCTCAGGAACAAGCAAGTACGCATCCACTCCGCCGGTGATTTTTATTCGGTGGAATACATCGAGGCATGGATTGAGGTTTGCAAGCGCAATCCCGATACCTCATTCGGTGCCTACACGCGCGTATTCTCTATCCCAGAATTTCTGCCGGCGCTGAAACGTCTGGCCGCATTGCCTAACGTCGCCCTATGGTGGAGTGTAGACCCTACTACCCCGGTAAAACCTCCCCCGGGTCGCGTAAGCTACATTGACGGGACCGAAGGAGCTCCGGCTGTCAACTGTGGGAAACAACTGTCGGACGACGAGAATTGTGTTACCTGCCAGCGTTGTTGGAACAAGCGCAACCGTAAAACCACATTCAAGGTCCATTAGCCGTTAGCCGTTAGCCGTTAGCCGTTAGCCGTTAGCCGTTAGCCGTTAGCCCAACGCTAGCGGCTAGCGGCTGTGGTCAACACTGGCTAGATCTCGGCCAGCACACCAGCACACCAGCACACCAGCACCAGCACACCAGCACCAGCACACCAGCACCAGCACCAGCACCAGCACCAGCACCAGCTCCATGCGTGCGCAATTTTTTCATAATTTGCGCCAATGTGGCAAACCAGGCTAAGTGTATGTATCTCCCCGAGTTTCTGGCAATACCACGTATTTACTGGATTTTTCCATGTGACATCATGGCGCGGCTATGCCTGCTAAGCTCTTGACATTACTGTGCCTTGACTATGGCATGACTACTGCAATGATATTGAGTCATGACTAAATACTATATCCGAGACAATCAGCAACGTTGCGATGCGCGGCAATACTTTGTTTCGTTCGCGCTTGCTGACATGATTGCAGAAACCAGAAATGCCATCGCCGGATGGAGCCGTTACCGCGTGTTCAAGGTCGCCGGATGAACATCACCACAGCACATATCCAAGGCATGGTCAGCGCCATTGACGCTGACGACACTTCGGAGCTGCGGCGCTTGCTTGGTCTCATTGACCACAGAGTGTTCGGTATCGTAGTCAAGGGCAACGGCGCTAACCCGCTGGCCGTACTTCGTGCCATGGCCAGCTCCTCTGCCGTTGCTGGTATCAGCGTCGACGCTACGGAATACCGGGGCTGCTACGAAAACGAGCACCATTTTTACACTCCGCTGAAGCCGCACCACTTCAGACATATGAACAACACCGTCCGCTTGATTGTCGCTTTCAGACTCGGGCGGTACATCTACAACCACCTAGACAAAAAGGAAGCCAAATGAAGAACCTACAACGTCGCAAACGCAGTCTACTCCGTCTGTTTCGCACGGGCATCATGATGCCCGTCGTCATGGCCCACCTTGTCAACGTCCAGCACAAAATCGACCGCATGAACAAGGAAGGAAGGTAAGACCATGGATACCTCAAGAGCACTTGAATTTACCCGATACAATTCCGGGAAACACTTCCTTGACAGCGGTATGGAAAATGGCCGTATCTGGCAGTCGCCCCCTGATGGACAGTCGGACGTTATCATGGATTCGGACCCCCACTACTGCAGCATCAGTGTAACCGCCATGCTCGCGGATATGTTCGCCGAGAATGACTACATCGCAGACTATATCATGGAGTATGCCAACAAGAGTGAAAACGAGAACATGTCATGGTTCGAGGTTTCTGAGTCCTACTTCGAGGACAACGGCTACACCAAACTCGCGCGCGACAACACCTACAACGGCGAGCACAGCTTGTCGCAAGAGTACGTTTGGGAAGTCTGGGCCAATCCCGGGTGTGAACCTTGTGACTGGATCTGGGCCAACGACGACGAAGTAACCGTTGTTCTGTTCATCCATACCGGCGCCGATGTTCGCGGCGGCTACTCCAAACCACTCGTGGGCCACTTCGACGGTGACTACTCCATTCCCGTTGACACTTCACTTGAGTGGTATCTAACTCCCATGGATGATGACTCTGAATTGCCGGAATGGGCCGAAGACATCAACGAGCGTGGGGAGCTTTCCTCCGGTTATTCCTCCGCCCCGCTGTATCACGCTGAAGAACTTGGCATCTCATGGGACGATGACTGCCGCAGGGGTGAAGGGTTCGTGGTGTCCATGGCCGATGAGACAGACCAGGCTATCATGGTTCCTCATCGCCCCTACATGGGAGAGTAGACCACTGCTAGACTCGCTCTTGCCTAGAAAGGAAAAAAACATGCCTAACCACAACGGACTCTTGAAAGATTCTGACGTTGAAATGCTTTTTGGTGAGTACGTCTTTTGGCTCCTCCATCATAAGGGAGACCGCAAATACAAACGGGCAGAACAACACCTAAATACGTGCGAATTTACCGGGTGGCTCGACCACGTATCCACCTACCCCGGGGCGGAGGCGCGTTACCGCCAGATGTGCCGTCTCTGGGACGTGGTGCCCGAAGCTGTCTAGACTCGCCCTTGCCTAGAAAAGGAAAAAAAACATGAAACTCAAAGTGTATAATTCATTCCACGGCACCGAGAGCACCATTAATGTTGAGAAGGTCCGCCACGGTAGGTTTGGAGCCGTTGCCCACGTAACCATGGGCGAGCTCCTCTCGGCTTCCATGGACCTCTGCGGTATGGGCGATTGCCTATGCTCCGGGCCTTTCTGCGCCACCGACGACGACGACAAGGTTTATTCCCTGTATCTCACCGACGACCCCTTCGGTCGTCCTTGCCTGGAAAGGAAAAGAGCATGATACCATCAGACCCGAAAGCACTACTCGACATGACCATCAGAGAGCTTGAGATGACGAAGGACCAATGGGAGCTATTCCATGGCCAGCGGCACCCCGGGGCTGGCTACACCGAGGTACTCAAGATTCAACGCAAGCTGTTGGAAAAGCGTTTGACTCTACCCCGCTAGACTCGCCCCCGCTAGACTCGCCCCCGCCATTGCCCTATCATCTAGGGCATGCCTTCCCAAGCTACCAAAAAAACTGAAGTCCAAGCATCGCCAGGTCACACTGGCCGACCCTCGCTTCTTTCGCCAAAAATCCAGAACAAGATTGTTTCCGCCATTGCCGTTGGATTGACTCAATCGGAAGCCGCGCAAGCTTGCGAGATATCACCACGAACGCTGGATAGGTGGCTTGCCCTTGGTGAGCAGAAGCCGGATTCGGACTACGGCAAATTCCGTCGTGCCGTTGAACAGGCGCGCGTTGCTAGTAAGACCAAGTGTCTCAGTGTGATGCATTCTGCGGTGTCCATGGGAGCTGTGCCAATGGGCCTGGATGCGGCTAAATGGCTTTTGCGTAACCGCCACGGTATGGGGCTCGAAAAGGCTACCGGGATCCACATTCATACAGCTGGCGATGGTTCCACTGTCAACGTCCTTGCGTCGGATGCGGATACGCTCGACAGGTTGAGAGCTTTGCAGGCCAAGCGGCTTGGCGAGCCCGAATCATAATCCATGCCAGGCTAAGTTCGTGCCAACATCTCAAGTGGGGTGACTTGGCATAGCCTGTGACTAGTCAAGAACCATGCCATGTTGAAGCAGCTCGGGGGTGGGATTCGCCGGATGAAATTCGGCGAAGGCCCAGAGCGAGTACATCGGGTTCATCCCTCTTCTGGGCTTACCTCATCGGGTCGTCGGTTGGACCCGGGTTACATCGTCGGGTTCGTCTGACCTGGCGGTGTGAGGGAAAACGCCTGAGAGAGGGTGCCCCCTATTGTGGTGGGGCCTCGAGGAGCTGGGTGCGGCTTATCTGAGGGGGATAGTCCTGGGCTCCTTCGTCGCCTGGACTCATCCCATGAGGACGTTCTATGCTGCAGAGAGCGGAGAGATCATACCACACTTTTGGGGTACGTCGTCAAGTCCAGGTAGGCTCGACTAACTCCCGGCGTAATTGTTGGGGATAATTGGTCCGACCAATTGTGGGGGCAGTGAGCGACACCCATTTTAGAATCGTGCCAAGTTGGGAATTGTGAGGTGGCTTACTTTTCCATCAGGCAATCTCCGTTGGTGTTGTACCAGTCGAAGACGAGGGCGTGGTGCTCGGGGTCGAGGAGCTCGAATAGCTCAGGTTTGGTCATGGCATGGCTCCTTGTCGGCCAGGGCCTTGGAAACGATTCCTGCGGCCTCCCGGAGCCCCTCCTCAAACCCCTGCATGTACCAGTCGCGCGCCGCCACCCCATCTGGAACCCCTGCCAGGATGGCGGTGACGGTGGCGTTCAGTGCGTGTTCTGCGCCGGCCTCGTAGATGCGCTGCTCGTCTGCGGTTATCGTGTCCCGGTTCACCCCGAGCTTGAAGGTGGAGTACCTCCCGACCCTGACGGGGCCCTGTTTGATGGGGCACCAGTCGGGCCACTTCTTCCAATCGACGCATTCGTCGCCCGGGTGGCCGTCATGGGATAGGTTACAGCACATGTACTCACCGTTCATGTTGAAGGGGCACGAGGTGCCGTGCTTTTTGACGGTGATGTTCATGTCAGCCTCTCTTCCAGCCAGACCAGGGTCTTGCGTATGAGGGTGCGCTTGAAGCTGCCCCACGGGTCCTCCAGGGCGTCGAGGCGCGGCTCCACCCTCCCCTTCCAGTCCTGCACGTCATCCGCTCGCTGGCGTTCGCACGTTACGGCCTGGGCGATGGCCTGAACCCTGGCCTTGAGCTCGGTGTGCCAGTCGGGCTCGTAGACGCCGTAGTGGACCTGCTTCCGGTCCCTGGGGAGCATCTTCTCCAGTTGGCCGACCCGGGCGTCGAGGCACTTGATGGACTCCTCGTCAGAGAGCAGGGAGCG
>Ga0080013_1000934_pt1 | contig 39827 bp, 64 predicted proteins | sample ETNvirenome_6_85_FD_69236 | JGI IMG/M metagenome (GOLD analysis project Ga0080013, IMG submission 69236) | Marine viral communities from the Pacific Ocean - ETNP_6_85 (SPADES assembly) (version 2) | ecosystem: Environmental > Aquatic > Marine > Oceanic | place: Pacific Ocean | collected 2013-06-19 | reverse complement strand
GTTCGCGTGGCGTCGTTCGCGCCCGTGTAGAAATAGATCAGATTGGCTGCGTTGTAGTCCGCGCTCCCCCCTCCAATGACGATCTGGTTGTTCGTGCCATTGCTGAAGGTTTCCATGATCTGGAACCCTTCGGTCTCGGCGGCATCATACTGTTCCGACACAAACTGGAAATACTGATTCGTTGAACCACCGCCATTCTGGCCCACTGTAGTCAGGATGCTTCCAGCGCTTCCCAGAAACGACACAGCGCCCGATGCGTCGATGCGGAGGCGTTCTATTGGAGAATTCCCTGTAGTTGCTGTAGTCGCAAAAACCATGGCACCACCAACTTGATCTTGAGCAGGAGATGCATCATCTACCTCAATAAGAATCTGTGCTACAGAAGAATTATAATCATTTCCGTCATCAACATAGAAATTAATTACCCCTATTTGATCATCATCTTCTACTATTGTATTAGATCCAATAGAGGCATTTCTAGACTTCAAGAACGATATATACGAAGCACCATCATCTGCAGAAAATCTAGCAGCTGAAATTCTTGAATCTGGCGCTGCTGTTCCTAAGACTTGTAAAGATGGTACTACACTGCCAATAGTCTGCTGCGTAGCACCACCGATAACCATTCCATGATTATCTGGAATATACGAATAACAACCTGCAGCAAACGTCATCCTTGTAATACCACTTGTAGAAATACTTAGTTCATCTGTGCCTGAACGATATATTCCTGTATTTAAGTCACTAGAGAAAGATATCGAAGGAGCTCCTTCAGTTCCATCACTAAAGTATGTTGATGAAGCTGTAGATGGACCTTCAATTCCAAATGGAGCACATATAACAACGTTTGGCATATAGACTACACCACCATCTGCACCTGATGTAGTGATATATAGATGTCCGGCATTTCCACCAGAAGAAGACACATGCCATTCTTTAGCAGGCGTCTTGATTATAACATCAGCTCTTCCATCAGCGGACGTAGACTCAAAATACGCACTCATGCTATCAGAGTCAACTACAGAGAACAATCTACCCTTGGGAGGGTCTGTAGACGATCCGGGACCAATGCTTACCATACAAGCAGTAAGTCCTGACATAGTATATTTTGCTGCAGTATCTAATTTAGGAGGGGTTACCTCTCCATTTCTAATTTGCAAGTGGGATGCAAGTGCCAATATATTTCTCCATTAGTATTCTTTACATAAATATACGCTTTTAGAAACTTTGTAATGCTCTTTCATCTTGCGATGTAATTGCTTCTTTTCCAGCTTCAAGATCAGCATCTATCAGTTTCTCTTCAAATACGAATTTACTTGGTGTTCTACTTACTTTGACGTCATTCTTATCTATAAGATAGGCTTCAAGTTGCAAGTTAAATGAGTGCCTGATTATTCTTTCTTCTGTAGAGAAGTCTTCTGTGTTAGATTCATCTGTTGAGCTATCAAAATAAGAATGGAAATACCAATCACCTGACTTCATGTTGCTTACCATATATTGTTTCCATATAATATCATGAAACATATTTGCATGCTTTATGTATGATGCCCAAAACGTTATTGTGTAGTTGAGATTTATAAATGTAGGATAGGGTATTAGAAAAACTTCATAAACAGGAGCTGTTGATATATATCTACTAGAATCACCAGCTATCCATTTCTTTGTAAATGGAACTCTTCTATCTTTGTCAAATCTTGATGTTGCAACCCTCTTTTGATATGCAATATAAGGCTCGTCATCTCTATTGATACAGACATATCTTTGCTCATTTGGAGAGATATCACCTCTCTTTATTGAGATCATTGGGAGCTTTATCTTACCACTTTTGTCTCTAATTTCGTTTATGTTTCTATCTGATTTGTTTCCTTGTATCTGTGCAAACCTCTCCCATGCACCAAATATAATAGGAACAGGTCTGGAATCTATTACAATTTGATTAGTAGATCTGAACCAGTTGTATACAGCCCTGTCAACCTCTAGAATTTGAGTTTCTTCTACGGGATTTGTTTGAGCTTCATTACTTTTCTTTTCAGCCATTTGTGATCTCTGTGTCTATGAATTTATTTGGCAAACCACCTGTGTCTATATCAATTGCTTTAAATGTATTACCTTTTTAAGTACGTTAGTTGTACTAAAATCTCCCCAAACCGTACGGGTTTTCCGCATGCTAATACTTCTATTTTTGAAACCACTTTGTTGTCTAAATGAGCTTCTAAATTCATGTCATCTTCATTTTTAATAAGGGTTACCAGAATCTGCTTGAATTGTATCACTTTCATTGTCTTCCATTCTCGGATTGAAGACACCTTCTCTAACTTGTAACGCCCTCATAGTGACACCAATTTTCGTATCAGGTTGACCCATTACAAACACAGGGACATCAAGATAGTTGATTTCAAAAAAGGAGTTATCCCATTCTAAATAGTCTCCTATTCTTGGGAATACTCCAACTTCTGTAAGTCTATCTCTATGAGCATAGACTTCTACTCTTCTACTTCTATCCATACCAAATTGCCCAGTTGTTAATTCGGGCTCTTCCAACATAATATGAGCATATATCTTTATTGGGTTTCTTGGTACTTTCTTTTCAGCCTCGCCATAGATATCATTTACATCTGATTCATCTGCTTCTATTGGCCAGTAATACAAGAACTGCATTGTAACCATTTCTAGTATTTCTGTATTATAGTTGTTAAACAGATGTTGTTCTCTTGTACCGAAAAATAGATTATATTTGGGATCAGCTGTTGTAGAGTCAAATAGTCTTGGCATTCATTGTCTCATTTTTCGTTTTCTTGGTTTCTTAACAACTCTTCTTTTAGGCTTATCTTTTAATTCTAATATTGCTCTACCGTTTGTATCTAAAAACGCAGCAACACTGTCACCACTATTGTCTTTAGCTCTTACTACATAGCTGTCATTTAACGCCATATTATATTATCATCCCTCTTCTAACTTCGTAATGATCGCCGGCTTCAACAACATTTGAATATTGTTTTTCAAGTGATTTCCAAACTCCTGTACTATTGTTGTTCAATGAAGATGAGCTTCTAAAGACAGCATCTGGAAATATGTCTAATACTTTCTTTATTGTCAATTCGTATAGTAATTTCCCAAGACCTTTTCCTCTATATGCATCATCTAGATCTTCTGTTGTTGATATTGCAAATGTTTTACTTCCTTTTTCAATTGAAATGTTTCCTTCAATTGATCCAATAATCTTATCTGTTGATATATCTCTAAAATTTGATTTCCAAGTTTGCTCTTCAGGAACTATATTAAACGACACTTCAAACAATTTATGTATATCCATTTCAGCCTCACAAATATTGTGTTCAATATTTTCAATAGTTGTTGCGCTCCTGCGTTTTGCCATATTCTATTCCTTGTCGTCTTCTCTAGCTCTCACTTTATCGACAGCAAACTTCTCCTTAACTGCCTCTAACTCTTGCTCTTCTTTCTCCTTGACAGCATCTAGAGCATCACCTTCGTCTATTACTTCTTTTATGATGTCCTTAATCATTTCTTTTAGATGTGACTTCTTGATTTTCATATTTATTCTCCAGTACTATATGAGCTTAAGCTCTTTCATTTTTTGCCCATCAAACAATTCTAATTCAATTTCAAATTGTTGTCTGAATAACTCTATTTTTTCTAAAATAGATTAACCAAGGAAAAAGACCGGCTCACCCGAAAAAAATTATTGGAACCGGAAACGGCACTCTTTGATATTGTGCTTCTATAGCTTCACTTAATTCAGAGTCCTGTTGCATCAATCTAACATTTGAAGTCTCTTCAAGTGCTTCTTGTAGATTCTCTTTCAATCTCTCTTGCATTTCAGTGGCTTCAGACACTAATTGCTCACCATCAAGGGTTGTCTCACTATTTGGAATAGGTACAGAAGAGAACTTTCTTCTAATTCTACCAAGTGTTTCCATACTTAGTGCTAAAGAGAATTGACGTATCCACCTCTTTCCGTGTGCATTGATGTCGGCATAAGGAATATCTTTAAATGGCACATTTGCAATAGAAGATATACCAGTTACAGAAGGGTCACCAGTGTCTATTTCGAAGTCAGGAGAGAACGGATCCATCTCAGTTGTATACTCTATCCAGATCTTCAAACTTACATTTGGTTTTGGAAGTAGTCTTATTCTATCACCCGCTATGTTATATGAGTAATTTGATCTACGAACTCTATCATTAGTCTCAAGCATTCCTGCCCTCAATATGTCTGCCCAAATTGGTAGAATTTGAAACACAGTCTCCATGTTATAAGACTCATATTGAAATTCTCGTGATAGCGCATTCACTGATGAATAAGGATCATAGTATCTATACATTGATGTGGGCTCTACATGCCAAACATCTCTCACTTCTATTCTTGCTGAAGGGATAGTCTTAATGTAATCAGAAACTGAACTTCCTGTTTCATTGTCTACGAAATCAGTTAGAAGATTGTAGTCTGTTGCACTTGAATTAATTGTTACATATGCTTTCCTTTTATTCTGCAAGCCTCCAATACCAGCTTCAGATGCATAGGGCTGAGCAAGTCTTCTAAGGTAGTCTAATGTCTGATGAGGAAGTTTGCTTGTATAGTCTTGAGTTGAGAAATCTCTACTTAAACCAAGGAAGTTTGCTAACCAGTTCTTTGCTTGGAATCTATTTATTGCAGCTGAATATTCTATGTTCGCCTCTTCAAATGACGCATAGATCTGTAAGTTGTTCAATTCAACAGTCAATACGGGTTCACCGAGTCTGTATCTAACCCATTTGACAATCTCTTCACCCTCAGCAGATAGAGACATTAAGTTTGTGGACAATGAAATAGTCGAAGAAGTAGTTCCGAATATTCCTGCATAAGCTGCGTCCGAACCGGATGAAGTTAGACCATTGAAGAAATTTTCAAAAGGCATTATTTATCTCTTATATTAGTTGATGTTTTCTTTATAAATATAATAGTAAACACAAAAAAAGGCGCCGATTTACGGCGCCAATAATTCGCTTCTATAAAAGTCCACCTTCTGCAGTCTTATATATCGCTATCGAGATAGAAGGTTCGGAAAAGTATGGCTTCTATAGAAGCATTCCATTATAAATATAACTATGAAAAGGCTGGGTCCAGGGGGATTCTAACCCCGTAACTTGTTTTTTAACTAGTATATTCTACAAGAACCATCCAGCAAAGAAGGAACCTAACCCTGGGCTGCTCGTTTATGATTCAAGCGGTATTGTTAATTATTTTCAGCCAAAGGATTCAAAATCATCAATATCCGGGCTACATATACCGGCGCTTGAACAGAGGAGTGATTGCGTTAGTATGTTACATGTTACCGATTCCTACACGCTTCTACGCTTCTCTTTAACACATATGTATCAGAGAAACTCCACGCTGAAAGTTAGCAAGACTTTCACAATGCCTTTACGAAGTGATGGCTGGACCCACAATTTTCAAAGAGCAGTTCTTACTTGTTTTCTTCCCACTTGATACAACCGAAATCTGGTTCTGTTTCGATGTAGTCTACAATCCCACCACTAGAGTATGGAGCTATAGAAAGAGTGATTTCTAACTCCATTTTTAGTTCATGGCATTTACCTGAATACCATTTTACATTTCTATCACCTTACCAATTAATGCAGTTCCTACAGGTTTCGCTCATTTAATACTCCTACAGAAAGAAGCTGAGAATGAAAGTGAGAATCGTAAGCTTGGTTGCCAATGCTGCGACACCAAAAGGAATCAAGCAGATATAGAAACCATGCATCCAGGTGAATGTATCAGGCTTGTCTAGATACACTAGCCAGAAGCTTATAACATAATCAGCAAAATAAGCTCCTATGAATGCAGCTATCAGATATGCAATCAACCAAACTACCAATATCATTAGTTAACTCCACCTGGTGAGTGAGCCAGGCCTTGAAAACCACTTGCTCAAGGCCTGGCATAGTTTGTTCAGCTGAATTGAATGTCCAGCAGCTCCAGAACCTCAGTGGCCTTAATACCTCGAGCCTCTGCATCAACCTCTCCAGCAAGCTCTCCAACCTTGGTTACAATCGCCTCACGCATCTTCACGTTCTTACGGGGTGGACGATAGGTTCGGATATCGAGGGACTTCTCAATCTCTTCGTTCCAGCTGGGATCGAGAATGTCCCTGATGAACTCGGTGATCGAGTCATTGACCTCGACTCCCTCAACCCGGATAATAAACTCCTTGTAACCCTCATCCTCCTTGTTCGAAGTCCAGTTGGCGAACTCAAATGCAGTCGGTACTCCCTTGAACTGCTCGGGGACGAACTCCCGATTGTTGAGGACTCCCAACAGCTCCTTTCGAGTTGCATTCACCTTATTGTAGGACGGATTGCCAGCCTTCGTGGTCTTGCCGTTATACTGCTTTACCTGAAGTCGCTTTGCCATTTTGAAACCTCCTGATTGTGGTTGTTTGTTCCTTCCTTATTATCGTCATACTAATATAATCAATTATCAACAGGTAGTAAACATTATTCTAAATTATTTTCTCCTTTTTTTCAAAATGATGGATCTTGATAGTGATCACGAAAACCCATGAAAACGAATGATCCACCTACCAAGTAATACCCAGACTTAGATAATCTTGCAGTCTTGATTGGTCCTTCTAGATTTGGAGTGCATACCCACTTTTGAGTCCCGAAATAGTCACCTTCATTGATTGTGATATCTCCCTGGATCTTTACTGTCTTACCAGATTCTGAGACTTCAACAATTGTATATGCATAACGGTCACTACCTACTGCCATTGTTGCTCCCATTCCAACTTCTGGGAAAGGATCATGTTTAGGTTGTGCTCGCTCAGTCATCATACCTCCTTCTCCTTGTCAAGGGCTTCAGGCATATGGTCTTCCAAGACTTGAAGGAGCTTTCTCAACTTGGCTTCACCAGCCTGATCAGAACTGAAAGACATGGTGAACTTGATTCCTTCATAGTCTTTCCATTTGCCACCAACGAAACCTGAGTTCGTACCAAGCCGAGAGCTATACTCTCTGATGGTATGCTTTTCACGAACTGACTTGAGGATTTCATCTCTTCGATTCAGATTCTTCTTGCTTTCAATGGCAGCTCTACTCTTTGCCTTCCGCAGGTCAATGCACTCCTTTATGCGCTCCAGAATCTTCTCTACATTGATGCCGTTTCCATGCTTCCTTTCAATGTACGTCTTGGTTCGTCCTCGATCACCATATGATCCCGTTTCAAGTATCACCTTGAACTTAGTTGCTGACCTATATGTAGCCCACCCCACTCGAGTTCCATAATGCCACTCATACCTGATGCTGGGAGTGTAGACCCTGTCTCCATCCTTGTTCAAAAATTCGATTCGAGGCAGTGATCCATTATCATATGTCATCCTTGCTCCGAAGGTCAACTGCATCTGGCCAGGGTCACTTGAGGGGGCATCAATAGTCGACGTCCGCATCTCATCGTTGTAATCCACCGTGACCTTGTAACCAGCCTCACCAAGCTTTTCAACTAGTGCGCGTGCACTATCAATTGCTCTTGCCTTGTTCGAATCTGTCGCCTGCTCTTCCTTGATGGCCACTCTGATTCTCTCAGCTTCACGTTCAGCATCAGTCTGCATTCTCTTCTCCTTTGAGGAACGGAGTGAAATCCAATCGGCTCATCAGATCAAGTGTGACTTGAGCTTTGATAACATTTGCAAGAGCTGAATTGACTAGTTCAGTAGACCTCTTGGATCCGAAGCTTGCCTTCAGCTGTTGTTCAGCCCAGACCATGTCTTTGTGTGTTTCATCGATCCTGTCCTTCATGCTTCTGAGCATGTCTTTCTGCCATTCATACATTCTTTGTCCTCTCCATCTCTCTGATATCATTGACCACAGTTGCACTGACCTTCATCGGTGAGTCGACACATCGCATAGTATCCATCACTGCGTGGAGGATCAAGTTGTCATACTTCTCATACAGCTCATCGACTCGATCTGCTCCGAAAGAATACTCAAGCTCTACCAGGATTGCGTCGTAGTAATCACCATTCGAATAACTCATCGTCTCTTCCTTTACGACTGCTTCCGCTGATGCATCATACTGCGAACCTGTGCAACCTCGAACTTCCACCGCTTGCCAGTTGGATCCTCAACGATTATCGGTCGCTTCCAACTCTTGGGCTTGAAGCCGACGATAGTTCCGGTGGTCATTCCGCCCTTCTGTTCGAATTCAAAAGTCTTTCCAAACCAAGACCCAGGAACCTTTCCTCGCTTGACTGCTGTCTCGAAAGCAACTTCGAGTTCGTCCTTGCCGCCTGTCGCTTCCTTGTCGAAGCAGGTAACCTTGCACCGGAAATCGGCTGTCGTGTAGGTGATCGTGCCGTGCTTCAGCTCGACACCATACTTCTGTCCGATCTCTTTGAGAGCTTCATCCAGTGCGCTGCCGATTGCTTTAACTCGAATCCGGTCCATTTCTTTCTCCATTTTGATTAGCTGTTAATTTCTGCCTCTAACCTGCTGTAAGCCACCAAGGAGGCATCGTGCAGCCTGCCATCCCGCACGCCAGCTTCGAGCAAATCGTACTGCTTGATCCAGAACAACAGGGCGGTGTTAGTCCCGTTGAGAGTCTCCCCCGTCTCCTTCAGGTAATCGAAGAACCTCTGGAGCTTGGTGGTCATCAATCAGATCTCCTTTGATATTGTGTTTCTATTTCCTTTTCCTTACATCTATAATATAATCAATTCTAACCGATAGTAAACCTTTTCTCAAACTTTATCAAAAAAAATGCTATATAACAGTTGTTATATAGCACTTGATACTACTTGATATCACTTATATGATCGCTCAAACCAATTCTAAGGGTCTTCCTCTAGATTGGGTATATTTGTACCCATCCTGTCCTCGCTTTGGTCACTAGAGGCCTTAGAGCTCCTTCTAGTCTTCTTCTTGACCTCTTCTACGTGTCGGATGTCTTGGATATGGGATGCTATGGAGTTCCCATTAGTCTGGGTGAATTCATAGACACCCTCCCATTCTGGGAGGCTTACATTGACTCTCAGGTCATTCTTTAGCTCCCTCATGAACTGCATATTGTCTACAGGTGACCATATCTCAAACACACCGGTCATTGTATAGATCTTGAGTTTGTGTCTTTCTTCTGCCATTATGCTCCTTCGTTATAAATACGAACTGCTTCGATATACGAATTTAGATCTGATATATCTGTCCAGTAGTTTTGAATGTTGTATGTTTGAATGCCTCCTGAATAGTAATCTTCTGTAAACCAGAAAATGATATGACCCATGTTGTCATAGAGACTGTCTGTTGTTCTATCAATCGGATGTCTGACACATTTGAGAATTTGCTTAGCAACTTGAACAGGCACATAATACAGGGAACAAGCTATGTGCTTAGCAAAATTATCAACTGGCTTTTCTTTGAATAATTCTAAGTTACCATCTTCAGAACAGTATGCATTTCCTGCTCTCCTAAGCAACTCTTCATCATCAGTTCTCCAAATGGCTATACAAGGGTGGTCTCTGTTTTCTTCTTTCTGAGTCTGATCAATGAAATCAAGAACATCATTGCGATGAACAACAGCGTCTGCTGATATGATATAGTAACCATGATTAACAGGGCTATTTTCATGAACAATTTGAAGCAATCGAATCATATCTGCAAAACCATTATGAATCAGTCCATCGTCTTCTTCTTGAGCAACAATACGATTTGATACTCTACCTTCACCAAACCTCATCCAACGATACTCATCCCTGATGCCCAAATAGCGTGGAATAAATCTACTATGAAATGGGCTTAAAATATTATCAAGCACTGAAAAACTTGGAGACAGAGGTAGCATGAACTTTGGAATATACTTTGACAACTCACTGATTCTACTACCTGTACCAGCTGCAGGGATAATACAACCATAATCAGACATAGAAAATCCCTCACTCATTGAAATCTAATAGTCTAGCCTTGTCTACACCCGGATCAACAATCCATTGAATTAGCAAGAAGTTGCTTTTAAGCTGTTTTACAAATTCTAATCGACTCCTGAGTTTCGCCAACTTCCCTTGGGCATCAGGAACCATATTACTAAACTGCTCTTGTGAATTCAGACTTCTAATCTTCTCATCTAGTTCTTGTTCCAATACAATCACTTCACCAATTGTTCTCATATTCCATCCTCTTCTATATATAAAGGTTTACCTGCTCTTATTTCTTTCACACATTTCAAGCACAGCCATCTACATAGCTCTTCATAGAATCTAGTGCTTCTTAATGGGTGCTCTTTTCTACACCTCTCACACCACTCTGATGTCTGTACAAACTCTTCTTCCTTCTCATCGTGTCTCCCATCATCTGGGAGTATGCCCTTCATCTTTCGTAAGAAGTCCATCACTCTTCACCGTTATAGAGTTCATACCAGTCAGTTCCCATAATGTTACTTTCTTTAAATACTTTTCCCTCCCACATCGGTATCCTGGCACATGAGAGGGAATCAAAATTCCAAAGTCTTTCTAGCCCTAATTCAGTGAAGTAAGACAAACACGTCAAGTTTTTACCAAATCCTAGCTTCCTTATAATACCCTTTCTTTTCTCATTGATGTAGATATCACATACTTTATACATTAAAACCTCCGTTTATTAGTTAAGCACTTCATTGAACAAGGGATCGTTCTTCAACTTGGCTCTTGCTCTGTGCTCAGCCTTATTGATTCCCATAGTCGAATACTTCTTACCGAAAACAGATGCTGTAAGAGAAGCAACTTGAGCTTGAGTCTTTGGTTCATTACCCATCAATCCCATTCTATGAACAATTGCAAACCTTTCAATCTTGGATAGAAATCCCTCCCTATTGATGACATACTCAACATGGTCTTTGAGCTCAGTCTCTGCCATGATGTTAGTCATGTCAGCAGTTATAGTATTCAAGATCTGCTTGTGAATCTTGTCTTTATGCAATGCATTCTTACTCTGGTTTTGCTCATTCCAATATTTTGACGTGTCCAGTGAGATCTCATTCCTTACAACAATCTTGTCTCTAGTTCCAGTTCTATTGAGCTTGATTTGCTCATTGATTCTGTTGTTTGGTGCTCTGACCACTCTGTTTCTATACAGATAATTCATGATACCAGCAAACGCCCAGTTCCACAGATGAGTGGAAGGAAGAGATCCTTTGGTTTCATCAAAGGTTTCACAGCCTCTTAACATATACTCATGTGCAGACGAACGCATCTCATCAATGTCGACTCCTGGAAGATGAGCATACTTGTTAATGATCTTATTGCAAACCCATTGGTTGTCTGTGAATATTGCATTTCTTTCCTCAGTTGTTCTAGACATACAACTCCTTTCTTTTAGAGCTATACGTTAACCACCTGTATAATTATAAACATTTTTAGACACATTGTAAATAAAAATTGAAAATAAACTTCACATTGACAATGCCTTGTTGGTCGGGGACAATGCCTTGTTGATCCGATTCAGGCGCTCCTTCATCTTGGGATGTGTAGAAAACCAGTTCATTACCTTGTTGCTGCCACCCTTAGCACTCTTGTCAATTAGCAATTTCATGAAGTCAGCAAACTCCTGGAGATCGAAGCCGGCCTTTTCCATGTTGTCAATAACGAATTTGTCAGCTTGATGCTCAGCATCTCTGCTATACCTCATCATTGTCAACTGACTTGTGAGCATCGTTGCCACAGCTGCTACCCCTTGATACCTAGACTCCTTATCAATCTTATCTGCTCCAATCGATATCATGCAGTTCAACCCAAATGCTCGAGTCATAGCTCTTGTTCCATGACGATGCATTACGTGGCCAATCTCATGAATCATGATACTTACAAGTTGACCCTCTGTTTCCGCAAAATCAAGCAAGCCCCTGTTAATGTAGATTCCCCCACCAGGAATTGCAAATGCATTGACAGCTTCACTTTCAACAAGGTTGAAGTTGAATCGATAGTGATTGGAGAGTAGTCCACACCTTCTTATGACAACAGCTCCTATGCTATCAATATATGAACTTAATGAGTCAGAATAAGAAGCTATCTGAACCGTTCTTCTTACTTCTTGCGCTACCTCTCTTCCTATTCGCCTTTCATCGTCAACAGAAAACATATTGATTCGACCAATAGCACTGCAAGAGGATATTGTTAACCCACACATTAGAACAATGATCAGATGAGAACGCATTATTTTACTCCTCTTTCATAGATTGCAATGTAACCACCACCGATGTTGATTCGAGCTTGAGATGCACCATCCTTAGCAGTATCATAGAACGCTTGAATCACACGCTGGAAATCGTCTGCTGTAACTGAACGAAGAACAGCAGCTCCACAAGGCTCGGATACGATGATATCGAACTTTCTTTTCTCATCCATCGTTATACTCCCAGAGTACTTGTCTCGGTGCCTTCCATTTTACTTCGCCTCCATCTTTTTTTCAATATACATCTCCACCATCAATGGACCCCATTCACGAGCTCCAGCTTCTGCATCAGCTTCAATCGGAGTGTGATAATACTTGTCTTTGAACTGTCTGACGTTAATGTTGTGATTGATGTCATATGCCTTTGATTTTGCAAAACTGCCTCGACATTGCTTCAGTGTCTTCCAATCAACCTTGTCAGTTTGAATTGCATGTTGTAGTTCATGAGCGATGAGGTGGAAAATGTAGACCGGAATTCTGTAGTTCTTGAGGGCATGGCCAGTGTAGTGACTTTTGACATCCCAGACATCTTTGTCTCTGGCTTTTGCAATCGGATCCGATTCAACTTGCACCGCGTAGAGAAGAGCCGTACTGCTCATTTTGATATTGTGAAACCATCCACCCTTCTCTTTGGCTTCATCCAGCATATTCTGGGTGATGCCCCTTGGCCAGACTCTCTTGTAAAGAACATTCAGATAGCTCTTGCAGCTGTGAACACCAGCAAAGCTCTTGTAAGCAAGCGATGAGGTGATGTAGACTGGCCGATCAATCTTGTCAGCGTAGATTTCCCTGACGATTTCCCACACAGTGTCCCAATCAACCTTGACACCACGCTTGGTGAAAGTGTCCGTGAAGATTTGGTTGTTGACCGTGATCAAGACGGGATTCCTTTACCTAGAGTGGGTTAGTTCCTGTTTCCTTATATAGATAATATAATCAATTATACCCAATAGTAAACAAAAACACGAAAAAAATGTAGCTATTATAAGTGTTTATAAACAAACAACTTAGATTCATACCCTAAGTTATTCATTAATAACAACTTACTAAATTATGCTAGACCCATTCTAAGACATTGTTGCTCGATCTATGGGTTCATATATGGATACGCTGAATAATGGTCACACGCTGTGTCTAAGATATAACAAACTGTTATGGTATGTCATATGTAGCTAGCACGTGTCTGGTCTCTAATACTTGGTAGTACTTGATACTACTTGTTATCACTTTCCTTAAGAGCCTCTTCGATCTCAGTAATCAATCTGTAAACTTCTGAATCTATATCAAACATGATGTCTTCATTCACCTCAACCTTCATCCCTTTCAACATGGCCAGGAAATCAGATTGATAGATAGTCAATTTTGAAATTACAGAGACATACAGCACTCTATATAGCTCTCCAAGCTTTGAATCACTGCTCATGCATTGTGTGAAGTGCTTGTCTACAATGACTTGAACATCTTGCATCACATTATTGAAAAGCTCTTCAGCGTTTATTTCTAGACTTGCTTCGTTCTCTTCCATTGGTCATCCTCTCACCTTTATAGACTTATTCAAATAACGAGTAGTCAGTCCGACTCTCTTCTGAGATTTCATAGATGTGATCATACAACAATTGCATCTCTTTCATGTCACCTTTGTCATATGCTTCTTCAATTTCTCCACGTGGCCCTCGAACAATCAAATATTCCGCTGGCTCATTGATGCTTTCAGGCCAGATGTCTCCATACCCAGTAGGTCCACACAAGAATGAACGACGAACTGAAATATAGAAGCAAGGCTTGTCTTTAAAGTCACCTTCTGCTATGACGAATCTTGTTCGAGCAGTTCGAATTGCTTCATCAAGGTCTTCAAAGAAATTCATTTCCTGATCGAAGTTCGGCTCCTCATCAGTAAAGTCTTCATAAAAAGTGTAACCCTTCATTCCATCCTTCCACTCAGACTTAGGAATCTGCATCACTTTGCCTCTTTGATCCCAATACTCTTTATTGACTGCTTTCCATCAAGGACTATTACGATTGTAGCTCCTTTGGGCTTTCCTTCCCTAACCCAATAGTGGTATACAAGGTCTGCTACTGTGTCAGTAGTAAAAGCCAAAACGCCACAAGGATCAAACTTAACTCCAGCTTCTTGCATTTCCGTTACCCACAGAATTCGATCAGATGGCATTGTTATTCTCCTCGAATTAGATGATCCTGACCACATGATTCACAGCGGTCTACAATGATCTGGATATATTCACCGGAGTATCCTCGTTCAGTGGAGATATATAGACATTCGAATGACACAGTAACAGTTGCTTCAGTCACAGGGCATTCATAAGTTACGCTTGGACAAACATACTCTAGTTGATCAGCCATTGATTATGTCTCCTACTCTGACGAATTCCAATTCATTCAAACAACGAAATGTAGTTCCATGTAGTTTGAACGTTGTCGATATATGATGATGACCGAATATCCAATACTGAGGTTTGTGGTATCGGAGCATCATGTCCATCAACTTACCAGTTGAGCTTGTCTTCATATGATGGCTAACCAGAAACGGTGAAGCAACATCTGGACAGTTATGACTCAATACGACTCTAGGTTTGGTCTTCTCATATTCCTCTAAGCACTTTGCAGATTGATGGTAGTTCAGCTCCTCATTCCCCCACCAGCTCTTTCCTTCTGTCCTCAGGTGTTGATCAATGCTATATGCTCCCCTAACAAAGAAGAACTTGAACCCTCCTAGTTTGTGCATCCCATAATCTTTGAGTGCAACCTCTGGGAGGTGATCATAGTCGTCATGATTTCCAGGAACGAATACGTGCTTTGATTTGTCATAGTCTACATTGTCTAGAGCTGCATAGTTGTTTCGGAATCCCATGTCACCAAGTTGGACTGAATATTCAAACATGTTTACGATATTAAGATAGGATTGTGTATGTCCATGCACATCTCCTATTAGAGCTATGTTGTTCATGTTTTCTCTCCCATATTACACCTCATTCAATAGAATACAAAGACCTTCATCATCCTGGCACCAGTATTTCCTTTGCCAACTCATTATCTTTCTACCTTTTTCATATCCAAAATAACTTACCAGGTCGTCTTGATCATTGAGCTCACTCAGCCAATCAATTCCTTCTGGAACAATGCCTGCATATACAACTTCCACTTTTTCAAGTCTCATTACCAAGTTCTCCATTCTGCTGCAGGGATAACGCCGTCAACAATAATGGGGTCCTCACCAATCCTTTCATAATAGTCATTTGCAAGTTCTGCAGCTCGTCCTTTGCATGTGGCTTCAATACGAAGGGATTGATAGTGTCCATACTCCATAGTATCTCTGTGGTATATGATGAAGTAAACCTGTGTCATGTTTTCTCCACGATCAGAGTGTATTCAGTTCCATCTGGGAAGGTGAGGGCTAGTCCAGCATCGTTCTCCAGTCCTGCATCCTCATTCGCCAGAACTGATATCCATTCTCCTGTCCCACCATTGTGAAGTGAAGCAGCCTCTTCAAGCATGTGATTCCGCTCTTCAATGATGTTGGCAACAGTTTCTGCCACGATCCTCGCTTCCTGTAATTTTTCACTCATCGTCGTTGACCCTAGTGTTTGGATGAAGGTGATATGCTTGAGCTGATCTACGAAGACTGTTCAGAGCTTCTATTGCTTCGTTGATGGTTTTCTCTTCCTGGTCAGTTACTGTTATATTGAGATTGATAGCTCTTCGAACCATTGAAACATCGAGATCGATAGTGTCCAACGCCATCTGATTCAGATCCATTTCTTCACCTCATATTTAGATGATTAGGATGCATTGCATATGCTTCTGCTTCTTTTGCTTTGCTCTGAAGCCTGGCCAGTGCTTCTAGAGCTCTTTCGAGCATTTCAGTATAGCTCTCCCCCAGCTCTGCATATGTTCTTGATGGTGTGTTAAATAGACTGAATTCTAAAATGTTATGGACTGTTTCAGCATCATTGACGATTGTCATCACTTCAACCCTCCACGAACAATGGAATTTGTTTGTCTGGGTAGTTCTTCAAGAACTCTTTACCAACCCCAACTGAATGGGGGTTCAGCCAGGAGTCGTTCCGAATCCACCTGCCCTTTTCAAACTGAGAGATTTCAATCAGTGATGCATGTTCATTGAGTGTGAAGATGTAGGTGAAGTTGTGCGTCATATAGAAAATTGAGTTGCCATCAGCTGTCCAGGCGATCATGTTCTTTAGGATGTCATTCTCACAATACTCTGTGAAGCTCATCCCCAGGCCACCTTCAAGCCCTCCGTCTTCTACATTAGACCGATAGCACTCATGCTCTTCGAAAGTGAGTTCGCTCGGTGTCGTGAAGATCATTGCCAGTGTTTCGGCCTTCTGGAACATTGCCTTGGGAAGGTTGTCTTCCATTTCCATCCTCCTTACTGCCTCTTCACCATCTGTGTAGGAAGTTCGGTGGCCTTCATTCATCGAGCGTTCCTCTCCTTCAGAGCCCGCACGTTCCTGGTCAGTTCTTCCTGGAGCTCATCGATCTTGACCCCAACGCTGCTGTCGTAGCGGTTCTCCCTGAGTGCCTTGAGCTCGTCGCGGATTTCGGTGATCCTTTCGATGGTTCCCATTTGTTTCTCCTTTTGCTTGGTTGACTACCGGGTGATCATGTAGGAAGCCAGTTCTTTCCAGTTGTTGTCGACATGCATCCGAATCTTCAAACCCCTGAGGAAGGTGCGGAGGCTGAAGTCAAAGGCCTCCTTTTGCTTCTCAATCATCAGGTCAAGGACATCGGTCTTCTGTTCGATGGTGGCATTCTCAGGACCCAGGTCACCCAGGATCTGTCGGATTCGCTCAATTCGGTCCTCGATGGACATGGAGACGTCGATCAAGATGGACCTACTGATGAGAGCATCATTCATCTTCTCAGCAGGGTAGTTGGAGATGAATATCACCTGGCCGGTGAACTCGAAGTTCGTGGGAAGATCAGAAGCCTTCTCGGTTCGGTAATGGATGACTCTGCGATCGTAGGAGTCCAAAGCAGCCTTGAGGATATTGAGAGCCACAGCATCCTTGAGGACGGAGTCACAGTCATCGAAGATGACCAGTTTGTTGTGGAACTCATACAGGATGCGATACATCGACTTCGGAGTGGTGAATCCCTTGATCACGATGTAGTCAACCCCTTCGGTCATTTCGGAGGCCTTGATGACATCCAAAACCGTGTGGGATTTGCCAGTTCCTGAGTCACCAGTGATGATCAGTGAGGGAGTGTTCTTCTCAACGACCAACCTGGTCAGTTGCTCCATGAACTCGAACCGCTTGCCAATCTCATATTCTGACTGCTTGAACTTGGAGGCGCCTTCAACAGAGTCCCCGTCCTCACCGGTTCGGTCCACGTAGTCGGTGACTCCCAGCTTCTGTGCGGCCTTGGAGAGGGCCAACCTGGAAGTGCATGCCTCCCGGTTTTTCGAGGACACCAGCTTCTTGCCATTGAATCGGATCAGGTAGGTTTCGTCAACCTTGACCAGTTCGCCGATTCGTTCCATTTGACAACCTCCTTGATTTGGTATGTTTCCGTTCCTTATTTCCTGTAGTTATAATATAACAAAAATCACCCAATTAGTAAACAAAATCACAAAATAATCACAAACTTTTATGTTTTTTATGTAAGTCAAACACTACTATGGACTTAGTTTAAGTATAACAGTTTGTTATGGCTATTCCTTTATATTACGCGCTAGCTAGAACCCCCTAAGACTCATTCGTTGGTCTCCATCTATATAATTACCCAGGAGGTTCAGTCTTATGATATGTCACTCTAAGTGTATATAATACAACATATTAGAGACCTCTTTTTATGAAGAATAGGTGTTCTCTACACCGTGCTGGCTTATATTTATTATGGTATATGTCCTTGCTATCAAAGGACTTAGATCTCATAAGAAGTGTATACTAGACAAGGCAAAGAGGGCATGTAGACTCAGATCCAACCCTAGCCTAGGGGGTCTAGAGTGTTATAGTACTTGATACTACTTGATAACATGTCATCCACATCCACGGGATCCTATAGCACTTGATATCACTTGATATAAATATAAAATTTTGAGATTTTGTTTACTATTGGTTCGATATTGATTATATTAGCTATGTTCAAAGGAGGTAATACAAGATGATTGAACTCAAATTCAATGGAAGACACACTCTGTTCTTTGCCAAACTTGGCGGAAGGATCAAGCAGAAAGACGCCAAAGCTGGGAAATTCAACAGAGTAGGCAAATTGGCTACACATTGGAATGAGATTGAACCCAGGCTTTATGCTGAACTTGAAAAAGGTTCACAGGAAGCCTTTGCTTGTCTTTTGATGTCGAAGCATGGACTCAGGATTGGGAATGAAGATTCAGCCGGTGGCTATGTCAGCAAGGTGAAGGGATTCGAAGGAGAGACTGTTTCCACTTACGGAACGAGCACTCTCCTCAAGAGCCATGTTGAAGTGACTGGCAAGACACTGACTCTAGACTTCGTTGGAAAGAAGCTTGTAGAACAGAACATTGTAATCACCGATCCGTTGATGGTCAAGTTCGGAGCCAAGTTTCTGAACGATTCCACTACTGATCGTTGGTTGAATATCACATCAGCTTCTGTCAAGAAGTTCATGAACAAGAAGATTGATAGAAGGCTGACAATCAAAGACTTTCGAACCTTCTGTGCAAATTGTATTGCTTGGAAGATCTATGAAGACTCTGTAAAGCCCAATGAAATTCCGAATACGAAAGGAGAGCTCAACAAGGAAATCAAGGTGGTCCTTGAAGAGACTGCTGAAGTATTGGGAAACACTGCCGGAATATGCAAATCAGCATATGTGTCACCTGAATTTTTAGAACACATCAGAGAAGCCCGAAGTTCGATCATTCAGGGCAAGACTGATGAACGAGCAAAGAAGAAGATCGAAAGAGAAGACAAGTGGAAGAAGATGAATGAAGAGAGAGTTGCCAAAGGTCTTTCAAAGAAGTACAAGAAGAGGAAGAAGAGAGTCACAAAGGGAAAGAGCAATGACAAACAGTCAGATGCCACAGAGAGAGTTGAGTGATGAGGATTTGTTAGCTGAATACAGTCAATTTCTAGTTCGACACAAGCGCCCTCATCCAATACCAGCATTGTCGAAAGATGTTCTAAAGGGTCTTCGTGGGTGATCGCTGCTGACAGAGTTAGGAAAGGTATAGATACTTACCCCATCCTATAAGCCTTCACCTGGTGAAGGCCAGCCTATAAACTTACTAGCTGCTACATGTCTTGCATTTCCATCTGGCTCACTTCTAAGCTCTGTCATTCGCTCACCCCAATACTCTCCTGTTTCATTTTGAAACATTGGATCGCCAACAGGTGCAAATCGCCACTTTCGCAGTAGTTGTTCGTAACTTAAAGAATCGATATGATTCTTGTTTTCTTCAGTTAGTTTCATTGTGATTCTCCATATTCTAGTATAATAAAAAAGAGCCAGCTTTTAAACTGGCTCTTAATTTATTTATGTTACTGTTGTTACATTACTTATGAACTTGATACAGATGCAGGTTCACCGATTATGTGCAAGTCTGATACAACGACCTTTCCATAATATTCTGGCCTGACCATTTGAGTAGCAGCTCTATGCATAACACCCTTTCTTGGAGTGAAGTCATCCGGCTCAAAGATTGTAGGTGTTACAACAAGAGGTACATATGGTGCATATACAAATCCGGAATCAAGGAAGCCAGCTCCCTTATATCCAACAAGGATCTTATCAACTGGGAAGTACGGATCTTTGTAGATAGTAAACCTATTTGTCAATGTACCAATCTTTTCAATTCCTAAGCTGTACTGTACTTCTGTTGGATCAAATACTGCATTAGGTTTGAATGTTGCAATAGCCTCGATAACTGAACTAATTTCAGGTGATGTCACCATCCAGTTAGCACCAGATCTCAAGTTTCTCTTATGAATTTCATTACTTACCACGATGATTGTCTCACCAAGAGTCTGGTACCAATCCTGTTGTGTTCCGTGGAAAGACTGATATGTATAAGACGTCGTAGGCGTGATAGTTTGTACATTATCATTAATCACCCACTTGACATAACGACCGATAGCTCTTGACCATGCAGCCTTGACAGCAGCACCGTTAAGAAGTTGTGCCAAAATGTCACGATCGATTTCAGTTGAGATGACTTCAGATAGAATTGTAGTCAATTCGACTTCAGCATCCAAAGCGTGATATGCGTTCAAGTCCTGAGCCAACTCGGGTGTCCATGTAGCTTTCAATTTTCTTGTCTGCGCTGTTACAGCCACTGAACTAACTGACAAGTTAATTTCTGGAATAGCACTTGTTGACTCAAAGTCACCAAGATTATTCGTTCCATTGTCTACACTAACACTAGTTCTTGCAGATCCTACTAGACGTGCAGCTGTTACAGATGCTGCAGACCATGTAACGTCGATAGTTCCAAGTTCCGAACAGAAACACTGGATAAGACCACCTGTTACATAAGTCATTGTATGGTCAAATGTTCCCCAATAGTGACCACCTGATACGGAGTGAAGAGCACTTAATGATCTAAACGTTTTAGATCCATCAAAGTTCAACTCACCATATCTCTGGATTCTTATGTGATGTAGATCAGCAAGATCGGTTGATGCAGAAGCACTGAGTGTAAAGTTATATCCAGATACTGTTGCGCCCCCAAGAAGCTGTGATGTAGCTGTAACACCCGAATATGCAGGAGCAGTTGAGCCATCATCGATGACAAACTGTCTCATTGAATATCCAGACTGCGTGTTGTAATAGCCACCAGAAGCTGCTTGCTCACCAACACCATCTAACTGCGGATTATTGTTAGGTGGAGCATTGTCCAGGTTGCCATAAACAGACCCACCACTTGTCATACCGTTCTTATTTCTATCCCACTTGAAGTCTAGATAGAATAGTAATCCTGAAGGTAAGCTCATAGGTTGTACTGATACAATCTCATTAGCAAGAAGCTGTCCAAATACTCTACGTACCAACGGAAATGCTATCTTATTATAGTTAGCAACGTTACCAGTTTGTGTAGCCTCTGATAGTTGCATGCTTCTAAGATATGCAGCTTGGTTTTCAAGTAGTCTAGCAACAACGCCCTTCTTACCAACGTATCCGTATGAACCATCCTCTTTCAACTTCTTCAATAAACCTGTTCTTTCCCATTTTTCGACAAGACGTTTGAGTTCTTTCTTTCTATTCACGACCTCGTAGTCTTTTGTCATTTCTTGGATGATATCCATTTCTTTGTCTCCCATAAAAATTTATGTTTTTTCTGTTTTTTTTGTTACTCTAAGATTCCTGCAAGTTCCTGCATCCTACCATACTCTGTATTTTCATTAAGAGTATTATTAACAGGCTTGATGGACTTTTTAGGTGCTTTAGATCTATTCTTTGAAGATGTTCTATAAGCTTCACGCAATGCACTGTAAACTCTTCTTACTTCATTTACGCTTTCACATTCGTCAAACTTATTTACTAGTCTATTCTTCTCTCTATCTGTCAATGTGACTTCCCTCATAAGCTTAGTTGCACCGGCAAGTCTTGCATTGAATAGATTGACCTCGTTAAACTTGTCCTTGAGGCTAGTTACTGCAGTTTCTAGTTTCTTACATCTCTTTGCAAGGACGTTATTTTCTTTCTTAAGTTTAGTTTCTCTCTTTAGAGAAGCTTCCATTTCGATGTTCTCTAGATCATCGATCTCTTCTTCGTCATCAACAACGATTTCTTCTTCTTCGTCATCTATGCTTTCGATATCTTCATCGTCATCTTCTACGATCTCAATAACGTCGTCATCGTCGTCAACGTCCATGTCAGTATCTACTTCTATGTCATTTTCGTCGCCCAAGTCCAACTCGTCATCGACGTCCTCTTCGAAATCTATTTCCTCTTCGCCTTCCTCTTCCCAATCTTCTTCATCTAGACTAGCCTCGATAACAGCAGGCCCGTCACCTTCATCTGAAAGATCTTCGCCAGTGTCACCAACAGCTGCTTGATTGTCACCTATTCTCTTTTGCTCGCCATCTTCGTCGTAGTTCCCTGGAGGGTCACCACTACCACCGAGCTCTTCATTAATATTCTCTGAAACAATCTTCTTCATTGTAGGTGCCATTGCCTCGGCAAGAGTCTCTCTAGCTAGTTCAAAAGCAGAAGATTTAACCTTTCGTGCTGCCTGAACAGCCTCTTCAACGATATCTTTTGCCACTTTCATTCTCCATATTTTAATTATTGACATTTGCAGAACATACGTTACATACTACTACCATTATAAATATATTTAACATTGATAAAGATGCAACTTCTTATTAAATTGAAGTTCCATCAGTTAATTTTTTTCTCCTTTTTCTTAGTTTTTTTTGATCACTTGGCTTTAGGTAATAATCCCATTTTCTTATCTCTCTGAAACGATCTTCAAATTTTAGTTTCTTTTTAAACCTTCTGAGCAACGACTCTATATTTTCACCTTCTTTCGCTACAACTTTCAAAGCATTATTTGGTCGTTCCTCTTTGTTTCTTAGCATGTATCCTCCTATCTTACTTTGGATTCTCCAACTATCTCTAAATCAGCAACTCTATTTTCTCTACGGTCTGTAACTGTGATACCTTTCTTAACTAATAATCTTACAAACTCTTTAAAGCGTACTGTATTATTTCCACCTTTGTAAACTTGACGTAAAAAGTTTCTTGCTGTCTTAACATCAGTAGCTCCTTTGTCACTAACTCCTTTACTTGACTTTACAAATTCTTGATACGCACTATTCGGACTATTGTAGTCTTCTGAGTCATATGCTAAAACGTCATAACCAACTTCATTTACTTCACCTTTCCCTAGATAATCACTAATAACATCTTCAATAACTTTCTCAATAGAACTCTCAGATTTCGAAAGCTTTCTTAGATTGTCTCTATACTTCGAATCTTTCTTCAACCTGCTTTTGTTCTTACTCATCTTGTTGATTCTATCTTTTATTGCTTGTTTTCTATCTTGAGAATCTCTTTCATTTGAGTATTCTTCTATTTCCTCTTGATCTTGGCTACAGTGTTCATAAACTATCCAAGCAGGCATTACTTCAAACTCTTCTTCAGAATTTGGGGTTGCTCTAACCCTTAATGGAATCTCATTCACAAGCCAGGCTGTGCCGTCTGGGAAATTACTTCTAAACTCTGTAGGAGCAGATGGTGTCAAGTAGACTTTTGCAACATCTCCTGTTCTTTCAGAGTTGTCTTCTCTTCTTCCCGTAATTACGCTCTCTAATAACAGTTTAAGATCTATTTGCTCATTCATTGTTTTTATCTCTTAATTATTTTTCAAGTTTATCCATGAATGCACTATAATCAACATTTGCAGGATTCACATCATTCAATTCATCGTCAACGTCAGTAACACTCTTTAATTTTTGTGGCTTAAATGTTGCATCGCCGCCTTCAACAATATTATCTTGTATTTGAGCTGTGTTGATCAAGTCATCAACTGTTTGAGGGTCGGAATACATAGAGTCCAACATAGTCTTAGCTTTTGATTTACCACTTGCTATGCTTTCTTCCCTATCACCATCTTCAACTAACTTGCCATTCCCATTCTTTCCCTCTTCAATTATATAAGATGATAGTTTTCTTTCACTCAAATTAAGCTCCTGATCTACTAAGCATTTTTTAATCTGCTCTTTAACAATCCTCTTATTGTTCTTCAAAATAAGTCTGGCTTGCTCAGTCATAAGCTTTTTGAAAACAGGAGTCAGCTTTCTTACTACTTCATTTGCGATTTCTTTACTTAATTCGTCTTTTGAAACCATTTTTGCTTTTTGATTTCTGTTTTCCATGAGTTTGCACCTCATTTTCTAGTTCATTTATTTTAACTGTAAGCATTCTTACAGTTCTAGAGATATTTATAATCTTTCTTTCTAGATCTCGTTTATCATGACTTGAGAATTTATCTTTATCTAGTCGTAGAATTTTTCTCTTTAAGTCATCAACTTCTTTTACTGATTTGCTTTGTATGTTCATTTATCTACCGATTCTATTATCAATCATTTCTAATATATCTTGTCTAAATGCTGAATGTAAACCTGGACCGATAAACGCGCCTGCTTTCTTGATTGCTTTGTCATATCCGGATAAAGCCCTCTCAACACTCTTTAACATGGTCTTGAGGCTCTTGGCTGCTGCAACAGGATCGCCATATTCATAATCATCATATTCACCAGAAAGATAATGATCCAAACCAGCAGCTTCTGCTAATACTTCTTTGTTTTCTTCTATGACTTCTTTGACAAGTTCTTTGATAGCATCTTTTCTGATCTTCATCTTTATCATTTCACTCTCCACTGTCACTCCTCTTTTCTTAAGAGATTTTATGAATTGTTTCATAGTTATAAGGTCACTAACTTCTCCAGAGGTGACCTTGCCAATTAACATTTGTATATGATGTCTTCTGATCTTTTTGTTATTGACTAGCTCAGGATGATCATTGAACAATATAGAAATAGCTTGATCTATAAGCTGTTGTTCAATATGAGGGTCTACTACAGATTCTGGTTCTTTCTCTAACTCAGCCTTAGTTTTATAGTCATTTCTACTATAGCCTTTTGGCCCTCCCCATTGAGTCCATTGACCTGGGGAGCCACCAATAGCTCTAAAGCCCGTTACCTTTTCATAGCCCTCTTCATTTAGTTTCTTTTTCATCGATTACTCTACATATTTTTCATTAGAAAGTCTACAATAGATCTAACATGTCCATCTAATGCTTTTGCTTTCTTTGGATTTTCCTGTGCAAAATCACTCAATTTGTTTGCTGTTTCTTGATCGATATCTGCTGCAATATTTTTCAAATCTAACAAATCTTTTACAAATTGTCTAGCTTCTCCGCCTTCATTTATTACTTCTCTCATCTTCATCATCTATCTCTCTTTAACATATTAGCCAAATAAAACATAACTCTACCTGCTTGAACTCCCTTGACTTTCCTTAGTTTAGACTTCACAAAATCAAGAACAAGAGGCTCAAGCACTTCAGCCACTTCTTCTTCTTTAGTGAATCCTTCATTTTATTGTACGCAATATTCCTGCGCCTTTATCTATTAGGCTGCTAGCTTTTTCAACAAGTCTCATTTGCTTTGTCATACCGGCTTCTTCAAGCATACTGATAATTTCTGCCAACTGATCTTCTTGGTCAATGATCGTTTCATATATATCATTCAAAACATCTTTCCATCCGTCACCTTCTATACTTGCTTCTGTAATCACTTCTCTAATTAGCTCTTTCATATCTTCTTTTCTAATCTTCATCTGTTGTCTCTCACATTATCTTTTTCATTATTTACCAGTTAACAAATGATTCCATAAACGAATTAATTACAGCAGCATCACCTTTATCCTTCATTTTACTTCTCAATTTACTTGTTACTGCTTTTGCTAGATCACGACTGCTTTTTGCTCGTACACCAAAAACTTGATATATCAAATCAGAATGTAACTTTTTCCCTAAGTAATTAGCTTTCTTTCTATCTCCGCCAGCTTTTCTAACATATTCTAATGGGTCGATAGTACCAGTACTTTCTTCTTTTATGATTTCTCTAATTTTCATTACTTGATCTCCAGTCCTAAGATTTCATTAAGAATATTGTCAAGTAGCACATCTCTATTAGCTTCAACCATCATCTTGAATTCTTTGCTTTCTTTCATACATTCAAGATATGCACCACTAGTCGATGGATTGGATACTAGATCGTATGTGACTAATTGGAAGTCATCTTCAACTAGATCATAGCCTTCATTAGTTTTCTTAGTTGATCCCAAACCCCTTGAAGATATACCTAGTTTAACATTCCTTTTTATAAGTGATTCGAGTATTTTGCCCTTTGGAGTATCTAAGATTTCAATCTCACCAAGTATATTGTCACCGTCCCACCAAGTTTTAGTAAGGAGATGAGATGCATTTTCTAACTGGACAATGGGTGAATCAGGATGATCACATTCACCAAGAGCTCTTCTCTCTTCTATAGACGGTTGCATGTTCTTATCTTCACGTTCTAATATAGCTCTCGGATATATTCTATTATTAGCATTGGGAGCGTTAGCTTTTTGAATAACACCACTCATTCTTAAGATTCCATCACTCTTCGGATCTTCAATTGGCTCTACACCCTCTGCTTCGAATATCATAAATTCTCGCAGTAATTGCTTTTCCATTTACATCTCTCCTTTAACTGCCCAACGGTTAACTCTTCGATTCTGGAAGAATTCACCACCTCCAGTGCTCTTTAACTTATCTGTAGACATTTTCTTACACCCAGCTTGTTTGCATTCTTATCTGGTATTTGTTTTGGTGGTGTCTTCTTTGCTTCATTTGTATCTTGCGCATCAGCTTTACGCATGTTAGCTATATGTCTTTTCCACATATTATCGTATTGGGGTAACCATTCTTTGTGATATGTTTCAGCATCTTTACCTCTTAAATCCCAATTGCTTTTAACACCAAATCTCTTTAAGAACTTTGCTTTACTAGTTTCTACTTCCTTTCTAAACCTAGCACTTTCTTTCTCATGTTTCTTTTCATATGCATCTGAATGAGCTTTCGCTGCATCATCAGCTGAAGTCCAAGCTTCATTTACTTTTTTTTTGTTCTCTCTTATAACTGGAATCTCTATGAATTCAGACTCTAGTTGTTTTCTTATCATGGGGCTTTGCTCTACAGGGTTCTCTTCAACTTTTTTATCTTGCATTTCTTGTGAAGCCTCTTGCTTATGTTTGCTGTAAACCTTTAGCAATATCTGATCAATATCTCTAATCAACTTGGAAACTCTACTTAACTCTGCTTTTGATCTCTTGTAATTAAACTCAACTGCATCAGGTCCCAACTTCATTCCATCAATCATAAACATTCTTGCATATTGAAGAGAAAGTGCTAGCATCTTTGTAACATTATCATAAAGGTCCATGATCTGATTTGGTTTACCTTGCTCAACAATAAGATCAAACATTTCATTTTTTACAATGTTTTCAATAACGTTCATGTTTACTGTTGAATCAGCTAGTTGTTCAAACTCTTTTGGTTGACCAAGTTGTTTTCCTTGCTTATTCATTTCTCTCCTTTTTTTATCTCTTTTCTTAGTTTGCTTTGGGTCGAGATCATTTGTTGCTCCAAGACCATTGCTGCCATTAGGGGCGATGTCACCAACTACAGTAGTTTCTCTTTTAATTTTTTCCATTGTCTGTCTCAAAAAAGCTTTAGTGTGTTGATGAGTTCAAAAGAAAGAAGTAGATTCACCATATTGTCTGATTCTAAGATGTTTTCTCTGTTTATAACTTCCAACTTTCTTTGTGTAAGTTGCAATTTCTCTTGAAGTTTATCATCTTTAATAGATTCTTTCTTCTCTTTTATTTCATTAACAACCTTGTCAAGCTTCTTCTCAGCCCATCTACAAAATGATCTATTTGAAGGTGATGTCAAATATTTTATCAAGAACTCATTTTGATCATCATTCAATGTGTGATTGTACCTCTCTTTAAACTTCTTCATTGCAATTGCTACAGCAAGATTTTGTTCTGCTATCTCATCTTTAGTCTTAATTGTCTTTAAAACTTTATGACTCTCATTCAACTTCTTTACTTCTTGATTGTCATTCAGATGCTCCATTATTATGTTTTCGCATTGAAGCCTATCTTTGGGAGTTAAACCAATATCTTTCTTCAAATGATCGCCTAAGCACTTTATACTAGCATGGAGTTTATAATTATCAATTTTTTCATTAAACAATTTCTTTCTATTAGTAACCTTATCGATATCAGCAATCAATTTGTTTATTTCTCTGTTCAAGTCTTCTTCATCAATGTTAACATACTCTTCCATGATATATCCAAGGAAATTGCCTGCATAATAATGATTCCTTGTCTCTCCATATAGTATAGGAGAATATATTCTATCATATACTTCTCTTATATAACCTGATTTAGATAGGAAATACTTCCTCATTAAATTAAACAAACTTTTCCCCTCATCAATATTTCCTATAGCTATACAAGAAGATATCTTCTTATTGAGTAGCTCAAGGATTATTCCGGGGTTACGTATCTTGTTATGACGCATTTTTTAACTCCCTTAAACAATTGTTTGTCACATCCAACCCGCTTTATAAATATAAATAAGTTGTTTGAATATTAATTATCCGCTTTTTCTTTTTTAAGATCTAAGTTTTCCAAAATTCCTACAATTTCAGCATCATATTTTAATGCACTTGTTATACCTCTAGCAAAAGGATCTCTTCTCTTTCTCTTTTTCTTTCTAAATCCATCATCGAAGTTCTCTTTGTCAGTTACCAAATTTGGTACACCTGGCAAATCTTTAGTTCCTGTAGGATCAGGTATCTTACCTGGATGAGGTCCGAACTTGTCTTCAAAGCTCTCAGTCTCTTCTTCATCGTCATCATCGTTATTTCCAAATGGGTTCCCACCTTCAGAATCTGCAGGTGCTTCAGCTCCTTCATTTTCCAATGAAGATAATATAAATTTCTTTCTAGCCTCGTCAAACAACCTGTTATTGACATCATTAATCTCATGGTCAGATAACTGTAGAACTTTCCTTTGTACGTAAAGATCTGACACCAAGTTGGTTTCAGCCATTTGTGATGCAACAGCAAATCTCTTATCTAGCAACTCTAACTGCATCATTTCCATTACTGTCGAAGGGTTTGTAAGTTTAAGATCGAAATCATAGATCTTTTCTTTATCAAATCCTCTTAAGAATAGATGGATCAAACCAATCTTTGCTAATTCAGAAACTACAATCTTTTGTATTCTTTGAATTGTTCTAGCAAATTTTATATCCTCTTGTGCAAGAGTAGATTTACCTGACAAATCTTCTTCACTTTGAAGATAGCTCTTCGGAACACCAAGAGCAATGAACATCTTCTGCTGCAAGTATTCCACATCTTCAATGTCACCTTGATTAGTTCCACCAGGCAACGTTTCAATATCAGAACCTCTATCACCTCTAACAGGTAAGAAGAAGTCTTCATCGATACTCATAGGATTAAATCTAAGATCGATTTGTCCAGTAGACTCAGTTATAAGAGGAGATCTCTTTAACTTGTCTCTAGCATTTATCATATAAGTTTCTACTTGATTGGGAGGGATATTTGCAACATCTATCTTGAACACCCTTCTTTCAGGAGCTCTAGTCATACGATAGATGAGCATTGCATCTTCAGCCATTTGAAGCTGTTTCCAAATTCTTCTTGCAGGATCTAGAACAGAGCGTCCATAAGGCAAGAACTTGTCATCACCAAGGATTCTCATATGGGATATCTGATAGTTCTCAAACCTTGTGTTTCCCTGTTGTGTCCATCTAAATCTCAATGAGTTGGGATCACCATCGAAGCCTTCTTCTCTTTCAATCTCTAAAACAGGAAGTGATATAGCACCAAGAACACCCTCTCTTTCAACAATGTCTAACAAGTTGAAATGATCACCATATTTACACATATTCCTAACCCAGTTCCAAATATAGAACTCTATATCTAACCTGTCATAATAGAGTTCTTCTAGTTCTTGCGTTATTCTTTCGTCATCAGAAACGATATCAATAACGTCGCCTTCTTCTGAATATGTAGTTGAGTCATCAGAGTAGATATCAAGAGCTTTAGAGATCTCAGGTGATTGATCCATCTCTTCATAGTCTCTAACTCTTTCACTTCTTTCTGCAGCACCCTGTAATGCTTGTGTATACAATGACGAAGCAGCTCTAGCAAAAGTGTCAAAAGCTCTCTTTTGCGCTCTCATCCCAGGTCTTTCACTAGGAGTCTTTGCTTGTGCTCTCTTACCTGTGAGCAATTTTTTCAGCACTTCAAACTTATCAGCCATTTATTATTCCTTATTTCATGAAATGAGTTGCCACTCCAGTAGCTATAGCAGCAAATATTAAACCAGCTGCACCACCCCAGAAAGCAGACTTAGTTTTTAAAGTTGCAACTTCAATTAAAATCTCATTAGTTTTACCATCTATTACTGTGCACCAATTGTCTAGTCTTCTTAGCTCTGCCAATACAAGTTTTTGATAACTGTTCCAACTCTCATTTTCTTCTGGCATCATCAATCCCCTATCCTGTAGTCAATAACAGTGCATATAATTCCTTTGTCCTCAAATTCTACAAAACTAGTTTTAACAATTGCAAGTATGATACTCCCATCTTTCTTTACATGCTTAGTTTCAAATTCATCATATTTATTTTCTTTTACTTTTTTAATATGGTCTTTAACTTGTTTTTCGTCTTTCAAAACGTCTATATCACTTGTTTTCATACGATAAAACTCTTCATCTGTATAACCAAGTGTTTCATATGCTTTTCTATTGTATATTATTATACTCTCTTTTTCAGGGCAAACAACCCAAACTGCAACTGGCAACATCTCAAAGATTGTTTCAAATAGTATTCGATTTTTTTCTATTCTATTCGTGAGTTCTTCAATTTTCTTCAAAGAACCATTTGATCTATGTTTATTTGACTCATTTTCTAATTTCATCAACAACACTGATTGAACAATCTTTGTGATCATTGTGTTATTCTCTCCAGTTCATCCTCTTATTAGCCAAAGAAGATCTTCATTGCTATCTCCAACTTTCAAAGTAAGTTCTTTCGGTATAGCTTTTTCAGCTTTAGGTTTTATTATACCAAATTCGTAAGGATGATGACTGAAAGACATGTTATCAATAAGTCCCTTCTGTATCTCATTACCAACTTGATACATCCTAAGCATCGTTCCTCTTATAAACACGCCAATGGCTAAAGCTAGAATTAAATCATCGTTATAGCCATCCATGTGTTCGGGTTTACCATTTTCTTTAAATACAAATGTATGGAACTCAGTAAGTAGTCTAGTAGAATGTAGTATTAAATCATGACTTCTAATTTCTTCTTCCATTCTAGCTATCATAACAGGTCTTGTTCTTGATGTTGTACTGAATCCTGGTATCATATTCTTTTTTGTAGTGTCATATGGATCATGTATATCTTGTGTTTTATTGATGTCAATAAAGTTTCTAGCTTTGTCTGTCCAATATAAGTTACCATAATTAAGATCGAGTATTTTCTGTATTGTTGCCCAACCAACATTGTTATTTTCTGGAACTAATAACGCATTATTGTATTGAACAGCAACTTGTACTAGCATATGACCAAAAACATCTGTGGGTATCTTACCTTTGTACTCAGCAACTTGCTCATATGCTTCTACATCTATAACGTGAAATGTTGAATAATCCGATCCATCACCTCTAGCAACATCAGCTGATATTAGATACTGTCTGGAATAATCAGGGTATTTCCATATCCAGAGATTTTTATCAAAACCTGATTTCTCAATGGGCTCTCTTTCATGTGGACATTCAGACTCATCAAAGCCTTCTGATATCGTAGGATTCTCTTTGTACCAGAATATATCATTCATGTCTATAACATTACTACCAGATTGTAAGAAGTCAGCATCATGTTCTTGTGCAAACGCTCTCAATCCTATACTTTTTCTCATTGATGCTGCCCATTTTTCTTCTCTTTCAGGATGCATAGACCAATGAAGTTTTATAGGATTGAATGATATAGATCTTCCACCAACAAGCATTTTACTACCTTGCTCAGCTTCAGTATATAATTTATGGAACCAATTTCCTATCCCATTAGGAGTGCTCAGCACAACACAATCACCACCAGTAGACAATGTAGGTTGAGCTGCTATCCATATTTCATCCATATCGTTAATGAACGCAGCTTCGTCAACAATTAAAAGACTCAACGATTCAGATCTACCGGCTTCTCTAGTAGTAGTAGATGCATGGATCTTTGAGCCATTTGAAAGCTCTACACTTTGTCTATTGTCAATAGTTGGCTTGTTCTTATAGGGTTTCAACCAATCAGGCAAGTTGTCAAAAAGTACTTTTACTTTAGATACTAAGTTTGTAGCTACAGTTCCTTTTGTTGCCAATATATAGATTTCTTTGTTGTCAAAGAATGTCATCAACCATGCTGCATATCCAGCACATAACGTAGACAACCCGAGCTGTCTGGCTTTAAGTACTATATTATATGAGTTCTTAAGAAAGTGAGTGACACATTCTTCTTGAAAATCCCAGAGATCAAATTTCAACAATCCTTTTGTAGGGTGCCTAACAGTTCCATACTCTCTTAGAAAGTATATGGGCTCTTTCCTACATTTTATGAATTCTCTAGTCTGATGTTCTGTCATTGAGAGTTCCCAAACGATAATATATGATAACAATATTCTATATAAATATAGTACTAATGACAAAAAAAGATCTTATTTACATAAGGCTTTGATTGTTTTAGAATATTTTTTGTGTTTAGAAACTTCTTGGTTTAAACTTCCTGTTTTCCAGAACTCTTAAGAACAAAAAATGATCGATAATCCAACGTTTTATATGTCTATGCTCAAATTTGACAGCTGGAGAGACATCAAATCCATATACAAATGTTACACTTTTTAAAAAGCCATAATCATCAACAACTTGCTCAGTTCTAACTTCATATGGTTCAATAGTTCGTCTGACTATTTCTCCATCTTTCTTTTTGTATTTTATATCAAGAATGTTGCTATTCATGATGCCTTCAGATACTAAGCTTTTCACTCTACTTACTGGTAACATAACTCACCTCATCTAGTTTCATTTTCAGTCTCTCTCATTCAATAGGTTTCTTAGTCTTTGGGTCTAGTTCTTCAACTGAATATACTTCAAAACTAGGTTCCAATACATCAAATATGTCATCTCTTTCGAACTTTGTTTGAACAAGCATATCAACTTCTATGTCAACAGTCTTGTCTTCTTCTGTACCAGTATTAAAGCTATTCACCTTCGCTTTAGCACTATTAATTTTGAAGTACTTCCTTTTCATGTAGTTTTCTAAATTCTTTACTTCAGCTTTTATGTTGCTCTGGTCAATCATAGGGATACCGACAGATAATTTATACAACTTTATTCTATCTATTGGTGAAGCTTCTGTTATACCAGATTGAACTAAACCATTTGCTGATAAAAGAGAATACAATTCTGTGTTATTTGTAATAGCAGATAGATCATCAACAAATCTAGTAGTATCTAGTCTATCCCAGCCGATACCCATAAGTCTTATTGCTATTGAACCCTTGGCCTCCTCAGCTTCTTGTTCATTTTGGTTCTTGAGAGCGTTCACATATTGTATAGTTAAGTCTTCTACATTCCCAGTATTTGTAATCTCATGTTTGAATCTAGCTCTCTTCTCTTTATTTTTCCTCTCCCTTGCAGCTTTTAATCTCATATCAACATTCAATGCATCTCTTTCGTTGTTCGTCTTTGCTGCAGGGTGACTCACTTCTCTTAGTTTCATCAAGATTCTCCTATTGTTTTGCAATTTCTATTACTTGGTCAGCAAAACTTGCATCTATAATGTAGTATCCCTTTGTGTAACTGAATAAGACTTCTTTTTTACTAACAGCTAAAGTTGGTAGACTATCTTTAGAGTTTTTGAAATATCCGGAAAGTGCAAAATCAGCTATTTCTTTATCTTTTGTTAGATATTTCTCGTTTTCAGGATCGGGATTTTTTTCATATCGTTGTTTTTCAGAAGCATAATTACTAATAGCTTGATAAGGTTGTGAATGGTAGAAATCATCAATCTTATTGCTTTGAAAATATGTAGTACCATTTACAGCAAACACTAAGTGCGGTCTTCCATATAAATTACCAAATGCAGGAAGCTGTGCAGGTGTTTTAGAGCTGTTAAAACAATATGCATATGCTGAATATTGTCTGGAAGGAATGTTTGGGAAATGGTCTTTCCTAAATTCTTCTACATATTCATCAATTTCCTTCTTGCTATCTTTTGGTGTCCTTTTATTTAGGTGCTTTATAAATGCATAATCTTTACTAATGCCTTCTCTAACACCTCTTACTAATCCCTTGCCTTTTGCATATGCTTGCCAAGCAATACTACATTGTTTCTTTATCTTAGTTTCTATTAACTCAGCAACATCTGGTGATTCACTAGTTGCTTTAGAACTTATTGATGGTATAGGAGGAGGTTTGAATAAGTCGTCAATTTCTTTATTTTTTGCATTCTTTTGCTTCTTCTTCATATCAAGAAGTGCTTTTTTAGCTTTAGCTAGACTTAGATTCGACACTACTTTCATATCAACTTTGTTACTTGTGTCAATACCCCCACTATTAGAAAAAGGATACAAACGAACGTTGTTTCCATAAATTGATATCCTGCATGCAGAAGAATTTTTATTAGTAGAATCAAATCTAACACCTTTTGTTACAAGAGTAGATTTATAAAACGTTCCAATAGCATCTAGATACTCAGCAAATTCTATTGCAAATTTGTCTGAGCCCTTCTTTTTCAAATGGATTCCTAGTTCTGATGTTGAAGTTTTACTTAATATAGCTTTCTTAGTTTTTGAATCACCTTTGACTCCTTCTGGAGAAAGGAGACCACGTAATTTTTCTACTTTGTTTGCTGTACTTAGAAGAACTCTTATAATCTTGTTACTTATAAATCTCACTTTAGCTACAGTTCCTTTACCATACTTCTTTAGTGAGATGTATCTAACTTGAGGGTTACCAGTATACTTTGGTCCTGGCTTGAAAACTTCAACTCTACCTTGTTCTGTATGTGAAGGCACAAAATCAAAATCAACCATCATACTCATAAGTTGCTTATCAAACGTTGCATTTTTATAACCTTGCTTAACAGGCTTTTCAGGTTCTGGTTCTTCTGGAATGCCAGTTCCACCTGGAGCAACTAGTTTTTTTGCTTTATTCAGTTTGTTATTAGTAGTAAGAAAAACTCTAATCACTTTGTTATGGAAATATATTTTTGCAACAGTGCCTTTTGAGTAGTCCTTTAGCGTTATTTCTCTTATATTAGGATTAGCTGCACTAGCTCCTGGCAAGTAAGTAACAATTCTACTACTTTCATAGTGCTTATAACCAGCTTTCTCTATAAAGTCTATAAACTTCTCTTTAATCTGAGTTTTGTTATCTAATTCAAGCAATAGCGATTCTAATAAATTCATCAACACTCTCTATTTAGTTATCTTGTTCCCATTGTATCTATACCAAGCACTCACATTATCCGAATTATACATGATCAAGTAAAGATCAGGGTCAAATAGATTCCAGAACTTCTTGATTCTGCTTTGTGACTTTTCCCAAGAATGCTTTAGATAATCTAGCTCTACTTGTCTATCAGTTTTCTCATTTCTCTTTACTGTTGTTTCTAATGGAGAGAACGCATGAAGGAATACAACTTTGTAGCCATTCTTCTTTGACGCATTGATGACTGACCTGTATTTCATATATGAACTGCCTGTAACATCATAGACTACAACAATACGGTCTTTTCTCTTATCACCAACTATATTTCCGAATCTCTTACTAGCTAATGTAGTTGACCCTTTGTGATAGATGTTTGTGTCACCTGTAAACTTCATTGATATATCGTCAACAGCGACAACAACTACGTTTCTTGCTTTAGGTTTGATATATTTGTTGATAATTGTGCTTTTACCAGTCCTGGGTGAACCGGCTAGAAAGATGGCAACATTTTCATTTGAGGAAAGGATCTTGTTAAGGTCTGATTGAGAACTTTCTACTAATATACTATTTTCTATAAATATAGAATTTAATTCTTGTTCAAACAATATTGTTTCAAGCTTCATGTGTTATCTCATCTTCTGAATAAGTAGTCAAGCTCTGATATTACCCAAGTCATTCCAACTGTTGCCAATGCAACAAATTCTGGTGCTGAGAAAAATGGTGCCCAGGCTTGTAATGATTCTGGATCAGTATACATGTACCACGGGATGTTACCTAATATTACAACGAAAGTTGCTGCAACTCCCGAATGTGCTTTAGATCTCGCTTTAGCGTTTACTGGTTTGTGCTGTCTTGCTGGTGACATCTACATTCTCATGTATGAGATTCTTTCTAATTTTTGGTGGACCCGCTGGGGTTCGAACCCAGGTGTTGTATAGTTCAATGAAAGAAGTTCGTTCACATTCATAGTCGATTTAAGATTAGCCACCGAGAGTCAATCGACAAATTCTCTCAGTGTCATTACAAGGTGTTCGTGTGTTCATTACCGATTCGGTAACGAGGAAATTATAATCTTATCGGTGTCCGAAGTTCCCCGGGCTACTTATGCAGCCATCCTGTATGAATCGTCATTTACTTTTTTACTGCAGTTGAATGCACTTCAGTTCATTACATCCTACCAGTCGATTCCAGTGTCGGGCCCATTATAAAAGTTTATGTGACAAAACTTCAACTTCACCATGAGTAGTATTAGCTATTTCTGTAAGCTTATACTTTCATTCATTGAATCTAAAGCTTTTGCAATTCTTACATATATATTTCCAGTACCGTGATGTATGACTGGTGTTACAGCTCTATCTACATCTTCGAAACGTTTTCCTGTCATGTCCACTAATGCGTTCAATATTTGAGCTTCAACACCTCTTTCATGATATCCTTTTGCTTCACTAAGCTTCATCTTCTAATCTCCACTGTCTCTATTTTTAGTAGTTTCCAGCATGTTATCCAAGAAATACCACCATCCCTCAATATCTCATCTCTCTGTTCTTCTTCACTGATTATTGCTTTCTGTTCTTTTCTAATCTTTGCTTTGAAACTCCCTTTCAAACCATTCATCTTATGAGGCTTGCACATAAGACAACCGGACCTACGATTCTTGGGTCTTTTGCGCTTATGATGCATATTAACCTCCTATAAAAGTACTGGAATATCTCTAGTTCTATTTGCCATCTCTTTAACCACCCCCTTTATAAATTGCAACTTAACCTCTTAGCAATTGTTTTTTGAACGACTCTTTCTCATCAACTCTTTTAGCTGTTCCATGCCCTTCGCATGCTGGGCATAACTCTACTTGCTTTGTGTCTTCATTTAATGTTGTCTTCTTCCCTTCACATACTTTGCAAATTAGCATGTCATACTCCTTAGAGACCCAATCTTGCTCTCTTCTTCATAGACTTATTACGTTTCCTTGTTATTCTAGCTTGCTTACCTTTCTTCTTTATAACCGCTCTCTTGGCACCACGTTTTCTCTTAATTCTTTCAGCAGCTTTCATGCGAACTGCCCTTCCACCAGCCATCTTCTGTCCTCTATCTGCTTTCCACTTCTTCACTTTCTTCCCGCCTCTAACCATAACTTTTTTAACTCTACCTTCATCAAGTAACTCTTCTGAATCAACACCTTGAATGTACTCACTAACAACCTTTCTTATAGTTTCCTTTAGAGATTTTTTTGTAATTTTCACCATTATTCTCCGATTGAGCTTCAGCTCTACCTTGTCTGACTCTATTCAAAGTCTTTATCATTACAATTAGTTGCTTATCTTTAGTTTTTTGATATGCATATATTAGTGCGTTAACAATTTTTTCTAATTGATCAGCAGTAAGTAGTCTAGCATTCTTAGCTAGCTCCATATCAATTGAGCCACCTTTTGGTTCTTTCATATTACTAGATGCTTTAGCCAACTTCCCTTCTTCTTCCTCTTCAATTTCTTCAATTGCTTCTCTAATTATTTTTTTAAACTCTTTCTTTCTGAATTTCATTTCTACTCCCCAATAAGTTAAATTTTTTCTAATGTACTAACAATCTCATCATCAATTCTATGAGGTACAGCTATATATACTTCTTGTTTAGTAGCTGATTCGTCTTTTGCCATACCAAATAAATCGAAAATAAATTCTACATCACGATTGCTTATTGAAAAAGGTAGAATTATAAGAGTTTGATCCACCCCCAAATCAAGGAGCTTCCATTTGCTTTCAGGGTAAGAATAAAAGTTTCCTTCTCTCCTTATATTATAACTATCACCGCAAACACTAATCATGCTCATATTAGACTCCTCGATTTTATATGGCTTACATAACTTGCTTAAGATCACCAAAGTCTCTAGCTATTCTATTTATCTCCCTTTCTTGAAACTCTTCAGTCTTCTCTAGCAAGAACATCAACCTATTTTCAGCATCATCATTAAGATCATATCGTTCATCTGAAAATTTAGTTATTTCATTTGTGACTTCAATTGCAGTGTCAATAGGTTTCACACCATTCTCTATTCCCTTACTCAGTACATCAACCCAATGACTCACAGAATCAATCCATTGCTTGGGCATCATAGAGACAATAGCCATATTTTTCTGTCTTATCTCTCTTGGAACTGCATCCCAAAAATCTTTATACCCACCATACAAACTAAATACAGGAATGCAATTGTAATGCAAGCTTTCAACTGTCTTGATTTCTGATTTGCAGCTATTAAAAGCATTATGTTCTATATAAGCAAGTGAGATATCAAACAAAGAATAGAATTTACCATACATCTCTAATGGAAGAGCATCAAATATCTTAAGCCTGTCACTATCTATATCAGAATATAAGCTTTTGACTCTATTCTTATAGAGCATACTCTCATCTTCTATTTCTTTCTCTTTAAACATTGGCTTGTTGTCTTCATCATATTGTATTTCAATAGAAGAGTCTTTCAAAGCCATACCTGCAAGAACAAAATACGTATTAGGATGCTTGTCATGAATCTTCTTAATTACTCCATGCATCCTTTTAATATCCTCATAATGCGAAGTTAGACCAGCCCATCCAATTATGACTTTGTCATCTGTAGGATACCAATCTTCTAACATCTCTTTTCTTGTTACTTCTTTATCTAGATTCCATTGAGGTAAGTCCCAATCAAACATATTTCTAATTACATAAACTTCATTGTTCAAGAATTTGAATGTCTTATGAAGTTTCTCTGTTGTTGTACAAACAAACTCAGAATGCTTGATAGTTTGAATAGACATCTTGTCTTTACCAGAGGCATACCACAACTCTCTCATTGGGTGTGTCTTTGGAAGATTGAATTCATTATCATCAACATCATGTACTATCAATGGCTTCTGTTCTGTCTGTGGCCACCTCTGAGATACTGATACGAAATGAGAATGAAGGTTACCGGCTCGATGCATTATAATAGCATCTGCCAACTTAAGATGATTGGGTTGCAAATTCTCTGTATATACAAAATTTGCTTCATCTTTCAAATGCTTCCACATAACTCTCATTGGTTCAAAGATTCTAAAAAAAGACGTCCCAGTTTCTGAAGGTGTTGAAAAAACAAAGGTCTTCTTTCTCCTGTCAATTGAACTGGGGTATGTGAAATATTGTTTTAGAACATCTCGTTCTTCTGAGTTGTTATATTTCATACATCTTTCAACGTTTTCTATACTTAAATCCATTTACCCTCCTGTTATTGTTTGCGATCTTCATGATCTTGTATGTCCCATTTTAGTTTTGATGTTATATATCTTTCTATATATCAGTCAATGTCCCTATTTAATAAGTCCTGCATGCCCTCTACGGATTACTAGCTTCTAATGTTTTTTCTACGTCCTCAATAGTTGCACCAAGAGCTGCATCATACGCTGTCAAAATTGCGTACATCTTTGAGTTTTGTGTGGTATGTATCATTGAATAAACATTGTCTTCAATACTTTGTGTTAAGATATTAACAACCTGTTGGTGCCAAAGATTAAAG
>Ga0080013_1000933_pt1 | contig 39843 bp, 54 predicted proteins | sample ETNvirenome_6_85_FD_69236 | JGI IMG/M metagenome (GOLD analysis project Ga0080013, IMG submission 69236) | Marine viral communities from the Pacific Ocean - ETNP_6_85 (SPADES assembly) (version 2) | ecosystem: Environmental > Aquatic > Marine > Oceanic | place: Pacific Ocean | collected 2013-06-19 | reverse complement strand
GCTGTCCGGCTCTAGCCCTGGAACGATCCCAGCGCCTCCCGCATTCAACTGAGTCAACCCCATCATATCCTGAGGGCTCCAAGGGCTGTCCGGCTCTAGCTCTGGAACGATCCTAGCGCCTCCCGCATTGAGCTGAGTCAACCCCATCATATCCAGAGGGCTCCAAGGGCTGTCCGGCTCTAGCCCTGGAACGATCCCAGGCCCGCCTCCCGCATTCAACTGAGTCAACCCCATCATATCCAGAGGGCTCCAAGGGCCATCTATTGTGGGCAGAGCATTGTTCCCAACAAGATGCCCCCAGGGATTGTCGATATCGATCCCTGACCCCGGCGCTTGGTAGGTGATAAGAGGAGGCCCCTGGGGCTCAGGGCCAGGGTGCTGAGCACGCGCCGCGCCTTCACCGACGCGCAATTGATCGAAGATCTGCGTAGGCAGAGGCAGATCGAGTCCTGCCACCGCTTCAGGGGAAATCGAATCGGGCACATTTCGCAAGCGCGAGGCCAATCCTTCCGTCAGTTCGGCGCCCGAGCGAAAGGCTTGTAGGGCCTGGATAAACCCAATGGTATCGTCGTCTATTGAGGGATCTTGCCGTAGAGTTCGAAGATCTAGCGACGCCAAAAAATTAAACTGAGGAGGAGTAAAGGCCATGATTTATCTCCTTGCCAGCGATCGCGCCAAAGTCTGGCGCATAGCCAGCATGAGCGCCTTCATATGCGCGGAATTAATACCAGTGACACTCCCACCACCACCACCTGTTCCACCGCCGCCTGCTGCCACCCCACCCGCCAGATGTCCCCCTGGATCCGTGATGCGAGGGCCTACGCCTGCGCCCAGACCTTGCGGTAGGGAGATGCGCTGCGCCTGGGGTGCCGACTCGTGCGGCAGTTGCACGGGCACCCGCCGCGAGGTGTTGTCACCGGGCGTGGCCCTACCCGAGCCAAAGCGACGCACGTTGGCTAGCGGATTGTTCTGCGCCAGGGAGCGCGGCCGGATGGAGGGAAAGCGCTGCTGCTGACGCTGATTGAGACCGGCAAAGAGGTTTTTGCGGAAAGGCAGATCTACCCCAAATTGCTGCTGCTGCATCTTGACCAGGGCTTGCGCCAGCGCCAATTGCTGCTGTATAGCCTGCTGTCCGGCCTTGCTGTCTCCTGAGCCTAAGATGGCGCCCAGGACTGAGGGGCCAACCGCCTTGAGGATTTCTATACCAATATTAGCCGCCATTTATTCCTCCTTTATCTCAGACAGTTCGTCCTTGCTTATGCGCAAGGCTTTGTTGCGATCGTGGAGTTGCTTGATCTTGTTATTGCTTTTGAATACGGAGCCGCGCAGTCGCAAGAAGAGCTTCTGCTGGAAAGCGTTCAGGCTCGCATATTCCTGGGCATATTGCTCTTTAGCTTTTTCCTGATTCTCTGGCGACTCCAACAGGAGTGCGGTGACTTGCTCTTCTTTGACCGCGATGGCGGCGGCGGTCTGTCGGTATTGCGTCAGAAGCTGCGCCAGTTGCGCGGCCAAAGACTCGATGCGCTCGATCTGCTCCAGATCGACGTGGTGTATCTTTTCCTCGATCTCCAGCAAATGCTCTTCTGTGGTGACACTTTCAAGGGCGAGAACTTGACTCATCACAGTCTCCGTGAAAAGGTTCGAATGCGTTCGTAATTGGCTCGTTGCTCAGGGGGCGAAACGCCCACGTGACACAGGACTTTGGTCTCGGCGGTGGTGCCGGAGTCGATGACACGCACCATAAGCGTGCCCAGGGTGTCCGTGTCGGTGGCGTTGAGTCGCACGGTATAGTCTCCGTCTGATAACTCGGCCCAGGTTCCATCTGCGGCGGCGGCATAGGCGGCTCCAGCTTTGGATATTTCGATGGTCGGCGCGGCAATCGTTAGCTCCAGGGTGCGGTAGTTGGTCGCATCTACTAAAGTCACCGGCACCTTCTGTCCAGCCTGGGCATGCCCCAGGTAGACCGGGCCTATAAACAGGCCAATATCAGCCATTAATCACTCGTGTCCTCGTCTTCCTCGTCCAGCGCATCGATGCCAAAGACCAGTTCTTTGACCTGTCCAAAGACGAAGATCTGGTAGACCTGGGCTACGACTTTCAAGATGCGCTCTTTCTGCTTCTTGTTTAGCGTGGTCAAGGTCGGATAATCCTCATCGGCGATTTTGCCCTGAATTTTCTTGGACAGCTTGAAGCGGTTCCACTTCTCCGATTCATTGACCTCCATCGAATCGGGCGCAAAGCGTAGGGAGCGCACGACCACATCGCCCAGGCGCACCGCCTTGGAGTCCTCATCGTCTTGCTCGTCGGTGAGAGGCTTGCCCTGATCGTCCATGATAAACACGTTGAAGTCGATGCCCTTCTTGTTGGGTAGGTCAACTACCTTTTCGTCTTGAGACATGAGGATCCTTTCTGGCGGTTGAAGGTTAGTTTTGGCGCGTCATGGCGCCCTGTAGAAAGCCGTTCATCGTAGAGATACCTTCCGACATTTTGGCGATCCCCTCCTTGATGTCTTTCAGGCTCTCATTCATCTCAGCCATCTCTTTGGTGATCTCGTCGTGGCCGCTGTGTCCATTGCTGTTCTTGCCTAAGAATTTATAGGCCAACATCGTGCCCACCACTCCCAGGATTCCGCCTCCTCCTCCCGAGCCCACATGAGTTGCGTCTACGGCGCCCAAGAGTTCGTGTTCCATTATCGACTCTCCTCGGAAGTCAACATCGCATCCTGTCGTCCCTCCACCGCATCGAACCGCTTCTGCAATGCCTGCTGTCGGCTGATCTCTATCGGTCCATCCACCATCCTCTGGCAATACTCAGCCAGCGTCTCCCCCTCGCGGAGGATGGCGTCGGCTTCTTGTGCGGCAGTGAGTGTGATCATATGGTCGGCCATTATTGTATCAGTCCTTTCACCTGGGCTTCCAGCAGGGCGATGCGGTGGTCTCTATCGTCTAAAGCTTCCTTCAACTCCATGATGTGGGTATGATTCTGCCAGATGCCACCCCCCAATAAACTGTTCATGCGCTGCATATTGTAGAAGTGGCCCTCGCTACTTAACACCCCCACTCGCTTCAAGTCTTCGGCGTTGGCGTCTATCTGGGCGTCCCATCTCGTCATCATGATCCCCACATTGTTGTGGAGGGTACGTTCAAAGGTGCGAATAAGCCCGATATCGTCTTCGCCATCCAACGCCACACCATCCAAATCACCGCTACCAGCTGTGATGTTGGTCGCGTGGAGCGCGCCATCGCCTTTGATTAGAAGTCGAGTCGTATCGGCATTGTCGAAACTAACCAAGTTTCCCGTAGCAGCAACAGCGGCAATGCTGGTCCCACCGTCCGTAATATTTCCGCTAATTTGAACTACCCCATCGCTTGCCGTAATATCTGTAGTGTCGGCAGCTTCCCCTAAATTTCCCTGTAGGCGCAAGGCAGCGGAAGCGGCACCGTCCGCATCTTTGAATCCCATCACTAATAACCCTCCAGCAGTAGCTTCGCCCTTTTTAAGCGTTCCATAGGTATCAGCCTCTGCATAACCCGTCATCGCGTGACCCACATCGCTACTCTTCAGCGCCAACGCTTCATCGTCATTTGCCCCTTGATTAATCGTTAACCCCTGCGTCATGTTGGTGTTGGTGGTGTCGCCAATGAAGACGTTGCCGCCGTTGAAATGGCTGTCACCATAGCTACGGAGTGTTACGTTTGCAACTTCGGAGTCGTCGTGCAAGGAAAAGTACCCCCCGTAACCCGGCACATCCTCCAGGTTAACCCGAAGGTTATAAGAGTCGCCACTGTCAACTAACTGGACCTTGTGACCAGATCCGGCAATCTGCAAAGCTTCCGTTGGACTCGCCGTGCCGATGCCTACGTTGCCAGCGTTATCCGCCGCCATTACCACAGTCCCCGGCGCCGCTCCCTGTGAGGCACCCACCCGCAATTGCCAGTCTCCGAAGTTCGTTTTATTGGTGATGAAGTCCCAATTCCTGGCCCCTCCATTGGCGTGGCCAGTCTCCAAAGTGAAGGTGGGAGACTGGCTTGTGTTTTTGATAATAATGCCGGTTGCGTCCGTGGCTGTAGTTACGTCTAGCACCTCGCCAGGACTCGCCGTGCCGATGCCTACGTTGCCGTCGATGACCACAGCGCCCGATCCCACGACATCGGGATTGATCAACAGATTGGTCCCATCATACGAGATGGTCGCATCCTCGCCCGTGCCAAAGACCATCGCCTTGGAATCGAGTAGATGGATCTGCTCCGAGACGTAGACGTTTTTCGCGACACCTAAGCCCCCATCGGTCTGGATCGAGCCGGTTGTGCCAGAGGCCGAATCCGTGGTATCGTCCACCACGATGGCAGGCACAAAGGTTGCCGTAGCCGCTACAAAGGTCAGCGAGTCCGAGCCTGCGATACGGATGCGCAGATCGTCTTCGGCGGCGGCATAGAGCCCCGAGTCCTTGTCCTCGTCCAGCATCACGCCCACGCCTCCCGCCTCACCGGAAAACCACTCCTCCTGGGGCATCGTCAGGTCCAAGAGGATGCGGCCCGTAGACGCATGGACTACCTCGACGTAGCCTACGACTTGGACAAACTCAGAGGACGAAGGTCGCGTCAGCGTCCAGCTTCCAGCTGTAGTCGATAAATAGACGGGATCGCCTACGGCACCGGACGATGTATCGACGCCTGAGATTTCTTTGACTTGCGCTACCGTGCCATCCGCATCGTTGGAGATCGCCGCATCGGCTACGCCTACGGCAAATAGATGCAAGGCCAGCGTAGCCGATGCATCGGCCAGGGCGACGGTCGGGTAGTTGTCCGTGCCATCGGAGTAGGTGCCCGAAAAGTAGATCAGATCGTTGGCCGCCATGGCCGAGCCGGAGTCGTTTCTGACTTTGTGGCGCAAGCCCAAAGGCGAGGCATGCGAGCGCATCGAGCCGGGACGCAAGCCGTTGTCCTGTACGTTGAGGTAATCCAGCTTGGTGGTATTTAAAAGGGTGCGGATCTCGGTCAGGGGCACCGAGACGTGCGTCCAGTTGTGGGCCAGTCCGTTGGCACCGGCCAGGGTCAGAGAGAGGGCTGGCATTAGCGTCGATCCTCCAGATAGCCCATCAGTAAGTAGGCGTCGAGCTCAAAAGGTTCCGCGATGGAGCCGTTGTCCGACAGCGTCAGATCAAAGACCTTGCCAATAGTCGAAGGTTCTGCGTCTACCAAGGTGATTTCTCCCGCATTCCAGGTGCCGCCATCGCCCCAGGCGCCGTCTTGTACGTCGGTAGTCCACAGCGACAGGGCGACATCCAAAGACAAGGTCGCCTGCTGGGAGCGCGCACCGCCATCGGCGCGTAAGAAGGCGGTCAACTCGCCCGATCCAACCTGAGTGCCATGCACCCATATCTTGCGCATATCTTTGGTGTGGAAGGTCACCCCGTCTTCTTTGCCGTTGTAGCCCGAGCGCACGATCTTGAAAGGGATGGAGGTGCCATTATCGTCAAAGACCGAGGGGGCATCCATCTCATAAAATTGCCCGTTGGAGCCAATAAAGGCTTTGGGTTGACCGGTGGCCGACAAGAGTCCTGTGCTATCGACCCGTGCGGTAAACGCCGTGGAGCAGGGCAATTGCAACTGGTCGTTGTTGCGGATGCGGAAAAAAGGCGCAAAGTTTTCCGGATCTTGCGCATGACGGATCGCCGAGGGCACATTGAGGCAGAGCAGAAGATCGTTTCTAATCTCGCCTCCCGTAGAAAAGGTTGACGCGGTGGTCAGGGCGAAGCGCACTTCTTGCAAGTGAGGCAACCAAATCGCCACGATCTGTTCGAAGCGCTCGGGCGCAAAGCCGGGTAAGTCCTCATAGGTCGTGCCTCTCACGGCGCGGCGGATGGCGGGCCACAGTTCGTGCAGCGTCGGCGTCGAGCGCCCAAACTGCGCCACCATCATCGGACCTTGCTCCGACCAGAAGAAGGCGAAGTTTTCCGCGTCGTTGCCCCGCGCTTGCGGCACCTCGACGTAGGACTTGAAGTCCATCGGACCTACCTGGGCAGACAACTCGTCAAAATCCCAATCGACGGCCGTCGCCTCGCCCTTGGTATACATGCGGGTGAAGGTGCGTCCTCCTACGGTGAGATAGGGGCCGATCTTCTTGACGCAGCGGATGCGATCGCCTCTCGATCCTACGACATCCTGGGCAATGTTGAGATCCCAATCGGTGCCGTCTCTCACTCCCGAGGGAAAGAAGGAGTAGGGGAAGGAGGCATTGCCCGAGGCGACGAGGCGATTGGCAAAGACTTCGGCGTGGGTACAGGGGTCTGAATAGGTCGCACTTCCTGGGGTGGTCCACGTCTCAGCCGAGTCCATGGCGCGCAAGGTCGTGCCCTCAAAGACATACGCCTTATTGGCAAATTGCACCACATCGGGAATCGAGTCGGCGGCAAAGGTGGGCGCGTGCGCCGAGCCATACGTGCGAGATGCACTGGCAAAGGTATAGACCTTATTGCCTCCGGAAGCCTCGACAAAGAGCATGAGCTTTTGGGTGCCATCGTCAAAGTGCGCATCAAAGCCCTTGACCGAGTCGAGTGTCGCCGAGCCGATGTTCTCAGAAGAGAGCAGGCGGATACCCAGGTCCTTGGTCAGGGCGCCCAGCACCGCCATGTGCCCATTTTGCACGAGTCGATACCTGCGCTCGGCATCTGTCAGATCTTGCCGGATGCCGCCGTAGATCTCGTTTTCGTACCAGACGATTTCCCCGTCGCGCTCGATCATTAGTTCGCTTTGGCTTTCCTCTTGGGCTTACTCTTGAGCGCCGCTTCCGCCTCTTTCAAAGCGGCTTCCGCCTCTTCCTTCTCCTGTTGGGCCTTGCGTCGGGCCAGGGTCTGACCTCCGGGGGCATGCACGGTAAAGGGCTTGCTTTTGTTGGGCATGATCATTCTCCTAAGTCTACAGGTATGACCTGATCGGGTTTAGAATACTGCCTGGAAGAGATCCATTGCAGCATCTCTTTCAATTCTCCAGGCTCACTGACGGTGCCGTAAAATTGGCGCCTGAGTTCGCGGAAGCGGTTACGGTTTTTAATAGCGCCCACCATCGATGCATGGGTCGACTGGGTCGAGTGAAAATCTTCAGGCACCGGCGAGAGCACGCAAAACTTCGAAGTCGTATCCGGAGTCGTAGTCCACGTATCTACGGTGAAGACGCGGGAGGCGTAGTCGGTGATTTCGCGACGCTGCCCCAAGCCAGTGCCATCGTAGATATACAGATGCATGCCGTTGTAGTAATCGTCTCTCAGGTCGATCTTCCCGAAGTTCGAAGTCCAGTTGGGATCCGAGGTGAAGGAGGTCAAGCTGGTTGAGGTGCCTGCCGAGGCAGTGCCCTGGATCATCGAGCCCAAGGTGGGCACATACCAGATCGTAGCCGCATTGGTCTTGGCCTGAGAGGGCGTAGGCATGCAGCGGATCTGATCGTTTTCCATGGCAAAGCGAAACGTCGAGGTCTGCGACAGCAAAGGCCCCGCATCAAAGGCCAGCGCCTCTTTGAGCCGAGCATAGGGCCAGTCGGTCTTGGCGTCGGTGCCCAAATCTTCCACCATGAAGATGCGGGTGCCGTGCCGTGCATTTTGTGGCAGATCGTAGAGCGCCTGATCGGCCACCAGGGATATATTGGTGCGCGCAATAAAGAAGGTCGGATCCTTCTGGATGATCTCTCGGAGCAAGAAGCGACCCGCCGTATCGAGACGGCGCCAGATCTCCTCGCCACCGAAGAAGTTGTCTCCGGCAGATAAATGCGACTTGAAGTCATCGACCATCTCGGTGTAGATCATCAGTAAATCTCCCCGTATTCCATGTTCATCATCGACCTCATATCCTCTTTGGGCACATTGATCGCCCCCAACTCTTCGGCGTCTTTGGCTACGGCAGGCCGGATCTCGCGGGCAATAGCTTCGCAATCGTCGCGATACTGTTTGACCTCTCGTTCTTCGGCCTTTTCCTGGCGCTCGATCGCCTCGCCCAATACGATGTCGGGACCTCTCCTTTGCAGATCCATCGCAGCGATGACTTGCAGAGTGCGATTATCCAAAGGCCGATAGGAGCCATCCGGATTTTGGATCGTATCGATTAAGACCTCGCGCTCATAGAGTTGGTTCTTCGACGGGATTTTTCGATACAGCTTCCACTTCTGGCTCATCGGGTGCCACTTGACATTCAGCTTTGAGTCGTAGGCTTTGAGCCTTTTCATAAACACTCGATCGGGTATATACATCTTCCTCCACCATGTTTAAAAAGCGAGATTTGCTGGATTCGTAATTAAAGGCTCTCGCCTGTTCTCTGCCCTGGTTCATTATCGCCTCGTAAAAGCCCCGATCTTCAATCAGCGCACGGACCTTTTGACGTGCGCCGACGATGTCGCCCTGTCGGATGGTCAGCTCAGGGAAGCACCAACCCTGCGCATAGACGTTGTCGTAGCCGATGGTGGGGATGCCCAGGCAGGCCAACTCCACCGTTACGCGACCAAAGACGTGATGGGTGTAGGCGTCTATGGCCAGATAGAAGCCTTTGAGGGTATCCAGCGCTTGCCAGTTTTCCATGATGGGCAAGACTCTATCGTATAAAAGCGGGTGGTAGGTATTCAGCGTCAGACCCGATTCAACGCCGGTGATGGAGGGGGCATGAGAGCCCATCAGGTAGGTCTCTAAGCCCATCTCAAAAAGCATCCAGTAGGGCAAATATTCTTGCCGATCCCTATGGGCCATGACCACTGCATTTTGGCGATAGTCGACCTCGATCGCCTTTTCTTTGATGAAGGACACATCGACAGGATGTGGACACCAGCCGATGTCCTTGCCAGACAGATCGTGCATCAAATTCTGCACGCAGGGCTCGGAGGCAAATAGATAATCGGCGCAGCGCAACTGCTCTACAAAGACGTGGGGGAAGGGCGGAAAGCCTTCCCATACCTCCAGGGCGTAATCCAGATTGACCACCAGCTTGGTATCGGCGCCCTCTCGATCGATGGCTTTGCGGATACGGCGCACATTGTCGAAGTTGGAGCCAGAGATCTGGACATGTAAGACTTCCCAATTACCCGGACTTTGCAGAGCTTTATTGATGTCGATCGCCTCGCCGCCAAAGACCCGCTGCCAGTTGTAGACGCCGGTGCGATTGAGCCCCTCGACGCGGATGCGCTCGTTGCCCAAGTCTGCTTGGCCGGGCAGGGCGCCGACATAGGCGTAGGCCAGATCCAAAGGCGTCTTCTCCAAAGTCAGCACCCAATTGGCATTGGCTTGCCTAAGCGAGTGTTTCCAGCGGCGATCCTGGGAAATATCGGCGATCATCTGCTCCATGTATTTCTCAGAAAACTCGTGCAGATGATAGGGCGAGGGGATCAGTCCGTCTTTGGGCACCGTGACGATCAGCGTGCCGCCCTCTACGACCCTCTGCCACAGAGACCACAGCGCCTGCAAAGGGTTGAGCAAATGCTCCAAGACCTCCATGCAGATTACATAGTCGTAGCGATCTTCGCCCTCATCGGCAATATCACCAGTGAAGAAGTGATTGGCGATCGTCGTGTCGAGGTGCCCTTTGCAAAACTTGATGGCATCCTCGGAGCAGTCCATGCCATAGGCTTCGACGCCATTGAGGTGAGCTGCTACCACCAGACGCCCATTGCCGCAACCCACATCCAGCAGGCGCCCCTCTTTGAGCTGGTGGATACTCTGCCAGACCTCGGCCTGTATGGTCGTAAGATTTATGTCATCGCCTAGCTGCACGGTCTTCCAATTGAAGTTTTTCCGATCCGCGCGGAAGGCTTTATCATACTCCTTGGCCCAGGACGCCCGATTTGCACCGGGCGCCCTCTCGGCCCAATCCTGGGAGTAGTCTTTGAAATGTGCGTTTCTCTCGTTCATAGTTGGCGGGAGTCTCCTATGAAAGTGAAAGGTTAACCGGCCTTGACGCGGCCGGACCAGATCTCCTGATCTTCTTCCGAGTCAGTGGTCAGCTTAGGAATATAATCAATTTCCAGGCCAAGCAACACCACCTCGGACGCGCTAAACTGCGAATAATTGGCCCGCAGAGACCAGGCCAAAGACCCCTTACGATAGGACGCATCGAAGACATTGGCATTGATCACGCCTCGGGCCGAAGAGCGCAAGATCAATGCCGTGGTGGTCTCGGCTGAATACGCCGCAATGGCGGTGGACAGCGCGGTGCCGGGAGTGACCAGGGCTTCCTCTTCATCTACCTGATCGTATTGCGCCACCCAGGTGACGGTATCGTCGGTGGTGGTGGTCGAGGTGGCAACCGTATTGGTGAAGATGACGCGCACGCCGATCTCTTCTTTGTAATCGGCAATGGCTGGGGTCAGAAGGTCGAGACAGGTAAAGCGCTGGGTGGTGGCTGCCGCAGCCAGACCGGGAAAGCCAAAGGTCGAGACTTCGACCATGGGCGCGGCCCCGGTGTCTACGCCCACCAATCCGGTGGTCGTAGAAGCTGCGACAAAGGCCCAGGCCGGGATGCGATGGACTTGCCGGAGCCAGTCTATGTTGCGGTCTTTAATCGCCATAATCCTAATATCTCCTGTTACGGATTAGTTTTCCCCCACAAAGTGGGATACTCTAAGGATTAGGAGTATTCGTGGAAACCTTCTCCGGTTTGATGGTAGTGATACTGCACAAAGATTGAAAAGGCCACACTGGTGGCCGGTGTCAGCGTGATCGCCAGATTGGCGGTAGAAGCCAGGATCTTCATGTCGTTGGGTAGGACAAAGATCTCGCGGACTCCCAGTGATATTTTATTGACCAGAGTCTCGCCCGTATCTTCGATGGTAAAGGACATCGTGGTCGCTCCGGCAGCGACTACGAGATGATCCACCACGCCCTTGAAAGAGGCGATGGCCGGGACCAGGGTGGTCGCATCGGTGGTGGCAGAGGCGACCGTGTTTTGCGCCGGATATTGACCCGAGTCAAACGAGGAAATAGGTGGAGTGGTCCGTGCCATAGATCTTCCTTATGGTGTAAGTGGGGGAGGGGACGATCCCCTCCCCCTGTCAGCGGGTGATTAGGTTTAGGCGGTGGACAGGTCGCGGATGGCCAATTGCTTGGACGCATCCGTGGTGCCAAACTCGGCGTAGTAGTAGAGGGTCGCATCGAAATGCAGTCCTCCACTGGCCCGTGCCAGGATGGCGCCGTCCTCATCGATGAAGTCCCAATCGGCCAACTGATAGATTTGGAGTTCGGACTCATCGAGGAGGAAGAACATATGATTGCCGTTGCCGTCGGTCTGGCAATCTCGATCCCACACGATGTCGACGCCCGTCCATCTCAGCGCCTCAAAGCCGCCTTCCAGCGTCATGGTGGGCGCATAGCGCCTGTCCGGAGTCATCAACTGGCCAATCTTGCGCCACTGCGTCGCCGAGGTGATGCCCAAAGACGGCTCGCCTTCGGCCTGCTCCTGTACCTGCAAGATGGCCGTGTCGAGCAGATCATCGGTGATCGGCCGCGAAGTCCCTGGCGTGGCATGCTCCAAGACCTGGGCGTTCCACTCCGGATAGGTAGAGCGAGAGATGTTTTGCAGCGTCGTGACGAAGGCGCCAATCCCCGAAGCCTTGGAGGCATCGTCGCAGATGCCCAAAAGGCCCATGGCTTCCAACCCGCCCGAATTTTCCCGAAAGATAAAGGCGTTATCATCCCAGGTATCCGCCGCGATCGTTGCCGAGGTGGAAGTCACGGCGGTGACGGTGGCCGAGGCGATCTGCTCGGTGCCATCGGCGGTGCGCGCCGTATTGGAGTCGATCACCATGTTGACTTTGACCTGATGGCCCACATCCATCGTCAGCGTTACTGCGGCAGCACCCGGCCCATAGGCTTTTCCGATCACGCCGGATCCGTCGCCGAAGAGCTGGCGGTTGAAATCGTTTTTCAGATCCCGGCGGATGCCGTCCATCTCCGAGCCGATGACGCGGATCCAGGCGCCCTTGTCATTTCTGGAGACCTGGATGGAGGGATGGGTCATGCGGATGGTGCCGTAGTTGTAGGTGTAGGGCACCCGCATCTCGACATAGACCTGATTTTGTGCCGTGGGCAGACCGTCGCTGTCACCGTCGGAGCGTGCGCCTACCGCCTGAGAAGGACGGATGTTGACCGGCACGCGAGCATGGCGCCCCGTCGCATCGGTCTTGGACATGTCGCGCTCGATGCGCGACATGAGGATGCGGTTTTCGTTGATGGTAGAGAGCAAGCGCGGCAAATACATCTCTTTTAGAGCCGCGTCCAGATTTGATACGGTAGCACCCATGATAAAGGGTTCCTATTTTAGGCCTTACTCCCCCAAGAGATTTCCACTTTGACGATCCACATACTGCTGCACACTGCGCGCAAAGTCGTCGCCCCTAAAATCCATCTTCCGATCTTTGGGGTCTCTGATACGCGCTGCCAGATTGCCGCCTTCGGGCGTGACCTGGGGCGTGGTCACAGGAGGAATTGCATCCAGATCTTGCCGATGATTTTCGACCATGGCATCCTCTTCCTTCTGCACCCCTTCCAGGCGCATCGTATTGAGCTTGTTAAACAGCGGCTCAATGTGATGCAAGCGAAAGGTATTGCCCAGGCGGTTAATGCCCTCATTTAAGACGGCAGAGCGCATCGCAGCGCGATCGTAGGCCCCTGAGATCTGATGTTTATCCATCAGGGACTCAATGACGGTATTGATCTGCTGTGAGGCGCCTTCTTGCTGGCTGGTTTGCACCGAGCCTTGCAGTGCCGAGACCTGACCTTTCAATTCATCGATCATCGGCGCTACGACCGTCTGCACGTTTTTAGAAAGCCACTTCAAGCCATCGGCTTCCTGATCGGGATTGTTTTCGATCAACTGCTCTTCGGCAGTGGGGGTGTTCTCTGTAGTTGGAGTCGGCGTGTTGGTTATATTTGAAACGATGTTTGCGAGAGTGGTTATACCCTCTTCAATGCGCGAAAAGCGCTCGTTGACCGGGAGCGATCCATCGTCATTCTCTACCGGCGGCGGCGATTCGCCTTGAGGAGGCGAGGGGCTGACCGCCTCTGCGACAGGCTCACCGCGTTCGACGCGATTGGCTTGCAAGAGATGGTCAAACTCCTCCTGGGGGATCTCTTCTGGCACTTCCCACGGAGCCGCTGCCGGAGGCGTTCCCTCGGGCGCAGCGGGTTGAGTGGCTTCAGTCATTTTACCTTACTCCTGTGGTGGAGGGCGGATTGTTGTTGGGCACCGAGTCCATGACATTTTGCGAGACTTCTTCTCCGGTGCCCTTGGCGGCCTGTGCCGCCTGCATGATCTCCTGTTGTTTCTTCTGCATCTCCTGTTGGTGTAAGACGGCCCGAGCCGAGATCTCCTGGCGCCGTGCCTCATCGAGACCCTCGTATTCGACCGTCATAATAAAGTCGCGCAAGATCGACAGATGTACGGCATGCTCGTCAAAGGGGTGGATGGCCGGTCCTTCTCGGCCTTCCTGCAGGGCTCTGAGCACGCGCCGCGCCTTCTTGGCATGCAAGATATACTCTGATTCAAATCCTTCGATCTCCAATTGCTCGAGCAGGCGACCGCGTATATCGGGCCGGGAGGTATCGCCTAAAAGACCGCCATCGGCGGCCGATAAAAGCTTCTGGTTCTTGGCCGATTTGGAAACGTCGATCCCGGCTGAGATGCGGAAGTTCATATCCTCGGCGTGGTGTATGTCGGCGGCGGCAAAGTGAAACGCTTCGGTCTCTTCGTTCTTGCCCACCACGCGCACGATGCGGGCGCGACGCCATTTCTGGCGCACGATCTTGATCTTTCTATGCTCGTGGGAGGAGAGTCCTTGCCTAAAGAGGCGCACGATCGGATTGAAGGGCTTGTGCGCCTGCTCTTGCAACGCATCGATGGCCGCGCCCGTCTCCGGTCCCGAAGGAATCGAGCCTTGAAGCACTTCGGAGACATTGGTGATGCGATCCATCATAAAGATGACCTTTTCGCGCTCTTGCAAGACCTGGGGCGGCACCGAGATGCCGGGTAAGCGCTCGGGCTTGACGCCGCCGGTAGCCAAAGGATCGTAGTTGATGATGATGCCCGATTTGCCGGAGATCTCACTGACCCCCGATCCCACCGGGTTGAGCCACTGGTTGGCCACCATCTGCTTTCTGTTCTGCACGATGTGGGAGTCGATGGCGTTGACCCGCTTTTGCAGGGGGATCAGATCTGCAAAGAGGGAGCGGCCCCAAAGCTTGCCTTCGATGTGGCGGTATTTGAGATGCTCAAAGGGCAACTCCTCATCGGGCGAATCCAGCGCGCCCTCGTGTAGGATCTGTCCGGCCGCGACGATGTAGAGCTTGCCCTTCTTCCAATCGAGGCGTTCGTCGGGGATATGGCGCAGATACTTGACCACGGCTGAGTCGGGCACTTCGTGCTTTTCGTAGTCGCGATGCACCCGCATCGAGGTATCAAAAAGGGCGTGGGCCACATCCTTATCGATGCTTTCGGCGACCACGTCGGCGGCTTTCTTGCCAAAGAGCGCCTTGATCCGGTCGATGGGCATCACATCGGTGACAGTGCAGTAGCGCGCATCTTTAAAGTCCTTGACCGGCTGCGGATACATGTGCAACGGTGAGATGACCGATTCTTCGACCTCGCCCATGGTGACGCGGCGGCGGATGGGATGGCCGTCTTGGTCTTTGGCCGTCACGCGCTTCGTCTCAAAGATGGGCTCGCCGCCCAAAACCTCGTCGGCGGTATGGACCTGGGCCTGCCGCAACTCGTCATTGCCGCATTGAGGGCAGCGCCCATCGGGCGGGGATAGGACGGGAGGGATGGATTTGCCGCATTGGGGGCATTCCAAAATATCTTGCGACAGCGGCGTCTTCTCCAAGGTGGTCTTGGGCACGGAGAGGCGCTTGCCCGTGCGCGGGTTCCATCCCGCATGGATGAAGACATTGCCTGCGATGATGACCCAGGAGGCTGCAGATAGATAGAGGCGCGTGTCGGTATGGAGGCGATTGTTTTCAGAGTGGGCAATGTGTTGCGCCTTGGCGGCAGCATCGACATCGTCCTGATCGTTGGTGGCCGGGTCGACCACCGGCTTTAGATCGCCCGATACGAGGATGTCTTGGACGATGTCGTGGTAGTGGGGTAACAGATTGCTGACGGGGGTGGGCACCCACTCATCGAGGGAGTGGCGCACATACTTCAATGAATCGGGTGCATACTGGATCCATTGATCGCCTCGATAAAAATGCAGCGCCTCCTTGACCGTTTGCTCTAGGCCATGGCGTGCGTTTTTTAGATAGGCGTGGGTATCCTCTACAAAGGAGAGGATCTCGTCTTTGCTTTTAGGGCCTTGATCCAGCGCGGATATAGGCGCTGCTTGGGGCGTGTCGACCATCTACGCACAGGCTCGGGCGGGAGTGTGCGGTCCTTATTGCGGAAATATACTCAATCCTATTCGTCTTTGTCAAGATAGCTTTGTGTAGCCCCGATCAAATCGAGCAGAGGTCCGATCTGCGGATCTTTGAATACGTCCTCGCTTAAAAGGGTTACAAAGCCCTCTTTTTCACTCCTTTGCGCCAATTGCTGGGCGTAGGCATCCATGCCTTTGCGCCACGTATTTAGATTGACGATCAATACGGCCCCCCCATCGTAGGACCAGGCCACTTTCTCGGGCATGTTGGAGGACGCATAGATCGAGCGATGGGAGATGCCATCGACCAGATCTTGCAAGGCTTGGCCGGGGCCATAGGGGATGCGCTCGGGAGGCTGGGGCGTAGGCAGTTGGATCGTATCGACGCCCATAGACTCTCCCGTGGGAGAGATCGTCTCCACTGTTAGGGCGCCGTTAGTGCGTGCGATTTCAGTCTCTTCTCCCTGGGCGGCTTGCTCGGCTTTTTGACGCTGTCTCATTTCCTCTCCTGGGTTGGGGGTATGCACCGAAGAACAGCCGTCTTTGAGTCCTTTGCCGGTAAAGTGTCCGTCGACCACCTCGCCTTGTTTCATAGGGGCGCGGATGCCTGCCCGATCCACCTCGCGGCCTGGGGAAAGCGTGCGTTGAGTCATTGGCCCTCTACCTCAGAGACGGTGGAAGAAGTTGCGGCCTGATCGTTCATAACTTGCTCCCAATAGTTGTCGGGCAACAACTCGGACTCGTTGGCCATCTGCACATAGCGCGTGCGCAGCGCCAATTGCTGATGGGTACGCAAAATCGCCGAGCGCTCCTTGCGCTCAGAGTTGAGCTGGCGCGCCAAAATAAGAATCGTAGCCAACTGGCCCAAATAGCCCAGTGCCAACAAGAAAAGCATGCTCTTATTCATTATACTAAAGCCTCCATGGGGGAATGCTGCATCCGCTCTCTCTTTTGCTTTTTGAGTTGCTTCTCCACCAGCCGATCCACCAGGGTCGGCTCTCGATCAGGCAAGGATAAGTCCTTTACGGATTCTGCGCCTGGATAATGAGGCAGATGTCCCATCCGTTCCTGATTCACCTGGGTCAACTGCACGATGCGCATCAGTTCAATGGCGATCAGATCGCCCATGACCAGATCGTCGTGGGCGCCCGGGACGGCCTGATATTTGCCATTTATAAGCGCAAAGGTCTCCCACTGTCCGATCAACCGCTCCGAGTTGATGATCGCCGAGCCGTCTTCCACCCAGCGGCGCCCTTGTGGCACCAACCGGCCGCGCAGACGATGATTCATGGCCATGCCCAGCCGGGGGGTGGGCCGATCGATGGCTTGCCGGACATCCTGCTGCTCAAAGTAGATCTTGCGATAGCCAATATCAAAAAGGTGCCTGTTAGCGCCCCCATCGCCCAGGCCGGGTGGATTTTCAATGCCTACCAGGGCTTGATTGTAGACCTCGCCCAACATGGAAGCCAATTCAGCCAGTTCAAAGGGTCCAATCTTGCCTTCCAACTCGGCAGCTTGGTTTCCCGTTCGAACATTTCGGCATTGCAATACTGAGCTGTCCCCCGAGTTTAGCCCTTCAGCCACATCGCCGCCCAGGACATAGACCTCTCCCTCTTGCGCCTTTTCCCAAACCCTGAGATCGTAGCTCATGGCGCCTGATGCAACACCGCCACTACGGGAATGCCATCGGCGGTGCAGGGCAGCTTCTTTATCGAGGGTGTGGTGGCCAGAGGCGAGACGCCGGAAGGGGTGAAGGCGGAAGGATCAAAGCCCCCTCCTCTCAAAGGTTGCTTTTTACGCATCGCATCGTCAATAAAGTCCTGTACATTTATCGTGCGTCTATTCATGCGGCAATCATCCTTGAGGTTTCTCGTTCGTCTACCATTAACTCCATCTTCTCGTATTCTCTCGAGCACCCTTCGCGCAGTTGGCGCAAGAGCTGATTGCTCAGGGCGCGTTTTAAGCCGGTGGGCGTAAACATGCCGTAGATACGCGCCTCGTATTCGTCCTCTTCAATCTCTTGGATATATTTTTTGATCGCCTCCTCAGATAGATGCGGATTGTCCAGCATCGACCAGTGATGAAACTCTAGGTCCTTATCGATACGCGGCACGTAGAGATCTTCGTATACCCAGGGGATGCCTTTCTCTGAGATAGGAGTAAAAGTATTCACAAAATAGCCGTTGTAGTCGATCAGTCGAGCGCGGCACTCCTCATAGATGGGTTTGGGACAAACCTCATCGGCATGGATCTTGTGGCGCGGCACCCCTTGAAAGGCCGTGCGCCCCTGCGAAGAGTATTTAAAGTTGATGCGAGAGCCGTTGCTCCAGGGCAAAACGTGTCCGGAGAAGCCTGATTTGTCGGTCCACTTGGCCGAGTCGTCGACAAAGTTCCACATGAAAGAATCCGTCTCAAAACCCAAGACATCTTGCACCAGGGTGCGCTGGACGATCTCGATGGCGGTTTCCTCCGTGTCCGAGACGGTCCACATATCGATGGGATGTTCGAAGCGGGTGGAGGGTTGCTTGCTCATCGGGTCCATCATCAAGCAGTCGCAGGCGTCCTCATGCAAAGCGACTGCCGTTTTCCCCGATCGATTGCCACAACAGCCGAACTTGTTGCGGTGGTCGCTCTGGAGAAATCCCACCTGACAAGTACCACTCTCACCAAAGGGTTGGAACTGAAAGAAGGGCTCGGTGACGATTTGTTGGGTGAGGTCATAACCTTCGGGGTCGGCATCTTGGACAAAGAGTTCCTTCCAAGGATGGGCCAACAAATCAGCAGATAAGGCCAAAAGATCCCTTAGCCGGGGCGTGTCGTAGCCCAAATCAGGCTTCATTGCAATGCTCCTTGAGGCGGTCCAGATCTTCATAATGCACGACGCGAAAGCCTTTGGGATCGCGGGCGTATTTAACGAACCCCTTAGCCTCCCACATACGAAGCGTATGCTTGGGCAAACCCAGCAATTGAGCCGCTTCTGTCAAGTAGAGATACTCGACCAGTCCCAACTGCTGCGGAAAATAGCGCGACATACCTTCAATATAGCACCCCTACCAAAAATAGGCAACTTTACTTGACAAAGCGCATCTTAGGACTTGATTTAGGGCCTATATATGTATATATTAGTTATATGGACAATGAACAGACAAATAGCGATTCTGAGGAGGAGATCCGTCGCCTCAAGGTCGAATTGCATGCGCTCGTCTCCTCCAAAAAGCCCACCAAGGACAAAAAAGGCTATTCCGATCGCGTCTTTCTGCTGCCCACTTCCTTGCGCAAGAAGTTTATAGGCAAGCCTGGAGCGGCCGGCTTGCTGTCGATGTGCCACGATGCTAAAGAGCTGCGCCTTTTAATCCAGTGCGTAGAACAAGAAATAAATCGCGCCTACATGAGCCTGGAAAAAAAGGAGAAGGCATGAAATGCCCCCACTGTTCCCATCCTAAGTCCTCGGTGATCTCCACCGAACATCGCGATGAGCGCACCTTCAGACGGAGAGACTGCAAAAATTGCAACCGACGCTATGGCACCGTCGAGATCTCGCGAGGTCAGATGCAGCTTTACGTCCAAATATTTGAAGATGACGCCTTTCGTATCAAGGAGCTTTTCCCACCCGATCAAGACCGCTCGAAGACGACCTATAACGTCTAAAGAGTGCGGCTTTGCGCTCCATACGCTTTTAATAGACCCAAAAGACGGAGACCTGGAGGTTCGCATGAGAAGGAAGGTTACTTCATTGAAGCTGGCAATCATCGGCCGCGGTTTGGTCCAGGCGGATGTCGCTCAGGAAGCGGGGATCAGCGAAAGCCGGTTGTCGCGTATCGCAAACGGTCGGATCCGCCCTCGAGACTATGAAGTCAAGAACTTGGCGCGGGTGCTGGAAGTCTCGCGGGAGGAAATTGAAAAATGAGTGCCGACGACTTTCGCCGCACCAAAAATTGCCAAATTCACGTCCATTTTGAGACTCGCAGCTTGGAGCGAGAACTCTTGCCGTTATGGAGCGAAATCCCACGACTCCCTGTGTGGGGGTCGATGGCACTGTGAAAAAAGAGATCAAATAATACTTGACATCTGCCGCCTTTTTCGCCATCTTGGAAGGGCAGGCCGATCACTTGCAGATAAACACGGGTCCGGTGAGTTTCGTTCCCCCTTGTAGCGATCTCACCCACCCGTCAACTTTCACAAGGGGACTTTATGCATCTCCACCTGCAACGCATCTCCACCTCCTCCGAATCTACATTGGGCGTTCTCTCTGTCGATGGCGTCTTTGAGTGCTACACGCTGGAAGATACGCGCCGCCCCGACAAAGTCTCTGGCGAGACGCGCATCCCCTCGGGCCACTACGACATCGAGCTTAGGGTCGAGGGAGGCTTGACGAAGAAATACCAGAAGAAATATCCCACCTTCCACAAAGGCATGCTCTGGCTTAAAGAAGTGCCCCACTTTGAATACGTCTATCTCCACATAGGAAACACCCGCGCCCATACCGCCGGTTGCATTCTGGTGGGAGACGCCATAAACAACAATCGAGAAAAAAACGGCTTCCTATCCTCTTCAGCCGTTGCTTACGAGCGTCTCTACAAAAGAGCGATTTTTAACATGGCCCAATCGGACGCGATCACCCTGCTGGTCTCGGACTTATTGTAAAATGGAGGTGATAATGGAAAATACCGCAGATCCACCGCTGCTGGACACTCACGAGGCGGCCCGTTTCCTCGGGCTCAAAAACTCGGGCACACTGTGCAACTGGCGCACAATGAAAAAAGGCCCGGTATATATTCGGGTCGGAAGTAACGTCCGCTACGCGCTCACAGACCTGCAGACGTGGTTAACCGAGCGGCGTGTATTGACTCATAAATGGTAAAATAAAAATGCCCCGCAGTCGCGCCACAAACGCACCTCGGGGCAGGATATAGAAAGGTCTGGCGTGGAGGCAATTGTCATGAGTGAGACCTACGAGAAGAATATGAAATTTTACAAGGCCAAGCGAAATGGAATCGACTTTGATCCTCGCACCCTCGCCGAGATATTCCCCAAGCGAAGCGAGGCGGCCCGTTTCCTCGGGCTCAAAAACCCGGGCACACTGTGCAGCTGGCGCACAAGGGCCTGGCGCCAATTTATGCGCCAGCAGCACGAACGAGCCGAAGAGCAGCAGGCTCATATTCTCATGTATCGATTGTGCCAAGCTCTTTGCGTTGAGATTGCCAATCACCACACCAACCAGGCGATTCAAGACCGAGTGGAATCTATTTCTTCTTCTTCTTTAAAGGAGGAACAGCCGTGACAACACGCGTTAAAGGTCCAGAGATAGGACAGCTTGACTCCGAGCGCATAAGGAGAAAGAAGATTTTAGGTGATGCCTTAGAAGAGGTGCGCTGCTTTGATCCGGACCATCCCAAGTCTACCCTTGGCGACATAGGACGGCGCCTGGAATGTAATCATGTAGTCTTCCAATGGCAGACCCAGGCGCTATATGAATATTGCCTGAAGTTGAAAAAGATCATCGATTACGCAGGGCTCTTAAAATTAGATCCGCGCCATGCAGCGGCCATGTACGTGGAGGAACAGCCGTGAAGAGAAGTGAAGAGCATATTGGCCACGAATATAAAACTCAGGAAATTGCCGATATGCTGGGCATCACTATGAATATGCTACAGTCCTACGTCAACTTTGGCTATGCCTCCCCCTCTATACAGGAATCGGACGGTCATGGCACTACTCGGATTTGGGATTGGGCTGATGTCTTAAGACTTGCAGCAGGGCATACCTTGAGAGAAATGGGCCTGAAGTCCAGACAGGTGACAAAGATCCTTGATATGAACAATGACTATATCTTCACTGACGGGAAAGGATACATCAACGTCATTGATAAAGCCCCCGCCATAACCATGCTGTTTTCAGCACCCGCCTTGCGAAGCAAGATGATCTATGCTTTTCGCACCAAACGCAAGTCCTCGCAACCCTTCTTTGCAGATGAGATTATGAGTTGATATTTACTTGATGCACCGCAGTGGATGAGAGTCGCCTCTTCTCCCTGCCCGTGCCACAGTCGCACGCCATAAGGTTCCCCAGGTAAGCCTGGGGCAGGCTCAAAAAGCGTAGATCGCATAGGGCGGCAAAGGTCGGCAGCGACCGTATTCAAAGCACTGATCGAGGGGGGACGGCCTACCCCTGACTGCGTAGGGACACCCTGAAAAGGTGAGCCCTACCGGCAATGCCCTGGAGGAACAGGCTCGGGTGAGATCCCGTAAAACTAATGGGGGTGATGTAAGTGCTACTGGATGGTAGAGGCACCCAAGGAGGGGGAGAGGGGGAAGGATAGAGCTACGTCTGGCTGTCCGTGTAAATGAAGCACAAACGAGTAGCCCTGATTTCGTAGAGAGACAATATGCGAATAACTCAGAAAATTTCCGAATAACTCAGAAAATTTCCGGAGAAACGGGAAAATTTCCGGAGAAACGGGAAAATTTCCGAGATATATGGGAAAATTTCCGAGATATATGGATTTATTATAGCTCATTGATCGTTTTGCTCCCGTGCTGCCCATGAGAACGCTTCGATCTTCTTGAAGAGTTCGGTGCTGGCATTGAGTAGCGTCTCTGCTTCCTTGAGCCGATCCTTGATCAGTTGATGCTCCTCGATAGAAACTGAAGGTGTAGTCTTCCAATGGCAGACCCAAGGAGCGTCCTCTCGATCTCGGGCCAGCAAGGCTTGGGCCGCAACTTTAAATACTCTTTCCCGCTGGCCCTTGACGCGCTCGAGCTCAGCTTTGAGGTGGCGATATTCATCGCGGGGGCGTGCTTGATCGATCTGGCCGTCTCGTAGATAGAGGATCAACTCATTGACGCGGATGGCCAGCTTACGCACATCGGCAGGCATCTTATCCAACTCTAAATATTCGGGCAAGGGGGACATAGCGGGCTCCTTATCAGTGGAGGGATATTCATCGAGCGTGTTGGGAGACATCAATCGTGCGATTCATGGGTGAATGACTTTCATGGTTAATTCCACGGGGACGCAAAGATATTTGAGGCCAAATTCCACGGGGACTGTCTTACTTGTGGGGGTCGCCAAACCCTTCAGGGGGATTCGGGGTTAGGGGGGGGTGCCTCCTCTGGATCTACAGCCGACACCGCGCCACTATCCTGGGTTGGAGGTTGCCCATACTCTGCCTCAAAGTGCGCTATCGTAGCCGCCGCATGCTTGGGAATCGGCACGCCCATAGTCTCCGCGCGTGCCTTAATCCGGCGAGCACTATAGTATCTGCTTTGTGCCCTAAAACGTGCATCCAAATCCAGCGTCTCCAATCCTGCGCCCTCGCCGCTGGCCGGCAGATCCTCAGCCGCATGAGGTCCATCCGTCCGCTTGCGCCGCCGACTCTCCAGCGCCATTCGCGCCCTGGCCTGCAGCGACTCCGGCCCCTTCGTGCGCCCCTCATCGATCCGCTTCCTGGCCGTCGCATCCGTCCCGCCCAAGCTCTCCGCAAAGGCCCTCATATCAGAAGCCCGCTCCACCACCTGATTGATCTGCACCTGAATGTCTGGCCCCACCTTGTGCTGATTGGCTACCTCTATTAACTTGTCGTTCTGCAACGTCTTACGCACCCACTCCATATATCCTAACATCGCCGTCACGCTCCCCGCCTCGCACGCCTCCAGCAGCAAATGCAACACCCTGGGCAAGATCACCGTAGCCCCTGCCGCCACCGACTTCAGAGCCATCTGTGCCACGTCCGGATCGCTCATCAAGCGGCCCACATCCCCAGCCGACCAACCGAGCTGGTCCATCAAAGCTTTGATCGATGGCGTCGCCTTGCGCAGCGCCTCGGGCGTGGCCAACCACTCGACCAAAACCTCCTTCTGCAGCTCAATATCCGAGACCACACCCAACTCCACCGCAACGGCCTCGTCCCGGACGATCTCTTTTCTGCTTCGCTCTTTACCCATAACCTTCAACATAAATAAAGACCCCACGCAAGTCAAACCCCGCAACTTCTCCCACGCAAGTCAAACCCCGCAACTTCTGCGACCCACTTACCAGTGGGCCTGATTAGCAAGTCCCCCCAAATACCCACTCGCCCAGCCCGTGATACTGCCAGCCCCTAAACCTCACCACCCCAACACCCTACCTCGCTGTCAGCCAAACCCCTAATAAGCAACTCCCCACTAGTTAGCCCCCTCACCTTGCCCCCGATCACCCGACTCCCCTACGCGTGCGCGCCCTTCCCCCCAGGCCACCCTCCCAACCGCCTCGTTTCCGGCGATTTTCCTGTTGTTTGCATGACGCTCAAAAGCCCCCACTCCCAATTATTACAAGCTCGGGCTCCCCGCCTCGCAAATAAAGGAATAACCACCCCGCGTCACTCGGACAGATACAGCCCTGTCCGAGAGGTCGCAAGCAAGCTTGCTGCAAACCGTACGTCTCTCTCTAAGTGCGAGGAATAAAACCCAAAGGCCCACCCATCTCATGCCGCAAACAGCGCGGCAAGAAGGCATGATTTCATGCCTCCCCATACGGCCTATCCAGCCTTATTCGATCCCCCTCCACCCCAACAGCCCCCGGCTGGATGGCGCCCTGCCACCATAGACCACCCACACCCATGGGAAGGTGGTGATTCACCGTCGCCGTCCCCCCACAAAAATAAGTCAAGCAACGAGCATCCCCTCTTTTTTTCCAACAAAGTGCCACAGTACGCGGATGCCTACCGCTGTAAACAGAAGGCGCCTCTCCTAAGCCTACATACACCGATTCATCTCCGCACTTTCTTGAAAATAAAGCCCCAACAGCCCTAAAGCCCCCTGCTCTTGCTTTGCTTGACTTATTTTTCAGTTGGGTTATCTCCCTCCAGAAGAGAGAGACAGCAGTTTCTCAAAAGCAGTTGGAACTCACCTCATCTCAAGGAGAAGAAGTCAATCATGCACAGATGGAGGTCCGCTCCGAACTCGCAGAAGCCCTCAGCAAAGAGGAACGCACTCACCTCGCTTCCATCGGCGTCGACCTGTCGCCGGTCCCTAACTACGACTATCCAAACTAGTCACACGTTCAAATCGAGGGTGACTGTAAAGAACAGTCACCCTCTCACTCAAGGAGTTGCATCATGCACACATCGAGCCTGGCTATCATCACATCCTGCTTGCGTCCCGACCTTGCCTCTCTGATAAAACTCGTGCACCAGGAGTGCGCCTACGCCGACTCTGCGCGGGCCATCCGAGCCCATGCACACTCCGCAAAGAACAGTTCCTCGATCGAGATGGAACTCGTGCAATGGAAGCGCACCTACAACAGGAAAAAGGACTCTCCTCCCACGAGCATAGAAAAGAGGCGCACGATCGGATCGCCGGAAACGAGCGACTATCCAAACTAGTCACACGTTCAAATCGAGGGTGACTGTAAAGAACAGTCACCCTCTCACCCAAGGAGCCAATCATGCACACCATGAACATCATTCAGCGTATCATCCATCCGCAACGCCAGATCAGCCCCGTCCACACTGAGCCCGTCGATCCTGTCGTGCAGCGCATAGCCAAGCACCACGAAGAAAGCACCATTGACAGCATCTGGCTCGGCGTCGCCAGCATCAGCCACCGACTGGACCATGAGATCGCCCACATCTCCAAGCGGATCGGCATGAAGCTCGCCGCCCTGGAGCAGGGCATGGCCGAGCTGGCAGCCATGCAGCCCAAGCACACCAAGTTAGTCACTAAGCCCTCATGGGCAAGGCACATCCCCGATATCAGCGTCAGCGATCGGGAGCGTTTCCGCAAGGCTGGCGTCCATCAATTCTGGTGGCGCAATGCCGCCCGAAACTATGCCCGGTCAATAAGCGTCGGCTGGCGCAACGGCAAGCATGGTCCGCGGAAAGTGTCAGCCCAGCACATCGTGCTGGCACAGCACCCCGAACGTGGGGATTGGTGGGCCTACGTAGGCCAGTTCCCCCGCGCCGAGCAACAAACCTACAACGGTGAGCTATGGCAGTGGGGCCGTGTCACCAAGGCATGGTCAGCTTCCAAGGAATGTGCCTTGTCCCGCCCAGGCTTAGACGAAGAGCACGTGGATATCAAGACCGAATGGACCGTGCTACTGGCCGATCCGGCTATGAAGCAAGAGCAAGTCCTCGAGGCAGAGCATGCCTCAGACTTGGCTAAGTTAGGTGAGGTCGAGATACATTATATCAAAGCACCCTCCACTTCTCAAGCTGCCGTCAAGGCCCTGGACCTCTCAAAAATCACCCACCCCCAGGTCATAGAGATGCTGCCCTGGGAAGGCAAAGACAACCAGCTGATGGAGGAGTCCTATCAGCTTAACGAGGACATTATCTGAACAAAGCAAAATCGTGGAGAGAGGGATCGCCCCTCTCTCCCCTTTTTTAATCGCACTTAATGGAGACTATTATGGGACTTATGAACGTCATCCGCACCGGCATCACCGCCGCTCGACAGCAAATGGACACGGAGAGCATGGAGAAATCCAGCTTCCGCATTCAGAGCAACCTGGGCACCGGAGATTGTCGCGTGCTGCACAAAGCCCTGCTGGGCTGGGAAGAAGTGCCCAGCGAAATCACGGGCACCACCCGTGAAGCCTGCGAAGCGTGGATTGCCACACGAGCTTGGGCCGACGTAGAAACGGGGGAGATCAAATGAAACGCATACTCCTCGTAGGAGCCGTCATTCTGTTAGAAGCTTCGATCTTCGAAGTCGCTCGCCATCTCACAGGCGCATTGCGTCGCAGACGAAGGAGCTGGTAATGTTCACCGTCGCAATACTTCTGGCCATCATGGCCACCGTAATCGAGGTCATCGTGGTGATGAACATCCCACCGCTGTGGAACTTGATGCGCAAAAGCAGTGTCTTAAATCTCGCCTTGAGCCTGATGATCTGCTGGCTCATCTCCTTCCTCTTCGCCGCTACCGGCACCACCGTGCTGGTAGGCTCTCTTATGGCTATGGCCGCGTGCTGGACGATCTATCGGACGTTTAACGTCTACGCAAAGGCTTGCCGTAAATATCAGGAACTTCGTCACAAGTGCTTACCAGAAAACAAATGGCAGTGACCAGAAAGGAGATCGAGATGCCTGAAACGTAAGAAGGATAGCCCTCCACCTCACAGTCGGATGGGCCTGGACCTTGAGATGCTACGTCCGGAAGTGCGACCGCGCACACCGAGGCGCCCGTAGTCACTCAGGTTGCAGGCCCACCGGCTGAGACCGGCAAAAGATTTCGCTCAACCACTAACTTCCCCAGGAGAGGGGTATAAGGGAGAGGACGACATGTCAGCATTCATCGTCTCTGACAACACCATGCAACGGGTCGTACAAGCCTGTGTATATTACTCACAGAATCCATGTATCGTTCAACTAAAAGCACCCGGCAAATCGAGAGAAGATTATTCCCAGTTGGGCTATTTTCTCTATGCCATGAACACAGATGCGATCAACCATCGCAACCATCGCAACCAGAGAAAGGAAAAGAGTCCTTGCTTTCTCTTCAAAGGCTCGACCATTGAAGCCGATAGGAACTCTCTGGAATCTTGCGAGATCGCGCAGTTTCTCAAGTCCATCCATTGTCTGCTCTATCAGTGCAGCGAGGGGGAGGTGCCAGAATCGACTCTTTACAGGGCGCTAGAGGAGTTAGAGGAAAGAATTAGAAGTTGCTACGCTACAAGCACCGAAGACTATCGATCGGCAGCCTGGGATTGACAAAAACCACACAGGGGAGTCGAGCTGCCTAGCCGGTCTCGACTCCCCCATGGTCTCAAGGAGCGTCCATCCACATGAACACTACAGGCAAAGGTATCCCATCTTTGCCAGAAAATCAAGGTGAAAGATGAAATACAAAAAGTTAATTGAAATCGTGGCAAGTCACATAAAATGGCTAAATGGAGACATCCATGAAAATAGAGCCGACCTGCGTAGAGCCAACCTGCGTGGAGCCGACCTGTGTCAAGCCAACCTGCGTAGAGCCGACCTGTGTGGAGCCGACCTGCGTCAAGCCAACCTGTATCAAGCCAACCTATATGGAGCCGACCTGTGTCAAGCCGACCTGCGTAGAGCCGACCTGTGTGGAGCCGACCTGCGTCAAGCCAACCTGAATGGAGCCAACCTGTGTGGAGCCGACCTGCGTAGAGCCAACCTGCGTGGAGCCGACCTGTGTCAAGCCAAATTGAATTGGAATAGTCATCACTTAATCTCGGACATACTCTTCCAAAAGGCCAATGGCATCATAGAAAGAGAGATGCTTGCGGCATTTATAGAGAAAAAAGTATACTGGTGTTTTTATGATTGGGAGATTTTTCAGCACCCCGAAAAACAGTGGGCCATTGAAACTTTAAGGCCCTGGTGGATCAACGACGAAAGTGCGCCTTTGTTCCTAAAAATGGAAAATGAAATATAAATAGTTTCCATTTCCCCTTAAAAGGAGGTATATTGATGCGAGGATTTAACCGAGTCATCCTGGCCGGGCGCTTGGGCCAGGATCCTGAAGTAAGACACACCCAATCCGGCAAGGCCGTAGCCAACATCTCTCTGGCGGTATCGGCCAAGCGCGGATCGGGCGAGCAGGCCCAGGAACAGACCCACTGGTTTACCTGCGTGTTTTGGGAGCAAGCCGCCGAGCTGATCCAGCAATATTGCGCCAAGGGCTCTTCCATCCTTTTGGAAGGGCGCCTACAGACCCGCTCCTGGGAAGAGGTAGACGGCAACAAGCGCACCGCCGTCGAGGTAGTCGCCGATCGCTTTGAGTTTCTCGATAAGAAGGAGGATTCGCCGCCGCAGCAGCAGACCTACAAACCGCCACCCCAGGAGAAATACGACGATCCGGGTGATGGCTTGCCCTTCAGTTGATAATCGAAGGGGCTCCAAAGGCAGGGTTAAGAGCGCGATCTTGAGGGGAGAAGCCGCTAAATAAGGGGAGGCGGCACCAGATCGCATGACCGGCAAAGCGCCGGAAAATCTTACGGGGACTGCCTAATACACCTGGAGCCCCTTTTTAAATCCAGGGGTCAACTCGGTCAACTCGGTCAACAGGTCGCAGGTGTTGATCCTGTTGACTCAGTTGACCGAGTTGACTTAATTGACCAATTTCGCCGAGCTTCAAACCTCAACGACAAAGTTAGGACGAATGGGGGGGAAGAAAGTGGTGACGGAAGTGGGTATTTAGAGAGAAAGTGGTGACGAATTGACCCCCTTTCCAACAGAACGGTCATGCATATGGTAGAATATTATAGAAGCTTGTAAAAGTAAAACGATCTCAAGGAGAAATTAGATGTCCATGACGCCTGCTTTACCCCAGGAAAAAGATATTATCGCAGACTTTGAGACGGCTTACTATAGCCTGCTCAATGTAGCGCACACGCTACAAAAACACTATCGAGATCTGGCCTATGAGTATGCCGATCTGACGGTGCGACATAGAAAGGCTCTCATAAGCTTAGATGAGATGGATGATCGGGGGAACGACCCCTACGCTTGGTTGGAAGACTTTGCACAGGAACAATCACAGAAAGGAATAACCCATGTCTGAATTGGAAGAGATCCAATCGGAAGATCCCCTACAGCGCACCCTGCGTGCCGTGCGCGGCGAGGACGATATTCCTCCGGTCCGCGTCAAGTTGGTCCGCAATTCCAAAGGATATGGATGGGAGATCACAGTGACGGGGAATAAAGTAGAAGAGGTGCTGACACAAATCGGAGACGCCGACGATAAGCTGGCATCGGAGTATATCGCATCATAACCTTTTTCTCAAGGAGCAGATCATGACTGAATCTTATACCGCTGAAGTCGTTGCCGAAGAAGCCGCATTGGGCCAGGTAGGCCAGGGAGATACCAAAAAGATCATGGGCACCGGCTACGACGTGTCCTACGGCGAATTGGCTGAGATCGCCGTGCCAGAGGAGACTGCCTCCTACAAGCCCGTGCCCTATCCGGAGCTGGTGCACAACCTCTATAAGATGAGCAATGAGGTGCTCACCCCCAAGGGTTTTTCCCTGGCCGGGGAGCGCTACCGCTGCACCCACGAGGGCAACCGCCTCTTCTTCGTGCATTCCTACCAAAACGGCGATACCGAGGCCAAGCTGGCCATTGCGGGACGAGCCTCCTACGACAAGTCCATGCTCATTGCGCTCTCCTTCGGATTGGAGATTGGTCTCTGCACCAATCTGTGCATGTGGGGCGACATCACGGTCATGCACAAGGCCACCGGCAACGTGGTGCAGCATCTGCAGGACCAGACGATCCTACAGATGCACAAGGCCACTTCCGGCTGGGATGACATGCGCACCGATCGCGACGATATGCGCGAGATCGACTTCGACGTAGACGAGGGCTATGCGCTGATGGGGCGCATCAAGGCCCACTCGGCGAAGAGCAAATCGGCTGCAGCCCGACAGTTGGTCACCACCAAGGAGTGGAAGGAGGTGCAAGGGGAGTGGGAGAATCCCACCCACGATCACGGGGGACGCAATTTGTGGACCTGGTATCAAGCCTTTACCTTTAGGTTTAAAGACCTGTCACCGGCTCACCAACTGCCGCGCCACGAAAGCTTGCACGCCTTTGCTGGCAACGTGTTGCACAATCACCGCATCGCCGGTCAGATCGAGGAAGCTGAGACAGCGCCTGCCAATGGCGGCGAGCGCAGCGTCAACGACATCCTCGAGGATCTCTCCGGCGAGCGCGAGGTGATGGACAACGAAGTGGACGATAGGTGAGCGGATACGACCCCTTCCTCCTGGCCGATGAAGCTATGGCCTTGGAGGAGGGGGACCACCAGAGAAATTTCTCAAGGAGATCGACCATGCACTATCCTTCAAGCCCAGGCACCAAGTCCTCCGTGGACACGACTCAGCAGGCGGCACAAGAGATCGCGCTCTCCGCACCGATGCTAAGGGCGCGGGTGGTAGAGACCCTTACGATCTATAAGCCGGGGTTGACCGCCGATGAGGTCGCTACAGTTATGGATGTGGATCGGCTCTCCATCCGTCCTCGCCTAAGCGAGTTAAAGCGCATGGGTGAGGTCGAAGACAGTGGGCTGCGACGTGAGAATGCCTCGGGTAAGAAGGCGATTGTCTGGCGCCTGATCTTTCAGGTAACGCAGGGGAAATTCTTATGAGCGAAGGCGAAGAGTATAAAAAGGCGCACGATGAGTGGATACGACAACGAAGGAGAGCGGCACTGATCACTTTGTCTGCCGCCTCACAATGGGTCTTGATTGCAGCCAATGAACAAGGAGTCCAAGGAGAGCTGTATGCCAAAAGCGACCTGCAAATCGATCTGCGCGCCTTACAAAATTCGATCTACTACCTACTCAAGACTCAGTCCGAGTTATTGCCTTTTTTCGATGCAGCCATACAGAAAGTGAAAGAAGATGCCCAGGGGTAAGAATTGTGCGATCATCCAGTGCGTGGTAGAGAAGCCATTTAAGGAAGCCGTAGATAAGCTAGCCCACGAAAACGGCATGACCACCTCCAGGCTGATCCGCGAATGCTTGCGCACGATATTAGATGAGTATGATTGTTTGCCCAAAGCGATACAAACTAAAGCCTACCTCAAGCGCGTGCGCCAGAAAAAACACATTGCCAAAAACTAATCTCAAGGAGGGATAGTATGTTTAGCAGAGAGCAAAAGGATGAACTGGAAAAGCGCCTCAATCCGGAGCGCATCAAAAAGAGGCAGGGCAAAGACTATATCGAGGGCCACTTTGCGATACGCACCGCCAATGAGGTCTTTGGCTTTGATGGCTGGTCCTGGCGCATCATTAAAATGAATGTCTCAAATCCCATCGAGGTCAACAAGCGCGACGGCGACAAGCAAGCCTACTGCAATGCAGTCTGCCACGGCGAGATCGTTATCGGAGACGCGGAAATTATCCGCCACGGCATTGGCGCGGGCTCGGGGTATGGTCCTACAGCTGCACCGGGAGACGCGGCCGAATCCGCCGCCAAGGAAGCTGAGACCGACGCGCTCAAGCGGGCTCTGCGTGGCTTTGGTGATCGCTTTGGATTGGAACTCTACGACAAGTCGATGCCCCCCGAAGAAGCCAGCAAAGAGTTGTATGGCGAGCCTTCTCCGGCAGAGAGCGGCCAGGAAGGCAGGGGCTTTTTCGCCTTCTTAGATTTCTGCGGCAAGGAGAAATCTCGCATAGGCGAGGTAGCCTACTATCAAGTCCTATCTGAGATGGGATTTAAAAAGTCCAATCAAGTCCCTAAAGACGATCGTGAGCTACAAGGGAAGATCGGCCTGGCGCTGAAAGATCAGCCCGACAACCCACTGATGCAGTGGGATCAAGCCTGCGACTTTTATCAGTCAAGGTTTACCTCTACCAACTATTACGTTCAAGGATTATCTATCGTAGACAAAGGTTATACCGTGGCCTCTCAGGTCTTGCCCGAGTGTCGTACGGCTATCATGATAGCCTGGGCTGAATTGCTGGCTGAATCGGAGGAAAAGCCATGACCAATCCAGTATTAATCCAAGGGCAGCGCCTCCTTGACCTTTACGATGACTTGGATCGTCTAAAGAATAAACTGGAGGCGATAGCGGAGCCCAAAACAAAGATCGAGCCTGGCTATCATCACATCCTGCTTATGATGGGTGATTTGATTGATGCCATTGATCGGGTTCGTAAAATAGCCAAGGAGACCTATGTGGTAGTCAAGGAGGCCAAAGATGCCCAAGAAGAAGAGAATGCCAAAGAGAGGCAAGGTCGGGACGCAACCGATTGACCCCAAGAGATTGGCGACCAATGCCAGGATCTATCATACCGCCAGGGATGCGGCGGAAGCGATGGGTATGTCCCCTCCATCCTTCATCCGCGCCTGCATGCGAGTAGGCGTCGAGACACCCTTTGAAAGGAAGGTGCGCCAACATCAGGAGCTATGCGATTATTATGGCAAGAAAACGGAGTATTACTCGGGAAGATCTCTCAACGGACAGCCTCTCCGAGGTCAATCTACAGTTGAAGAAGATGGGTCTCCGATTGAAGAAGATGGAGAAGGAGACCCGAGACTTGTGGAGCCGGATGGCCGAGATGCAGGTAGAGATGAACCGGATCCAAGCCAAGTGGGAGAATGATTAGCGCGCAAAGCCCGAAGCCTCCAGCATCGCGTCGATAGGACTGCTGCTTTCGGTGGCACGCTGGGCACGCTTGGCGGCAGTAGGCACCGTAAACTCCTCGTAAGCCCCCTTAAGCTGTCCGTGCATCGCATCTATGAGGGCGGCGGCGGGAGGGCCTGCCACATCGTTTAAGCCCACCCCATTAGTAAAGTCGAAGACCGGCGCTGCGGCCTTGGTCCCAAAGGATGTGCCTCCCAGGGCGGTAGCGCCGATTCCCCCTAAAGCCAGATAGGCCATGATGTGGTTGATGAAGGGACCGACATCGCCCTTCATGGCGTCTTGTAATAGCTCGGCCGAAAAGTTCATCTGATGCAGCGGGTAGGACTTGAACATCATCAAAAACCGGATGAACGGATTGCGCATCGCCGGTATCGTCGCCGCACGATTGAAAGAGAATTGCGTGCGATCGACCAGTTCGATGGCTGCAGCCAAAGCTTGGGAGTGGTTGAGCCCGTCCTCTACCAGATGCTTCTCATAGGAGCCCAACAGCGCCACGGAGCGATTGAACTTCTCCGAGAAGCGCGCCGGAGCCATCACGCCATCGCGGATCGAGGACCAGACCCCAAATTGATCGGAGATAAACTCGGTGGCTTCCGGCGTCTGCGAGGAGACCCCCGATTCTTCCAAGACCTCTCGGACGGTGCGGCCGGACTTTAAGACCGCGTCGGGATTGGAGGCATAGCGCTTCATGCCTTGAGCCATATACTTGGCCCCGATCAAGGGGAAGGTATTGGTCAAGGTCTGCGTCATGTTGATGATGCCGTGCGAGAAAGACAGTCCCAGCTTGTTGACCACCATCATCTCATACAGCTTGGAGATGACGAAGGGGTGCATATTGGGATTGGACATGGCAAAGCGAATGTCATCGATCTGCAAGGCCAGCTTGGCTCGAAGCTTTTTGGAGCCGGGGACCTTGTTTAGATCGCCCTCTCGCGTATAGCGATTGGCGTCGCGGATCAGCCGGTCAAAGAATTGAATCGCCTGGGCATCCTCGCCCGGTGCATATCGGCCTTTTCGCGCACGAGATAACATGCCCTTCAAATTGGGATCGCCCAGCCATTCGATCAGGCTATCGACGCCGTCTTGAAACAGGTCGTTCTCCCGCCAGAAGCGTGCCGTAGCAATGCGCGACTTGGTCGGCTTGCCCTGTATATAATCGATATAATCTTTCGTCTCATCGGCCACTAAAAAGCGATCGCCCCGATCTGCCAACTCGTCGCCTTGTCGGCGCAGCTGGTTCATCACGCCCCGAGCCGAGTCGAGGAAGGGGTCCATGTGCAGCTTCTGCGAGGCGCCCCGCAAGTAGGCGTAGAAGACCGCATCCAGATCGTAGTTGAAGCCTTCGGCGCCTTTCCTGTTTTGCAAGAATTGAAAGAAGCGCTCGGAGGGGATCGCGTCTTGGGCTACATCGCCTGCCGCTGTGGAAGGGATCAGCCAGCGGCCGCGCGGGCCGATCTCATTGGCCAACCTTCCAGCGCGCCACAGGCCGGACTGTCCATCGAAGAGGTGAGGGAAGTAATCGGTGATCCGCTCTTGCGGATCGATGCCCAAACGCTCGGCCATCTCGTCCAAGATCTGGCGCAACTGCGAGTAGGCAGGCACCAGCTTGGGATTGGCGGCAAGGATCGAGGCGGCATTGCCATCCAGGGCACGCGCCAAAAGGATCTTGTCTCGGGTGATCTCGGTGCGGTTGACCCTGGACAGGTTGCCCTGGGGGATGCCGGGATCCAGATTGTCCAGCGCCTTGGCATAGCGCTGCAACAACTCCTCGGTATCGCGTCCCACCTTGCGAAACATGTTCTGCGCCTGGAAGACGACCTTACGCGAGTGAGAATTAGCGCCTAAGCCCCAGCGCGAGGTGGGGGGCACGAGCCTGGAAAACCAGGGAAAGAGCACATCCCGATAACTATCGTCTTCCGAGATCTTAGATCCCGCCTTGCCGCCCTTGGCGTGTTCCCACAAACCCGAGAGGGTCCAATCTCTCTCTATGGGTTTAGAAGAAGCCTGTTGCGGCGAGCGGATGGTGCGAAAAGCCTCGGCCTCAGCCTTAGAGGCTCTCCAGTTTTTCAATCTTCCATTGGCATTGCGGATGCGCGTGATCCAATCTCTGGCCACATTGGCCTGTATGGCAGGGACCGAGTCCAAGTCGAGTTCGCGCAAAAGGGTCAGCTCGTCCAAGTCTTCGGGGCGCAGCCGAGAGCGTAAGCCTTCCAACTCCTCGTCCAGGGTGCGCATGAGAGAAGTGTGGTTGACGATCAGATCGTGCTGCTGGCGGTTGGAGATGGGTGCTCGGGCTTCCGGATCGGGAGCTTGACCAAAGGCGCCGCCGCGTGCAGCCAGCTTGGTGGCAGGCCCAATACTGGAAGTCTGCTCTATCGAAAAGAAATTGAGCTCACCTCCCTGCAAAACTTCGATCAGCCCATCATCGGCTTGCGTAAGAATACCGACGCGGGGGAAGCGTTCGCCTTTTATCCTCACTTCTACGGGTTGACCTACGAGACCCTGGAGAAGTCGAGTTCGCGCAAAAGGGTCAGATTGAGTTCGCCGATGAAATTGAGAGTATGGCACCGTCGAGAAGGAGAAGGCACGAGTCTCGACCGGCGCGTCAGGCGCAACTGGATCTTCTAGAGAAGAGGCAGAGCCCCTGGTGACGGGAGGCACATCCGGATTGTCAGGCAACTTTACATTGAGTTCGCCGATGAATTTGTCGACATTGATGTCGCCATCTAATCCGCGCCGTAAAGCCTGCAAGGCTTGCTCTGGATTGAGTCTGGATTGTTGCACAGCATGGGCCAGATTAAGGCGCAGATTCATCAGGGAGCTTACGTTTTCAGTCACATTGGAGGCAATAGTCTCCCTCTGTACAAGGGGATGGATTTTCTCAGGAGGCACGGCCTCGGTAGAGATGCCCCTATAAATACCCCGATCGTTTTGCAATACTCGTGCTATAGTCTGATCGTCCAGCAGAGGAGCCACAGGCACATCTAGGGATCTCAACATTGCCCAGTAGGACGCACTTCCTTCTTCTGCTGTTGCCCCTTTTTTAAAAGCATCAGCAAAACGAGCGCGCCCTCGATCTGGAAAGTTCCCCTTAAAGGCATCGGCAAAGCGCGGTGGGGGGCGGTTATGCTTAAAGGCATCAGCCCACTTTACTTTTAGATCCGTGAAGTTTTCAGCACCGCCCACCTTCGCCGCTTCCTCCTCTGCAACCCGCTCCACCTCCCGCATCGCCGCCTTCTCATCGTGCGTCACATTGGCCGGTGCCGCCTCATCGGCCTGCCGGATCTTTCTCAACCCGCGCATCGCCAGAGAGGCCGTGCCCTCCAGCAGGAGCCCGGAGCCCATCCACAATCCTGCCATCTCCAATCCCGACTCAAGATCTCCATCGCTTTGGATCAGACCTGAAGCCAATCCTGGCACACCTTCGCCGCCTATGACCCGAGCGGCAAGCAAGCCGCCACGCGAAGCGACACCCGCCGCCCGCGCAGCGACCGAAGCAACCCCTGCTCCCGCCAGTGCAGGGACTGCCGATCCTACAACTTCACCCGCACCACGAGCTAGGCCGGTCTCACCTATTATGGGCAGATCTATCTGAGTAGCCTGGGGATTGGGCGGCAGCGTATCGGCAAAGCCCAGCGTCAAGCCTTGAGAGAGCCCTTCGGCAAACTCGATGGCGTCGACTCCTTCGCGCTGGGGCGCACGGCGGGCCACCTCATCAATGGAAGCCTGATCGAAGCCGCGCTCGTCAAGAGTCTCCATGATGTCGAAAAACTCCCCAGGATTATTTTCGATTCGGCGGACCATAGCTTCTATCTGAGCTTCCTTCATGGGCCTGCGCGATAGCTGTTCAGACATTATCTATTTAGATCCTCTCTATTTACGCCTCGCGTCCTTGCAAATTCAGAGCGGCGACCCGTTTTCCTATAAACCTCCTCTTCGATAGCCCTGTTTCTGCTGATAATCCTTCTCATCCTATCTCGAAATTCCACGGGAAAGGAGGTGAACAAAGGGTCTCCTTGAGGTTGAGACCTTGACTCTCTGGGTCCAAGGCCTGGACCTATAGGGTCTATTACGGGATCCCTATTACCTATGACATGAGTTATTGCCTTTTATGATGTGGTTGATGAACTAAGCCTGGGGCGAGGTTTTTAAAGTCGAACAAGGGAGGCTTGAGCGCCCCTGCACTTGTGCGACGTGGAAAAAACGACTTCCCTTTATCTGCTTTATCTAAATCATCTTCGATGTCAGGCTTAGGATTATGCTGGACGCCTGCCGCTTTAGCGTTTGCACGCGCTGATTCAGCAATCAGGTTTTCGTGATTCTTGATCAGCTCCTGATAGGTTCGGACGATCTTGTAGGCATCGCTGCCTTTTTTCACAGAATCCAGCGTGAGTGGATCTCCCTCAGAAAAGGGATTAATACTTGAGCCAAAGGCCAGCATCTCTTGGCCAAAGGTCGCAGCCCCTCTTAGGGTAGTCTGGATGCCCTCTCTTAATATCAATATCTCTTCTCGTATATCGCCAATCTCAGAAGGAGACAGCAGGGCCTTGCTTTTTGCATCTGCCTTCTGCTTCGCCAGTAAAGCCTTTGCATCTGCCTGCTGCTTCGCCAGTAAAGCCGCTGCCTTTTGAGCTGCAATCCTCATGTCGTCTGAAGACTTCATTGCCTGAATGAGTATTGCATTTTCCCTCGTAAGCTTCGCCGTATCCTTCCGTGCAGCGCGATCTGCGTCAAAGCGCGCTTTGTCAGCAGCGCGATCTTTAGCCTTTTCTTCTTTTTCGGCATCGGCTTTAATTTTATTTTGTGCAGCCGTAAAAGCCTGCTCATCCTCTCTGGCTCTTGCCGCCACATTGGCCGGATGGAACTCTCCCGGCACAAAGTTAGGTGCCGCCTGGGGCGCCTGGGGAATAAGCGCATTGAGGATGCTCCGTCCGATGCCGCCGCCTTGCTGCTGGCCTTGTGCGGCTTGCATCATCTGTGTGTGCAATGGGGCTGGAGGAGCAGGGCGCTGCATAGATTGAGCCACATGGGGATTGGCAGGGTCAATATCTAATTCAAAGGGCTGCGCCTTCTGCTGCGGCCTTTGCGCCCCTGCCGTGCCTGCCTGCCCCTGTGGCACAAAGCCCTGTCTGAGCATATCGAAGGTCAGCGCCTCAATCTCTTTGCGACGCGCCTCCTGTGCTCGCGCATTGCCTGCGGCCTGCGCCACCAGATTGCGACCCACGTCTCCGGCAAAGCGCCCAAGTCCTCCCAATCCAAAAGCCATAACAATCTCCTATAGTAGGTAATAGGGATCCCGTATCTGTGCGGCCTGGGCCGGATTATTGCGATTAGAGAAGCGAGAAAAGGCATCCGTCAGATTAGACTGCAATCCCGCCTGTCGAGCGCCTGTGGCTTCACTGACGCGACCCAACGCATCGCTTGCAGCCGTAGCATTGGGCACCAGGGTAGAGCCGATGCCGCCCAGCATGAGGCGCAAGCCTTCGTCGTTGAGTCGCTGGCCTGCATCCAACTGCCCCTGGAAGGCGCCGATCAGACCCGTAAAGTCTTGATTGGCCTGATTGGTCAAGCGATTCTGGAAGTCGAGCTGCTGTTGCGTGCGATTAAACTCATCGCCCAACACACCCGAGAGACGGCCCAAGCGTTCTCCGCGCAGTCCGATGTCGGCGTTGGCTGCAGCTAGACCGAATTGCGATCCCGCATCAGAGAGGGCTCTCGCCTTTCTCCCAAAGAAGTCTTCCAGATCTCTATTGGCGCTGGCGGTGCCGACCTGATTGAGCACGCCCTGGCGGTTGACCAGATTCTCCAACTCGCGATCAAAGTCTTGATTGATGCCAAAGCGCACATCGTTTAAGACCTGATCGCGCCGTGTGTCAAAGGGATTTGGCGCGTCCAGATCGTTGACCACCGCATCCAGAAGTGGCTCCTGTAGGAAGGGCGTAAAGTCATCGATGAAGGGCAGATCCAACAAGGGTGCGTCCAGATCTTGTACCGAGGAAGGACCGACCGCGCCCAGGTTGGAGGTGGCGCCGGTCAGATCAAAGGGAGTCTCACCGCCTGCAAAGGGGGTAATCGGATCTAACGATTCGGTGCGCGCATCGACTATGCTTTGCAGCGGCGTGGAGAGAAAGTCCAGCGAGGTGGGATCAAACTGATTGCCCTGATTGAGGCGATCTATCACCTGCTCTAATCCAGTAAGCTGTAGGCCAATATCATCAAAGCGCGGATCGCCCACATCAAGGGATCTTTGCAGTTGATTCAGGCGCGAGAAGAGGGCGTCGAAGGCGGGACCAAAGTCGGTATCTGGAAACTGAACCAGTCCCCCTTCTGGAAACTGAACCAGTCCCCCTTCTGGATACTGAACCAGTCCCCCTTCTGGATACTGAACCAGGGGCTGCTGGAGGAGTCCCCCTTCTGGAAACTGAACCAGTCCCCTTTCTGGAAACTGAACCAGGGGCTGCTGGAGGAGTCCCCCTTCTGGAAACTGAACCAGTCCCCCTTCTGGATACTGAACCAGGGGCTGCTGGAGGAGTCCCCCTTCTGGAAACTGAACCAGTCCCCCTTCTGGATACTGAACCAGGGGCTGCTGGAGGAGTCCCCCTTCAGGGATGAAGTTAGAGAAGTCGTTTTGCCCTCTGAAGGCATCTGCGCCTACGCCGGTGACGGCGTCCTGCCCAATCAGCGGCGAGCCTCCAAAGGCGCCACCGGGACCGAAGATGCCCTGCTCGCCGAAGTTGATCAGCGAGGTGATGTCGGGCAGAAAGTTATTTTTGATCGCATCGGGGGCAACCAGGGAGGTCAGTGCCGAGAAGTCTACCTGTCCGCCCTGTCCCCCTCGAACAGCAGGCGCAAAGCTTGGGGAGAACGTAGGACTAAAATTCAACCCCGAGAAGTCAAAGTCCCCTGCCGCCGATTTAACGCCACCAGGAATGACTTTGGCGATGTTCAACGGTTCGTTCATGTAGTCGTCGGAAAGCCATCCGGGGTCTGTGTATTGGGCTGGAACGATCCCAGCGCCTCCCGCATTCAACTGAGTCAACCCCATCATATCCAGAGGGCTCCAAGGGCTGTCCGGCGCTAGCTCTGGAACGATCCCAGCGCCTCCCGCATTCAACTGAGTCAACCCCATCATATCCTGAGGGCTCCAAGGGCTGTCCGGCTCTAGCTCTGGAACGATCCCAGCGCCTCCCGCATTGAGCTGAGTCAACCCCATCATATCCTGAGGGCTCCAAGGGCTGTCCGGCGCTAGCTCTGGAACGATCCCAGCGCCTCCCGCATTGAGCTGAGTCAACCCCATCATATCCTGAGGGCTCCAAGGGCTGTCCGGCGCTAGCTCTGGAACGATCCCAGCGCCTCCCGCATTGAGCT
>Ga0080013_1000932_pt1 | contig 39846 bp, 60 predicted proteins | sample ETNvirenome_6_85_FD_69236 | JGI IMG/M metagenome (GOLD analysis project Ga0080013, IMG submission 69236) | Marine viral communities from the Pacific Ocean - ETNP_6_85 (SPADES assembly) (version 2) | ecosystem: Environmental > Aquatic > Marine > Oceanic | place: Pacific Ocean | collected 2013-06-19 | reverse complement strand
GGAAAATCTCTTTGCTCTCTATTACTATTGTAATCACATAGCCACCATCTGTATTTCTGAAGCAATTTTTGAAATGTGCAACATGAGCAGTTGTTGGTATAACGAAATGTAGGATTCGTTAATCGTAAACTGCCCTATGTTGCCATCGTAACTACTCCACATAGAACGACAAAGGCGCAGTGTGCCTAACCCCCTGATGATCTACGTAGATGAACAACTCTGTTGCATGTCCTGCCGTATGAGGCACAAGCAACCAACGGCTAATTTCAACTGCTCCGAAGTAGGGCAACACATACGTTTGGTTGTGCCTGAACTTCACATGAGCGTTGGCGCACTTCAGGATTATACCGCACCACGTATCTTGATCATCGGCACACACAGCCGGATAGGTTGCAATGTTGTTGACGCTGTGCAGAGGCACAACACCACCAGGAGCGCACGGCCCGTTAATAGTAGGTGCAAGTGTTAGCGTTTGCGTGAAGCCTGTAAGGGTTAGCAATGCAAGTGCTGTGATTGTTAGTATCTGTTTCATCTTATGATATGTTTAGTGTCCATTCTTTAGTTAATAGCCCGTATAGGTAGCGCATGGTTGTTTTGCTACTTGTCACGACAGGAGCAAGGTTTTCATTCCTTTGAACCTTTCCAATTGTAAGTCAATAAGGTTTCGTCAATCTTCACGGTTTGCTTGATCTTATTGCTCATGTAAATGCGTAAGGCAGCATCTTCTCCATTATTGGTGTCCGGGAACATGAAGCCTATATAATGTCTGCTTGCAATCGGTGTTAAATGGTCAGGGCCTCTAAAACTTTCGGTTGCTCCAGGGTTAGAATGATCGCCTTTACCTTTCTCGTAAAAAATGGTACGATAAGGCTTTCCGTCCAATCGCCAATCCACGTTAAACAGGAGTGCATCGGTTTTGATATTCGCTGACAATGTACTTGCAATCTTCTCTATGAAATCATCAGCAATCACATCATCATCATCAAGGAAAGAAACAAAGGCCGGTTTTTCTCGCGTAATGCTTTCATAGAGCAATTGTTGACGTTTCTCACCAATTGACGGACCACCGGCATCAGCACTACGAGAAAAACTGTGACCTACCTTAACGTAATCGCCCAGGAAGTACTTTGTGATCTGACCGCTTATTTGATTTTTCAACCGGGCAAACGATTCCTTTCTTTCCGGTATAGTGAGAATGTTGATTACCCAAAGGCATTTGGGCTCTCCACCGGTTATATGTTCGGGCAAGTCTGCAAGTGATGGTAAAATCGGTGATCGCTTTTGCACATCGGGCTTTTTCTCCTTTTTAGGCTTTGCCGTTGGTTTGGCTTGCACCTTTGCCGGTTTTTCAAGTTTCACTTCCGGTTTTTCAATTGGTGCCATTGGTCCGGTAATTGCCTTTTCACCTGGAATAGTCCAGGTCGGCATATCGGCAAAGTTGAATCCTAACACTTGCTCAAACTGGTCGACCGTTACCATATTCAACCATTCGTCACGGTTGGCATCAAAGTTTTTATAACTCAGGTGTTTCCTGGTTTTCAGGACTCGTTGTGTGCCTCTTGGGTCAATTATGCCAATACCGTAATCACGGCAAATAGCCGGGTCGGTTTTGATAACTCCCATTGACAAGTCGTGCCGTTTCTTTCGCATTCTCACCCAGGCTTTCCACACATTGCCGGTCCAGGGTGTTACCGTATCGTTATACGGATTCGGGAATTGCTGCATTTCTTCATTTGCCGGGTTCAAATCGTCCACTACGATCAATCCACCGGTGTTAAGGCATTCGAGCGCATTTTCAATATCCCTGGTTACTTGCTTTTCCTCATGTAAACCGTCAATAAAGATCAAGTCAAAGGTTCTGCTCGAATCCTTGAAATATTCGTCAGAAGTTGTGTTGATTACCCGGCTATCCTCAATAGTAGTATCCGGGTCCACTCCTATCTTGTCATACACCTGAATATGCTCAAAGTTCAGATGTGTTAGGTGTACGCCTATCTCCAGGTACGAACTATAATTGTATTTGAGGATTAGCGCATTGAGTAATTGAGTACGTGTCATTGTTGCTTTGGTTTTAACTTGTTAGTAACGAAGTATTAACCGGGTTCCTACTTCTTTTCTTTCTAATGGTTCCTGGTTGTTGGTCCAACCGGCAATTACTTCGTCTGTAATCATGTGTAGGGCCGGTTTTTCAGGACATTCCCACTTATACGGGATAGACAGGATAATACTTTTAGAAACTCGCTGTGCCTCTTTAAAGGCTTGTTGCTGCTTTCCTTTTAAGTGTTCCCACACCTGGAGCGCGATTAATAGATCAAACTTTTGATCGGGAATGGGCCAGGTTCCGCTTGTCACATCAAACAGGTAGTCGGGGTTTAGTTCCGGTAGAATCTCCATCGTGCTACTATCCTTGAATAGTGGAAGTAGGTACGGTCCTACTTCAAGTATGTTACCTGGATATTGCCGCTTTGCCATTTGGATAGCCGGTTTGAAATATCCCCACCTTTTATCATAGTACGGTTTGGTTTTCTTTAGTAGATCAATGTCTTTCTTGGTAATTGGTTTCATATCAAATTGTGTTTTAGTTGAACAATACGGGTGCTTTCTTTGCCTAGATCTGTATTAGGTTGGCTCACTTGGCTTTTGCCCAGGTAACAGGCTATGAACAATGGTTGTGGTACGTAAGTAAACTTGCAGCCGTTGGCAAGCATTGTAAGCCACAAATCCCAATCATGCCACATTTTCAAACTTTCATCTAATCCTGGAAAGGCCGAACTACGGACCAATGAAATCATACTAACCCGGTTCATATCTTTAAGGTCCTCCAGGTTGTTGACCGGTCCGGCTTTGTGGAGATCGCATTTCCGGTTACTTCCGGGAAAAGGTACACGGTAGAAATCGCAATAGGCTACATCAGCCTTTTTAGCTTGAATAGCATCGAACAACAAGCGGAAACAGTCACCATGTAGAATTGTATCATCGTCACAGAAAAAGATAAATTCGGAATAGGCCGTTTCAGCACCTAAATTCCTTTTCTTACTTGGGTGCAAATCCACTTGCTCGTAAACCAATGTTCGCATTGGCCTGTTTTTCCGCACAGACGGTAGGCAATAGCCGTTCAGAAACTCCGCACGTTCAGGAATTGAAGGGATAATTACCGTTATTGGAATAGTAGCGTTTCTCATTAGGCTTTCAACATTTCGTCAAGTGGTTTATCCGGGTTCCAATGGTTTACACCTTTCATTTTTCCATCAGCCGGACCCAGGCAAGTAGAATTATACAATGCCACTTCCGGCAAAGTGCTATCAGCACGTTCATACCATTGCCAATGAATTGCATCGAACATTCTTATAGAATTTCCCCAACCATCGCTTTTAGACTTCCATCCTCCGTTGACTTTTGAATAGAGGCATAAGGATAGGTCCAGGGCTGCTAAATATGCCGAGTAATGCTCCGTTTCCCGGTAATGGATAGTGCGCAGGTTTCGCCAAAACTGCTTTTCCCAGGCAATCACATCAGCTTTATGCGGGTAATGGTCCGGTAGGTCATTGATTCGCAAAGCAAAACCGGCCCTATTGTAACCTTCCTCGTCAATGCAATGCTTTAGTATATCAATGAAGTTTTCCGGGATTCCAGGTGCCGGTAGAATGTCCGGGTTTGAAATGAAATAATAATCATCCGGTACATACTCCGTGATAGTACGCTCCAGGTTTAAGCGCATTTCGTTGGTTTCCCAGGGTACAACCACCAGGTTCGGAAAAGCGAGTTTCAATTGAGTGAACTTTCGCAGCACTTCTATTGTGCTTCCATTGTCGGAAATAATGATCTTGGCTCCAGGTACATACAAATTCCACCATGCAATAAGATGGAGGCAATAACTGAATTGATTGAAATGAGGAATGATTAAAGTCATTAATTGAGTTTAATCAAATCGTTATGTAATCCTTGTCGTATGTAGGTATCGAATGCTTCCGCATCGTGTTTTTTCCATTCACGGGAATAGGCACGTAGGTATAGTAGGTCCTGTTTCCCTTTTCGTGCATTCGGGTGATAATGGTCGAATATCACATCAGCAGCATAGTGATATACCCCTTTGCCGGTTTCCTGAATGTGCAAACCCCAATTTTTCCATATAGCATCTACCCTTGTGTGCCAAAGACATTCAGGAGCAAAGCAGCCCAACTTCTTAACAATGCTTGAAGTCATAAATGGGTGCGTAGGTAGTAATGGTCCTTGATGTAGGTCATTAGGAAAAGCCATACCATACTTGTGCGGGGCAAGTACATTTTCAAATAGCACATCGAAGCCTGGAGTTTTGATAACAATATCGTCACCAACAAACGCAATAACCTCAATTTCGGGATGCTCTAACATAGCTTGTCGGGCCATGTAGTTGATCTTGGGTACGGTTTTAAAGGGTTCACCGTCTTTTTCTAAAGGAACTTCAATACATTGCATTCCTGGAGGCAATGATGGATAGTCGGCTTTATTGTCAACATCAACTCCGGCAAATACAACCGTAGTTTGCCGTTCCCTGTTTTTTACAAATGAATCATAGAGCCTGAATAGGTTAGTTGGTCGCATACGTACCGGTAGGAGAATAGCCGTTTTCACGATCATAGTATCAGTTCAATAAGTTGTTTAGGTGAATGAGTGCAATAATTATAGCCACCTGGCATAATAGCGTTACACTTGCTCCAACAGCGATCACAAGTACTTGCACTCCTTTGATGTATTTATACTCTGAACAAATTGCCGCAATCCATTGAGGACAGAACCAGGTAACACAGCCAAACAGTATTAGTAGCAATATTATTCGAGCATACTTTTGGTATTTTCTAATCCGGGTCAATCGTCCTGTTTGTTTCTTAGTTTATCATCAACATAAACCCACAAAAAACCGGCTACAATGAGTATCACTACATCGGATATTTGTAGGGTTAGTGTCCAGGGTGTCCATAGTGTCCACCAGGTTATGAGTTGTTCGGAATCCAATTAATGCCGGTTAATGGGTCCTTCATTTTCTCAATTGTGGTGAGTTGGTCAGCACTTTGCCACTTGCTAAAGGCTTCAAGATCACTTTCCGCATTTACAGCATCAGCAGCCAAACCTTGTTGTTGAACGTAGTTTGCAGCATCCTGGGCAGTCATGGCTATTTTCTTTTCCTTGCCGGAATTGTAGGTTATCAGATACATAGTTTAACTGTGTTTTCTTTTGAAAAATTGGAATGAATCTTCGGGCTTAAACTTGCCTGGGTGCAATTGCCGGTATAGCTTCTCTCCTACTCCTAAACATTCACGAATAGCACCATTGTTGCCTTTCTGTAAGAACCTGGAAAGTGTTACGGCTTCATGCTTGGTTAGCCTAACAACTATGTCAGGAAAACAAGTGGCTTCGTAGGTGGACCGGTAGAAGATCATTATTTCCTGGTTGCAAGTGTAACAGCGTTTACGCTCAATCGCTTGAACGTGTCCACAATCATTGCAAACGCACATTCCAAGTCCCCTAAAGTGGTCAGGAGTCAACCATCCCTTGTCGCATAGAACCACTTTGGAATCCATTAGGTTATTCCGTTTAGCTTGAGCAATTCACGTTCCCTTTCGGCTACGTCCAACCAGGTATCGCCACCATCAGCAGCTTGTAAACCGGCAAGCTGTTCGATAATTAGTAACATTTCCCGTTTTGTGGTTTCCTCGTAAAACCTATGTTCCCGGTGACTGTTATAGCTATGTATGGTAGTGCCGGAAGGATGCTTATAGCTTCCTCTTTTTTTAGTCCTTGCCATTATGTGTTGAGCGTTTTAACCAGGTCAATAGATTGCAATAGGATTCTTTGGGTGAGTTCGTAACCGCGAGTAAGCGCATCCTCAAAGGTGGATTCTTCGCTTTCCCAGGAACAATTCAACAAGGCTTGCCATTCGCTTTCAGGATAGTTGTTGACCGAACATGAAAAGGTATTGTACCCTTGTCCACCATCTATCCAGGTTGCGGCAATTGCGATACCTGGAGCAAGCAATTTGAAATGTTGGTTTTCGTATTGCCGGTATTGTGGGTATTGATCGTTTTCCTCCTTGTGGATTTTTTCAATTGCCTGGGCCAATGCTTTTCCGGCATCGGTTAAGGCCCAAATTGAATTTTCCAAAGTTGTAAGACCTTGCTCTTTCAGTCTTTTGAATGATTCGTAGTGTCTGATATGACATTCCGGGATAAACCGGCCTTTCTTTTTGGGTAGTGGGTAGGCAGTCCGGTTAAGGATATACAACAAGACTTCTGCTTCTGATTTTATGAGTTTTTGCATAATTCGATTTTTAATGAAGTAATAATTTCCATTGCAATAATACTTAAAATGGTGACATTTAGACCACTAAAAGTTACTTTTGTCATTATTTTTTATCAACAGAATTATTACTTAATCTTCTAAATCATTACAAATGAGTAAAGCAAAAAGGCAAGCAAGGAAGGCAGACCGCCAGGAAAAACGGCAAAATCGACAAGAGAATCGGGCTGCAATGCGTAACCACATTAAGGAGGCTAAAAGCAAAATGAGAAAGATCACTCCCGAACAATTGGAAATGGCAGAAAGCCCGGATGCCTGGAAACCGGTTTTTAGTAAGATATGGACAGTAGTGGACCCAATGCTCGAATTGAGTCAAGGCTTGATAACCAGGGACAGCATTGACAATTTCATTGAGGAAATTCAAGCTACCGGTGACTTGATCGCTTACGGGCATTCAGATAGTGAGGATGAAAGTATCTTCCTGGAGAACCTTTCAGAGCATTGGGCTTTGATACAAAAAGGGTTCGATTTCGCGCAAGGATTTGCCGGTAGGAAACTTGATCGTGTAATCCAAAGGATTGAAACTATCCTGGAAGATTTGGTAAACGATTACCGGGCCGGACAAGAACCGGAAACATCAGCACAAGATTAGATTACCAGGTAACAAAAACACAAAGGCCGATACTTACCCCAAGTACCGGCCTTTTTCGTCATTGGAAAGATGATCGAATATGCAATGCAAATGTAACTAAAACCATTACAACTTAAAAAACCCCACAACATAATGAAGTGAGGCATTTTAAGCTATTTGATACCGGCTTATGACTTTCCCCCGGCAAGAACTTGTGCCAGGATAACGCCAAACATCACACCCAGGCCAATGACAAAGATCATTTTCAAATCTTTCATCCCTTGCTCCATAGAGTAACGTGCCATTTTGTTTGCGTTCTGTGTTTCTTGTGGATTCATCATTATGTAAATTTAATTGATTGTAATACTATTGCAGAATTGAGGTTATCAGAGTCCAAACACGCCAAAGACCTTTTCGGCTGCGATTTGAGCGCGAGTTTTCATTGTTGGTTCCTTTTCCTTGAAACTATCAACGCCAATAAGATCATACACACCTGGTTTGCTTGCCCATACCAATAGGTTTTCTTTGGTAGGTGCAATCCGTTTCTTATTGTCCTTGTTGTTATCCATTGCAATTGCCCGGAATGATCGGTTTGCGTTAATCTCCTTGCCTTTGGCAATTACCTGGGCTTCAGTCCATTGGTCCTTACCATCAGCAGCAATTTCTTCGGTTATCCGGGTAATTTCTTCGGGGAAAGCCTGTTTATTGATTAGCGATTTTGCCGCTTTTTTGGCTTTCTTTTTACCTGGTGCCGGTTTCTTTGCAGCCGGTTTTTTAGCCGGTATCAATTCTATTTCATCTGCAAATACATGGGTGACTTCATCCTCGTTATCATATTTAATGGACCATCTATCAATTTCACTTTTTGCGCCAGTAATATCAACCATTAGAAGTCGCAATGTACCTTCACGCAAACTCATTTTCCGTCTTACTCTATCTCCAGGTTTGAATTTGGTGTGAGTAGGTTTCTTTGCAGCCGGTTTAACTCCCCCGGCTAAAACAATATCATCAGCATATACATAGGTTACTTGGTCCGTGTTATCCCATTTCACACTCCAGGATTCAACAGCGTTTCCATTCCCGGCTACCATTTTCCGTAACGTACCCTCAATTAAACTCGTTTTACGTCTTACCCTATCGCCAGGTTTGAATGAATAATACGGAGGCTTTGTAGCTACTTTCTTCTTTGCAGCCGGTTTTTTCTTTGGTGCCGGAGAAGCTACGTGAGAAATGTTCTTCATCAGTACCCAAACCTTAGTGTCCTCTTTCGACAATTGCACCAATGCAGCAACACCATCACTACTTTGCTCCAGGTAGGTTGCTTCCTGGGCTTTGATGCCGCTATTCGCTTTCACATTTACCTTGTCACCGTTTTGGAACTTCGATTTTGTAAAGCCTGGAGGAATGCCTTGTCCTTTGCCAAATACATACTTCCGGTCCTCCGGTAACGTCATGCCGCCTTGCTCCAGGATTTTGCCGGTAATACCATCAACTTTCATGTAACCATCAGCAGCTTTAGCAACCTTTTCAAAGGCTTCTAACCCCCGGTCAAATACTTCGTCAATCACAAACTTTGGTACATACCGTCCGGTTCGTTGGTATCGGTCCATTGCTCGTTTCATGCTTACTTCATGGGGAACGGTCAAGTAGATAACATACACCTTGTAACCCAACTTTTTCAATTGGTCCACCAAAGGCATATACTTTTTAGCCTTGTTCATGGTTCCATCGTAAACAAGGTCATACTCGCATGGTTCGCCAATCTCCTTCAACATTCTGTTTACAATGTCGCTCGTTTCCGGTTGAGTTATGTCGGCATTCCAACCGTCATATTCCGGCAGCTTCGCCCGTACTTCATCGGCATCTATGTGATGTAGCTTACCTGACATTATCCAGGGTGCATTGTTTTTCAGCCAATACGATTTCCCGGAACCTGGAGGACCACCGGTGAGGATTGCAACCGGTTCTCTATATTTCTGACAAGGCTTATTTTCCTTGAATTTGCCAACAATCTTGTCGTGTAGCTTCTTTCTTTCCGGTGTATAGTTCCCGGAAGCATCGGTATTTGCCTTTTTGGTATCCGGCAATGCTTTGATGCAAGTGTCCAGTTCCTTCAATCCTTCACCGTCAATCCGCAATTTGCCGTTTGCATCCTTTGGAGGGCAAGTACCAGGTTGTTTAGCCGGTTCCGGTTTTTTGGCTTCAACCGGTGCTTTTGGTTTGCCTTTGAAAAACCCTTGTTTCTCAAGGGTAACTAACCAGGTATTCAGGAATGACAATTGATCTTTGTACTCCCGTTGGTTTTTATAACCGTTTGAATCAGACCATACATAGAGCATCGGTTTACGCAATGCGCCATGTTCAATACCTACCGGAAAAGCGATCTTGTATTGAGGAACTACCATGACTTCCATCATTGGGTCAAAGATCAAATCCCCGCCTTCGGTGTAAGTGTGGGCAATGGAAACAATTACTCCATCTTCCGGGCCGTAATTAGTGTGTTTGTGACCGGCTCCGACAATTTCCAGGCTTAAAGGCATATAGCCTTTGTTCTCAATCTTCTCGTAGTATTGGCCTACGTTACTTTCCTTCAATTCACCTGGAGGAATTAACCGGGCAAGTCGTTCATAGGCCCGTTCTTCTGCCCGTTTCCGGGTTTTCGGTAGTTTGAAAACCGGTTTTTTGGGTTCGGGTGCCGGTTTTGGTGCCGGTGCTTTTACCGGGTCCAACTTCTTTTCGTAGAAAAATTCATCCAGTATGCCTTGTGTTCCGCTAATCAGAGAACCGGAAGTCATAACCTTGTGAAATTCGCCAGTATTATCACTTACATTGCCCCATTGAAACCGTTTACCCTTTTTAATGATCTGCATCACCATTCTACCCTTTTTATTGGATAGCTTGATGGTATCAGCTTCAAGTGTTGCGGTCCAACCGTATTGTTTTAATAGGTCTTTGAGTTTGGTCATTTCCGCACCACTTACCATACCTGGTATTGGCTTTTTCAGGTTTGCTTGATGAAAACCTTTGCTCCAGGCTTGCAGATATGGGATTGCTGAACCAACTTCTTTAAAGGCATCACCCTTAAATGCTTCATTTAGTTTCTTGTCGAGTGCCGGTGTTGCTGTTTTCCCGGCTTCAAAGGCTTCGCGGCCTAATCTTTCAGCATCAGCCAGGGTAAACTTTCTACCTGGTTTTTGGGCTTTGCTGCTAAAGTCAGCCTTTAACATAGGAAGATACTTGGCTGCAATTGCACCACGTTCTAACTGTAACCGTCCGGTAATGCTACCTTTTTTTTCATGCTCTCTACGAATAACCGTCATTCTCATAATATCCTCCGGTGTTCCGTAGTACCTGGTAAGCAAAAATGCAGCTTCGCTATGATTGTTTTCATCCTCTAATTGGTCGTATCGCTCTTGTATTTCGTCCGGTGTTCGGGATGATGGTTTGTGAGGGTGCTTTTTAAGCAAGTCAGCAATTAGCTTTTTGTATTCCGGCTTTGAATCGTCATAGACGTTTACTTGAAAAGTGCCGGTGCTTGTTATTTCAGAATCTAAAACAGGATAATCCGGGCTTGCATTATCGGTTACAAATGCAATTTGGTGTTCCGGGTTTTTGTCCAGTTTCCTTTTATCTGAATAGGATTTGCCGGTAGGATATTTGCCAATGAATAACCAATCTTCATCCTGGTATTCGGTAGGTGCTTTCTTTAGTTGCCGTTCTCTTTCAGCATAAAGTCTTTTCAAATGTTCTTCATCCCTTGCATTGGCTACTATCCCGCTTTCACTAACCTTTTTTTCAATTTGCTTAATTGCGTTTTCAAGTTCAGCATCTACTTTACCCGGTTTTTTAGCCGGTGCCGGTTCCTTTCTGCTTGCCAGGTAAGGAGCATAAACTTCTTTGAAAGCTGTTTTAGGGTTATTGGGCAAAATTTTACTTGCATCCAGTAATTTAGCCACATTGCGCACATACGTTTTTGGGTAAACTATAAGTTCAAGTTTTACCCCAGGCATAATTGATTCAGCAATTTCACGCACTTGCCTTTTTGCTTCTGTTGCATCGGTTACACCAAACAAGACCGTTACCCCTGCGTGATTTGGGCTATTGCCTAATAATTCGTCATTATAGGCATTGAATGAAACAAAGGTGAAATTACGGGCCTTAATATCTTTAGGGAACCAAGATTTTGATTCTTTCTTTGGTTCGGGTTCCTTTGCCGGTGAACCGGTTGAAAACAGATCATAGACCGTTTCCCTTTCGGCCTGGGCTAATCCTTTCTGCAATCGCGCTCGTTCCTCTTGTTTGCGAAGTAGAACTTTATTTATGTCTGATTCTACTTTGGCAAAGTTTTCAATCAAATCGTGCAAACCTTGTTTTCGGGCTTCAATAATGTTTTCTCTTGCTTTTTCCTGTTTCTTTACCAGGTCCTCCATTTCCTTTTCAATTGCTTTTATTTCAGCATTGATAGGTGAAGTAATTGGAGAAACGCTTGCTATACTTTTCAGGTTCAAAGGCTTGGAAGCATCGAAGCCTAATTGACCTACCTTTCGGTTTACCAGGTCGAATAGCTTATCCTTTTTGATACCCAAACTCTTTTTGTCGGTCTGATACAAGTATTGGAACAATTCAACTTCGTGTGAATCGGTCAATTGTGGCACTTGCCCTCTCATTTGGCCTACCCATTGTGCATTTCGGGCCAGGTACGGATAACTCTTTTCCTGTTCGCTGTCCAGTTTTTCCAAAAACCTACCATCAGCATTCAGGAATGCAAGGTCCTGGAGTTTACGTAACCGGCTTTCGGGTCTGAATAGGGTTAATAGCTTTTCCCGGTTCCATCCTTTCTTTACGGCTGCTTTGTAGGCCCGTAGGTCGGCTTTTAATCCTTCCTGGGTAGATTTACGGTTACTCTCCAGTACTGCGTAATCAATTGCTTCTTCTTCGTTCCCCTGGAAGATTTTCACGTTCATGGTTTCCAGGTCCTTGTCACCGGCTTTCAGTAATCGCTTTGAGGCTTCCCATCGGGAATGACCGGCAAGAACAAAGTACTTGTCCTTTGCTGAATCGTACCATACTGTCATAGGACCGGCATTTTTATCGAAGCCTTGCGCTACAATTGCCTTTACGGTTTCCTCGCTGTATTCTCCTTCCCTTCCCTGGAAGCGTTTTGGGTCAACTCCAATTTTACTTCGATCAATGTTTTTTGGTGCTGAAAACCGGCTTTTAGTTTTGGTTTTTGGTGCCGGTTTTTTCGCGCTAGATCTAGGCGGCTTTTTTGGTGCCGGTTTTTTGGGTGTTTTTTTGGGTGCCGGTTTCTTTGTTGGAGGTGAGAATGCAAGTTCCCGGTTTAATTCCGATAAATACCGGTCCACAGCTTCGTCAATATCCTTATCCATGCCATAAGCATCTAACATTCCCAAAATGGAAGGTAGATCGTCTTTGAATTTGATGTAAAGCCTGGAGAAGTCAACATTTTTATGTTCGGCTTTGAAATTTTGTGGCGTAAGTCGTTTCATTATGCTGCGTATTTGTATTTCAACTTTAAGGCAATAGCCTTTAGTTTCAATAGTTTCAGTTTGTCAATTGTGATTTCCGGTTTTGCCGGTTCGATTTTGATTACCGGTTTGAATGCTTCCGGGAAATGGGCATTGGCACTTCCAGGCTTGTCATATTCATACTCAAACCTGGTTGTACCATAAGATGCCCATACTCCCTTTCCACTTTTATCTTCCCTTGCCAGTTTTTCTACAACGTCAACATACTGCAAGGCTCTTGCATGATCGTCTTTAAAAGGTCCTAATAACGGGTAAACATTGGTTTTGCCATGATCTACGGCAGTTACGTAATAGTTGCCAGGTTTATCATCAGCCCTATCGTCAGGGTCACAAACCACTTCATCTTTGATGCAGCTAAGTAGATGGTTGTGTTCTGTCCATTGCTCCACACGTTCAGGAAGTGTTTTAGATAGTTTTGATTTTTCCTCACGTTCCTTTTCGGCTTTGGCAATTAATTTCCGCTTGTTTTCAGGACTTTCCAGGGCTTTAATCTGATTATGAAACTTTTCAAGTTCCTGGTTGTATTGATCTATTAACGGTTGAAGATCATCAGCAATAGTCAGCCCGTTTTTGTCCAGGATATTCTTTTGCAATTGGTCAAGTACTTTTCGGGCTTTAATGTACTTGTCCACATTTTTGATGTATCGGTAGTTGCCGGTATGTGCCGCCCATTGCTTCACTACGTTATTGATGTTCTTTTCGTCCTTGTCACCCACCTGGAGCATTCCGCGAAAACGATCAATACGTTTGTAAATCGCTGCTTGCTTTGATGGTGGTTCGTCCTCTACATCGCGCACCAATTCCATCACCCTACGTTCTAACCAGGGAATAGCCTTGCCGTATAACCGGTCCATTTCAATTTGTCCGGTGTTAAATTCTTCTAACCTTTTTTGCGCACCGGTCAATTCGATAATGTAATCCTCAACTATTTTAACGTCAATCTTGATCTTATCAACCGCATTCCTTATTTCGGCTTCAACCTTGCTTTTTGGGTCCGTCAATAACCCTACTTTCAAGTCGTTAATGTCCAAATCGTCAACGTCTAACACATTGCCTCGTCCGGCTCGATACCAAATGTCATTTACCCGGCTTGTCTTTTCCTCCAATTTCTGATAGAGAAATGGGTCAATGGAGTTTTCGATCAATGGTGTAACAATCCGCACGAATTGATGTTGGTTGCCTTGCCTGTAAATTCTACCCTCCACTTGCTTAATGTCGGTAGGGTTCCAGGGTAGATCGCAAATAAACAAGCAAGTAGATTTATCTTGAAGATCAATACCCTCTTTGATGGTAGTTGAGCCAATGATAACCTTTACCGTACCCTCCAGGAAGTCTTTTTTTATCGCTTCTTTCTTTTCCGGTTTCATCCCGGAAGCAATTATTTCAACTTGTTTTGGTGTATAGCCTATTTCGTGGATAAGGTATTGTTTCAGTAATGGGAAATAATCTACTCCACGATTCATAAACAGGACCACACCGGAAACGGGTTCATTTCGGCTATCGTGCCACGCTTTCACGCTACGAATGCACTCCATTGTATATTTCAACTTTGGGCTTCCGTCCACATATTCATTATGCGTAGGATTGCCGTTACCGTATAAGTAAACCGGGTCTTTGCCTTTGTCTGATTCATACACTTTCAGCAAGTGAGGAGAAAGCGTACACGCCTGGGCCATTGTTATTGCCAATAGTACCGGTGCTTTTATGCTATCATCTTCAAAATACCTTGCCGGTAATGCAGCCGCTAACTCGCCCTCGCCTTGTGACATTTCCTGAATCTTGGCTAACCATTCCTTTTGTACCGGTGTTGGTTTTAGGGCTGTATCTATTTGATCGGAATAGGGCAACCGCTTACCATCGTAAGTTTTGGTGTATGGATATACAATTTTGTTGGGCCTGGGTACATTGGCTTCTTCACCGGTTTTGTAAATGATGAAATTGTAGATAATGGATTGCAGTATGATTCTATTTTGGAATCGCTTTACTACTGTCATTGATCTTACCTCTCCAGTTCCGGTAACAGCTTCAACACTTTCCTCAATAATGAACTTATCAAAGAAGTCAACCACATTCACCAGGCCACGTTCAGCAATTCCTTTATAGGCGCACATTGCCAACATTGAATAAATTTCCAATGGAGAATTAGTAAAAGGAGTTGCAGTTAGCAAGCAAACATTCCGCAAGTGGTTTTGCTCCAGGATATGTTGAGTAATCAAAAATGCTTTAATCGCTCTTGTGGATTGAGCAGAAGTAAGGTTATAGTTCTTATCGCCTCGTTCTCCATCTTCCTCTCGGCTTTTCACACCTGGAAACAACTTGTTAAAATTGTGGGCTTCGTCAATCACTACATAGTCAAAACCCATTTCGTCAACATTGAGCATTGCCTTTGCCGTTGCATCACCCAACATTTTATCAATCTTTTCCCACATTGCAGCACGTTCACGCTTATCAATTCCCTGGTTCAGAATTTCAAATATCTTAACTGCAAACTGTTGGTATATCTCTTTGCTGAATCCCATTATTTCTAATGCCGAAAACGTGCAAAAAGTAATAGTTCCATCTTCAGGAGGATTGTCTAAGGCATACTTGATATACTCTTGTCGAAGATTACCGTACCCCCGTATTTTGTTTTTGTATTGTGGCAATACTCCATGTGCCTTTACACTTCCATCATCATTGAATACACCAATAGTTTCTCCTATCCACTTGTCGTAAGTAGGGTTCGGAACTACGATCAAAGGCCGCTTACATTGCCCGGTATAAAGTGCTTGTCCAACTGCCAGGATTGCAGTCATTGTTTTACCTACTCCAACATCATAGGCAATTAGGCCGGTGCCGTGAACCGAAAGAAACTTAACACCTTCCCAAAGTGCTTTTCGTGGTTCCATCGGACCCTTTTTGAAATACTTGTTGATCTGCAAACCCACCGGCATATCCTGGTATTCCGGGTCATTCCAATTATTAAATTCAGAGTTCCAAATATGTTCCAGGTGTTGTTGATCTTCCCTGGTAAGGCCCTCTTTCAGGAATGCACGAAACAAAGCCATTCCATCTACTTTAGCATTGTTGGTCCTACGTGCTTTTTCCTCCGGTGAAGTATTGTTTTCAAACCGTTCTCTACTTAGAAAATGGTTTGCAATATCGTGATAGCCGGAACCGGCTTTGTATCGGTCTTGTGGTTGCTCCAGTAACCAGGTTTCAAAAGCATAAACAAGGTGCCTGGGCTTATCCCAAAATGTACCATCTGAAAGTTCATCTATCTCAAATTTGTTGCAAAGTGGGTCCAAAGGAGAAAGGAATAACGCCTCGTTATCACTTGCCATAATGGTCAACTTTGCCGGAATCCGGCTTTGCAGTCGGTTCATTTGAGATTCAAATACACCTTGCCCATATTCCAGTACGATTGTACCCTCCCTCCGCTTCATTTTTTCCTTCCGTTCCAATAGGTTCCCGGAATAGAAAATGAATGCCGGGTAGTACATTGAGCCATCAAAGGCCATTTCGCCTGACTTCACCCATTCGTCACGCTTCTTTCGGTAAGTGCCAATAGGTAGAATGAACTTGCCCCAACCGTTATCAATCCGGGCAATAGTGGTGAATTTGAATAGCCCGGTTTCCCTCAATTCGTGCAATTGGTAATTAACCCAAATGGTATAATCCAGGTCCGTAGCTTTCGGGTTATACCGTTCCCGGATTTCCTGGAATGATAATAGTTCTAAATCGCTTGTGTCCGGTGCCTGGGTGAAACTTTCGGTTAATTGGATAACCTTGTCAATCGCATTATCCGTTTCTACTTGTTCATCTTTGGCCCATTTTTCGGGATTGTAGGAGTGCCAGGGATATTGTGAAGGTTTCGGCAATTTAATTTGAAGCATTGCAGCCTCCAGGGTGCCTTTTACAACAATTTCCTTTTGACCATACTTGCCGGTTGTTTCAAATGGAGTACCCAATATGTTACCTGGAAACAGCTTAAAATAGCCGTCACCGATCATTAGGTCAACTGCTTGTGTTTGTATGGCTACTTTCATAGTTCACTATCCAATTGTGCCATTGCAGCTTGTACGCTAATTCCTTCTGCTACTGTGATGGAATAGATTGTACTCGCAACCATGTCATATCCATCTTCTGTACTCATCTTCTTTTTCAGCCTGGGTAAAGCATCTTTACAACAATCAGATAGTTTTTCATAGATAAGCCACTTCAACTTCATTTCCTTATCGCTACCGGCCTTTGCCTTTGTTTCTACCATTTGTTCATTGTTGAAATAGTTATCGTACCAGGTTTCGGGCCTCCAATCGTTATTTGCTTGCCAAAAGGCTTCTGAAAAGCCCGTAGGAGTATTTGATCGAAGTTCTTTGGTCTTGTTTGACTTACCTCCCAATCGTTGCATCACGGACCCGGTAGGCGCACCTTTAACCGGTTCAATGGGTTTCTTTGGAATGTCACGATTGAAACTACCCCACAAACCGGTTTTTTTGGTATAAGCGTTCCATTCAATTATAAACTCCCAATCCTCCAGGGTAATGTTTTTACCGTCCTTTCTCCTAATTCGGTCCAATTCATTCAATACACTATCAGAAGGATTCAAATAACCGGCATATTCCCAGGGTTGATAGTACCAGGCTTTCCCAATTTGCGGAAAAAACGATTCTAACCGGCCTACCGGGTTTTCCATCACCCAAAAGAAAGTACCGTCATATTCTTCGTCCGTAGGATAAAACCAATCTGTTACCTGGAGGACCCGGTTTACCAATTCTACTGATTCATCTACCGGGTAACGTCTGCCAAATAGATCAACAATACCGGCATCTTTATTTTTCCAATGCTTTGCCCCGGATAAAGCAAAATCGGTGCATGGAGGAAACGCCAGGATACCGTCAATATCGTCATACGGGAAGTATTCAATGAAGTATTCCCCACTATCCATATCAAGCACGTTGTTTCCGTCCTTAATATCCCATTGTACCACATTCCAACCGGCATCAGCAAAAGGCTGTGCCGCTATCCCGGAATAATCGAAAAGTGATAGTAGCGTTCTCATAACGTCAATTCCTTTTTTCTGAAAAGAAGTATGTCAGTCTGAATCTGCGTAAACTCGAATGCCGATCTTGGTAATCGGTAAGCATCTACTAATTCAGCCGTTTCAGCCAGGTTGTTCTTAAACTCGTTATAGCTGCTGTCATTAGATAGGAATGCGCTTGGCACGATCATACACAACAAACCACCAGGTAAGAGCAATTCAATTCCTTTTTCAATAAAATATTGATCGTAGGTAGTGGCTTTAGTGTGTTTTCCTTCACGTTGTTTCCCGGCATAAAACCCGGTGAACTTGCCGTATGGAGGATTGCCAATTACCAGGTTAAATGAAGGTGCCGCACCTACCCTTTTATTGCCTTCGTAGAAGTAGCTTTCAAAATAATCGTTGGTGAAACTTGCCCAGGGATAAGTGATTCGGGCAATGTCAATGCTTGTAGTATTGTCCTTTGCAAATTCGTAGCAAGTGACGTTGTTACGCTTTGGGTCAATGTATCTTAGGAAATGACCAGTACCGCAAGATGGTTCCAGGATATTGCCGTGTTCAAAGCCATGCTTAAACACCATAGCCCACATTTTTTCGACAATAGGATAAGGTGTGTAATATTCATATAGTAAACCCCGGATTGCTTCATCTTCGCTCAGTTCTTTACCCAGGCCACCGGCACCGGCATACTGTTGTAGCAGTTCAATTTCTTTTACGGTGTAATGAGCAACCGCACCCTTTCTTTTTAGCAGTTCTGCTATTTCCCGGTTTAGTTGTGCCTGATTTTTTCTTTTTGCCATTGGTACGCTTTGATCTTACTGTTTTCCGTTTCATTCATCCTTGTTTAAAAGCCACACAATCAACCAAATAGCGAGTATTATTACTGCTCCTACTCTAACTCCTTGACAAAAAGGACAATCGGGCCAAAGGATAGATTTTAACATCAGCTTGTTTTGCTTTTCAATTTCAGATAAAGGAGAATTGAACCGATCAATATAGCACCCAGGAACAAACCCCACCATATCATTTGTTCACTTCTCAATGTTTGCCCGGTCATACAGTCAACAAAGTGTTCGCAATTGTAACCGAACAAGCTAAACGCCTGGTGTTTGCAAACTTGATCGTACCTGGTAAGGATTTGATCTACTGTTTTGCCTACCAATGGGCTATCCTCCAACCGGACAAACTTTCTACGTAACAAATACTCATTGATAGGAGTACGTTTAGGTGTCGCAAATCCTTTGTTGTGCAATACGGTCACACTCCCGGCACGATCTACCAGGATAACCCCGTAATGATCTACAAAGGGATTCTGCGTAGCACTTGACCGGATTAGTTGACCGGTCTGAAAGTTTGGATAGTTGGATTGCATATAATGAGATTAATTCTATTCTGCATCGTCACCTTCAACAACTTCTTCATCTTCTTCAACATACCTTGACATAGCTTGCATATAAAGACCGGTCCGGTCTGAATAAACCATGCCACCGGTTAAATCCCAGGGATTATCGTCCTCCAGGTTTAATTGATTTGCTACGGCTGTTTTGAATGTTGCAAGGTCAGCATCCTGAATTACTGTATAAGTGTAAGGCATTTACTTTTTGGTTTTAGCTTTAACAATTCGCCCACCTTTGGCGTAGCGATAACCTTTTTTCAATCGGTTACTTTTCTTTCTCACTCCAGGGTGAGTTTTGCACGTTGTTCGTCTTGTAGCCATAATCTGATTTTTTTATGCTTGATATTGAGTGTTTACAATTATTGATGTTCTGATTCTGTTAGCTTCATATTGCGTAGCTATACGGTGAGGGCAAGCAGCAGAGTTGCTCAACTGTTTGTAGCAATCGTTTAACCTTAAATCGAATAATTCATTAGCCGTTTTCAGCTTTTTCAAAGCCTTACTTCTCTCTAACGAATCTGACCGCTTCCTCCAAGATACGAGCAGCATCCAGGATTCTTTTAAGGTGTTCGTTTGCCTGTTTAACCAATTCACCATTTAACCGTTTGTTTTCTTCCAAAGAAAGCCGTAACTGTTTTTGTAGCCACCATACAGCAATGCACAGCAATACAATTGCCGGGCTTCCCACCTTCACAATGTATTCCCAAAACACAGGGTCCATATACTTGTTTTGAACTTATTACATAATTTCTGTTTTTTGGGTTCATTGAAATAGGTTGGTTGTTTATGAAGCCGGTATGTTATCTACCGGTTGAAGTTTGCATCCCACTTTTCGTAGCAACCCATTGGAAGCATTCGGGGTGCTTAACCCAATGCCTACTAATCTTCCATCATAGCTTGAACTGGTATCATCACCAATAGCTATAACATCCCAAACTCCGTTGTATTCACTTGAAGGATTTACCGGGTCATGCACTTGGACCAAATCACCTACTACAAATTGATTGTAGGCAGATGCAGCATGAAGGCCACGCCCGTAATTTTGATTACCGGCCCAACCGTAAGCGTGCCAGGGTCCGGGTTCTCCGCAAGGGTCTGTTACATCGTCAATCAGCTCTTTGAGTGATTTGTCCTTGTTCAATAGGAAATAGATTGCTATTGCCGCGATAATCAGCACAATTGTTACGGTAATCCCTAAAATCCACTTATTCATATTCTTATACTTTAAATATTTCTACTAAAAACTAATTTTGTCATAAATAATTTGACACATGAAAACAATAATCACACTTTTTACAATCGTAACTATTTCAATAACCGGGTTTTCTCAATCTCCGCATAAAAGCTACCTGGGCATTGAGTACACCTCATTGATTGAAATTGAATCTCCGTCCAAACACTTAAACGCAAACGCTTATCGGCTTTCCGGGTCATGGATTTCTAAAATCGGAATAGGTGTGCGCTCTACAATTGGATATACCCAACATGAAAGCGATCAATTTAACTGGAGAATGGGCCAGGTGTTTATCGGGCCTAATTACCACTACTTACCGGCAAATTGGGTCTTGTTAGAGGGTGCCTTATTGCCGGGTTTCCTCTATACCAAAACAGGATTTGCAGCCTGGACCGATCAAAACGGGAACCTGGTATTTCAGGAATCGGTAAAGGATGCCACTTTTGCTATTTCCGGTAATCTGTCCATTGCCTTGTTGCCAGGTAAAGAAAAATCAAATGGAATTGGTGTTGATTTGTCCTACCTGAATAGCAAAACCAATGTAACCCTTCAACAATACGTACCTGGAGCATCCAATAAGAATCATTACTTGAACTATCAGATGTTAGGAATTGGTGTATTTTACAGACGGTATCTACTACGTTGATGTCTGAATTACATTCCGAAATGTAATAAACAATTGACGGACAAAACAGACAAAACAATCTAATCGGTTATAGATTTGCAGTAGCTACTGGCCCTCATGTTATAATTTCTAACTATTGTAAAAACTATCCTTATGAACGAACCAAACACCCATGAAGTAAACAACCAAGAAAATCAACCAAAAGACATTGTTGATATGCTCATTGATGAACTTCTCCTGGAGGCTTCATTGCACGAATGGCAAGATTGGCTTAACCAACAAGCAAGCATTCGCGTTCTGAATGAGAACAATGAGGAACCAATTTCATCAGTCAAAAAGGACGTACACCGGTTTCAAGTTCTCTATTCAGTAGTTGTTTCCATAAATGTCAAAGAACGTACCCAGGAACCGGGCTAACCCGGTCCTGTTGTATGTTATACCGGAGGATTATCTATTGGTTGATCTTGTCGGTAAACTTGTCGCACCCATCCCTTTGCACCATTTTGTGTGTGAAGGTTGATACCCACAAGTTTCTTTTCCCATTCAGCCACACCGGTATCATCACCGGTTGCAACTACGGGCCAAATTCCATTGTAACCGTCAAACTCGTTTTGGTCCACGACAATTTGAACCAAGTCACCAGGCCCTAAATCGCCCTCTTTCATTCGGATGTAATACTTTGGAGCATGAAGGCCCCTACCGTATTGTTGACCACCGGCCCACTCAAAGCGTACCCATTCAGCCGGTTTTTTCTTTTTGAGAATCAGCACTATAATTACAATAGTGAGGACCACTACCCCGGCTGCAACACCGGCTATGATTTTCTGTGACTTGTTCATCGCTTACGGTTTTTTGACTTGCATGAAGATTAGGATTGCCACAATTAACCCAACTGGAAGCAATAACCACCACATTGACCAATCCTTATCTGTTTTGGTTTTGGCTGTTGTGTTGTTTTGTGCCGTTGGTTCTGTATCTGTCAATTTCCCTTTACTTTGAAGGTCTTGAAGCGCACCCCAGGCATTCTGAAAGGAAAATGCCGGGTTAATGGCACCATGATCTAACAGTAGCATTGTGAAATCGGGCCTGGAATTGTCAACGTCAACTACGGAATAGGCCCCATCGTAATAGCCGTTTCTGCTTTTGTCAATCCATACGGATTGACCTGGAGCAACATTTACCTTGCCCAACATTCGCAATGCTAAACCGGTTTGACCTTGAAAACCTTGCTCATAAGGTTCCGAATAGTATTGAATTACCTCGTTCATTTTAAGTGCTTTTATACCCGGCAAAAGCGAGTAGGATTAGTATAAATGATGCCGCTACAATTACCACAGCAGCTATGTTTTTCTTTTTTTGGTCTTTGGTTTCATTCTGTCCAAACAACCAAAACCAGGAATTATCTAACCAGTTTTGACGGTTTAATCCGAAAGTGTAACGCTCAACCATTTGGGTTACGTTGCCAAATTGGTATTCATCGGGCCACCCCTGGTAAAGACTTGCCATTCTACCCTCCTCACCATCGTGTCCTTCCGTTAGGTATTGCATCCAGGCAGTAGCCAAGTGCCAAACAGTATAACCTTGCCCTACCCATCCTCTTGTCATACAACCGGCATCGGGCAATCCCTCCTGGACCCACAAACCATATCCCGATCCCCGGCTTCCATAATCGTCATACGGGTTTGGGTGCGTTATGTATTCAGATGGAATAAGGGTCCAATCACCGCCAAAATAGAAGGTAAGCCTACAATTGTTCATGTGCTTGTCAACGCTTGGGTAGTCTATTAGCCCGATATGTTCAGCCCAATTGTAAAAGGCTGCAATGAACTTGCCCCTTACTTCGGTATTGTCACGATCATCCGGGAAATAGTCTTTGAGCATTGGAAGCGCAATGGTTCTACCGGCATGATCAGACCAAACCGATATACCCCAGGAACCGGCAGGCGGGAAATAAGCCAAAGACAAAGCCTCAAATGCAGCCGCCCGTTTAAGTGCTGGTGCATTGAGCGTAGTTGAAAGCATATCCACAAAAGCAGCACCGGCAGCAAACATAGGTAGGGCTTGCCCAATCGCCATTGTGATATAATTCATGTTATTACTCGCCATTATGCCTTGTCTTTTCCTTATTCAAAAAAGCCTACTACCACCATTGTAGTAGTAGGCTTCGCTGAACTGTTGCTTTACCATTGTTGCTTACTTAAAGAGCCAATACCCCATCAGCAGTAGCAAACGGTAAGGCTTCATCTACGGTAATTACCGTTCTGTCCCCGGATGAAACTACGGATGTAACCGTATAGGCACCATCGTTACCGGTTGAACCATGAATGTAAACCGTGCCAAAACCGCTAATCAAGTTAGTGCAAGCATCGGTTTTCAATGAAATGGTTTTGTTGGATTGATTGATCTCGTCAATCAGTTCACAAGTGGTAATGGGTGCCAATGCTCCATTTGTCGCATTATAGCCCAATACACCGGCCTCATTTACCCTTCTTCTCCAACCGGCAGAAGGTGAACCGGCAGACCCTACACCGGATGCCGGTGTTGATCTGATTTCGTCAAAGTCAACTGTCTGAAACTTATTCATATCAAATTGTTTTTACGTTAGATTATTTTTTGAACATCATTACAATCATCATCATCATCATCATTAGGAACATGAATGCAAATGCACCACCGATTACCCACATTACAGTAGGGCTTATCGGACTATCACCTGAACCACCGGAACCGCCACCCTGGAAACCACCGCCACCATAAGTATTAGAACCACCTTGAGTACCGCCACCTGGAGCATCGTTATTGCCCCGTATGTCACCAATGAAGTCTAAAATATTGCCGAATAAGCCACCCCAATCAACGCCTTGCGCCCATTGACCAAAGCCACTTAAGCCACCACCACCGGCATTGTTCGGATTGTTAGCCTGGGTGCTTGAGTTACCGCCTGGTCCTTGTGGTGACAATGCTCGATATTCCATGTTAGCAGTTACATTTTTTGGCCTTGATGCGATCATACACCAGGTTAGCTATGACACCAATTGCCACGCCTATTGTGATTGTAATAATGATTCCTTTCGCGTTCATCTTATGTCACGCTTTGTTGTAACCAATTGATTGTATGCTTTACTTTTTTGCCTTGCCCGGATAACTCCACTTCTGTTATATCTGTTGCGCTTATCCAAATTGCCGACATTACCCAATTCCCATCACCCGAAGGGTCTGCTCCTTCAAACGTATGATCGTGCTGACCATCTAGGCCAACATTGGTAGTATAACTCCAGGTTTGATTTGCCCAATCCACATCAATACGCAATTCCGGTTTTTGCTTTTTGGTTTTCCACCAAATTGCAGCTACCAGGATAACCAGGATTAGAGCAAGGACCCACCAATATTTGTTTAGGGATTTCATGCAGTTATTCCTTTTAGAATACTTTGAAGGTCCTCAATGGAGAATGCGCTTAGAGTGTCCGGTGTGCCTTCAAACAAAGCATCGTAATGTTCTGATTCAGGATTTCCGTATTTCTCCATGATTGCATCAATCAGCCACTTCTTACGGAAGTAAGCGAAGTATGCAATTATGCAGATCACCAATAGGGCTAATGACCAATGCCACCAATATTTTTTGACTGTGTTCATCATTTCTTGTTGTATTCGTCACGTTTCCAAACAATTACAGCTATTAACGCTGCAAGTACCAGGATAGGCCACATTTCAAAAATTGCTTTCTTCATTATCGTTGATCTCCTTCCTGTTTTGGTGTTTTATCAGCATCAGCATCTATCAGCCCGGAAATATGGGCCAAAGACCAAATGACACCGATTGCAGCAATGCCAATGATTGCCCAGGTAAAGTATTTTGTTGCTTTATTCATCGCTAAAACTTCTTTGATACCCAATAGAGGAACAAGATTGCCAGGATAACCGCCAAAACCACCGCAATTGCTTTAAGTATTGTAATGCTCTTGTTGAAATCTCTGTAACCGTCAACATCTGTTTCGGTGAGTGCATTCCATAGGGCTTGTCCGAAGTTTTTTTTTCCGGTCTTAGCAATACCCGTAAATCCCACATTGCAGCTTCACCCAGGGAATCGAAATAATGATGCTTCACCTTTACACCATAACCGCCTCCATCGTCAATATGTACGAATGAATCGTACATACCGAAAGAAGTAATCCCGGCATTCCTCAATTGATCGTAGAGCGTTCCCTTTTCGTCTAGATCTGCAAAGACTTTCTTTAGGGCCGTTTCACTCATGGACAAGTCTAATGCTCCATTGCCTTCATCAAATAACCTGGTGTTTGTGTCCAGGAAGTAATTAAGGTGCATTGAAGTGTCCTGACTGCCAATTGACTGATTGTAGGCTTGTGGACGAAAGGAAGATGAAACCGTTACCGGTTCACCAACAAAATCACGAATGATTTGCGCACCGGCAATTGCTTTAGCACTTACATAGTGCCAATTAGGTGCGCCCGGAGATTTAGAGTAAAACTCTTGCTCCGTGAAATTGGTCGTTATCTGCCTGGTTCCGTCCTTGAAAATCTGCATCACATATACTTTTGGACCAAAAGGAGAATTACCCCGGCTAACACTAATGGGATGAATAGACCGGCTGCAATAGCCAACCCTAATCCCATTATTGTTTCCTGGGTCAATTCACCTTTTACTTTCAGTTCATTGCCTGAAAACAAAAGATCAATGATATTGATACCGGCTCCGTTCATCCTACGTTGTAGGTGGAGTTTCGGTTGCCGGTGTTTTTGCTGTTTGTTCGGCAAGCATTGAAAGCGTTACGCCTCCTATTACTACACCAAAGTACACGACTGCAAAGCAAGCGAGTACTCCTATCCATTTAATGTTACCGTCCACGATTCTAAATTTTTGTGATGAAAAAAATGATTAAAGGTTAAGGCTGTTGAGTTTGCTTAGAACCGTTTCCTTCAAAGTGATTGAAGGAGTCCAAAACACTACTTCAGCAGCGAAATTTGTTTTAAGAGTTGGGTATGTGTCGTTACCATACTTGGAGATATAAGCATTGTGTATTTCCAAAATCTCCGTATCTGACCGTAGAATAATTGCATCACAGGCCATTTTGAATTGAGTAGAAGTTGTAAACCCATCAAGCAAACTATGAATGTCAATTGCCACATTAGTTGCATTGAAATTCGGGTTAGTACCATCCTGACCTACATCACCGGTTAAGCGTTTCAGGATTTCTTTCTTTTTGGCCCATTCGCCAACCAGGTATAAGGCCACAACCAGGCCGATCAAACCAATGATTACCAATGCTTTGTTATTGGTCCAGTAAGTTGATAGCTTATTCATCTACAAACATTTTGATTACGTCACCCAGGATTGGAATTTCTTTCACCGATTCCCAAAGGACAATGATTATCAATAGGGCAATAACCCAAAACCAGGGATTAGAAAGTAGTGCAGTCATTATCAGTTATTTTTTATTCCAACTCTATGTCGTTGCGGCCTCCGTCCAAATGGTAATTGCTTACCAGGTATTTGCCGCCACTCTCCAGTACTTTGCACAAGTGAACCGGAACCATGATCTATCACAAATACTATATCGGTATCACTACCATCGTCTTTGCCTAATCCGATCACTTCCCATTCACCGGCATATACACTTTCATCTTCACCTGGTTTCATTTCTACCCAATCTCCTACTTCCAAATTGTGAGGGATAGCAGATTGAACACCGGTTCCACTTCCATGCGCCAGGGTATTTGCATACTTGGTCCATTTACCTTTTCGGAAGTAGGTGTAATAGCCAATAACCGTAACAATCAGTAAGGCCGCGAATAGTGCTATGTAGTGCCAAGTTTTCATTTTTGGAATGTTGCGTTTTTAGGATTTCCGTGAGCATCTACCAGGTTTAAATCCTTTGGTTGCATATTGGTATTTGATGCCGGGTTCCCCATCACCAGGTTTACATTTGATGCCGGTGAACCGGCTCCGGGTCCTGAACCTGGAGGAACATTTTGCCCCAAAGGAGTGATGCCGTTATTGGTATCGTCAGGCACCTTTGCGCCTTTATCGGTTTTCCCGGCCTGAATCCACAATGCACCGATAACGGTAACACCGATCAGCACAAGAATTAGCAATATGGAATGTTGCTTTTTCATCCTTAATGGTTCACAAAATCATAATTAGGCATCCCGGCAATTGATACCGTATTTAAGTCTGCCTTTTGTTCAAATGGTCCGTCTGTTACCGTTTTATTGCCTTGTGGTGCATCAGCAGTTTTCACACCTTTAACATCGGTTTTGGATAAATAAACTACCAGGTAGATGCCAATTGCAGAAGCGATTAACAGGAAAATGATTTGTCGGAAATTGATACTCATGTCGTTATGCTTTTTTTGCGAATAGAACCATCAACACTATGAGTACCATAACTCCGAAAAGGATAATTGCGCCAATCCACAGTTTTGAATAGTCTTTTTTGGGTTCCGGGTCTGTGTTGTTGTTGTTACCACCACCACCACCGGAACCACCTGAATTGTTCCCCTGGTTGCCAACATTTTGTAAAACCTGGCCTATTGCACTCAGGTAGGTTTGTAGCCTCTCTTTTTGTATGTCACTAAGCATGGGTAGCGGGTGCCGGTTTTAATCGGTTTTGAATAAGTTGGAAATAGTTGAGTTGTGGGTTTGCTTCGTGGGAAAAATTGCTTTGGTCTAATTGACCGTCAATGATTGCGAGTGCTTGCATTTCACCAATAAATTGTCTGCTCCAATCTTTACTCTTTCCGTCTAAGGGAAGGTCCTTCATCAGAAACTCCAGGATTTCGTAATCCCCGGTTTCATGGAGTACATTCATTAGTGCATAAATGGTAGGTGTGTTGGCCTGGGAAACGTCTTTAAAAACGCCCTCATTTACCAACCGTTGCGCAATCTGCTTTTGATTGTTGGTTGCTACGAATGCTAATGCGAAAGGAATTTCTGTGCTAAACTTGTCGTAAAACTGTTCCGTATCTAATTCCACTTGTAGGTATTGAGGTTATGAACAAATGCAATCGTGAGTACGAAACCCACGATTGCATAGATGTTTTCAAACGGTAATCTCCTTACGCTCCAGTACCGACAATTGCCGAGTAGTAGAATCCAAGATCAATCACCAGGTTACGTTCAACTGTCCACAAAAGGGCAGTTTCGCCACCAATGGTTTGATTTGAACCGAAGTTCAATTCATTGGTTTTGAACTGTGTATTTCGGGAAGCCTTACGCGGCTTGAATGATCGGATGAATCTTGGTGGATCGGAAATGTTACCTTCATAAACCTGGAACTTTCGGAGTACCTGGGTTACGTTGGTTGCATCATCTACAATGGCTTGCATTGCTGTGATGTGTACCGAATTACGGAAAAGATTGTTTGTCAATGCCGTGTAATCAGTATCTTCACTTGTGATGGTTACACCGGCTGCAAGAGCAAAACTGTTGTAGTTGGTGTAATACTGAAAAGCATCGAACAAAACAATGGTTGTGGTTGCCTCGACCAAACCGGTTGTATCAATCTGTAACGAAAAATAATCATCAGCCGGTAAACCGGGTGACAAATTCACATTTTGGGCTGCGACATTTGGTGCCGCCACTCCTTGTTGGCTTACGCCACCCCTGGAAGTGTTTATGACTTTGCGAACTGCGTCCATGTTGTTGTCAAATTTTGATTAGAAAAAAAAATGTTCTGAAAAGAATGACAGCAAATGTAATGTTAGACGTTACACGTATGCAATAACCGTTATGTAATGGAATGCCGGTTGTTTAAAGGATGCCCGGACACCTGGTAGCCGTATTGCCTATAAAGACATTGAACCGTTATCCGTTGGTGAGATAGCTTCAAATATTCCGTATTGAGTGCTATCATTTTTTTTCACGGCTGCTTGAAATTGCTTGATTACCCGGTCCTGGGCCTGGTTAATTCCGGCTTCGTTCCAAAGTACCCGTTTCATGTATGGAGTCATACGCTTGTAGGTTGCGAATAGAAGTAGCTTGCTATACTTGTTCCAAAACCGGTGAGGAACTTCATCGAATCCGTGTGCAACTGCGACAATATCCCACAAGTAATGCCTCCGCTTGTTCAATACCTTATTCATGTACTTATCAAACCAGGGCATTGCGTAGTTGCTGCAATCGTCCAATACGATCATACCATCCCGGTAGTTCTCCAGGAGATACTTAATGGTATCTTCTTCGTGGTCTATGAAGTGAGCAACTTTGATGCCGGTGAACGAAGCCATTTGTTCACGGTTTGCAACATCAACCTTTTCGTAGTGCCTCCATTGTGGAGTAGAACCATCATCGTCAATTACAAGGGTACGCTGTTTGTTCTTATTCCAGTTTGCCTTGCATAGCTTTTCAACAAAAGTGGTTTTCCCGGTTCCGTTGGTTCCCAGGATAATGTAAAGTATGCCTTGTCTGTATTGGACGGTGTTACTCACCGGAATTTTCCTTTAAAGGTTTTTCAGGCTTTTTGGCACGTTCTTTCCTGGGCTTTGGGTCCTCCAGGTCACTTTCTATCAATTCAACGTCCTTTGGTTCTGATTCCTTTAAAGGTGCTTGCTTATTCAACCGGTAATCCTGGTAGATAACGGCACCGGATGAAACGCATAGTGTAAGTAAGATAATTCCCAATTGCCACTCAACCGGTAATTCGCCTCCATACTTGGCTAATACCTGGGCTGCAATGTCCAATTCTTCCTCGTCAATTGGTGGCAAGTTGTACCGGTCATGTTTGGTATCGTAGAACGGGTGCCGGTATCGGTCCGGGTCCTTGCCGGTAAACATTGCACCTATTTGAGCGATCAACTTATCGAACATCATCAGCAGAAACTTAGCTTGCGCCTTGTGACTACTTGTGACATTTACAAGTGAACCACCTTCACTTACACGAAGTTCTCCAGGTGAAGTGTCACCACCGGCTGAATCCTTTAAAGGTTCACCGGCATTTTCCGGGCTATTTGGCTTCGGGCTTAATTCGTCACCCTGGGGTTCTTTCTTCACCGAAAGTTCACCCAATAATTCATCGAAGCCAACACTACGTTTACTGTCAACTTCGTATAGGTCAGCAGCTTTACTACTCCGCTTCCTGGGTGCTTTGGTCTGTGTCGTTTCCATCTGCTTTCATTGTGGCTTCAAACTGTGCTTTAATACCGTCCATATTGGTAAGGAATTGAGTAAGAGGAAAACGCATGATCGGTTTGCCTTGAACTAACCTGGTTTGTCCTTCCACTTCTGCAACTTCAATAGGAACTACCAGGGCTTCTGCAATTCCATTGTTTGACCGGATTACGATAATGAAATGATCTTCATTCTCCTTTAGGTGTGAATCCATTGTGTTGAACATATCGTCCACTACATCGTCAATAGGAATCATTTTGAGAATAGGCATCAGCATCTTCATAGTAGTGCCACCCATTGCACCACCGAAGGCCGACATTAATCTACCGGCTTTTTCAGGCTTTTCCTTTAAAGGTTTTTCGGGTTCAACCGGTAGGGTAACAATGTTACCTTGAGAAGTAGTTGTATCTACTTTCTTGATTTCGGTTGTTTCGGTTGTTTGGTCCTGGAGTTCTTGTTGGTCTTGATCTTCCTTTTTGTCCATTGTCAGGTGTTGAGTATATACAGATATTGAAGGTTGTTACGTGTACCTTTTGAGATTTGGCAAGTCAGATAGTTTTTACCGGACCAATAGGCCAGGTGCCTTCTGATTCGCCTCTGCATATTCTCTCGATCTGTTTTGCGGGTGCCGATTTGGAAGTAGGGTAACACTTCTTTGGTTGAAAATCCGTCCGGGTTTTGCTTGCCCAAGTGTTGAGCAATCTCTAAAACCCGGATGCGAAGATCATAGGCATTGAACGTCCGTGAAGCACTCACGGCTGCAAAAGTAATGAATAGAATTACAATGTTCTATTTTTGCAGACATTCACTAAATATCTTTAAAGGAATGGCAAGTCTTAGAAGTCACAAATACAACAAGGGTCTAAAAGGATTTCGTTATCAGATTTCAGCAGCAGAAGTACCGTTTATTGGTGCCGATACGTTGTATTCAATTACGATTTTAGGGTCCGGCAGTCACAATGAAAAGAATGTGAAACACCTGGTTAATGAATTGTTCGACAAAAAGGGAACCTGGAAGCCTGGGAAACAACCGTTTACTTTCTCCATGATAACCAATTCCGGGTATCGTGCCTTTATAAGACAAGAATTGCCTCCAGGTGAGGAACCTGAACCGGAACAAATTGAGGAACCGGTAAAAGAGGAAATTGAGGAACCGGAAATTTCACCGGCACCCATTGATGATAACGCAGACCCGCACGAAGATGAACCAGGTGGATTATTTGATGAACCTGAAAACTATGACCATGAGTAAGAAGTACCCATTTATTGTAACACTTAAAGCAGAAGTGCCAAGTAAATTCTCCAACAATATTGACAAGGTTGTACTGGAAGATAATTGGCAAGTTGACCATGAAGAATTTCACCTTGCATTGATGATGCCAAATTTGAACCTTACCTATAAAGACGAATGGCATAATGTGATTCGATCATTCTACGATACCAAAGTGAATGTTATCATTGTAACGGTAGTAAATCACAAGGACCTTGAACGATGGTCAGCTATCCTTGCAGCCAAACAACGTATCGCGGCAAATAACGGAATGTCGTAACAGTCTATTCTTTTCGGAGTAGTTTTTTTCATGTTTTCCCGGTGCCTCTCCAAAGGTGCCGGGTTTTTTATGCCTGGTTCTCCATACAAAATTTTCAATAGGTGATAATGTTATCACCTAAATCACCTACAAATAATTTTCATCAGTAAGATTTTTCGGGCTTCAATTGGCCCATTTTCAAAGAATTAGTGTGCTACTGTGCTAAAGTGTACCGGAAAGTGTACTGTTTTCCAGGTTTGCTTTTTCAATCCTGGTGCCGGTTTCATCCTGAAAAGTACACAAGTACACTTTTTCACGCTCAATACTTCTTTATAGAATTTAAAAAGAGTTAGAAAAGTACAATCGCGCAGTTTTCCCTTTTATGACTAAAAGGAGGGGGAACGGGGGAAGTTTACCAGGATAGCATACAAAACCGGTTGCTCAATCGCAAAAGGCCCGGAAACAGTAGAGTTATAGCTGTTTTCCGGGCCTTGTATGGATATTAGTACGGGTTACTTTGCTGTATTTGCTGTATTTCGCTGTTTCTTGCGCTCCGGGTATTCATCAGAAGTTAGGGTCCTGGTAATGGTTTCTCCATCAATTTTCAGGGTCAGCGTTATTATGATGGTAGATTCGGTCATGTAGCATCAGCATAATCTACATTAAGAATTGATGCACGTTCATGTATGATCGTTTCTTCGCTTGGCTTACCATCTTTGGATAGGGCTTTGAATTTCACTACCCATACCCAGGGGTTTTGATGCCAAATATCTTCATGGTGCAAGTGCTTCATGCACGTTTGGAAGCCTTCTTTTGCAGTATAGTAGATTGTACGCCCGTTTACTTCCTCCTGGGTTCTGCAAGTAGCAAACCCAATAACACTTGTTTTTGAGCCAATCACAATATTGCATCCTTCCGCGAGTGCGCTTTCTTCTGTAATGTCTGTTAATCGCTCCAGGGTAATTTCTTTTACCATTAACCAGGTACGGGCCTTTTCTTTTTTTAAGTGAATCCCCGGTTTCCACTTTGGTTCTCCATATTTGGCCCACAATTCGGCTTCTATGCTAAACTTAAAAATGGTTTGCCCTATAATCTCGGCCCAGGCTTCCCGCACCCATAATAGATCGCCAGGTTTACCGTATGGGCAACCGGCATCCTGTTTTGTCGAAAGTGGTGTTGATGGGCAATTGAAAACAGCAAATGTTTTACCGGAAATGGGGTCAACGTCCATTCGCTCAATTACCCATTGGTCCGGTACTTCATTGATTTTCTTCAACCCACTCACTCGCCTGGTTTCGGTTTTCTGTTTTAGCAAAATTGATTTTAACATTTCGTGGCTCATTAAGATGGGCCTTTCATTGAATTGTGATTGATCTTTCATGTTGGTATATTTAAAAGGGTGTATCTTCTACTTTGTCGGTTTGCTTGAGAATATCCACAGCTTTGATGTAGTCTGTGCCGTTTCGGTTATCTCTACCATGCACCTTGCCTTGTTTGGCTTTTTCCGGGTTAATCACATATCCCTTGTAATCTGCCCAGGCATGAAGCCACCTGGTAAATGAGTTTATTCGCAGGGTTTCAAAATCGGGATTGATCGTAGTAAATTCCTCATACATTTTTTTCTTTTCATACTCCACATTCACTTCTACCTGGTTATCGAAAAAGTCTATTGCATCCTCCGGCATTGTGGCAAGCAATTGACGGAATCCGTAGTTTTCCATTGGGAACGGGATTAATCCTTTCTCCAGGAACAAGTGAAGGCATTTCACGCAGAAAGAATAGAAACGGTTCCATTCTTCATCGTTCCAATCGTCAAATAGCCGTATCTCCAGTTCGTGTATCGGTTGATACTTTTCATCGAAGTAATCAGAAAACTCTATCAAATGTTGCCTACGAATGTAACTTGATGTGTCACCTTTGATGGTATAGTTAGTTGCCACCAGGAATTTAGGTGAATGCCGCTTGTCAATAGTGTATGGGTCACGGTAAAGATTCTTTACCCGGATGCCACCGGTAATGAATGAGAAGTAAGGCCGGAAGTCTGCTTTTGGGTCAAATTCGTCAAATCTGATAAGGTCGGTTGAATGTGTTACTTGTGACCAACTTTCGGGCCTGGTAGGATTAAAACCATATCCATTGAACGGGTCCGGTGAATTGAGCAATAAGCCTATTGCTTCCTGAAACACACCTTTACCGGTTCCACCTTTGGCACCTTGCTTTGAATAACTGATAGCTTGATCTACCTGGATAATTGCTTTCGGGTCTGTTGGGTCCTTGTACCGGTGCATCAGATAGCCAATAGCAGAACAAGCAGAATGAAACTTGGTGAGCGCACGTTGGTAGGCTTCACTACTCTCTAGATCTTCCCTGGTTTCATATTCGTATTCGGGCCGCTTTTTGCCCAGGTGCGTATTAGGTCCTCCTATCGCCAGGGCCAGGAACTTTGCAAAGTGACCATCTTCCATTGATGGGTTATTATCGCCTCCAGTAAATTCTATGTCGTGATCTATCTTTTGATTGCTCCAAATGTTGTTTGAAAGCAAAGAATAATCGTGCTGTTCAATTTTTCCTTTTTCAACTGCAAACCAGGTATTATTGAAATAAACATGACCTACTTCCTTATCATCCTCCATTAGCTGTATCTCCAATGGTTTCAGGAGAAGTAGTTGCATATCGCTGAAATACCTGGTTAGGCCGGACCTAACCATATTGCTGATTTGCTGTTCGTGATGCTCTTTCAAATAATTGACCACATACCTACGGATATGGTTAGTGGAAACTTCCGAAATGCACTTGCTTTGCTCACATACTAGGTGATCTTCCCGGTCAGAAAGAGTAACGGAATGAAAACCTTTGGAATAGAGAAAATCGGTTGACACATCGTAGTTGAATTTGGGTTTTGGATTGCCGCTTTGATCTTCTTCCCAATCCCAAAATTGAACGTCTTTACTTGCCCCGTTTTTGGGTAAGTTTTGGCTCAACTTCTTAGTATTTTTTGCCGTTCTAATAGCTTCTCCAACTGCCTTTTTCAGATAGTCCTTGTCAACCAATTTTATTGATGCAAATTGCTTGATGTATTCGGACCGGGTTACTTCACCTGGAATGATTGATAGGAGTTTACCCAGGGCCAGTACTTCCTTTTGATGAATAGCCGGTGTAGCATCTTTGGAAACTATCTTTTGTGCGGCAATGCTCACAGCATCATACATATATCCGTGATCGGTTAATAGCGATCTACGGATATGGGCTACTTCTGTTGGAAGGTTTACTTTCCAATCTCTACCTACCAGGTAATCGGTCCGGGGTGAAAGTACGCTTGCCGGGTCCTCGTTTACCGGCATAAAGCATACTTCAACATTAAATTCAAGTGGCAATAAGATTTCAATTGCCGCTAACATTGCCTTTTCACCGGCCCTATCTCCATCGAAAACCAACCGTACATGATCGGTATATTTTTTTAACAGAATTGCTTGTTGTTTGGTGAATGAAGTACCACAAGGAGCAACTACATTTTCAAATCCCTCTTGTGCCATCATCAGTACATCAGTATATCCTTCCACCAGGTAAGCATAGCCGGTTGATCTGATTTCACGTTGCGCGAAAAACAGGCCGTACAATACTTTCTCCTTTTCATACAGACCTTCAACTCCTTTGGAGTTCATATACTTTGGGGATTCGTCACCTTTTTTCCAATGGATGCGCCTATTGGCAAATGCGCGAACTTGCCCGGTATGATCGTGAATGGGAAAGATTACTCCATCCCGGAACAATTCAAAGGTTCGTTTCTCTTTTTGGATTAGATAACCCAGGGCAAGCGCAGTAGTACAATCTTGTTCTTCTAATTTGGAAAGGAGAAGGCCGTTTTTTGGCACGTACCCTATTTGGAAATTACGTGCGGTTTTTGGGTAAATGTTCCGGGCCTGGAGGTAAGAAATACCAGGTTCATTATCAGCCCGGTATATTTGATTGATGGTGTCAAGTAGTTGGAGGTTTGTTTTCCGTTGTTGCTTTCGCTTTTTAGCTTCCTCCGGGTCAATAGTTTCTCCAGTAAATTCAAGATCAATGTTGAACTTACTGGATAACCATTTACAGGCTTCGATAAAATCTAATCCTTGATGTTCGCGTAGGAAAGTGATTGCATCGCCACTTTTGCCGCAACCAAAGCATTTATAAAATCCTTTGGAGGAATTGATCTTGAAAGAAGGTGTCTTTTCATCGTGAAACGGGCAACATCCTTTATGCTTTGCCGGTCCATCATTTTTTAATTCTACAAATTGTCCAACTACATCAGCTATATCAACTGATTCTACCAGGTTTCTGATTGAAGTTTCGGCTATCATATACATATTCGGTTTTCATCTTGCTAAACGGCTTTACAACCTACTTGAACACACGTAAAAATGGAACGAACTTAGGCAGCTTGCGCATCCCTTTCGTTGAATACAATGAGTTCCGGCAACTTGCATTTATAAAATTCACAGAATCCCTTTATTTCCGAAAAAGAAGGGTCGGGCCAAACTTCACCACGTAGCAACTTCCAAAATCTACGTGCCGTAAACTCCTTTTTGCCGCCTGACATAAGTTCAATTAGGCGTGGTGGCGGAGTGTAGGTAGTTCTCCGCGAGTTACCGTTGGACAAGTTGATACCGGTTTTGTCCTCAATAATCTTTTTCCATTGATAGGCAATAGGTTTGCTCATTTTCTACTAAATTTGAGTTTTGTTGCGACAAGGTTATAATATTAATGCGACAAAATCGAGATTTAGTTAGTTTTAGTTATGAACATTTGACGGTGAATGTTCCGTATTTGGTACAACCAGGTATATTTTTGTGACAATGAGATAGAGTGATCGGGTTTTTATATCCGTGTTTTTACTCATGCGGAATGACCGGAGAAATTTTTACCTAAACGCAGAATAAACCAAACCTAAAATCAAAATATGAATACCGGACAATTAATTAAAGAAGTATTTGAAAGTCGTGGCATGACAAAGGCAGCTTTTGCCGATGACATTAACTACTCCAGGCAAAACATTTACCCAGTTTTCGGTAGGGATTCAATCCAAACCAACCTACTACATAAGATTTGTTTATCGTTGAAGTACAACTTTTTCAAACACTTATCAGATGAAGTTGAGGTGCTTTTAGATGGCAATGGACATTCAGCCGCATTGGATACGCCTGACCACATGTTCAAAACGATGAAAGTTAAATCAGAGATCAACCAGATAAGGGATGAAAATAATCATCTCCAAAAGCAAATAAAACTCATGGAGGAATTGTTAGTGCAGTACCGTTCTAAGTCGTAACCTCTCCTACTCTATTTTCCCGAAAATATCCGATAGCCCGAAATGGGTTAATTGGGTAAAATTTGCAATACTAATACGTAATCAATTCATTTCAAAGGAATAATGAATATCATTCGGAATGTAATGAAAAACATTCTCTTTGACATAATATTAATTATGAGAAACACGGGAGTAAGTAAGTGATAGCAAGGGTTACAGTTTCCTACTTAACATAACGTAGTATATTCGGCTTTCACTTATTGTTAAGTAGGAATCATTGGAAATGTAAAAATATGACACGTTGGAAAGTATATATCGGCACCAGGTCACAGCCGGAAAAGGATTGGAAACTTAGTCTAATTTTCCCAAAGGGTGAAACGCTCCAGGATGGGCTTTTCAACTATTTCTTTTGCAAACACCTGGCATTCAATACTGGAAAATCATTCAAGATGCCTTCATCAGCATCAATGTCCGGTTACATTAGAAAGGTAGAAAAGTGTAATGACGTTGGTGAGCATCCGATCATTCTCATTCGATTAAAAGTTGTGGAAACTTACTATTGGGATAATATCTACCACCTATTTACATAATTAAAGAAGGTATAGGGCCGCAAAAAAGTGAACTTGTGTACTGAAAGTGTCAAAACTGTGCATCAGCCTGTGTAAAGTGCTACTACCAGGTAAGAATTAAAGTGTTCGATCAATGTACTTTACCGTAAAAATTGTGTGCGAAAAAGTGTACTAACAAAAAAACCGGCCTGAATTACAGACCGGCCTTTCACCCAGGAGCAAACCCTTACCCCTATCAGAAGAATATGCCTCTTTTGTTTTTGACTTTCGTTTCAAGCGTTTCAACCTTTTCACTCAATCCGTTTATGGTCCTGGAGGCATTCTCAATCTCTTTATGTTGATCTGACATTAGGTTTGCCATATCATTGAGAATTTCAGCAGCCTTCATAGTGTTTTCCTTGTTGCGTTCTCGCATTGCGGCTAATTCACCTACCAAGATCATCAACTCAATCAGAATAGCAGCAAGTAAGGCAATGAGAATGTGTTTCCGGTAGTCTTTGAAATCGAACATCAGCTAAATTTGATTAATCCACCAATGACTACAAGCAATCCGAGGAGAACACCAACTCCATAGGCACCTAACGGAATCCCGTATTGATTTTTACGGCTAAGTGGAGAATTGGGAGTATTGCCGTTCCCATTAGGTAAAGCAGTAAGATCAATCCAGGCACTATTAACCATGTCGTAAATCTTGTCTGTTCCGTCAAAGTAACCTACCAGGTTGAATGAATCCCCGGAATTGGATGAAGTAACCACAGGATAACCGCAGAATCGGGGTGGCGTTCCTTCCGGGATGAATGTATATGGTTGATCGGGTATAGCTTGCCTTGCAATAAGATCAGCAACAGCAGCATAGATAGCCGCCTGGGTTTGATTTTGTCCTTGACACATATTGTAGTGGATTTTGTAATTGAATTGATTGCGAAGTTACGGAATTGATTACATTGTCCAATCCTGGACAGCTTCGGGAATATCGCCTCGCTCCATTGCTTCTTTTACTTCAACTAATGAAAAAGCCTGTGTAAACGTGTGTCCGATTTTCTTTTCCACTTCTACATACTGGTCCAACAATTCAGGATTAGCATATCCGGCAAGCAAAAGAGCATCGTAAGGTGCGAAAATGCAGAAGCGACAAGATAACCTGGGCATTCCTAAATCGTATGCCGGGTGATAAGGCAAGTAGTTTTCTTTGATTACGGCCCAAACCTCGAATATGCTCCAGGTGTGTATAGGCAAGTAGTTGTGAACGGTCCGGGTTTTGGTGGATAACCGCTTGTTGACTTCAAAGACTTTCTTTTTAGCTCTTGCCGGTGATTCGTCTTTACGGAAGCCGAAAACATAAAGTACCTTGCTTTTGGGCATTCCTTTGGTCAGCATGGTTACAACTCGCGCACCAGGACCACGTTTGAAATCAGAAGTACAATACCTGGCTTGTGATGAAGGCCACTTGCCCCGGTTCTCGACATACTCCAGTAAGGTTTCATTTTTGCCTTCCTTGTTTCGTTGCTTTGAAACGTGAAAATCCAGGCCAAATAGTTTAGCTTGTTGTTCGGCAAGTTCCTTTGTGCCTCCCCATTCCATTTCCCCTAGGTCTTGGTGAGAAACTACCATCTTGTTACGTGGGTAGTTTTGTTCGTTAGCTAACCTTACCATTTCCCACAAGGCCGCTAATGAATCTTTCCCGGCAGATGAATTAATGATTACCAGGTCATAGTCTTTCAGTTCCATGTCACGAAGATAATGACAATGGTTATGCTATTTGATTACCTGGAGGACAAGCGCATTGAAACACGCTCTAACAGTCAACAATTAAATAGTTCACTTCGTTGGGTAACACTCGTTATCGTTACAATTCACAATTCCTTCCATTCCTTAACAGGCTGCAATATCCGGTAGCCTTTTTCTTTGAGCAGGGAAACGGCTTCTGATTCGGTAAATTCTACCGGGTCGGCTTTCCGCGATTCAAGTTCACCCAGGACAAATTCAGAAATAGTTTGGCTCTTACCTTTTGCCGATAATACAAGTGCTTCCTTTGTTGGTGTTGGTAGCCTAAAAGATATTATAGAGGTTCCATTGGCAGCATCGCCCACATCAATTTTTTCCTCCGGTCTTAGTACCCGGTAGCCTGACTTTTTGAGAAGATCAATAGCTTTGACATTCTCACTAATGAGGTTTGTTGATGAAATAGGCTTGTCTAATGTAGTGCCGGTCTTAACCCAAAACTTGCGTTTCCCTTTACCGGGCAATTTAAGTGGCCTTGTGGCATGAAGGACCAAAAAGCAATAAACATAGCTTGGGTTATAGGTGTAATGCTCCAATAGACCTTTTTCCCTTGCGAGTCTAGTTATTTGGATGCTCGAAAATTGTTGTGGCAATTCGTTGAATGCCTTACGGATAATCTCAAAGGCCGCATCGCGCCTTAGTGCTTCATTTTTAGCATGGGCAGTTTCTTCTTGTGTCATATTCAATTTATTTTTTTGATGTAAATGGGAAAATCTCTTTGCTCTCTATTACTATTGTAATCACATAGCCACCATCTGTATTTCTGAAGCAATTTTTGAAATGTGCAACATGAGCAGTTGTTGGTATAACGAAATGTAGGATTCGTTAAT
>Ga0080013_1000931_pt1 | contig 39903 bp, 48 predicted proteins | sample ETNvirenome_6_85_FD_69236 | JGI IMG/M metagenome (GOLD analysis project Ga0080013, IMG submission 69236) | Marine viral communities from the Pacific Ocean - ETNP_6_85 (SPADES assembly) (version 2) | ecosystem: Environmental > Aquatic > Marine > Oceanic | place: Pacific Ocean | collected 2013-06-19 | reverse complement strand
CTTTTCGTTGCTTAATCGGAGCGATATATCTCTCGACAACGCAAGAGATATATCCCTCTGAACGCATAAGCTGAAGGCTTCGCTGAGTCGGTGATCCCATTCTTAGAATGGAGTCTCGAACGGTTCGTCGTTTTCTCGACTTGCTTCAGCTACTTCAGCGATTATCGACTGGGCTCTTGCTTTGAAAACCTCAGTAGATCGGCTGGATTCAAACGAATCTCCCGCTGCCCATTTCAAAACGGACAATGCTTTTGGGTGCTTGCTGGCTTGATCGTAAGTTGCGTCTTCCATATCTGGGGAGTTGTTTCGTTTGTTGCTAACGAGTTTGCCCCATCCCCGGAAGTCTTTGCTGATTTTATGGTGATGCCAATCAGTTCCACTTATAACCTCTCCATCGAAAAGGTCGATTGCCTTATTAACAGTCTTGTCTTCTTTTTGATTTAGAAGAGCGTTTGCTAATTCGTCGGCAGATGCGAACTCGGTGCCAGCATATCCCGCTGCGGCTAAGGCTCGTCCAATAGCGGAGGTTTCAGCGTTTTCGAGCGCACTCGTTTTGTTGATTCGAGTTGCTGTTCGGTACTCTTCTGCGTGTCCCGATCCCACTACTTTCCCGTTTGGGTCAACCAAAGACGCTTTCATGATGACTTTAGTTTCATCATTCATGAGCATTGTTGTTTCAATGCCCCATCCATCTTTGATAGTATATTGCTGCCGGACTTCATTTGTCCGGTATGCTACAGTCTTGTACTCTTTGCCGTGGATGTCTACGACACCCTCGACCTTCTTCTTTCTAGGCATTGTTCTTCTCCTTCTGGTAAAACACAGTATCAGAAGCTATGGGAAAGTCCAGAGTTAAAACTTTGGACTTTCCTTTTTGGATTATAGGTTTTCATGATCCATAGTAAGTTGATAGAGGGCAGCGAGTTTTTCGCAGAGCGTCATTAGAGCGCATTTAATATCTGCATCATCAAGAGTCTTTGGAGTTTCGTGGATGAAGCTTTGCATTTTCTCAAGTTGATCTTTGTGCAGAGATAGAGCGAATTTACGATTTGTTTTTTCGTCGTTCGTTGTCATTAGTCCTCCTCCTTTTTGGATTCTAGGTCGTCTGGATAGACAGTATCGATTCGGTCGTAAATGGATTGGAGTGGGAAATCTCCAAGAGTGAGATTCCCTTGAATGTCTTCTTTGTGAGCTATTACGTACCAGTCCAACACTTGGTGAAGAACTTCTGTGTGGCTTGATAATTCTCTTTTTAGTGTGTTATTTGTGGCCTTTGCTTTTTGAAGTTCTCTGTAATTATGTTTGTCGTATTGAATTGATTCCATATCCACTATTCCTCTTTAGTTGAAGTGTTCTGCAAGTCTGTTGTGCCACTGTACTTGCGTGTATTCATTTTCCTCACATGATTGAAATTGAATGTAAATGATTGCTTGGATTCCTTCTTGATTTATGACCTCTTCTTCTGGGTATACGATTAGGGTTTGGATGTCTTTTATGGTGAAGTGTGCGTATGCTCCTTCAGTCATGACAACACTAGCAACCCCAGGGGCATTTGATTTTTCGAGATTCCCTTCAACATTGATTTGAGAGTGAAGACCCATCCTGTAATTGTCTATGCTCGTAAGGCAGACAGTTACAGGAAGTCCTTCTAATGCAATCATTGCTTTTACCATCGCATCATCAAAGTCTTCTGCGTTGGGAGATTCTCTCCTCATGAGAATGATTGGTCTGTCTTTTGAACTCATTTATGGGTTTCCTTTAATTCGTAGGAGATTCAACGAGAGGCATCGTCGCTGAATCCATCTCTTGTAACTTCATTACGAGTTTCGTTTTTTCCTCGTTGTTTAGTAATAGAAAGTAAGTGGCAAGTTTCATTAAGAATACCACATGACTTTCGGTTATGAGGTTTTCAAGCTCGCTTCTGGTGTCTGTGTTAAGTGACATTGTATGTCTCCTATGTTTTGGAGGAGTTTCTTCGTTGATCGTCCTCCGGGGTCACATGTAATTGAATGCTTTATTCCAGACGATAATCCGTTGCAGGGAATAGGACAGTTAAGACATTTGATTTTCCTTTTGTTTTTTTCGTGTGGACATTGGATCTCGTTGTCTTGAGGTTTTTCTTCTTTGGGTTTGATTCGATAGGTTCTGCAACCTAACTTCCAAGCCTTTTTCGCTTGTTCTAATGAGCAGACACTAGCCATTAAGTAGTGCCTGAATTCACTAAACTGTTCCCAGTTCTGTGTGTAGCCAGAATGTCCTGGTGTCTCTGTTAGTAAGAGTTCAAGTTCTTCGACTGGGACAGAGGTGGGGTCACCCCACGCACCAAGTCTGATCTCTTTGAGAGATCCGAGTTTGATTTTGTCTTCTGGTTTTGTGAGTTTCTGGTAGCTGTTGTTCTTGAATGCCAACCAAACTTGATTGACTGATCGTAATTGAACGTATCAGGTTCCATCTTTTAGTTTGCGATGCTGGCAGTTACCGCAAACAGAGAGATCCAATCCCGTTTTGACCGCTTCCCAGGGGTTTTGATCTACTGGCATGTAGAAGACTTGCATCATGTCACCCGTTTTCGGGTTTTGAGACATGTTGCCTACACAGGTAGCGATACATACGATTTCTGTTTTCTCGTCAAGCCTTGACGGTCCTCGCCAAAGCTCGTATCCTTTTCCTAGTCTCATTTCTACCTCGGTGATGGTTGTAGAAAGTGGGCAGGAGAGTTTTCATCTTTTCTCTCCTGCCCTTTTTTCTATTTCATGTTTGCGTATTCACCTGCCATTCTCATTAGCTTGAATTGAGATTCGAGTTCTTCGTCTTGAGCGACCCAAGACAGAGCATTCGACATGCGCCACCTTGAGTTGCCTGGGGGAAGGTTCTCGATATCAGGAGAGTTGAAGGTTTCGATAACTCTTTCCGCAGTTCCCTTGTTCAATCTCTTGTTGAGAGAATTGAATACGGATTTGGCATCGATGTTCTCTTCATGAGCTTCTTGGATTGCTTTGAGAATTCCATGAATGCTCTCCTCTTTTAGTCCACCAACGATTACATCTCGCATTGCCGAGAGACTGGCTTTAGTGTCCAGTTCCTTTGTCTTTTTGCTGTAATCGATATGTCCATCAGCGAATCTCTGACCGACATGTACTTGCCTCATCCGATCTTGCCCAATAGCGCAGTTCGTACACCAGAGTCTCATAGCGAAGACTTCGATGACGTTGGCACCTCGGCCAAAGTCAGAGTTCGACCACGACATTCCGAATGCCATGACTTCGTTGGGGATGGGTTCGTACACTTGAGGTAACAAGGCACGTAGGTGGAAACTGGTATCAGAGACATTACCTTTGATGGGAATGGCTCCAACCTCTTTCATGCTGGTCACGAATTGTTCGGCTAATTGTTGAGAATCAAGCCGTTTGTATCGGTCACTGAGGAATCCTCGAACTTGCCCGTCTACAGATCGTAGAAGGTGTCGTCCTTGGGAGTTCTTCATCAGTTCGTTCAGGTTATGAGCAAGAAGCTCTGGTCCCCAAAAGGTTCCATCATCTTCTTTTTGATTGAATTGAGAAATGAGATCTCTGGCGTATCTAATTGGTAGGTTAGCCTTGGAACAGAGTTGAGAGAGTGCGTTCTCGTGTATTCCTTGCCATTTGCGTTCAGTGGAATGAGTGTCTGTTGGGTGACCCAGAATCACTCCTTGTGTTTCGGGTAGGAATTCGATTCTGTTTGCTGGGACGATGACATCATCAGGAATCTGGGTAAAGATTCTGTTGAGTGTATTCTCGACAGATCCCTTTCCTTTGTTGATGATTTCTTGAAGTCGATTTCGAGCATATTCACCTGCTTTTTTTGCAGTAGTCTCGTAATCTTGTTTACTGTGATGGTATAGCATTTCTATCTCCTTGAGTTAGTCCTTTGGGACAGTTATGGTTATCTTAAATTGCTGGTCATTATTCAGGATTATGAACAAGCTGTTATCTTCTTGTTCATAATATCCAATCGTCTTTTCGTTGCTCTTTCTCGTTCTTGTGTGAAAGTGGAGCATGGAGTCGCTACAACCTTCGGCAATCTGGAGTGCGTCTTCGATGATGTGTACTAGTATTGCGTTAGTTATAGCGATAGGTTCCATGTTATTTCTCTTTCAGAACTTTAGAGATTTGTGCGATGTTTTCGCTTTTAATGCGACTCATCCTGAGAGGTAAAACAACAGTAAGGTTGCATTTATCGCAACAGACTTCTCCGTCTTCATGTGGGTATGGATCAGGATCGTGTCCTTTGTCCCATCCGTTAATGTCTGGAGTTATTTCTTGCTTACAGATGCAACAGTTCATGCTTATTTATCCTCTGAAGATTGAGTACGAGGGAGGAACTGAACGGAGTGAGCGATAACTCGGATTCGGCTACGCTTCTGTTGTTCATCTGTTTCCCATCGTTCTTGTTTGAGTCGTCCGACTACGTGTACACCCCGACCTTTTTCGAGGTATTCGTAGCAAGCTCTTCCCGCTTTGTTCCAGGCATTGATGTCGAAAAAAGAAACCTCTTTCTGTTTTTCTCCACTCTTGTCTGTGTACTCGTGATTGACGGCAATACTGAATTCACACACAGAGAGATTGTCCCCGATTTCTTTCAGTTCAGGATCTCGTGTCAGATTGCCCATTAAGATTGTGACGTTTGCACTACTCATTGTTAAGTCCTTATCGTAAAAGTGTTTAAGACAGTTAAATCAGTTAGTTTTTTGTTCTTCTTCTCCTCCTTTTCGTTCGTTTTCCCATTCTTCATGTCTTTGTTTAACTCTGGAATAGAGTTGGTCTAATTCTTTTTCGAGTATTGTTACTACTTTGGGATTCGTAATGATCTCGTTCCAGATTGGAACCATTCGGATTTGAACATCTTGTAGTTCTCGGTGACCTGCCATTACATCATTTCGAAGCATTGCCCGATCCATTTTTTCATTCCATTCCCGATCTTTTCTCTTTTTCCAGGTAACGGCATCGTGGTAATGGTGAAAGAGTGCTGTCTCAACTATGTCTTGAGCTTGCCAAACACGAACTTCCCATGCGGAAGTACACGGTTTTTTTTTATGTCGTAGAAACATCAGTTCTCCTCCGGTTCGATCAGTATGTATTGCGTGATAATTTCGTTTGCTATGCTGTCTGCAAGATGGAGCGCACCATATGTTTTTTTGCCAAAAGTATTTCCGAATCCTGCTCGGGTTATTTCTCCCATCACGATGTTGGCAATTTCTTGCTTGAGGTGCTGTGGGTTTATGAACTTGGCTCCTTTAATTTCTATCATTGTCATTTCCCTTTTATTAGTGCGATGATTCCGTGACTTCCGAAAGTGCATTGAACTTTATGTTTTGGGTTTGCGAGAAAGACATCTTCAATCATGTCTCGAAAAAGAGCATTGGTGATTTCGGGAAGGCGTCTTGGTGATAGTGGGTAGTTAATGATCACTGTCGTTTTTGGTTTGACTATCGAGTTGATGGTTTCTAGCGTTGAGTAGATATGCTCTTCCGTGGGTTGGATGTTCAGTACGTTTGATACGACGATGTAATTCCAGAGTTGGTCCTGGTTGATTTTCTCAAAGGTTTCGTAGTGGTCATCACCTTTTGTTTGATGTCGTTCAAACATGATGTCGTAGCCAACGATGTTTTTGTATCCCTGATCCCGTAGAACTTGCGGCATGGTTTTCCTTTTCCCGCATCCAAAGTCGAGGATCTTTGCTTTCTTGTTACTGCACAGAAAGCGTAGCCATTTATGAGCTACTGTTGATTTCCACGGTCTTTCTGTTTTGTCCATTTCCTCTATCTGTTTTTTTGTGTATCTCATTTCTTTTCTTTCTATGCTTCGCATTCTGGGCAGAGTGAGCCAGAGTGTCTTGCTCCCATGTCGTCGCAAGTTGAGCAGGTTTCTGGGAATAGTTGTTTGCAGATTTCCAACATCTCTTTGGTTGTATCGTCCTTCAGGTATGATCCTTGGATGAACTCAGCGATTTGTGTTATGGAAGGAGTTTCTGGATCATCGATAGGAATTTCCGTACTGACAAAAGCGGTAGTAGATTGAAGAGTCATCTCTTGGATAAGAGTGTCAAGATCATTAATTGTGACTCTCTTGGGCCACAGGTTTTCGTCAGATTCAAATTGTTGGTTGTATGCGTATCTCTCAGCCATTAAAAATTCATATACGCATTCTATTTTCTGTTTGATGTGATCGTTTATTGCTGTTGCGAGTTCTGAGGCAAATCGCAGGTTATGGAAAAGCCATGATGGATTCACACCTGTTTGGCCACATCGTTCGATTCTGACCATGTATATTTTGCTCATCTTTATCTCCAATTTTTTGGTGTTCGACAGTGCTGTAAGTTATGTACGTCATCTTCGTAGGATGCTCGTCCTTGTAGTCTGTATTCTGAGTATTTCTCCCTTTCTTTTTCAGTCCATTCGTCTATTTGTTTGGCCAATTTTCTTTGTTCTTTTTTTGTCATCTCCTCTTTCCATAGTTTGTCGAACATTTTTTCTTCTTCGAGACAGATTTCTTTGATTTCCTTAAACGATGGTCCTTTTGTTATTAGTTTGTAGGGACCGTAGTCAAGAACCACTATTAGTTTTCTTCCGTAGTGATTAGCTATGTACTCTCCCGGTTCTTCTGGTATGGAAGTGGATGCAAGAATGAGATCGGGAGGTTGCCAGTCCCATTCATTGTTCACACACATCTTTTGCTGAACGTCTTCAGCTTCTCCGTGGACGTAAATAAAAGGCCAACTCTGATAGTTGTTTTTTAATGCCGAGGGATCGGCAACGTGTTTAATGTCAATCATTGGGATTATCACAGTCATAGATTCGGTTCATTGTTGTGTGTAGACGTTCTTTATCTTTTCCCCATAGTTCGTCGTGGAGATGGTCATTGTGTACATCAAACTCATAACGTAACCGCATTTTTGCAATGATTTTTACCGGGACATTGTGAATACAGCGATCAGCTAGTTCTTCGTCAGATAAACCTGCATCGAACAGATCAATGTATTTCCATCCATAGTTCCATCTTTTTGCTATCTCTATGTATTGGTGGCATTCCCAATAGCGTGTGTTTGTGTTTGGAACTACGATATACGGTATGCTTGCACACATTAATGAAGATACTTTTTTCTTATTTGCTTCGTGTGCGTGTGCAATCATTGGGAATTCGCCGATCTTTTTTGATCCATTAAATTCCAGTGTTCCATCCTCGGAAACAGAATATAGTCCGGGGTAGTCATCAGTAGTGGCAATACTATGCTTTGATCCATATTTCTCCGCTTCAGTGCTTTTGCCTGCTCCTGGTAGTCCTCTGATGATTATCAGAGTGCGTTTAGGTAGTTCTAGTTTGGTCATTGTTCTTCTCTTTCTGTTTTTAGATGCATTCGTCAATTAGTTCATCTACTTGGTCGGTGTTATGCCACGGTATTAATTTCCCTGTTCTTCGGTCTTGAATCTCTGGGAGAATCCCTTCTGCTATTATTTTCTGGATGTTGTATTGGTCTTCTCCGCTCAACGTGCTGTTGAGTTTATGGAAGATTGCGTAGAGATCGTTTACTGAACCCCCAGAGATCAGGAACCATTCACTTGGGTTTGCTCTATCTGTCATCCTTTTTGGTCTAGACATTTTATTTTCCTTAGCGTTGCGGTTTAGTTATGTGAATTATTGCTTCGACGAAAGATGGGTGTAATCCGATTAGTGATCCCGTATTTCTGATGTCCTCATCATCGATGTTGCATGGAGGTCCATAGGGATATGAAAGTAGAAGTTGTTTGGGAGATTTATCACTCCATATGTCCTGGTGTAGCATTACCGTCCTTTTTTTCTTTTGAGCTATGTGTGTGAAAGTTAGGTTCAATTCCTTTAGCTGCGTGATCTTTGTAGTAGACTTCTCCTCCATCTTCTTGCCAGTATTTTTCAGCTTCGTCGTATGTGAGTACAGTGCAGTTGTGCTCCTTTATGTATTCGGGACCGACAGTCATTACCCATCCCCAGTTTCCGATTGCACTCTTGACCCAGATTTGGGCTCCGACTACGGGTTCGGGATAGGTGATGTTTTTTACGTCACATTCTTCGACCATTGCTCCCAGATATAATGCAGACATATCAGTTATCCTTTGTCGTTTTAATCAAAAAGACAGTTTCCCTTGTGTTTCTTTGTTTCGTTTGTTTGGCGTTATGATTTCTCTTCTCTCTCTTTTGATGATAATTTCCAGACACTCGGCGTATGACAACCAAGGTAGTTTGAGTCGTAATTGCATCCCATCTCTCCACCAATTTGTGGAATCGACAGAACCAAAGCGATAGGTCCAACGATATCTTCTGAGCGCCCACCCATGTACGTGGATCTCTGGAGGTATTTTTTCCATAGCCCCTCTCAGGAAACCATCCATTCCTTCTCGTTTCCCGTCAATGCCAATACCCAACCAGTTTCCTCTCCTCTTGGCTATTTCGATCAGGTCATCTAGCAGTTCTGGTGGGTCGGAATTGTGGTAGGTAGGAAATCCGCATAATTCATAGTTTTTCAGGCTCGTCTTCCAGTCGCCTTTGATGTCGTCGAGTCCAGCGATGGCAGCTGCTCTCCCCTCCCATTGCGAACTCCAATCAGCATACGCCTCGACCGAGATCGTTTTTCCAGAGTTGTATGCTGAGTATGCCCCCGAGTCTATTAGGAGACTTTTGAATGTAGGTGTGTATTGGTAAAGCCAATCCGAGAAGGTGCCATAACTAACTAAAACATCCATACCTGATGCACAATGGGCTTGAACTTGATTCCCAGGACTGGCGAGATAAACAATCATCGGTTGTCCTTTCATCTGCTACTTAGATTTTTATTTCTAATTCTTGAATGATCCGACGAACTCTCTCGTTTTCTTCGAGACTTTCGATCTGTTTGAGATCCCGTAAGGTGGCATTCCATCCAAAGGAGAGTGTCTTCTTCAGCGACTGCCGTCTTCTCTCGATCATGTCTTCCGGTTTAAGGCTAATGGGTTTGTCTTGAGTCCTTGTGTTATTCATTTACTCTTCAATCCCAATTTTTTATTGCTTGATTTAAACAATCAGCAGAACAATAGATCTTCCCGTCAATCAGGGATTCGACTTCGTTCTCTCCCTCTCGGTCGTCGAGCTCTACTTCCGTTTCGCATATCGGACAGAAGTTTCTTGGGGCAGAGTCTTTGAACCTTTTCCAGAGTGTTACTTCAATGTATCTTGTATCAGTTACAGGCCAATGGATGAGTTCGGTTGTCAAGGTCGCTGGCTCGATCCCTTCTCGGATTAGACTGATGATTGCCTGTCGAATGTTCTCAGGATCTCGTTTGGGGATAGAGGACATTGGCAGGGTATGTTCGATGATGTAGTCAGCGTGTTCGATTGCACGAGTTTGTGTTTCATTATTCATGTGATTCCTTTCAGTTAGTTGTAAGAACAAAATTATCTTCTTCTTTCAAATGACGGGGTTGGTAGGACTTGAACCTCCCTTGCGCCTTAAGGTGTCACCTCACCTGATTCCAGGTACGCATACCCCTTTGAGCTATCGCACGGTTACTACCTCCTTTCAGTTAACTGTAAGAACAAAACCTTCTCTCCCCCCTTAATCCATACATAATGAAGAGCGACTCGTCTCGGCCCGGGAGGAACGGGGGGCCGAGCGAGACGCTTTTCTACCTTCTTTTTATTCGATTGATGTCTTTGGAAATTTTTTTTATGCACAAAAGCGTGCATGAGATGTCACATACAAAACTCTGTATGCGATTTTTTGGGTTAGTTATGGATAACTGTTCCCGTTTTTCTGGGGTTCGCACTGTCTTTCATTCCGAAGCTATGTCGAGCGGATGCGAGTCTGCATTCTGACTCTATGTCGAGCGGATGCGAGTCTGCATTCTGACTCTATGTCGAGCGGATGCGAGTCTGCATTCTGCTCTAAGTGCATTTCGAAAGCGAAGCCGATAAGTCCTCTCTTCCGGCTAAATAGGAGCTGGTCTCCTGGTTAAACATTCGCAAAACCAAAAACCGCCGCATCTCGCCTCCGGCGTCTGTGGAGTTGAGAGTCACCACCTAACGTGGTAACCCAAGCTCTGGAGGTGACAAGCGGCATCGATCCAATGCACCTCAACTCTGTCTTCGTCAATGGGCCAACCCAGACCAAGATGATTATAGAGACGGAGCCATCCTGCGGGAATGTAGGGACCATATTCACCACTCCTTGGAACTGCGAGTCCGAAGGTATCTTCGCAAAAGACGTTCTGATCAGAGACAAGTTCTTGCCACCAGCAATCATGGTCACTGAAGCGAGATCTGGTCGAGACTACCAGAAGCTCTACATCAGGAGAGAAGAAGAGTGCGTGGTTTTCACGCTTTCCTGTGCGATTCCTCACTCCACAGAGATCTTGGAGAGCAGAGGTGGATACGATAACAATCTGTTTACGGTCAGTTGTGATGTTCATTGTTGAGCCTTTCTGTTAGTTACAACACCGCGTGTCTTTATGTCTTTGAAACACACTGATGTCTTTAAAAAAATTTTTTTTGCACAAAAGCGTGCAACGTAAAGTCAACTTTACATGCACAAAAGCGTGCAACGTAAAATCAACTTTACAATGCACAAAATCGTGCAACGAAAAGTGAACGGAACTGTGCAATGTAAACTCGGCTTTACACTGAACGGAAGCGTGCAATGTAAAGCCGGCTTTACACTAAGGAAGAAGGGGCGCTACTGGCGCAGCGCCCCAAGGTGATCACTCCGAAAAAAGTTCGGCATGTTTACGGTCGGCTATCTCCTCTGCTCGGTCGCATTGTTTCTGCAACTTGGTGCGTGGTTTGCGTGCGGCTTTCTTCCGGGTCTTCTTCGCAGGCTCCGGGGTGGGCTGGGCATCTTCAAGCTTCGCCTCAAGTGCGGCCATCCGCTGAAGGAGAGAATCGTGTTTCTCCTTCATCTTGTGCGCATCGAGTTCGGCTACCGCTGCCCTACGCTTAGCCTCTTCGGCTTCTTGCTCAGCCAGCTGGACGGGGGAGATGGGTTGAGGGATGCCCAACCGGGGGAGGACTTGAACCGCTGGGGAGTTGGCTGGAATGGTGGGGTCGAGGTTCGTGAAGGCTCCATCCTTGGAACTGCGAGCCCGGACAGGAACGACCATAGTAAGCAGGTCGCCTTGTGCGTACTCTTCCAGAATGGCTCTGGTGGAGTTGCTATAGCACACGGTCCGAATGGGCTGGGGGTTGCCAGCTGCGTCGATGACAGCTTGCTCGATCTCGACTTTGGTCCCGGTGCGTCCGTCAGCAGCGTGCCAAGTGCGGGTTCCGATCGGTTCGGATACCCAGCCGGAAGTGACCAGCATGCTAACGCCGCTGAAGGTAGCGGTGTCGAATTCGTCAAGCTCGTCGGCGTAGGCTTCGACAGCTTCGTTAACAGCGTTGGCGATTATGGTTTGTAGTCTTTTGGACATGTCGTAAACTCCATTGCAAAAGTGAAAGGTTACGATTCAAAGTGAATCGTATTACTGGAGTAATAATACCATACTATTTCGGGGGAAGTCGAGACTTTTTGACGATTTATTTTCAGGGGGGGTCAGAATCGCCTACCATACCTGCTGTGCGGCGTCAATAGGGTACCTTGGAAAAAGTGAAAATAGTTCGGCACGGTATTAGAATCAAACGGGCCGACTTTTGGTACGGGGTTTTCTTGTGGGATCGGGCCGAATGGCACAGAATTATAATAAAACCTTTCGACTTTTGGTATGGGCTTCGCATCCCCGATCTCCTTGGCGCGCCGAAGGCGTCTGACGCCTCGGCCTTGGGCCGAGTCAGGCCGATAGGCCGTCAGATATGTCCCCTTCCATTCCTCTTACTGGATAGGAGATGGCATCCTGGTTAAACATCCTCAAAACCAACCCTCTGTTCGCCCCGGATTTTCCAGACGATCTACGTCTGGTGTCTTTAAAATCCGTTGCGAACCAGCTCCCGCCTCCGGCGTCTGGAGTACTCCCCCGGAGGGTGTCTTTAACCAGATGGGAGGTCAGCGAGACGGAAGGCGTACCCCCACTGTCGACGAACTGGACGACTTGTATTGAAATTTCGCCCGGATCTCTCTCCCCCACCAAGGGGAGACGGCGAAATTTCCACATGGCCGCGGAAACGGATCTTCGACTTTCAACCCGAGCGTCCAAGTCGCGGTACAGCCCCCGGAGGGTGCCTTTTGCCTTTTGCCTTGGTGAGGCGAGAGGGCTTGCCCTTTCGCACTAGCAACCCTATGAACTAAATAGGATTCGAGATAAGGGGAAGACTTTGCGATACAAGAAAAGTTGCAGCAATGAGGAAGGGTGACCAGTCATAGAGCAATCGTAAGCTGCTGTGATAGCGTGTGTTGGAGAGGGGAGGAAAGGTGAGGAGGAAAGAAGGAAGGTAAAGGAGAAGAGAACTCTGATGGTGAAATCCCGTAGCTATTACTAACAAAGAGGACTACCCCCCAGACTGCTCAGTAACTACAGGCAATACTAATAACCTCAGCCCACGGATGGACGCTCTGCATTCTGTAGGTAATGTCAAGCAGATGCTTGAGTCTGTGGTGATGTCGAGCGGATGCGAGAGAGTTCAAAGCTGCACCCCACCTAAAAAGCAGAGGCCCCTAACCCCCAGCGAGTTTCCGTATATATATATATAGTCTCTCTATAAAAATTCTCTATTTTTTCACCAAAACACTCTGTAGCAACAGTGCATATAGTATTGACCTCTACATATAGGGGTATGAGCGGGAGCGTAAGCGTGAGTCGAATGCCCCGGTCTTTTTCATTTATAATTACCTGACTTTACCCGACTGCCAGGTGATTGCTTTGGATATGGGTACTAGTATCTAGTACATAAACTAGGCATTTCTCTGAGGTATGACAGAGGATAAAATTGGCGTCATACTCATCTGAGTCTTCCCTGCCCTCGACTCTCGTTTACACTCCCGCTCGGTCAGGGGGTTGATAAAGGGTGCCTAACTAGGAGTAGTTGGTATTATATAGTAATTAGTGAGCGGATTGCCGCCAATTTTACCATCGAGATTTGAAACTTCAAGTATCAATTTGCTGGATTTTAGTATTTATCTTTGTATTATGTTTTTGTTGTGCAAGCGGTACCCCACGTATCTGCGTTTGTTGTCTCGCAACGGTGTCACCTACCTCAGTGGTGAGTCTAGAGGAAGCAGAGCCTCCGGGTCGTACTTTTGTGCGACCCTGTTTTTCTGCGAGATAAAATTGGAGATGTAATGATCAGGAAGACGAAGGCAGCGGCATTAGAGTTACCGACGATGACTGAGCTTGAGAAGTCAATGTCGATGAGTGATAACCTCAGATTCATAAAACAGAAGGCTGAGTGTGCGTTGGAGTATAGTTCTCCGCAGGACATTCGGGCGTTATTAGATGACGCTGTTCGGATGGGGCGAGAGAAGAAGAATCCGACCGTGTTGCTGAATGCTGCCAAGATCATGGCGGGTATGCAGCAAGCCGGGATTACGATGGCAATGGATGCGATTGCCCTGGAACGGAAAATCTGTTCTGTTGTTCCAGATAATAATCTGAATGTTCAGATTAATAATGTACATCAACCAGAGAGGGCATTGCCCTCCGTAGAGGAGGCGAAAAGTGCCATCAACAGATACGTCGATATCCTTGGGGTCGAATCAGGGGATACAGGAGATGGCGGCAAGCCTGCTGAAAGAACCAGCGATCTGGATCGAAAACTACTTGAGGATCTCAGCAGAGCAGAGGCAAGTGACGGAGGAGGGGTTGGAGGACGGGGAAGATCGGATGAATCAGAAGGTGATTCCGTTCCGGCTAAACGAAAGTCAAAAAATACTGTATCGAAAGATAAAGAATTATCAGGATCAGAAAAAGCCAGTACGTCTGTTGATCCCAAAAGCCAGAAAGCAGGGGATAACGACACTCATTCAAGCTTTGTTCTTTGAGAAGCTCTATAACAATGATCATGAGGAAGCTGCTGTTGTCGCTCATAATGCCGAGTCATCCAGTTACATCTTCCAGATTTCTCGGCGGTTTTATGATTTCCTGCCCGTGGATATGCAGCGTGGGCTGAAGTATTCGGCCAAAACGGAGTTAGAGTACATAGAACCGCACGGGTCGAAGTACATGGTGATGACCGCACGGTCCGGGGATGCGTTGGCGAAAGGTACTACGCCGACCATGTTTCACGGGTCGGAAGTGGCGAACTGGGCCGATAACGGGCAAGATCCGTGGAAAGCGTGGACTTCAGTCGCTTCGTCCATTCCCGATCATCATGAGACGATGATCGTACTCGAATCTACGGCAAATGGGCGAGATGCGTTCTTCTATCGTATGTGCATGGGGGCGATCAAAGGGGATAATGACTATGAAGTCGTCTTCCTGCCCTGGTATCTGAATGATAAGTATACCCGGCCAATTACAAATTCTGGGTGGCGAATCACTCAGGAAGAGGACCATATCAGGGGGGAAATACTTGATACGGAGGGATATGAGATATCGAACGATCAGTTCGAATATCGTCGCTGGTGTATCAAAAACAAATGCGGTGGCGAAGTGGGTATCTGGGATCGATACTACCCGGCAACCCTTCGAGATGCGTTTGCCGTCAGCGAAAAGCGCTTTTTCCCAGAAACAGTGAAGAAACACTACCGGGAAAGCGTTACTCCACCCAAGGTGATTGGAGATATGGGGATCTCGGAAGGTGGATTCCCGATCTTTGATCCGAATAAACACGGTTCCCTACATGTCTGGGAGAAACCGATCTCCAGAGAGAAGTATGTGGTGGCAGTAGATGTTTCAGAAGGAATACCTGGTGGTGACTATCACTCGGCTTATGTTCTGAGAAGATCTACAGTCGAAGCTGTCGCTGCTCTACATTGCCATATCGATGCCGATGAGTTGACCGATCAGCTATATCGGATTGGCCTCTGGTACAACAAGGCAGTTATTGCCCCAGAGAATAATCATAACCCAGAGGTTTGTCGTCGGCTGTCTTATCATATGAGATATCCCAATGTGTTTTGGCAGCGAGATATCAATAGCCCAAAAACAAGGGCGAATCGACCGGGCTGGAATACGAACGTGAAGACTCGTCGAGAAATGCTCGATGTTTTGAAAATGGTTACTCGACAACATCTCCTGCGTGTATATGATGAGGGCTTCGTAGAGGAGATGGAGGATTTTGCGTGGAATGTTTCGGCTAGAAAATGGGCGGCAACTCCAGGCAAACACGATGATCGGATCATGGCAATGGCTATCGGACTTATGTTGTTAGACTTGAGTCCGTACAAAGATCGTAGCGATAGGCTCAGACCGAAAACTGAAGACGGTTTTTCTAGATACAAGGAATTTGAGTCCTACTGGAAAAGTAAGTCAAAAGGGATTCAAAAACCAGGGAGATTGACCATTGGATAAATCTAAAGAGGCAGACAAAAAGATCGTTTCTATCTGGACTGATTTAGTTGAGTCTGGAGATAAACTGAAGAAGAAGCGGTTTGAAAAGGATCGCAAAGACATTATGCGGTTCTATGCGGGTGATCATTCGTTCATTTATGATGAAGCCGAGTCGGCGGGATGGGCAAAGACCGATTCCTGGGCTCAAATGACAGTTAATCTGACGTTTGAGATGATTGAGGTGTTCGGTCCTATTCTGTATCAGAACAATCCGATTCGAACAATCACCACTCGTGGCAAAGATCCAGTCAAACACGCTCTTTCACGGGTGATGGAGTCATATCTCAATTACACGCCCAACGAGATGGGGCTGAAGATTGAGGCGAGAGAGGCGATTAATGATGCGCTGATCTCTGGGTTGGGAATTCTGTGGACTTCGTATGATCGAGATACCGGATTGATCGGGTCAACATTCGAATCTGTCGATAATATGATCTTCGATCCAGATGCTAAACGGTTTCGGGATATGTGGTGGGTCGCTCGTCGTCGGATTGAGCCCGTTTGGGTCGTTGAACGACTCTTCCCGAAAACTTCAAAAGGTTTAAAGGGGAATAAAACCTCCTATCTTGGGAAATCTATCAATTCCGGTGACAAACATACGACAAAAAGCGTGAGTCAAGACCTTGTGGTCTTTTATGAGGTCTATTCCAAGATGGGAATAGGAACCAGATATAAAGATGCGCCAGATGATATGGAGGAGATCTCCGATGAAGATGATAATGTTCATATTGTGTTTGCTCCGGGTCATGATCGACCTCTTGCAGTAGAGGATTGGCCCGCCCCTCTGTTTCTGGACGGGAAATGGTTCCATACACCGCTCTATTTCCACTCGCATCCCAGTGAACTCTATCCGATTGCACCACTTAAACCCGCTCTCGGTGAGCAAAAGGCGATTGATTTCCTCGCTACGTTCATGCTGGCAAAATCGAAGAACGCTTCACGAGATATTATCGGTATCGACCCCTCTGTGGATGAGAATGTGATAAATCAGATCTCTTCCGGTAGAGATCTTGAGGTCGTGTCGCTAACTGGAGCCCAAGGTCGCTCAATTAACGAGGTTATCTCTTGGCTGGAGCATCCTGGCATTCCAACAGACCTAAAAGAGACGTTTCGCCTGCTAATCGAGCTTTTTCAGCAGCGAACCGGGCTTCAAGAGATCCTGTACGGTCGAACCCAGGTTGCTGAAAGGTCTGCGAAGGCGATTACAGTCAAAGATCGCAATAGTCGGGCTCGAATCGATGATAAAGCCGAGATGGTCGAGTATTGGATGAATGAGGCGGCAAGAAAAGAGGCGATTCTCGCACGATTCCTGCTCGATAGTGATGATATAGAGAAGGTAGTAGGTATAGATACTATCTATGGGTATCGTCCAGAGATTACAAATAACGGGGAAGCCATGACTCTCAAGGAGTTGGGCGACTTCTCGCCAGATATTGGCACCTACTTCGAAACAGAAGAAGAGGCTATTGAGGCAATTCAAGGTTTGACCCAAATGATCCAGATTCGGATGCCATTGGCTCAAATCGGTGTTATTCCGGTTACTTCTGGGATCGTCTGGAAAGATACCGGAATGCTCGATGATAATATCGATATTGTTCGAGAATTCTCCTATCGGATTGAAGCTGGATCTGCCAGAAGACCAGACCAAGAGCTTCGGGTCGAACAAGCTCAAATGATCATGGAAATGGTCGGGCAGATGTCCTTGCAGTTGCCGCCAGAAATCGATGTGGAAACCTACAACAAGAGCCTCGATATCCTGTACGATGCGTTCATGATCGCCCATCCTCAGAGAGTCTATCTGGAAACTCAGCCTGAACTTCCGGTCGATGTGCCGATGGGGCCGGGACAGGGTGGTGAGAATCTAGGACCAGCGGAGAATATCCCCCCAGGAGCGGCAACTCCACAGGAAATGGGCGCAACCCTACCTATGGGGTCGAACCCTATGATTCAAGGAATCTTGTAAGATTAAATAAATTGAGTAGAATAAATGGCACAAAGGAGAATTGGGATGGATAAAATTAAGGAGATGATAGAGGCTCGACAGGCACCAGGGGCTATTGTTCGGCATCCTGCTGGCGAGACTCGTTATATTTCCTCATTAGCTAAATATCCTAATGATCCTCGTGCGAATGTTACTTCTATGGCAGAGGCACATAGAAAAGCTGCTGCTCAGGGTAAGGAAATTAAAAACGTGGAAGATGTCGTTCCGGGTCAACGGAAAGATCATTCTGCGGATAGTTTTTCTAAAACATTTGATACAAATTGGAGGAAAGCATAAATGTCTGATGAAGAAAGGGACACTTCTTTCGACGATGCCGAAATGGATACCATCGAGGAAGAAACCCTAAACGAAGATGTCGAGACACCATACGAGGAACCGTTTGATGACGATACCTCCCCGGACATGGTTGACGATGTTGAAGAGACGATCTATGCGGATAAATATCGTTCTGTTGATGAGTTAGAGAAGGCATATATCGAAGCTCAGAAAATGATTTCTCAGCGGGATGACTATGCGACATTAGGTAAACATGCCGCTCCTCAGTGGGAGGCTTTTACTAAGTGGACGCAGGGTCAAACTGAGGAAGCTGGGCCGGAACCTGTTTGGAATCCACCTCACGAGATTGGTTCTGTTCAAAGAACCATTGATCTCATGGGAACTGAGGGCTATGAATCTTTGTCTCCACAAGATCGGAGCAAAGCTGAAGAGTACCTCAATTACTATAATCAGAAGTGGCGTACCTGGCAGACAAATCCGAATCAATTTGCTAGCGAGATGGTTACTCCGGTCGTACAGCAGTTGGTGGATGAGAGACTTGCTAATCTTGAGGCTCAAATGAATGCTGCGTCATTCTGGCGAGAACATGCCGATGAACTGAAAGATAATATTGATGATTTTCAAAATCTGTTGCGGTCGGGAGTCCCGGTCGGTGCGGCAAGAGAAATGATTCAGCTCAGGAAATTGGCGGGTGAACGCAAAGAGGTGGCATCTGAAAAGGACGAACTCCAACGGAAGAAAGATCGATTAAAAGGGCGGGTTTCTAGTCGTTCTCAACGTGGAGGTGGTTCCGCTTCAGCCAATAGACCAGATCCATCTGGTAAAAGTTTCGGGGAGATCTTTGAAGATGTTTCCGATGCGGTTGGAGTCACTTTTGGGGAAGAGTCTGCGCTATAACCGCCTTCTAACCAGGAGGCTATAAATGGCTGAATTTGAACGGGTCTTAGCCACGTCGATTGAAGACTGGGCGAAAGGTCTACACGAAGAGCAGGTCAAGAACCGTGTGGCTCTTGCTATGCTCGAAAAGAAAAAGCGGGTGAAATATAATGTTTCAGCCCCGCAAACCAGTTGGACTGTTGGTTTTAAAGACCACGAACTAACTGGCTACGGTGATATGGAGACGATTAATTTCTCTCGTATCGTCACCGAGAAAAAGGCAACGATTGATTATCGTGGCTATGTCATGACTGACGCTGTTTCCGAGAAGGAAAAGTTGATGAACCGTGGCAAAGCGGCGATTGTCAATGTCATCGAAGACAAGCTGGATCGGATGAAAGCTGCCTGGAAGCGCCGCTTCTGTGGTGAGCTTTTCATTGATGGTGACCTTGCTGCGAACTCGAAACGGTTCCAAGGCATCGACACGATTATGAATGAATCCGGTACTGCGAACGGTGATGAAATCGGAACGAATGCTGGCACCTATGCGGGTATCAGTAGCGTCAAGGGAACCTACGGTGGAACTTCTACCGATAATTCTCCTGAGTACGATTTCTGGAGCCCGGTCCTCGTGAATACTGGGTACAACTCGACCGAGTGGGCAGCGGGAGGTCTGGAGCGTCTTCGCACCGGAATCAAGCACACCACTTTTGGACACGACGATAAACTGGATTTAGTCCTCTTGAATCGTGGTTCCTATGTCGATCTTCTCAATCTCATTGATGGTAGTGAGCGGATTATCGCTTCTTCCAAAAATGCGGATCTGATGGCTATGGGTTTTGGCGATCACGTCGAAATCGATGGTTGCCCGGTTACCTGGGATATCGATGTACCTACCGTTGATGAGCAAACTGCTACTGATACGGTAATCGGATACGGACTGAACTTCAGTGCGATGCAACTTCTCTTCCTGAACGATACGATTGCAACTGGTCGTATGGTTTTCGATGAGGATCAACTCGCTCATAAGTTCTTGTTGTCTACTTTCGGAAATTGCAAGTGGATCTCCCCTCGCAAATTCTGTGCATTCAAAAGCTTCGCTTAGAAAGGAGAGTAAGTATGGCTACTTCATTACCACTGGCTCTCTCGCATAGTACGACTCAAATCAATACTGTTGCGCTGGGTGCTGTTTTTAATTTGCCGAATGGCAATTCGTATAGACTCGTACTCAATGCGGATGGCGCAGCGGTTCCCCGCTGTTCTGCACTGACTTGGGTGAGTCGGACTGCTTATACTGTCGAACGAGTTGACGCTGCAACGGAAGAGATCTGTGGATTTGTTCCGACTGAAGCGTCTGCTACTGGTCCGGCTGATAGCGACTATTTTCTCATGCAAATCGGTGGAAAAGTCGTTGGTATCTGTGGAGATCACGGCACAGCAATCGCTGTCGGCGATGGCGTTGGGCCGGACGATGACGCAGACTCAGGGAAGTTAAGTCGGCACGTTACAGCGGGTAGCACGTTCACAGAAATGATCGTCTGTGGACAGGCTTTGACTGCCGCTGGTTCGACTGATGCGGAGTTCGATATTCAGCTAATTAGAACGCTGAACTAAGACAAATGATTGGGGTCGAGCCTTCGGGTTCGGCCCTGGTCTTCAGGAGAAAAACATGTCGAGGATTAATGCTTTTACGCCAGTGTTCAACACGGCTAACGGCGGTTCCGCTGATATTTTTGGCGCTGATCTGATTCCCCAGGGACCAGATTCTGTCTTTACTATCGGGGTTTGCCTGTCAGCAGCAGTCAAGTTGAATTTGATGATTGATGACGGCACGACGACGATAACTGTCGTTTTGAATGACGATAGTAATTTGACTGCAAATGCGGGTCACACGTTTACGTTCCCGGCTCATAGTTCGTATACGTATAACTTGCAACCGTCAGGATCTGCTACTGTCCTTTGGTGTTCGGTTAGGGACGTTTGTTCGGGCGGCATCTAATGACGTTCGATCCAAACTACGGACACTACCGGGGTGCGGCTGGTACGCCTCGTGGGTTTGCCCCGTCTCAGGGTGTGTCGTCTGGCTATGACGCCGGGACGTTGATGGATGATCTTCAGTATCATTTCAAATTTGATACGGCTACGGGGCTTTTGACTGATTCTGTAACCTCAACTGTTCTTTCTGGCACGAATAGTCCAACGACAGAGACGGGTGTGGTTGGTCAGGCGGTTGGATTCAACGATTCTGATGAGTCGAGAGCAAGCTCAACGGCTGCCGCAATTTTAACCGCAGCGGATGAGGTTCCTAGTGCTACACCTGCGTCAAATGTCGCATATCCTTTCACGATCATCTGTTGGTTTTATCCTGAGCAAAAGATCGGATGGTCACCTTCGGGAACGTTTGTCAAAGAGCTGGAAACGGGAGGGGATAACTGGGTTATTTACGCTTACTCGGTCAATTCTGCCGTGAGTTGTAATTTCGGATTCGGGTTGGCCGGATCTGGATCGTTGCGAACGACATCGCTGACTGGCAATCAGGCAATGGATGCTTGGCATTGTGTTGTCTGCAATTGGTATGGTGTCAACACGGATGAGACTGGTTCGTACCAACTCTACGATGCCGCTAAACGTATCAGCCTGGTGACTGGGACAGCCGGATCTGGGTCGATTTCAGAAACGCAATACGCCACTTGTTGCGGCGAACATTTGCTCCAGGGAACCGAGCTGCAACTTTCGCAGCCTCCGGGTTACGATCTTAATGGCCGACTCGATCTGCTCACTCGCTGGAATCGCATACTGACAACCGACGAAATTTTGCAATTCTATAACAGATCAATGGCGGGACTGGCCCCAATTTAAAATGACCATACAAGAAATCAAAGACTCGGCCGAGGCGTTTATCGAGGGCAAGAAATCTGTCATCTTGCCGCTTCAACAAGCGTGGATCGATACGCATGACAAATTTTGGCAAGGGTTGCGTACTCCAACGATTCTTCCGCAAGACGGGGCAGAACTGCCGACCGACCAAACACTGGCCAGGTATCCGATGCCGAGTTGGTTTTCATTTGGTCTGACGCTACCCTCCCTCTCTCCCTATTCGATTAGCTGCGACGAGATAGTCAGTCATAATTGCGATGATGACTGTCGGCAGGTTTCGTTCAGTCTGGCTACTCGGTTTGTCTACAACAACACTCTATATGCCAAATGGTCAAACTGGTGCGAGGAGAGTGGATGGGTCGATCATCCCTGGGATGTTCAGGAGCCTCCAGAGTGACTTATGGAGAGAGCATTTTTGGAATATGGAATACTCGGAATATCTGTCCTCATCTTGGGCGGCATCGTCTACAAATTTATCCTTGTTCGACTGTTGCGAGAATCTGACGACATGAAATTGGAACTGAGAGACATCCAATCCCGCTATCATGTACTCCTCAATCAGCAACTGAGTGACTATAAAGAAATAATACGCACCTATAACGATCTTACGATGAAGACAAAAAGCGCACTTAATACCGCTTCACAGGTTATGGAGTCGGTATTGGAACGGATCGACAGCGGGGGTGACTGATGGAAACAAAAGATCTCGAACTCCAGAGAAATCGACTTCGGATTTACGCCATGAAACTGTTCGGGCTTCAGCTTTCCCCGGTGGCTTCAATGTTCGGCGAGATAGCCCAAGTGCTTGGACACATCAATCCGCAGCAACTGAAGGAAGCATTAAAACTTCAGGAAACATTCCGAGGGAACGGACGTAGTGTGCCGAGGGTTGGCGAGATACTACTCGAACAAGGCCTGCTTAATGAGGCTCAGTTGGGAACGGTCCTTGAGGAACAAACTAGGATCAGTTCGACAATCGATGACACTGAAGAGACACGGCTTAAAAATCTTGCGACCAGAGCGGAGCGACTCAAAGAAAGGGACTTAGAATTACATGGTGGATGAAAAGAAGAAAACCCCAGGCATCAAGTCTAGTGAGTTCTGGTTGACGCTGTTGTCAATCGTTGTTGGTGGATTGATCTCATCAGACCTGCTCGTTGAGTCATCTGCTGCTGCGAAAGTGGTGGCAATCGCTGGATCTATCTTGGGTGCGCTTGGCTACACTGCGAGTCGTACCGCTGTAAAAATTAATACTGTGAGATACGACTGATGACTACGTTTGCTAATCTCAAAACGTATGCGAAAGATCGATACCACGATGCTACAGACACAAAAGCTACCAGGGAGATTGGGCGTTTTGTGAATGACGCTTTTCGTCGTATTAGTCGAGCCCACGACTGGTCGTTTTATCTGGATCGGGGGCGGGTAAATACAGCGGTAAAATACAATACAGGTACGGTTGCTATGGTGAATGGTGCTAGCGTCATTACGCTTTCAGGAGGGACATTTCCTCTTGATGTGGCATCGTCGAATGCCAGCATCGTGATCAATACGGATACGTCGATTGAGTTTAATGTTAAGACCAGGGATAGTGGTACTCAAGTCACGGTTGCGGATGGGCAGTCGTGGCTTGGGGCTTCAACTTCAGGTGCTGCCTATTCCTTGTACTACTATAAGTATTCGTTGCCGACAAACTTTGTTCGAATGTATGATCATGAGTTTCAGGATTTTTTCGCAAATTATCTGGTTCCTACTGAGTTTGAGATTTACAAACTGACGAATCAGGCTAGCGAGGGAGATCCTAGCAACTACACTATTTCAGGAGATAAGGAGATTCGGTTTTGGCCGTTTCCTTCTCGTGCGGTCGCTATGGACTTTCTTTATTATCGTCGCCCGAATGTCTTGAGTACTGATGGCGACACTATGGATTGGGTTGAAGATTGGATTGATCTGGCCCATAGGGCAATCGATCTTGAGATAGCGTTACGAGAAAATAAGAATCCTGGTGATGCTCATGCGGCATTTATGGGAACACTGGTTGAGTTAAAATCGCTTGATACGGGTAGACAGTTTGCTCGGAATCATCATAGGACTTTGGGGTCTGCTGCTTCTCAGGTGAGTAATCGTCTAATCAAGAGAGGGGCGATTAGCTGATGGGTAAAGGGAAACTTAGTCGTGTATCTATTTCTGAATTTAAGGGAATGGATAGCAGTGTTGCGCCGACCAAGCTTGATCCGGGTCTTGGAACGAACGATATGAATGGACGTAGGGGTCGTCCGTTTGTGGGGTCTTGGGGACCGAGAAGGGGATATCAGCGCATGTGTGATTCGGGTGCAATATTGAGGGAGTCTTCAGCGATTAATGCAATATTCCAGTTTAACCCTGGGACTACATCAACATTCCAGGGTTGGCGAGGGAATATAAACGGAACAGAGGATACCTCGACCGCAATCTGGGTAACAGATGATGGGACAGTCGAGTCTTATACTGGGATTAGGCCGAGAGAATAATGTGACTACGATCAAAACAGGTTTAAATGTTATTCACAGCAGGACTACGTTTGCTGAGATTGGTGGTCAGGTTTATGGTGCGAATGATTGGAATCCATTGTGGGTTTGGGATGGGACGTTAGCTGCTGCTTCCGTTGCGGGTACTGATTCGCCACCGCAAGATTGGGGACCATCTCCATCAACTTCTTCTGGTGTTGCGGATGCAGGGGCTCATCGTTTTCAGTACCGATATCAGAATAGTAAAACAGAGTACGTTTCAAATCCGTCGAATATTATTGAGGTTACGACTGTTGCTGGAAGTACCCAGTTGACTTTTGCGATTGCAGCATCAGGTACGGGGAACATCAATACATCATCGGATTCGAAGGTGGATACGATTATTCTGGAAGCTACTACAGTTGATGGTGGGTCTTTTTATGAGGTTGATAGGGTTCCAAATACAGCGTCAACAACGGTAGCCTTTAACTTAACGGATGCATCTCTTTCTGGGGTAATGTTGGATTATTTTGATACGGGGCATATTGCGCCAACGTATTTTCGGATAGTTCGGGCGCATAAGGGGCGTTTATGGGGATATGGTCGTTGTTCTGAGCAGACAGGTGTCGCAACAGCTACTAATACGAGTACAACGGTTACGGGTTCGGGGACTGATTGGACAGATGCTGCGATTGGTAGGTTGATTTGGTTTCTGGGAGATTCAAAAACATATGAGGTTGCGAGTGTTACGAATGCTACAACTCTTGTATTGACTACAGCGTATACAGGATCAACTCATGGAAGTCCGGTCTTCTATTCGATTCAACCGAAAGATCCGAATTTGTTGTTTTGTTCGGATGCGTTATTGCCAGAGTCTTGGGCTCCATTGTCTTTTATTACAACTCTGAAGGGTATGAATGATCGTGCTTCTGCGATGATTCCTGTTGGTGGTTCTTTGCTCCTTTTGGGGCAACATTCGATAGAGAAGTTGACATATTCTTCTGAGCCATTCTTGGTTGTTGATAATCGTCCACCGGATGGGCAGTTGCACCCGGTTTCTCATGTTCGGGGAGCTTATAATCCTCAGTGCGTTATTGAGGCCGAAGGTCGTGTTTACGGGCATGATAATCAGGGGGTTTGGGCTTGGGATGGTGCGAAACCTGTGCATATTTCTGGACCTGTTGATCGGTTGTTGGAGCAGACTTATCCAGCTCAGGTAGGTTATATAAATATGCCACATATGTCTTGGCATCCAATGGAGAGAAAGATAAGGATTCATACGAGTATCTCTTTTGGTTGGTGTAATGAGTATTACGAGTACGATGTTGATACAAAGCATTGGGGGCAAGGAACGCATTTTACTCCTATGAATGCGTCTTCCTCTTTTTCTACGCTTTGGACTGGTAGCCAGGTGATTTATGGTGATGCGATAGGTTTTACTTGGATGCCAGATCGCTTTGCTGGTTCGGCTCAAGGTGCGCTGGATGGTGTCGCTTCACACGATCCAAATACTACTGGTGGATCACTAGTTAAGCATTTAGTTAAAGCAACTGTGAAGTCGAGTCCAAGCCCTAGTTCTACGGGATTTACGATAAATGAGACAGGCTTGGATGTTGCTTCGACAGTCTCTCCTTCGGATGCTAGTTATACTGGGATGCCTGGTGCGCCCTGCTATTCGGTTGATTTGGGTGAGACAGCACCAGTGGCTACAAATACAGCGACAGCGGTGACTCTTGGGGCTTCGGCAACTTATGGGGTTGGGTTTAGTCAGGCTCCAGCCGTTGGATCGACAGTTTACTTTGGCTATATCCCGGCTTCATTCTCTACGGGTTGGTTTACTGTTTTGAATGATTGGGAGATAACAGATCCAAGGTATCTTCATCTGTTTTTTGAGCCTGGGGGAATTGACTCGGATTCGACGGTATATGTTGAGTTATATCCTGATCCGGCTAACTATCGTGGGGAAGTGACAACTGTTCTTGCAAATAGTTCAGTTACAACTGCGTTTAGCGATTGGACTACATATTCGGAGGATGGTGTTAGTTTCACGAATGGTGATTCCAAGATCATTGTTCAAATGGATCGATCTGGTACTGGAGCGGGTGGCTATCGGAAGATTCCTATCGGTTCTCAGACTTGGAGATATTTGATGGTAAAGGTGGGGATGAATCAACCTCCGATTAATACCTGGCATGGGCCGATCATCCATAAGATAGAGATCGATGGGTACACTTATGAATCTCCAGCGGATTATATATAATGGGGTTTTCTAAGATTTCCAGGGTTGGTAGGGGTGTTGAGGCACCTTTGACGCAAGAACAGCTCGAATTGATTCAACTTGATTTGGATCAAGTTTTCTTTCTTTTGGCGAATGGATTGACATCTGAATACATTTCATCCGATTCAATCGAGTCGAGCTATTTAGTTTCTTCGATTAAGCCGGAAAGTGAATATCTTGTTGGCAAAATGACAGGACCAACCTAATGCCTACAGATGAAATTTTAAGACCATCAGCACCGTACAAGTCGATACTCCAGTCAGTATCTGTTGTTTCTGATACTACGACTGCGAGTAGCGATGGGTCAAATAACTGGCAATTTGATATTTATAAGGGTAATCCGGGGTCTGGGGTGTCGATGTTGACTGGATCAAAAACGACAAATGGCAGTGAGATTACAGCGTATACTGCATATGATCTGGGTGCTGTTCATGCCACAAACAAGTATCTATCAGCTAATGATGTGTTAGTGATACGTGTGACGAAAAATGGAACTCCAACAAGTCTTTCTTCTGCTAATCTGCATTTTTCTGCGGAGATTAAAAAGGATCTGGGGTAATGGGCAATAACAGGAAGAAGATTAAATGGGAACCCTTAGAGTTATTAAGAACTCGCATTAAGCAAAGTCAGGATCGGAAGCAATTTTTTGCTTTTCTTCAGGCACTTAAAGGATACAACCCGAATCTTAGTGATGTTGAGATTCTTGAGCAAGCTCTTGATCGTATGGGTCGGGCTCAAGGAACTTCTCGTTTTACTGATCATGTGTCGAAAACTATCGATTATTTGAAAGAGAGGGAGGAGATTGCTCAGAAGTTCCAATCTGAGAAAAGTTCTCCAGCGTTCCAAGCTCGGCGTGCGATCCCACTGCTCCCATCTGCCGCCCATCCACTCGACGATAGTAGGATGAATGCTTTTCCTGGTCGTCTTATTAGAGAGGCAGGGTCGGCGATTCAGGGATTGCAGGAAAGGAACCGTGCGGCGTTCAAATTGGGTAAGGATGCGGTGGAAAAGAGTATTAAGAAATTTATAAAAGATGAGTATGTGCCTAGCCAGGATCGTCTATGGGACAAGTTTGGTCGTGGATGGACTGAGTTGGGTCGTGGATTGGGCCGAATTCCTGGGGGGTTAAAGAAGGGTTTTCTACATGGTGATTGGAGTCAGGGGCAGGATTGGTCGGATGAGTCTGATATAGACTTTTATAGACGATATAGGGATAGGTTTTTGGAGGCAGAGGTTGCTGCTGCTCGTGGAGACGGGTCACTGAGACATCAGTTATATATGGGGTTGACGAAGGAACAAAGGGAGAAGCTTTTTGATCCAGAGTTTAAGCCAGCGATGGAGAAAATAATAGCATATGAAACTCCAACCTTGGAGGATGAAGGCGCACGCACACGTCTGGGATACGTGCAGAGCGAAGATCGGGTGCTACCGATAGGCTATGATTTCGAAGGAACTGATTTTGAAAAATTTCAGGAGGCAGGAGAGAGCAAAAAGGCAGAGCAAGAAAGGGCATTTGCTAGGTGGAAAATAGATAAGAGACGGGTGCAGGAGGCAAAGGATCGTGGGGAATTCTTGCTTACGGGTGGTGATAGAACGAGTCCGTTGGATCTTTGGTCAAGAATGCTTGCGACTACACCTCCTCTTACAAGGGATCGGTATATGAAGGAATTTGCTCGAACTAGAGAGTTGGAGGAGCAAAGAGAGGCAGAGGCTAAAAGGTTGAGAGAGAGGTCGCCTGTAGAGACTTATCCTGGTCCTGTACCACATTATACTTCGAGGAAGCGGATGAGAGATGATCCGTGGCGAAGTTATGACTTGCCTCCGGTTTATGAAAGTTATCCAGGTGCTGATGTGGTCGGTGGACGTTTAACGTATGAGCCTGAGAAAGAGTACCAACCGGGTGTGACATGGGATAAGCATATGGATGATACGATTGCAGCAGCGGATGAACAGCATAGGGAGGCGAATCGGCATTTTGGAGAAAATCCGCTTAACCCAATAGTTCCCTGGCACAAGAATATGACTCCTCGTGAAAAAGCTCAAGCCCAGAGGGGTGCTGATATTTCGTCTATAATGGAGGTAGAGAAGTATCTAAAGGATAAGGATCATTTTGGGGGAAGGGTGCCTGAGTTGACGAGAGGTGCAGCGAGGCATTTTTCAAATCCTTTAATGAAGTTGTTTTATTAATAAAGGGTTATTTTGATGGCACGACAAACAATGCGAACAGGTAGACATGGAAACCTTAATTTGGTTATGGATAAGCAGTCAGGTCTTCTGCGACCTGATCTGAATCCGGGCAAAACCAGGATTTATGGTTTTAATAACTTTGGTCGTACTATTGGGATGAACCCTGTGGATAGGTCTACAGAGGGAAATCGGTTTACTTATGCTGCTCATCAGAGGGGTATGAGCGGTGGTGGAGGTGGTGGAGGTCGGAACTACCAAGCCGAGAATGAGGCTGAGAAGAAAGCAGGCTATAAGGCTATCGAGCGGGGCGAGAATCGCATGGCTGGCGATGCGAATATGGCTAGAACAGAAAAATACATCTCAGACATATTGGATCGTGAAAGATCTAAGTTAGATCCTCTTTCTGCGGCGCAAAAGGCAGCAGAAATTGAAAAGTCTGAGGGTATGTTCAATTCTTTGTATGATCGGCAGATGGGAAACTTGGGTCGTGTGGCGGGTGCTTCGGGGATTGGGGCTACTGGTGTTAAGGGTAAAAGTGTTTTGGCATCAGGAAAAGAGCAGTATGGAAAACAAAGGGCTAAGGCTCTTGCGGATGCCAGAGCAGGTATTACGGCAGGGACTATTAGGTCTGCGAATCAAGTTGCTCAATCTGCCGCTAATTTGGGACTACAGACTGCTTCGGCAAAGAGTCGTGCAGCAGAACCATTCACTATGGCTGAGAGTAAGGCTAGGTTTGGGTCTTCATTCCCAAACGTATAGTAGGAGTTAATAATGCCTCCGTATAAAGCTTGGACAATTTCTCCATTAGCACCTTATGGGGATTATAAATCCGATGAGTATATGGCAGAGATTGCTGCGGCAAATGCTGATACAAATCGTAGAAAGATGGAAGCTGAAGCAGAGCGTTTAGAAACAGCGCAGATGCTGGCAGCGCAGAAGCATCGAGATGCCCTTAATCTGGCTGAGCGAGAATGGGCTCGAAAGATGCCTTTAGATGATCTGATGGGGAAATGGAGTGATGAGGAGACGTTAAGGGGTTTAGAGATTGATACAAAGACTCTTAATAGGGATTGGGCGAAGAATAGACCTCGTCGAGAGGAAGAAGAACAGAAGAAGGTGGCTAAAGAAAAAGAGGAGAGAGAAGAGAAGAAGAGACAAGGGGAGAGGAGAAATCGAAATAAGAAGTTAGATCAACAGTATAAAGCGGCAGAGTATCGAGTAGATGAGCTAGATCCTGACTATTTGTCTAAGGTGATTGATAGTGCTATTGGTTCTGGGAATTTTCCAGAAGAGATGATGTATTCACCAGATACAGATGATGTTTATCATTCCGATTTGGCTTATCACTTGGGCCAGAATAATCCTCTGGCAGGTCAACGTGTATCGGCTCCATCTGCTGAGACTATTATGGAGTTTATTCCACGTAATGTTGATGAAGAGACTGGGCTAGAGGATTTTGAGGGGTTTCGGAATTATCTAGCTCCCAGGCTTCAGTATGGAGATACAAGAGACGAGGTAGAAGCAGAGCAAGAGAGGAAAAGGAAGGAATTGGCAGCGAAGAAAGACAAGGAGAATAGAGATAGAGAGATTAAAGAGAAAAGAGAGAAATCTGAGAAGGCTCAAAAGAACCAGAGGGATGCTAAGGTTCGTGAGAAGGTTGCTAATGAGATAGTTCGGCCCACGGGTAGTAGTCCTGTTTTACAGCAGGATAATGATTTGTTGTCCTTATTTGAGAACGAATTACAAAACTTTGTTACAGCGGTACAGCAAGAGAAACATTTGACTTGGGCTCAGTCATTTAAGCGTTATGTAATAGATCCTTTTGGGAAGAAGGGTTTAAAGGAATATAATCGTATCCTCAAGAGGAAGAACGTAAGATCGGATGGTGGTGCGGCTCTCTTTGAACGTCGAAAAGCCATTTTCCAGAATATTGTTTCTCAGGGAATACCTCCCAGGGGAATTAAGGATTCTGGGTCAACTTTTGAGCAATTAGTTCAGTATCTTGCTGGGGAGAATGCGGGATTGGGTAGAGAAGTCGCTGCTTGGATAAGGGAAAATTGGTCAGCGATTTATGATGATCTTTATTGAGGAAATCGGAGGTAGAGATGCCTGATAATCAGGGAATGATAATGGGTATGTGGAAGGATCTTCATGCTGTGCTTCAGCGTATGTCTGAGCAATCGGGGTATGATGAGCCAATGCCGTTGGGCGCAGAAGAAGAGCTTCTTGCTAACATGGCACCAGAAGCACCTATGCCGATGGAGGCATCTCCTTTGGCGGGTCTTCCTGGCGCTTCTCCGGGGGTGTCTGCTCCTTTGGGGCCTGAAGAGCAGGCGATTCTCGCTGCGCTTCAGCAGCAAGGACCGGGTGCTGGTCCGATGGTGTAGTCTTGGGTCTTCGTCTTGGGTCTAATGATCCTACGCATGGATTGGGCCGAAATCCTTCCGCTCCTTGGTCGAGGGAGTCTCTTTATTCTTCGGGTCAGCAATTTGCTGCACGGGAGAAGGATGAGGTCGATCCTGGGATGCGGGAGGTTTATTCTCAAATAAAAGAGAAAGAACATCCCGGCATTCTGGAGAGGTTTGGTCGAACCGTGGGAGGGTTGGGCTATGCTGTTCAGAACTTATTTACAGCGGGTGTTACGAGCGATCCAAAATATCTGACGGCAGCGACTAAGAACATTGTAGAAATGGGCGGGAGTTTATTGACTCTTGACCCGATTACAGGTTTATATTCAAAGTTTACCGGGGGAGGCATAACTGAGCCCTGGGAACGCCCGACATTCACTGAATCTATGGAAAATGTCGGTTTGCCGAATCTTGTCCCAGAGAATAAGTGGGCTAGATTTGGTGTTGATTTGGCAGGTGGTATCTTTACTGATCCTCTTGTTTATACAAGATTTGCCGGAAAAGCGCTAAAGGGTTTGCCTGAGTCATATAAACTAACAGGCAAGATTCCGAATGATGAGCTTCTTACTGCGTTTATGGCAACAAATAGGGGCTCTAGGGCGATTGATGAGGCAGCTCGTCCGATTTTTGAGACGATGAAAGGCGTGTTGAGGTCGAGAGGTAAAGATCTTACCCCGGAGCGTTATGCTCGTTTGACTGTAGCGTCAAGGCAAAAGGCAGCAAGAGGTCTTTTGGATGATGCTCTTGATCTTGGGGATGCTAAATCTCTTGACCAGATTCGGCGTTCGGATATGGCAGTAGGTACTTCTTTTAGCAAGGGCATATTAGAAGGCAGGGGTCCGGTTAAAGGTGTTAAGGATGCGAAGGGTTATGGACTTGAGGGGTTGCGGCAGCAGGGTCTTTTGCAGCAATCGGGTATTGGAGTTGATATTCCCTGGCCTTTTAGTCCGTTGGTTCGTCGTATAACAGGAGATAAGTACGCTAGGTATAAACCTTTTTACGAGACTTCTGGGCATCCCATTTGGGGTGGTGGTGGATTTCTTGATCCAAGCCCCAAGGGTCTTATTGGTAGAAGTCTTCCGGGTGTGGCTTATCGAGGCTTGAGGAGGGTGACTCCTGGTACAACAGAATTTATTGAGAAGAGTCTGAAGTGGACAGGAGAAAATATATTCAAGAAGGGCATTTATTCGATAAAGGGTAAAGCGGCACAGATGCTTTCCACTAAAGCAGGAGATGTTACAAAACAGGAATTGTATGCTGCGAATTCATCTCTTGCGAAGAAACTAAAAAAAGAGCTAGAGGGTTTTTCGAAGGAGGCTGGAGAGTCGATAGTTAATCAACAGCATCGTAGGTCGGATGAACTTATCAATGCTGTTGATGATATTTTGGAACAGGAGAATCTTTATAAAGCGACAAGGATGCCGATTGGTGAGTCTTGGGTAATGAGGGGTGTTCCTGCTCCAGATGGTGCGGCACGATTTTATAATGTCATATATCGTCGTCTCGATCCTTCAGAGAATGTTATAGCGAATGTTCGAGTAAAGGATCGTTTGATTGAAGTTGATCCTGATGTTGTTCTTGAGCAGTTTGGTCGGAAAGTATGGACTGGAGCCGATGGTTGGTATGGGGTTACTGCTCCTAAGAATGCGTTTTTAACTCGTTCTGAATTTGAAGAGTTTGTAATTGGGGCAGAGATACGCAGAGCAGAGTGGAAAGCTCGAAAAATTTATAATGCGAAGACAGAAGCGGAAAAGTCTGTTGACCTTATGAATCGGATGAAAGCGGATCGTGTACGTAAAATTAAGGATGGTCGTTTCCGTTTGCAAAAAGCGGAGTACGACGAGCAGATAGAGGGTTTTAATAAGGATTTAACGAAACAGATACAGAGTCTTGAGTCTCGTGGTCAAATTGATTCTGTTAGAGGTCCAGAGGGTGTTCGTTTTAGGAAAAGATGGAAACACATTGTTGAAGAGACGGCAAAGCGTCACGGTGTTCAGGTTGATTGGGAGAATGCGAGAGATATTCTTCCGAAAATTTTCAACGGTCATACTGGGAAAATCACTTTTGCGCAGAAGCGTGCTTTGCTGAAGATAGCGGAAAAAGTCTCTTCCGTTAGGCGGGAGATTTATGTGGATGGGGGACAATTTGCCGCTTCTTCAAATTTACTGAAAAAGAATATTGGGGTGGTGGTTGATAAACTTTTTGTTGATGAGAGTGGTGCTGGGTCAGCGTTGACAGAGATTTTAACTTTTTATGGTAAGCGTAAATTTATTGATAATCTTGCTGAAGCTACGAGGCTTGGTCATGGTGAAGAATGGTTGGATGACTTTTTCCTTCGCTCAAACATGGAGGAGTTGGTTCATGCTCATTGGGCGAAAAAAGCAAAGAGTCTTGAGGGAACGTGGAAAGGTTCTTCTGGCGTAACTTTCATTGAACGATGGAGAGGAACTGCTCTTGAGCCGGGTAAGTTTGGGTTCGATGATTCTTGGAAAAGTCGGGCAAAAGCGGATTTAAGAAAGGTTTATCCCTTAAAGGGTCGTGGTTCGACAACAAATAATGCGAAAGTTCGTTTTCTCGAGGAAATGATTGATCAGGCGCATCATTTAGATAGTGGTGAGTTTTTCCCTATGTTTGCTATAGCAGACATTATGAATCCTCGTGTTTTCAAGAATCTACGAGGTCAAAAAGCTTCTGATAGTGTGGGTTGGCTTCGGTTTTGGGCGGGTAAAACAGTAGATGATTTGCCTTCTAGTATCTCTGAACAACTGAAAGCTGCTTGGAAGGCTCGTCGTGCAGATGAGGGTGCGAGTGTTAAAGGGTTTTATGCTGGACGTGGCGTTCAGCGGCAACTGTTTGATTCCCCAGAGGCTGGAGAGTCGATTGCTAGGCTTATCGGTATTTTTACAACCAAGCAGAATGTTGGGACATTTGCACATGAGTTAGCTCATTCTGGGTGGAGGACGCTTCTTACTAAAGCCGATATTGCTAGGGTAACGAAAGAAGCGGCAAGGATGGGTGTAAGTAATGCGGATGAGTTCTTTGCAGTAGAGTTCTCTCGTTGGTTTATGGAGAGAGTGCATCGGACTGCTGGCAAGAATTCTCTTGGAGATATATTTAATAAACTGTGGGGAAAGGCTCAGGAAATCTGGAATTTCATTCGGGTAGGCAAGTATAAGCCTAGTGCCTCAGTAGAGGACATCTTCAAGAAGATGGCACCTGATCTTCAGCAAGAGGGATTTGCTTTTAGTAAGTGGGATAAATTGAGGTCGATGACTTCTAAGGGAATAAAGAATGCATCAAAGCATGATTTCTCTTTATTGAAAAATCGACTTCATGCACCTTTCAGGTCGGATAAGGTTTTCCAGGGTCTTGTGAAAGATCGTTCAGGGAAAATGAACTCTGTGATTAAGGAGGGTGTGACAAACGTACAAAGAAGGCAAGTGCTTGCTGATGTGATGGAACAGCATCCAGAGATATCTGATGTCAAGATTAAGAAGGTTCTGGATTTTGTTTTTGATTACAACAAGAACATATTAAAGGGTACTCAAGCGTTGGGTGCGCTTCCCTTGGATGTACTTCGCCTTGAACTTCTTCTGTATATGCCTCGTCAGATGAGTGATCAACTGGCTAACATTTTGACTTCTATTGATGCTCAGGCTCCAAGTGTTATCAAGGAGATTATACGTAAGTGGGGTGATGCTAGGAGTCGATTTGAGAAGGGCAGAACAACTAAAACTTCAGTGGATTATGAGCAATCTTTGATTGGGATAGCGAAGCGACTCGGGATTACGCCAACAGAACCTTTGATGAAAACGGATCTGTTGGATTTGCTACTCTCCCGTGGAGAATCGTTTAATCGATTGAAATATGATACGAAGTTTCTTCGTCGTATGATTCGGTTGTTTGGTTCACCCAAGATGGGTAGACGAATTCTGCCGAAAGATATGGAGGCTGAATCGATATCTTTTGCGGAGGAATCTGCCAAGGCATTTAGGTCAGGAAAACTGGAAGACGTAATTGATGATTATTTGTCAAAGGTTCAGCATGATCAGAGAAGAGGTATCGGGACTGTTTTTAAAGCTGATGATGTTGATTGGGGGCAGCGTGCGGTACGTTCAGCAGAAGAGGGAGGTGTTTTTGTTAATGAACCGATAGGTCTTCATTTCCCAGAAGATACCGTTAACATTGAAAAGTTTGTAAGAGAGTATGCGGTTGGTCTTGTTCCGAGAAGTGGGGCTTCAAAGAGTTTTGCGAAGGTGAATCAGTTCATTCGGCAGGCTTTGACTTTCGGTGTTTTGGGTATTCCGTTCCCGTCATTTACTTCTAGGAATATTATCGGGGGAACCCTTCAGGCACTAACCGATCCCGATATGAGGGCTAGTGATGCATTCAGGCCAATGATGGCAGTTTTGTATGATTTTCCTCTAACCCGTTGGATTGCAGGGAAAGTACCTATGTCAACTAAGGCAAGGGGTGTTTCTCTTATGCGAAGATCCCTGGGGGATGGTGAAGACGCAGCAAAGGCTTTAGCTGAATTGAAGTCATTGGGGTTGAGTGCGGGGGGACATCGACTTGAGAGTGTAGTTAGGTTAATAAAGTCGAATGGTCTTGTTGGAAGTGACTTCGCTACAGTCGAGAGGTTGCGTCAACAACTGATGGAGCCTGAAGCTTTTATTCCAATGATCATGAGTATGGTTGGTCGTGGAGCAGAAATAAATTTAAAGCAGTTTGGTAGGCTTGGAAACTGGTTTATCGCAAATGCTAGAACAAACATGCTTCCGATTCAGTTGGCTTCGGCAGCAGAAGATACTCTTCGCATTAATAGTTTTATGTCGCTTCTTGATGCGGGTGTAGATGTTAAAGCAGCTGTTGCTCGGGTAAATGCCGCTCACATTAATTATCACTATGTGTCCGAGACGGATAGGATGCTGCGAGATTTTGTGCCTTTTGTGAGATTTAGGATCGGTACTACACCGCAGGTTATTGGTGCTGCGATTAATAACCCAAAAGTGGTTCTTCCGTTTTCATATATGCTAAATATCATGCAGAAGGCTCATAGTGGTTCTGGGGCTATCGCTCCCGATTACTTGAGAAAGAGCTTTGCTATCCCGTTGGATGTGGGGGAAGACGGCAAGATGCGATTTATTTCTTCTTTTGGGATTATCCACGAAGAAGTAGAAAACCTAATGGAGCCTGTTGCGACAGACGTTTTTGATCCAATGAGATTGAGACGATGGGGACAGCAGCAGGGGGCAGCGAAACTCCATCCCGTTCTTCGAAACTTCATCGAGTTTATTTCGGATAAGAATTTCTTCCGTGATCAACCTTATTTTGCCTACAAAAAGGCACCCCACTGGATGACGCATGAGGGGTGGCTTAGTCCTGTTAGAGACATGGCATTAAAGACGGGTTTATTAAAGGAGGTTAAACGTGACTGGAGGGGAAACCCTGTTTATGAGGTAACAGACTGGCATCATCCACTATCGACCACTGTTGGGCTTAATCGTCTCTCTGATGAGTTTGGGAAACTGTTCGATAAGAACCTTGGTTGGTGGGATATGGTTCTTAATGTTGCGACTGGAATTAAGATCAAGTCGGTAAATGAGAGGCAAGAGTTACTGCATGTGTTGAAGAAGGCTTTAATTGCTGAAGCTCAGACGGGTGATATGAAGGAAATATCTCGTCTGGTTTCAACTGGAGAAGCTTCAGAAGATTTGAAGTTTCTTCTTAGATCATATTTGCAGGCTAACAAGTCTTTTTTTAAGGACTTCTATTCCAAGAGGAATCGTGAGTCAAAAAAGATGAAATCTCCTGGGCCAATGCCCAGTTCTCCGTTGAGCAAGTACTCTTCTCCTTGGTCAAGGAAGTCTATTTACGGTCGTTAGTACCAATAAAGGGCTAGCATTAGTGGGTTAACTGCCCACTTTTTGTTCATATATTCATCCGCTTGCGGGTTGAGACGGACATGGTTGTATTTTTCCATCATTTTGAGTGCCTTGTCTATTTGGATCTCGTTCGCCACATTTGAAAAAGCTTTTGTCACTTTCTTCGTTGAAATCTCAGTGTATCTGTAACGCTTTATCCACGATGAGACTTTCATGGCTAATTTGATCGAGTCCTCTTTTGGTTCTTGCGAGAGGAATTTATAGGTATGAGAGATATAGTATTTGCAGATTTCGATTGCTGCTTCCATGTCTTCTTTTCTGACAATTTTCGCTTCTGATTGAGATGCCATGCTGATGATTCCGGCAAATCGTACAGAATAAGACTTGAGTTTATTTGCCCATCCTGATATGGGCGCAAGTTCTCCATCGGGGGAGAGTTTGGGCTCCATCCAGTCGATAAATTCATACCAAGCGAGTGAGGCTTCATCCGAAAGTCTTAATGTTTGGGGTTTTTCGTTATCGATTAATGCCCAACTTGCTGCCATGTAGCCTTCATATCGTTTTTTAATTTTCTCGGGGATGGGTTTTGGACGAGAGGATCTTTTCCCAGACATGAGTTTGGGGATAGAGTATAGAAATCGATCTGCTAGTCCTCTTCCTTTGAATCCGTGGATATTTAAAAGGTCTTCTGCTGCTTGAGGTTGGACTGTGATGAGTATATTTAGCGACGGTTTTTTTATAATTGTGGATTCACTTGTCGCTCTGTCAACTCGGCATTCTTCGCCACTCCAAGCTTTGAGCAGAACTCCGAGGTTAGGAGAATCTCCATAGCGTCCAATAGCGGTGAGCAACCCATCGCTTTCTGAGCTAGGCATTATCATCCGTCCATTATTTGCTGCCATGAGTGTGACGAGTCGCTCTGGCGTTGTGTCGTCGCAGTAAAGTCGAGTCTCTGTGATTTGCCCCATTTTATGTAGGTCTGTACGCATCTTTGCGCATTCGGAAAGTATGATTGCTCTTTGATTTGGATCAGTCTCCCGTGCTAATGCTTTCTCTTGGTGTTTAAGTTGTTCTTCAGTTGCGACTTTTTCTGCGATTTTCTTCGCTATCTCGGGTCGCATGAACTCTGCGAGTTCTTGTTCGGTTTGGGCTAGCGGCGTTTTTGCTTCTGAGAAAACAGGTGATTTTCCTTCGCCTGGGGGCGAAACGATCATTTGATACAGGTTGATCTCTTCAAACCAACCGGGTGTTGGATTGATCTGAACTCTTCGAGCTATGCTTCCGGCATAGAGTCCAAGTACCAGAATGGCAGGTAAGTCTACTTGGACTTGATAGGCTTGCGCTGCGTGAGATGCCCACTCCGACATCCACCTGGGAAGTACATTCACAGGAAATGGTGGTAGATCTTCTTGTTCTTGAATGGGTATGGGTGCTGCCCAATCCTCTAAGGCTTGTTGGACTAGCTTGCCTTTATACCAATTTTTGAGGCGGGTGTTCTGGGTTCTATCCATTAGGTTATGGATTCTCTTCAGAACTGTGCTGAGATCCATGAATCCTTGTTTTTCTATCTCCATGCCTTGAAATAGTTGGTGGTATCGAGGATTAAGACCTGCGAGGTCTGTTTTTTTCATACGAATGCGCCAAGATGATGGGCTATCTGGACGAGAAAAGATGCTGCTTTCGCATATTCTGCGTCGATCCATGCTCTTGATTCGATCTGCTCTGTGATTTTTTGTATGCGTTCAGGGTCGATGTTGGTTGCGATTTCTTGATATGCGCTCATAGCATCGATGTATTCAGCCCTCATAGCCCCTGTTTTGACGAAAGGGTTTTGTTCCCGTAGTCTTTCAGTTTCGATGGATTCCATCGTTGTCTCGACTTCTTTCAGGACTCGTCGAAGACTTGCCCTGAGCTTTTGTTGTGTGCGTTTAGTCATTGACATTGATCATTCTCCTTGTTGATTCTCCAGCTATCTGGTAAACACGATCCCGTTCTTCTGTTGTCATTCCTGCTGCCATCCATCTTCGAATGGATGCCCTGAGCTTATCTGATTCCGTTGCTGTTTTTGCCGCTTCTATATCAGCTTTTCGCTCGATAGATATGCGATCAATATTATGTTTTCTCGCTTCGGATTGTTGAGTTAGCAGTTTTAGAACAATCTCTTGCGGGATTGCTCCGTTTTCTGTCGCTTTCAGGAGTTCAGTTCTGATTACGTGATCGAGTTCCCGTTCCCATGCGGCATAAAGTTCTTTTGAATACTGCTCCAATCGAGTGTTGATACCGTCTCGGTACATCAAGTCGATTTGACCCGCAAGATCTTGTGCTTCGATAATGGGTGCTGGGGCTTGACATGCGGTTAAAAGGCTACTGACCGTGCCGATTAATATGCTCTTGTATAAAGTTTTCATTCTGTCTAATCCTCTCGCAAAGTGAGTCGAATTGTTTTCCTACACCGTAAAGGACTGTCCTGCCAGAATGCTTGCCAAGTCCTTTTCCCGTGTAGTCTGCTCGTATGAGATACCCCTCAGTACAAAGTCGTTGCAGGCTATTTTGTATCGCTCTGGTTGCCATCGGGAATGGCTTTAGTTGAGTTATCAACTTCCGGTTTAGTGGGAGGGGTTGGGTTATTATCCATTTCATCAGATCGAATCTGTCGTAGATTATTCTCATCTATCCGTAGTCTCCTGCATTGCCATGTTTTCCTCTTATTCCTGGGGCCTTTCTTTGCCCATCCGTGAACCTCAAAAATGTTCCCGTTGTTAATGAAAAGATCAAGAGTGTCTAGTTGCAGGGCTTTTTTTAGCCGGGATCGGAAATTCGTGCCAGATGTCGATTGTATGCCTACCATCCCCTTTTCATCTGGTCGTAGGCAGAGGATGTCGATAAAGCCCAGGAAGTCTTTTCGTTGCTTAATCGGAGCGATATATCTCTCGACAACGCAAGAGATATATCCCTCTGAACGCATAAGCTGAAGGCTTCGCTGAGTTGGTGATCCCATTCTTAGAATGGAGTCTCGAACGGTTCGTCGTTTTCTCGACTTGCTTCAGCTACTTCAGCGATTATCGACTGGGCTCTCGCTTTGAAAACCTCAGTAGATCGGCTGGATTCAAACGAATCTCCCGCTGCCCATTTCAAAACGGACAATGCTTTTGGGTAGATCGGAAGAGC
>Ga0080013_1000930_pt1 | contig 39917 bp, 60 predicted proteins | sample ETNvirenome_6_85_FD_69236 | JGI IMG/M metagenome (GOLD analysis project Ga0080013, IMG submission 69236) | Marine viral communities from the Pacific Ocean - ETNP_6_85 (SPADES assembly) (version 2) | ecosystem: Environmental > Aquatic > Marine > Oceanic | place: Pacific Ocean | collected 2013-06-19 | reverse complement strand
GGAAAAATCAACCTATGTTTTAACTCATGAGGATTGTGATAAATATAGCCCTGCATATAGAGAATTTATGGAAAAATATCCAAAAATCAAGGAGCATGTTCAAAATCTCTTTATGGAGAATAGGTCTATAGGCAGACATGCCGGCGGCGTTCTCGTATGTCCCAATCTCGAAAAGCACATGCCCATCATTAAGGTCAGAGGAGAGCTTCAAACTCCGTGGTCAGAAGGAATGAATGTAAGGCATCTTGAGTCCAACGGATTTTTAAAGTTTGATTTTTTGGGTCTTGCCACTCTAAAAATGGTAGAGGACTGTATAAGACTAATTCTCAGAAATGAAGGAGTTGAAAATCCAACTTTTGATCAGATTAATGATTTCTTCGATAAGAAGCTAAATAGTAGATACCACGACATGGATGATCAAAATGTCTGGGAGCACGTCTATCATGATGGTAGATTTGTTCAGGTCTTTCAATTTACAAATACTGGGGCTAGAAATTTTTGTAAAGCAGCAAAGCCAAGATCAATTGAAGATCTTGCCGCAATCACAGCAATTTATCGTCCAGGGCCGCTTGCAGCAAATGTTCATAGAAAGTATGTGAAGGCAGGGAGAGATTTAGATTCAATAACATATGATCATCCAATACTAGAGGAGATTCTTAAAGAGAGTAGAGGGTTTGTTATTTTTCAAGAGCAATTCATGCTCATCGCACAGAAGCTTTGTGGATTCGATAAGGGGGCATCTGATAAGATGAGAAAAACTCTAGTCAAGAAATCACTTGATCAGAATTATAAAAAGGTGAAAGAGAGAGAAGATCTCAGAAAGAACTTTATTGAGGGAGCAGTCAATCTAAGCGGAATGGATCTTAAAAAAGCAACTGACCTTTATGAGACAATTGAGGCATTCTCCGGGTATGGATTCAACAAGAGCCATGCAATCGCATACGCTGTTGATTCTTATTACTCTGCGTGGTTTCACTCTCACTATGAAAAGGAGTGGCTTGCTACATGTCTTCAGACATGGAACGGATCACCAAAATTTGGTAAGATTATTGCTGAAATTAAATCACTGGGGTATAAGATTCTACAGCTTGACATAAATGTTTCTTCCGATGTGTGGGTGTTTTCCGAACGTCGTGGGGGATTTGTACCTCCGCTGACAGCGATCAAGGGTGTGGGCGGAGCCGCTGTCCAGGAAATAATGAGTGCTAGGCCATTTAATAATATAGACGATATGCTATTTAATGAAAGCGGAAGGTGGAAGCCGTCCAAGATGAATAAAACGTGCTTTGATTCTCTTTGTAAGGTTGAAGGATTTGGATCTCTTAAAGAGATGGAAGATGGAACGATTGATAATCATAGACAGCTTCATGATATCATTGTTGGAAATTACGACCTGCTTAAGAAGGGAAAGTTTGGAATGACAAAAACTGCAGCTAAAAAACTTATTAAGGAAGTTGGAAGCATTCCAGAGTTTATTCCTGAAAAAATTAAAGAATGTTGTGATCTTCCTGATTGGGCTCGAGAGACAAAGATAGCATTTCAAGTTACTCTGACTGCAGGGGCTGATGAATCTCTTGTCTTCCCACCCAGGGTGATGAATAAGATTAATAGGGCAGATCTTAGACCCATCACAGCAATGAGCGGAAAGGAGAGAGATGTTGTATGGTTTTGCATTCAAGAGATGCATGAAAAGCTCACTAAGAATGGAAAGAAATATTACCGCATGAGGGTTATGGATAATAACTCTGAGAGCTGCTGGCTGCGTGTCTGGGGAGGTTTTAACACTAAGCCTGAGTTGTATACCATATGGCTAGCTGAAGTTGCCTCTACCGAGTCGTGGGGTTGTTCAACGTCCTCCTATAAGATGAAGAAGATTGACGTCTAATGTTAACATTTCCAACTAAGACATTATTTGTAGAGGGTCCTGATTGTTCTGGAAAGACGACACTAATACAAAAAATCCACAATGACACTGGATACAGGTGGCACATTTTTGATAGATCTCAAATATCAAGAAGTATTTTTTCTAAGCTGTACAGAAGAGATATTGATAATATGAACTTTAGTCTTCACGAAGAGATATCCAATCTCAATAATAGGTTTATTATTTTGATTCCACCCTTTGACGTAATTGAGGAAAGATTTAATAGAAGGGGAGACGAAATACATAAGGACATTACTTCTATGAAAAATGTCTACGATTCATTTAATAGAGAGAGTCATTTTCTCAATACACTTCCAAATATAGAGATTTGCAAGTCAGATGTAGATGTAGAATTATTAGTTCTAGATTTAAAGCTATCAGAGAGATGTTCTCTTAACGGTATCTCTGGAATAGTGTCTGAATTTGTAGATGCATGTCCAAATAAAGAATCATATCCTCTTTCTTTTACACTGTATGACGATGGGAAGTTTGAAGAAGCTTCACCTTCCATCCTATCTTATGAGAAGGAAGAAGAATATTATGATATGATTCGATCCTCTCTACTAGGAAAAATAGATATGGAGCTAAGGGGTGAGAATGAGTATCGCAGGGTTGAAGGATTAGATTCAAGAAGATTCGTGTTTACAGATTCATCTTGTATATCGTTTATTCAAGTCGCAATTAGAGACGAAATAATGGACTTTCATTGTGTTATTAGATCAACTGATGTAAAGAATATTTTTCCCTATGATTTAAAATTTTTATATTTTTTATCATCTGAGTGTTTCAAAAAACTAGGCGGAGCAAAGAGAGTCAGACTGAGGTTTAACTTAAACTCTGCACACATTATAGGGTAGTATTGCCCATTAGGAGATAAGAATGAAAAGAGCATTGGTAACGGGAGGTTGTGGTTTTATCGGATCAAATCTTTCTCATGAGCTTGCAAGAAGGGGATGGACAGTAGATATAGTCGATGATATGTCAAGCGGTCATTTAGAATTGCTTGAAGGGTTAAAGCTGAGGGTAGTTCCTGTAGATTTACTAAAAGAATTTTATGATGCAAGACCGATATCAGAGAGAGATAGCGGAACCGTTCATGTAATCCAGGGAGGATTTTCTCATACAAATATCTTAGAGTCCATTCAGGCAAAAATGTATACACATGTCTTTCATCAAGCTGCCGTTCCTCGAGTTTCATACTCAGTTGAGCAGCCATCGCATACAACTGATGTGAATATCTCTAGCACAGTTAGATTATTTCAAGCATGCATAGGCTCTGTTAAGAGAGTTGTGTGGGCATCTTCATCTTCAGTTTATGGAGGAGCAGAAAATATGCCAACACATGAGGATACAGAAAAGAATCCTAAGTCACCATACGCATGGCAAAAAAGTGCAATAGAGGATATAGCAAGTCTATTTTGCCATCTCTATGATATTGATATTATCTGTCTAAGATATTTTAATGTGTTCGGTCCAGGACAATATGGAGACTCTCCCTATTCAACTGCAGTTTCTGCGTGGTGTCATGCTCTAAAGAATGGGCTTCCTATGAGAAGTGACGGCGATGGCTCACAGTCTAGAGATATGTGCTATGTTGACAATGCAGTTTACGCAAATATCTTAGCAGCAGAATCTGATCCACACGGCGGCTTCAACGGAAGATGTTATAACATTTCGTGCGGAGATAGAACATCAAATTTAGAAATACTGGAGCACTTTAAAGAGAGATATTCTCATGCAGTCGTTGTTGATGCAGCATGGAGGCCCGGAGACGTAATGCACACACAGGCAGATATATCAAGAGCAAGGGATGAGCTGGGATATGAGCCGCTAGTAAGATTTTGGGAAGGACTAGAAAAAACCATAGAGTGGTGGAATATAGATGTCTAAGTCAGGAAATACAAAGTCAGCATGGGTGACTTCGTGGGCTAAGCATGAAAAGCCCTGGGGTCATGAAATGGTCTGGTCATCTTTTATATCCTGTCATGGAAAATTACTCTTTTTAAAAAAAGACCACAGAACTAGTTTGAAATTTAATAATAGAAAATCTGAATCACTACTGGTGCTGTCCGGCAAGATTCGTGCATTTTTTGGAAATGAAGTGAATAAAAAGAATCTTGACAATCACCATCTCAATGAAGAGATTCTAGAGGCAGGAATGATTCTTAATGTTCAGTCTGAATGTCCATATCGGCTAGAGGCGCTAGAAGATTCTCAGATAATTGAATTAGGTGATTGGCTAGATGATAAACCCCACAGGATGGAGGATGACTATGGACGAGAAAATATTAAAACTTCCTGAATTTATAATCTTTGCTGGGCCCATGTTTGGCTCCAAGACTACGAGATTGCTAGCAGCTGTGGATAGATTTAGATATCAGAATAGAAATATTATGGCATTCAAACCAGCGCTTGATGAACGATATTCAAGCGTTGAGATCTGTACTCACAATGGTGGGAAAATACCGGCAAATGCAGTTAAGACTGGCGACGATATAGTTAGAACTATCAGGCTAAGCGATGAAGAGGCTGATGTTATTGCAGTTGATGAGGCATTTATGATAGAGGGCGTAGCAGAATCTCTTTTGAAACTTTTTAGAGAGGGTAAGACAATTGTCGTTTCTTCTTTACAATTATCAGCAACAGGAAATGTTTTTACAGAAGTTAGAGATATGATGCCGTGGGCAACAAAAATTGAAATATGTCCTGCTGTGTGTACAGTTACTGGTCTTGATGCATATTACACACACAGAAAATTTAACAATATGAAGGAAATAACAGTGGGAGGATCTGATTTGTATGAGCCTAGATGCTGGTACCATCATAGCTTTATAAATCAGGCATCTAATATTGAGAGAGAGGAAGATGCTTGAGCCCACAAGTGTAGATCTAGTAATTTATCATGCTGATTGTTCTGACGGCTTCGGAGCAGCGTATGCAGCCTGGAAGTGTCTTGGTAAGAAAGCAGTCTATTATTCTGCAAAACATGGCTCGACACCCCCAGATGTAACTGGAAAGAATGTCGCCATTCTTGATTTTTCATATGACAATTCTACAACAAAGAATATGATTGAAGAGGCTAATGGCTTAATCGTTATTGATCATCATAAGTCTGCAATGATTGAGTTGCACGATATCAGCAATACAATATTTGACATGAATCATTCAGGAACAATATTGTCGTGGAATTTTTTTCATCCCGGTAAAGAGCCTCCAAAATTTTTATCCTATATTGAGGATAGAGACTTGTGGAAGTGGGAGCTGCCATACTCTAAGGAATTTTCAGCATCTTTTGATATGATTCCATTTGAGTTTGAAGAATTTTTAAAGTTTGAAGATGACTCTGTGTTTGATGACGCAGTGAAGCGAGGATCGTATATTTTAGCATATTCTAAAACTGTGGTAAAGAAAGTTTGTGAAAAGGCAAAGTCAAGAAAATATGATGGTCATGATGTGCTAGTAGTAAATTCATCTCACTGGATGTCAGAGATAGGTTCGAGACTATCACCTGATTGTGATTTTGCAGTAATATGGTATTATGATCATGAGGCTAGAAATATCAAGGTTAGCCTAAGAGCATTTCATGATTATGTAGATGTTTCAGAAATTTCTAAAAGATTTGGCGGAGGAGGCCATAAAAAGGCGGCTGGTTTTTCACTACCAGGTGACACAATCGTAGATGATCTATTTGATAGAGTAGAAGAGCCCATAGTAGATACAGCTCCAGCAAGAGAGGAACTTAAAAAGATTCGAGAAGTTCTTGAGGAAAAGGGAGATGTTGATAAGGAGGAGGCTGTTGATCAAATGGAAGCGTTGTTAGATGAGCTCGAATTGAAGGAAGAAGATGAATCAGAAAAATTGTCAAATGATAAGGATGAGAATTCAGGAAGCGGGAAAAAATCTGGAGGGAATATTACCCTACTCTCCTCGGCATCCAAAGGGTAGGAATCCATACGCTCACATTCCAAAAGTTATTAAATCAATGTTCGGATCCTCATATAAATCGCTTCACGATGATATGCTTGAAGACGTTATGTGCGTGATTGAATATTGTGAAAAAAATCCGTTTTAGGAAAGATGATGAGACCTGGCTGGGACAAAATATGGATGGAATTCGCTCAGAGTATTTCTAGAAGATCGTGCGATCCTAGATACCAGGTTGGCGCAGTAGTCGTTACAAGTGATAACACTCAAGTGCTTGCTGTTGGATACAATGGAAATTTTTCAGGAGGGCCCAATGAGGTCGAATCTGAATCACCAGGAGAATCCGGAATGTTGCATGCAGAGATTAATGCATTGTTAAAGATGGATTATAATATTCCAAAATATAAAATACTCTATGTTACGCTATCTCCGTGTAGAATGTGCGCAAAGGCAATAGTTAATGCAGGAGTTGATGAGGTTGTATATCATGAGGAATATAGAGATACTTCTGGTATGGAGATTTTAAAGTCTGCACGTGTGACAGTGAGAAAAATTTAACCTTTAGAACATCATATTTAATAATGAGGATCATATGAAAGTACTAAGCTCAAAAGATATCACTAGATTTGTTAATAATCTATACAGAAGAAACGAAAATATTGATGTGTTTGCTGGTGATAAGGATGAAAAAAGAGTGATTCTTGTTAAGAAGGGACTTAAAATTAGACACACACCTTCGGGCCTTGTGTATACTGTTTTAAAGGTTATCCTTCCAGATGATGAAAATGATTTAAAAATTTTATGTCATCGTCCAGGAAAGAAATTACTTATTCCACGTAAAGAATTTAAGAGTTATGAGAGGCACTGATGTCAGATTTTACAACAAAAGACCTTAAAGAGAACATAAGAGAGAGCTTGGGTATTGAGCATGAAGAGACTATTGATGAGTCTTATGTCGCACAACCAAAATCATTTAATCTTCCAACTGAACTTCTAAGCCCAGCTGCCAAGAAAAGTCATCTAGAGTTGTACAATAATTATATAAAATCATTTAATAGAATAAGTGCTGAGCTTGACACTGTAAATAGATCTGATGCGAATCCTAATAGTTCAGAATTTAGAGATTTAAAAATAGATGAAACATACAACATGAATGCAATATATCTTCATGATTTATATTTTGCCAACATTAGTGATCTTCACAGTGAAATTTCAATGGATTCTCTTGCCTACATGCGAATATCCAGAGACTTTGGGTCATTTGATGAGTGGCAAAGAGACTTTATAGCATGCTGTTTATCATCCAGGTGTGGATGGGCACTAACATATTTCAATACATACACGCAAAGCTATATGAATTGTCCAATAGATTTACACAGCACAGACGTTCCAGTGGGATCCTACCCGGTCATAGTGATTGATGTCTGGCAACATGCATATTATAGGGACTATTTAAATGATGTTAAAACGTATATTTATGGTATGATGAAACAGCTAAATTGGAATGTAATTGAAAGCAGATTTCAAAAAGCTGATGAAATTCAAAAGATTATTAGGAAGTAAAAGTGAGAAACTCTGATTTAAAATTTTTAAGATCGCTAATACTTGAACAGGTGGAGGAATTATTTGCACCTTCAGAAGCTGATGAAGAAACAACTAGACTAGAAAAAGATTCTGCTGATGATCAAATAGATTCATTTATTCTAAAATATGAAAAAGATTCGATATCTGATGATGACTCTGAATCACAGAGCTTAAGTGAATCTTTAAAGAATTTATCACTCACTGCACTTTTACTAGAGCAAGATGATGAAGAGCTACCTGAGGACCCTGATGACCTAGGCGGTGATGAAGACGCTGGCGATGACCCCAAAGAAGAAGCTGTACCTGCCGAAGATCCAGAACCTGAAGATAGCGCTGATTCAGATGCAGAACCGGCAGAGTCACTTCCCAAGCCTCCCCTTAATATTGATGCATTTACAAAAAGAGTTGCACGACTTGCTATGAACTTTGACAATCTTTTAGACATCAAGACCGTAATCGTTAATCGTGCTATGAACTTTCTATTAGAGAACTATGATCAAGTTCACGCCGACGAGATGAAAGATATTCTAGATTCTCAATTTGACTTTGACCTAGACGGAGGAAAAGAAATTCCTGAAGCTCCTTACGCAGTTGGAGCCTATGGAGCAGGGACAGGTCAAATGGGTGGCGGAGGAGCCTGATGGCGAAGACTTACGTAGATTTTGAAACTAAAAAGACTATTCATTTTAATATTACAAGAGAGACGCATAGCGAGCTAAGAATTTTGTGCTTTAAAAACCGACTCTCAATGCAAGAAGTCTATGAGGAGATTTCACAAAGAATAGCAGCAGAATCTCCTGAAATGATTAAACTTCTTGAAGATCTCTCTCAAAAGAAAAGAGACGGGATTATTAAAAAATTATCGAAAACAGATGCAGAATCACTTTATAATATCATAGAAAGAGAAAATCCGCTAGCGAGTGAATGATGTCAACATGGTTTAAATCTTTATTTTTTAAAAATGATACAGAAAAAAAGATTCAGAAGCTTAATGATAAAATTTCAGAAATTGAAAATGAAATTCATGAAATTACAGGAATTTTAAAAAATCAAGCCGAACTGATAGCAGTGATTGCTGGAATTCAATGTGATGTTGTTTCAGTGATAGGGGGGAATACAAGAGTTAAAAAGGAAACTCTAGAGGATTCTACGGAATCATTTCTCATGTCTCCTTCCGATGATGATGAATTTATAAACTAGTAAATAAATCGTGAGACATAATTAATAGTAGATGTCAATCGCGCGGAGGGATTATGCGAAAAGGTTTACTAGATACGGTTCTTGAGAAAGCAATTTCTCGTAAGTTGCTTGTTTTTTTAACAGCGACCAGTCTAATGATGTGGTCCAATTTAAGTTCAGAGACATGGGGAATGATTGCAATTGTGTACATTGGTGGTCAGACTGTTGTCGATACTATGAAAGCATACAAACACAATGGTTAGCTGGATTGCCTTTAAAGCGTTTCTTAAGAGGGCGTGGGCTTGGTGCAAGAAGAATTGGAAGATATTTCTTGGTGCATCAATTCCTATTATTATTTTGATAATAGCTGGGCGCTCGTCGAGTGCCAAAAATTTGATAGCGAAGATCAGGGAAGATTACGAAAAAGAAATAGATGTAATTGATAGGGCTCATGAGAAGGAGATAGCTGATATAGAGCTTGCTCAAAAACGATATGCTGAGTCAGTTGAGAGAATCGAGAATGAATTTTTAGAGAATAGAGAAGAGCTTGATTCAAAAAAGAAGAAAGAGATTCAAAAGATAATTTCAGAAAATGCTGACAATCCTGGAGAGATAACTAGAAGAATTTCTGAGATTACTGGATTTGATATACACGTGTCATAAACTATTTCGAAAATAGTTGTTATGATTCCCTAAGGAGATATTATGAATAATACCTTTAAAACTCTTGTATCACACGTGACATGTTTTACTTTTTTGCTTTATTCGCTGCTGGCTCCAACAATGGTGCTTGCAGGTGAAGAGATAGCGACAGTCGAGGAGGGAGATCATGCTCCATTTGACGGAACACTTTTTAACACAGAGGCAGCAGCAAGGCTACTGGTAGACTTAGAATTTTCTCAAGAGATGTGTGACATTGAGACACAGAGGAAGCTTGATATGCAGGCCGCTTATAGCCAGCTGACAATAGATTCTCTTCAAGCATCTAAGGACTCTCTTCAGTTTCGATTTGATGAAACAATATTAATTAGAGATGAACACATATTCTATTTAGAAAAACAGATAAGCAAACCAAAAATTTCTAGAGAACTTTCTTTTGCCCTCGGTGTTATTGCTGGAGTTGGTCTAACAATTGGTGCCGGTTACGCAATAGGACAGGCAGCAAATCCGTAGTATTTTAAAGAAGTATTTGATATTTATCATTGAGGTGATAAAATGAAAGTTGTTGTTAACGAGAAATCCCTTATTAGTGCAATTAAGGATCTTGTCTCTGAATCAAGAAGCATCTATTCAACAAGAATAGATACCATCGCAGGAGACGTTGAGAGTGATGATGATGGTATGGGCGGTGAGGAACCAATTGAAGCATCACCAGTAATGACATCAACACAGCTTGTTGTTGACAGACCGCCAGTTGAAGATGAAAATTTCATGCCAGCGACACTTCAAGAACTATCTAAATCCGCATATGTCATCGCACAAGAAGTTCCAGATAGCCAGATACCATTCTTCTATAGTGAATTGCACAAGTTATTGGATAGGGCACTAGATAAGCACGATGTTCAGTCTGCAGGCGAAGACCATGAGCCCACTCTTGCCCAAGAACAGGAAGAGGCAGTTGAGGCTCAGGGAGAAGATATACCCGATGTTGAGACTGCAATTAGAGAGTCAAAAATAAAAGATGCAATATCTTTGATACTTGAGCAAGATGATGATAGTGAGGGAGATGAATTTAAAGATATCTCATTTACTTCCCTGGCTAGATCTAGTAAGCCAACAGGCTCCCCCGCTCATATTGACTCTGTCGTCTTAGACCTACTAGCACTTCTACAGTCTCTTGAAGTGGGATATGAGGGAGGGTTTGAGTCAGTAGTCGTCTCTCCTGGGAAGACATACAAGCGTCCGATGCCTCTAGAGAGAATGAGAATAGATGTTTTAAACACACTTATTAGCAATAAAGAGGCACAGGAATTACTTGGAGAACTAACTCCTGAAGCTCAAAAGGAAGCAAGGGCAAGAGTTCTAGACAAGTACACGTCAAACTGGGAAGGAATGTTTACATCTCCTGAAGAGATGTCTCAATTAGATGTAACAGCTAAGGTGGGAATTGAGGTCAAAAAGGCAAGATCTGATCTTTCCGCTGAGGATTATATTGAATATCTCCTTGATTTAGCTAGTCGAGAAGAGGATCCGCAAAGAAAGAAAGCATATGAAACACTAGCAGATTTAGCGGCCAAAGGTCGATCAGGAGATGAACACCTTCGACCCATTAAGGAGCCTGTAGAGCTAACTCCTGAGCAACAAGCTCAAGTCTATATGGAAAAAGCTGAGAGAGATGCAAGGAGATTAGATGCTCTCGCACCATATTTTGGATTCAAAAATGCAAGCGGTATCAGGCAGTGGAGAAGAAAATTTGCTGAACCGAAGTTTAAAGCTATGATTGGCTCTGCTACTGGTATTCCCGCCTATAGGGATTATTATGATCAAATACAGGGCAGCTTGCAAGCCCTAGCTGTTCAATTTTCCAGGATGGTTGAAAATACATTTAATAAATTAAGCAACAATCCAGATCTACCAATATCGGAAAAAGAATTTCTGGAAGGAATTTCTCACGTCAATGATCAATTTCAGGAAATGGTCTCTGCATCTCAAGAAAGTGATGATGGAGAAATTCCCTCTGATATGCTTCATGGCGCCGCCGGAAGGATTCTTAGGGAAGCTTTTGCAGAAGTTTATTTTAATAATCAATCTATAGAGTTTGCTAGAGAGATGAAGAAATATATTGCTGAATTTCTTGAAAGTAGACACAATGTTGATTCTGCGACAGCGAATGTATTTGCAAAAATGTTTAATGGAGAGACTGATTTAATCTCTCTTGATTCTGACTCTCCTAAAGCAAGAAAGTTAATGGCCGGCGGAATAACTCCAGAAATTTATAGTGATGCAATTAAAAAGGAACAAGAATTTATAAGAGACTTTTATAATAGCTTAAAGGCAGCAAATAAAAAGTTCTTGCAAAGATTAAAAGATCCCCAATATATTAAGGGATTATTTGAAAAATCAATTGATAAAGCGTCGAAGTGGATGGAAATGGAAGATGATTTGAATAAAAAAATGAATAATCCCACAGAAGAATCAAAACTAGAAGAAAGCATCCAAAATATGATTAATAAGATGATGAAATAATGCTACCACTTGTAAGATTTTTAAATGAATCAAAAGAGAGGGCTGAAGTCTCTCCTGATTCAGTTGTTGGAAAAATTCTTGGAAGTTTATCAACAACAGTTCCCAGCGATGATCTTCCGGTTAGCGCAGAATCTTCTGAATGGATCACCTATTCTGATCCTGATAGAATATCAAGAACATTTGAATTTTTAAAATTTTCTCACTTAAGTTATTTTGTGAATGAGCTTTTATCTTATCAGGAAGAGAATCAACATCATGCAACCATGACAATTGAAAATAGGGAAGTCACAATTGAATCTTATACACACGGGGTTAATGCTGTGACTGAGCAAGATATAAAGCTGTCTAAGTTTTGTAATGAACTTTATGAGGATGTGAATTTTTTTAATATAGAAAGAGAAGATTGAAATGAAGGTTTTTGTTAGTGATGAAATAGCAGAAGACATTGATGTAACACAATTTGCTGAATTCTATGAAGATTTATCTGAAGATTCTATAATCCTATCACTAAGCTCAGAGTCAAAATCTCTCAGGGGCCCACTAAGCCAGATGGGAATTTTAGGAGACGGAAGGATAAAAATTGATTTTATCTGTGATTCATCAGATGCGCTGTCTTTTATTTTGGAAAATATATCTGAAGAAATTTCTCTATTATTGGGAAAAGATGAACTTCCTATCAAGAAATATACTGATTTTAATATACTATCTAAATCGATTAAACTTACGGAAAATAGAAGATACGAGTGTGATTTAATTGTTAAGATGTCTAATACATAATATTGTGGGGGATCGAAGTGGAGCACAATTTTAATTTTGATAAATTTGTGACAGATATTTGTCGCAGAGAAGATGAGAGCAGGGAAAGGATTAAAAACTTTCAAGAAGAAACTGAGGAACTTCCTCAGAGAAAATATGCCAGGCTGTATAGAGAAGATTGGAGAAATTCAACGAGAATAAGGAAAAAGAGATGAGTATATTAAAGCTGGACAGTAAAGATGACATTAAACTATTTCTAAAGCTTCTAGCGGAGGAAAGTGTCAGCGATGCTAGAGAGTCAATTCTTAAAGACCCGCTTCAGACAAAAACCATTAAGGGAATAAGGCACGGCAAGGAAATATTTTCTTCAAAGAATATTCGTGAGCAAGATGAGGATGAAGAGGTTTCAGTTGATGTGGAGGAAGAGTCTGAAGAGCCTAGTGAAGAACATGAGCCAGAAGCATCTCTATCAAGTATCACAGATGCTGTTAAAGATCTAAGAAGTGGGAGAGGCGTCGGAGATACTACGATGCAGAAAGAGCTAAGAACATACTTTGACAGATTAAGCGAGCCTGAGAGATCAGCACTTCTTACATTTATGCAGGCATTTGCAGGAATTTTGACAGGTGAAATGACAGGCACAGAGGCTCCCGATCCATCAGATGCACCCACAAGCATAGGGATGACAAGGGGTGATAAAGAGATTGAGGCAGAAACTGAGATTGAGACTGAGGAAGAGCCTGAGGAAGAGGAAGAGACTGAAGAAGAAGAGGTCGAGGATACTACACCCCCGATTAAGGCAGGAGAGGGCCCACCTGATTTATCTGAAATTAGAAAAAGAGTCAGAGCATTAATGCGCTCTTAGTCGTGTATTTTTTACGCTGCTGTGGTATAATATTCTTATGGAAAAAAGAATAATAAATCTTCCCAAAGGGGGAGAACTAGAGGTTCTCTTAACACCGGACTTTTTAGAGGTCGTGAGGGGTCATTTTAATCTCAAAGAAACTATAGATGTTGGTGACGATCACATACGATTATTCATTTATGGAAGCACCAAGTCAGCCCTAGATAAATCTCCAGCGATAGATGAATAATCAATCAGTATTTGGAACTCTAGATTCATATTTATGTCCAGGTGGGTTTATTAAATGTCCTCTTCAGATCTTCTTAGAGAGCTTATAAGAGAAGTAACTGTACAGCTTAATGATGAATTACAGGTCGAGTATGGATCTGAGAGTCACATCAATGAGCTTGATACACTTATTAGTAACCTTCAATTTTTAAAGAAGTCTCTAAGAAAAGGTGAAAATCGACATAAGCATAGAAAAGAAATGCACAGGTTGCAAGATGCAATCGGGGCGATACGCTACTTGAAGAATTCAGCACGTCGCTCTGGAATAAAGAGCGGTCTATTAAAAGAGGGGGGATTGAAGCTTCCTCCTGAAAAGAGAGAGATGCTAGCTCCTCTCAACCCTTCAGTCGTATCTCAAGCTGTCGGGATATACAAAAATCTTTTGGCTGAGTGGAATGTGTATCTTTCATCTGTAGGAGAGGATCCTGTCAAGCCTCTCAGAACTGTCGGATCAGTGAGTTATTATCAACAAGATTTATCTCAGAGTAGTGATAAGAAATATGGAGATGTTGATTATTTGGTTCAATTTCCATTTGAGCATGAGGGAATTGAAGACGAGAAAGAGAGGCGAAAAATTGAAAGGGACATACAAAAAAAATATCAGAATTTATTTGTAAGTTTCTTAAATGAAAGGCAGCCGCTCACAGTTGACATGGACGAGACGCTTAGGGGAAGTTCACCCTTAATGGTTATGCTAATATTGCCTGACGGCCAGCTAGCTCAAATTGATACTGTTGTAACATTTCCCAGGTATGTCGGGTGGATGGAGGGTAGGTACACCCCTGAGAGAGGAATTAAAGGATACACTATCGGAAACTTGTATAAGGCTCTTGGCGATTATCTCGTCATGACAATTGGGACCGACGGTGTGATAGTGAGATCAAAGAAAGTTTCAGGAGAAAGAGTGAGAGTTTCCAGTAGATTTCATAGAAGCGCTGAAAATATAGAAAATATTAGCACTAGCATTAGAACATTTCTAAGAGATATAGCGAGATACATTATAGGCGAAGAAGAAATAAATGAGCACCCACTTCTTAGCGGTGATCCCGGAGTAGATCCTGAAAACGTCAAAATTTCTTCTCTTGCGAAAGGGATCAAGGGTTTAGCTTTGACTCTGTCTGCTTACGGCGTGTATAATTCAGATGAGATGTTAAACACAGTATTGGAGAATTATTCGAGTGGTCTGAGAAAGAATGTTGAAAATAAGAAAAAACGTGAGCTTGATGATAAGTCTTATCAAAAACTTCTTGATGTAAACAATCAAGTTCTCAATATTGTTAGCAAGGAGTTTAATTCTTAATATGGATTATTTCACATCAGACCTACATTTTGGTCACAGAAATATTATTAGATATTGCAATAGACCGTTCGATACGATTTCAGAGATGAATAAGGGCATTATAGAAAATTGGAATAGTGTGATAACTGATAAGGATAGAGTCTTCGTTGTTGGAGATGTTTCGCTTTGTGGGACAGAAGAGACAAAGGGGTACATCACACAGCTAAACGGACATAAGATTTGCATCAAGGGGAATCACGATGGGCATGAGAAGCACATGCTTAAGGTGGGTTTTGATGAATTTCACTACTCTTTTGACTATGAGATGCCAGACGGAAGGGTGGCGCTATTAAATCATTACCCCATCCCGGGCGCGATGTTCAAAGGTTACGATCTATTAATTCATGGTCACATTCATCATGGCCCAAGGGTCAGAGGAGAAAGAGTGAATGTCTCATGCGAGATATGGGATTTTACACCTATTTCAGTTGATCGACTTTCATCTCTTCAGCTGTCGAAAGATGAGGAAGGTGATATTGTCGACATCAATATCAGTGAGAATGGAAGGATCGATTTAAATGTCAATGTGAAAATTTCTGACTGGGGTGGAGTATCAGATCACATTTTTAAAGAATTAAAGAAGTTTTGGGGTCATAAATGAAACTAGGATTATTTGGAGGTGGTTTTAAGCCATTCACGACTGGACACTTTGCTAAGCTAGCTAGAGCCATTGCTGACAATGATAAAGTGTATTTATTTTATGGCCTTCAGGAGAGAAAACCTCCGAAGATATCTAAGAGAACTGGAATGCCACTAAAGTCTCAACAAAAGTTTAGGCCCATAGGAGACAGCGGAAAATTTTATACACCTGAGCTTTCTAAGAAAATTTTCGATATTTATGAGACAGCAATTGAGAGAGAGTATCCGGGTGTAGAAATTGAATCTACACCGGGAAGCACTCCAATGCGTAGAATTTTTGAAGTCGTGGAGGAATTTGTAGAAAATCCCGACATGTATGATCTTGTCACGATCTATGGTGACGGAGATACTCTACGACAGTATATTAGACAGGAGAGATATCTTGGTGATCTTTTAAGACAAGGAAAAGTAAGGCTGGGATCAATCTCTCCAGATTCGTATGATGACTATAGAGATGAGGAGAGGTTTTTAGACATGGTGGAGAGGAGTGAGGAATCATCACGTGAAGCTCTTGGATCATATTATCCCAATATGTCACCTGAAGATGTAAAGCGGTTGCAACAGGTAAGGGGGACAGAGGTTAGAGATTTTGCTTCATTGTCGACTGGAATAGACGAGGCCAAAAGATTTCTTCCACCTTTTTTAAATGATAATGAAAAGCAACAAATTATTGATCTTTTGCAAACGGGTGTCGAGCCTCTAACTGAGAGTCACTTAAGATATTTTATTCGCGGGATTATAAGGGGATAACATGGCTATACTTCTCACACCAGCTATTATTAATCGAGCTACTGCAAAGTTTATGAGAGAGAAAATCATTAAAGAGAATATAGGTGATACCGTTCCCCCGGGCAGAGAGTCACACATTTGGAATCTCTATGAGGATCTCAGGATGCCCCTCTCTGGCATCATTGACATAGCGAAGCTCGCACTTGAAGGGAAGCTAGAGAATGCTCAGGAGAAGGTTGACGGTCAGAATATCACATTCACAGTTAGAGATGGTGTTCTTAGGTTTTTTACAAAGATGAGTCTTGTCTCAGATAGAGATCTTAACAACGCCAGCGCAAAGATTCAGTCAGGAAAAGGGATGGATCTCTCCCTAATCAGTGAAAAGTATGGAGATAAGCCCGGCATCGTCGCAGCTTTCTCTATGGGCTATGAGGCTCTTGAGCCAGTTGCCTTACAGTTCCAGGATTCACTATTTAAGAACGGAGATGTTGTCATTGTCTCTGGTCTAATTACAGCTGTGAATCCAAGCACAATCATTTATGACGCTGACACATTTAGATTTATTGCTCCTGTATCTTTAACACAGGAGCCTGTTAATGAAGAAGCATATGGACAATTTTTACAACAGGCCAGGGCAGCAACAACTGAAGTATTCTCTATGGATTCAGTTCCAGTTGCAAAATTGATTTCTGATCTTGAGACCGACGACGCAGAGATCGAGACCCTGGTGGGAGATCTTGAGTCTGTTGTCAGCGATGCCGGACTATCGGTTGGGTCTGCAACTGTTGGAGATTATGTCGCAGCTAGAGTTGAAAAGCTTCTCAGAGAAAAGTATTCTTTTATTCCTGAGGAGATGATAGCAGATGTAACAAATAGATTTATGACAGGGAAGGGAGCCGTTGCAAATAGATTAAAGAAACTGGTGTCTATTGAGGATTACCAGAGATTTAGACAGCTCGACGGACTTAAGTCTGAAGTTGTTGCAGAGGCGATAGTGCCTCTCGAGGCTGTTATTCAAAGACTGGGCGTCATGATCATTGACAAACTAGATCTAACTCTCACAGCTAGCAATCAGGATGATCTTCGGGCATTTGTTCGCACAGCTAGAGACGCATTCAGCAAGGGTAAAATTCTAGCAGACGAGAAGACTCTTGAAAGGATTAGGGTTGCACTTGCCAGGCTTGAGGAAAATGAGGAATTATTTACCAAGGCAACAGAGGGCATAGTCTTCACATACAATGGTAACACATATAAGTTAACAGGACTGTTCACGCCCATCAATAGACTGCGTGGGTTTTTTGATTATGATAAAAAAGCAGACATACAGGATGATAAAGAAGAGACAGGTGACACATTGCAGGAAATGATTGAGAGGGCAGCAGAAAGATTTTTACTCGAAGGAGGGGTTGCATTCAAAGACTCTCAGGGAAATGTTGTGACAAGACAAGAGAGGATACCTCGTGCAGAAGTTGAACCAATCGTCTCAAGCTTTGTTAAAGATATTTTATCACCAATGGGAATTGAGTATGTTCCAGTTGGAACCACATCGACGAACTATCCCACAGCAGGAGATATTGACATAGGGGTAGCAGCCGACGACGCCAAAAGTCTCCTAGCTCAATTATCAGAGAATCCAGATCTTCAGGTGGAAATTCCCGAAGCACCGGGTGTATCAAGGCTCTATAGACTTCCGGGAGGAGGTGGTGTAGCTGTCCTATATAAGGTCCCAGCAACGGGAGATCTGGTTCAAGTTGACCTTATGCCAACCAAGGGAGTTAGTCTTGACGATTTTTCGTGGTTGCTTGCCGGTGCTCCTGCTGGCGGGGTCAAGGGGAGATATAGAAATATTCTTCTCTCTTTAATAGCAAATAGGCTTAGTAAGAGGGAGAGTGAGGAGACCGGCGAGACAGTTAAGTATACATACGCAAGAGGGCTTCTTAAGAAGGTTGATAACATTCCCACAGGCCCTAGAGAGACAGACCCAGATGTATTCTTGCCCAGCATGGGGATCATGATTCCCAAGGAGGAGATAATGTCATTTGAGGGACTTGTTGGGGCAATGAGAGAGAATCCCCTTCTTAGTGCAATTCTTCCAGAGTTTAAGGACTACATTGATAATAGGGGTCATCTTCAAAGCAACGACCCTGAAAGAAGGGCAGAAGCAGAGGAGGCGATTAGATACATTGAAAATCTTCAAGAAAATCTCTTAGAGTCCCTCATAAGATATCACATAGGTAAGATTCTTGAAGAGGAGGTTGTTCTAGATGCTGGCGGCACAAAACCGATTCACGATCCAAAAACTAAAGGGTCCCTCGCCGGCGCAATAGAAGATCGTTCAGAAAGAGTTTCTGATGCACTGAAGTCGTCCAATCTACCCACAGAACAAGAAGCACTAGAGGAGATTCCAAAGAAAATTAATAAGCCGTGGCTAATTAAGAACGGCGCGGATTCAGTGCTTTATGATAAGAGCACAAATAAATTTTATGATAAGGCAATTCCCGCACTATTGCTTGCGATGGAGGATTCTGAGGCATCAAATGAGGGTGAGATGTTTGAAAGGGGAGTAATAGAATACGCAAGAGTACTCGAGGGTTCTAGCGAGCAAGTAATGAAAAAGGTTGTGAAAGGGAAGGGGAAAGATATTCAATTCACAAACGGTACAGAAAATAACCGAATATATGAGTCAAAGAAATCTAAAAGTAATGACTTAAATCTCATATTCAATGCAACATTTCCCGTGGGAGAGGAGAATCTCTACTATTTATTCGTAACAAAGGTTCCCACAAGAGCTAAGATCAAGGCAAAGATGGATGAATTAAGGGACAAATATCCTGGAGCTCCCTGGCCAAGATCCGAGGAGACTGGTGATCTTCTGCTTGGAGGCTGGTTTACGTGGACTGAAGATGAACAGAATCAGATGATTTCACTGTGGAGCAGGAGCGAAAAAGATGTATCGGAAGAAGTTAAAGATGTTAAGAAAAAGATAGAAGATCTTAAAAGTTTAATTAAATCAGATTCATTTCCCGTGTCCATAACTGTATATGAGGAGGATGAAGAGAAAGAGTTCGAGTCAAAAGAAGATCTTGAATTAGAGATAGCTAGACTTGAAGATCTATTGAATGGTCTGGATAATCAGGAGGACAACTCTGGCCTTCAAAAGGAACTGGAAGGATTCGGATCATCAATGGAGGTATATATTGTATCAAGTGTCCTGCTTCGAAAAACTATAACAACATCAGCATTTCCCGGGTCTTTTGAGAAGAATGGTGATGTGGACGTTGAAAAGCTTCTTGGCCAGATTAAAGATTATCTTCAAGATTATCCCCTTGCAGAAAAAGTTACTAATATGATAGCTCCAGAGGCTCTCACTCAATTTTATGATGGTAAGGGTTTAGAAAAAGATACAGAGCTAGGAAACATGCACGTCAATATGGGACTTCTTAATGTGAGAATGAGGATATCTATTGAACCAAGCGGTACAGATCCCAAAGGGAAGGAGCACAAGGAGTAGTAATGGGAACTATAGAGGCAACTGATCTTGAGCTTATCCTTGAGAAGGTTGGTTTCGTGTCTGAGTATGTTGGAAGTTGCGATGACTGGGTGACAGTTAAGAAGCAGACCTTATTAAACCTCCCTCCTAGACTAAGAAAGAACTTCTCTACAAGGGATTCTAAAACTAAAGAGCAGTGGTTGAATGATTTTGAGAAGGAGCTGATTATTTATTATAGAGACCTCACCGGTATTGATCTATTGTTAAGAACACTGGCAGAGAGAAGAGAGATATTTGATGTCCTATAACGAAAAGCTTTTAAGAGAATTTGTGAGAAACTCACTTAATGACCTGGTCCTAAGTGAGATAGTCACAGGTGATGAGGGAACTGGCTCCTCCGTCGGCAAGGAGGCCTGGGGAACTGAAGCTGCTCAGAGCCCAAAGGTCCCGGGGTTTAAGGACCGATGGTGCTACGGTAGGTCTGCTGATGGATGCGAGCAGGCTGGCGGAATATGGGGGCTTCTTGGCCTTCCTAAGTCTGATCTGTGGGGTTCTATTTTTGGTGACTACACATGCGGAGACTCTATTGTGTCGGACACTGGTACGACTAGAGGGACATGCGAGGGAATTTTTAAGTCTCTCTGGACAGCTGTGTCGGCCCCGGGAAAAGCATTTCTTGATCTCTTATTCAACACAGCTGGTCCTACTCCTGTGAGTGAGACGGCAGCTGATTTTGGTAAAAATTTCTTTCCCCACACACGAGCATGGGTGACATCAGGCGGTTCATCTATTGTTCCCAGAGGCCCAACACCTCGACCAACCATGTCATCACCCACTCTATCGAGAGTCACTTCACCCACTCCCCCACCAATTACTGAGATTCATTTCAAAACTTTATTTGAAATGTCACTATTGCTAGAGCAGGATGCAGAAGCCGCTGCTGGCCTTGAGAAGGCAGTGACAGATGACTTGTCAAATATTGTGGGAGCTGTTGATGGAATCAAAGGATCAGGAAGCATAATTGACGCAGTTAGGGGGTGGCTTAATCTACTAGGAGAAAGAAAAAATCTGGGAGATCTAGCTTCAGCATTTGGAACACTGACAGCAGAGGATAATAAATCGTTTGATGGTGAGGGAGGAATTGTTAAAATATTTGTTGACAAAATCGTCTCCCCATTCATCTCTCAGCTTCTGACACGCATGAGCGGTGATCTTATTAATAAGGCTGGATTGCCACCCGGAACTGAAGCTGTATTAAAAGTAGCGTTTGATTCAGCGCTAAGTAAAATCTATTAATTTCAAGATAAACGTAATTAAGCTTTTGTGATACTCTTATTCTACACTTAGGAGAATATTGATGACAGACAATAATTGGGTTCCAGAGATAATGTATGAAGAAGGATCTGATGGATTGAGCTCGCACATTCCATTCATTCAGGTTCCAAGTGATAAGGAGATGCCCGCACTATTGTTCATCTTCGAGAGTAGAGAGTCAGGTGAGTTTGAACCAGGTGAAATGGGAGAGGAGCTTCCTGTCGTTGACCTTGATCTTCACCAGTATGCGGACATGTCAATTCTTAAATCTAATCTTGACTCACTAACGTATGATTTAGTTCGAGCTGCCCTGGGATTGGAACCGCTATTAGATGCAGCACAAAAGGGAAAAAAGATTACCAATACTATAAGACAAAAAGTTCAGGGAGATTAGAAGTTTCTTTTTGTAGAGAATAGTTAGATAGTGTACGGAGGATTTTTTAATTATGCGTTTTGACGTTAACAGGCTATCTCAATTAGCCGGTATCGATAAGGGATCAAATCGTCTCTTAAGTGAGGCAGGAAATAGAAGCCAGCACGAAGATCGGAACGGTGATGAGAGTGATTATCGGTGGGGTAAGAACCAGCTTAATGAAGATGATGAGTATGGTGAAGATTTTTTAAGTGTATCTGATCGAGACAATGAATCGGCTAATCCCGATTTAGATTTTGATGATACTAGTGAGGGCGGAGCCCGAAAAGGTGATCAGTCTAAGTCCCGTCTCGACTATGAAGATGTCGACGAATTAAATGATGCCTACTTCCTTGGCGAGGACGATGAAGCGGATGTTGAAGAGGATATAGTTCTAGAGATTGACGAGGGAATGCTTCGCAGAGAGATTCGACGAATGAAGTCAGAGAGAATGAATGAAAATAAGCTTCGTCTGGCTGTAAGAAATGAAATTCACGATATCTTTGATGACTTGGGAATCTCTGATAGCAGCTGGGTCTATGGAGATAACCAGCCCAAAAACAGCAGAAAGGGCAGTGTCAACATGTCGTTTTCGGGCCCTGGATTCTGGTAAGCTTAAAAATATAGAATAAAGAACAAGAGCCACATTGAATGTGGCTCTTTTTGTATAAACTTTGGATTTCTTTGTGTATAATCACATAAGGAGTGATATTGTGAACTATTCTGTGGGACAGACAATATATCTTCTTTCCAGGAGGGATGTGAAAGTCTTTCCTGCAAAGGTGATTGAAGAGATAAAAAGAAGAACCATTCAGGAAGAAATGATATCATATATCATTCGTCTTCCAAATAACGACATGTCTGAGGTTCTTTTAGAGGAGATAGATGCAGATGTCTTCACGTCAATTGAGGATGTTGAAAAAAAGATGATTGAAAATGCTCACGCAGAGATCAAGTCGCTTCTTCACGAGACAAAAGAGATAGAGAAAAAGCTGGGGCCCCCTGAAGATTCTCCTAAAAGTTTACCGTCTGACAAGGTTGAGATTGATCTTGGCAACGGCCAAAAGGGAAGAATTTCCCTAAATCAATTACAAGACGAGGCAAATAATGGAAAAAGTTCTTAATAATGTTCAATTAAACCTTTTAAGACAAAAGGGAATAATCAGTAATGAAGAGATAGCTTTAAAGGTGGGAGATCTTTTAATTGCTGAAAATGTTACATCGAGAGAGAGAAGGGTCATATCTGAGGGCCTGATCATCTTAAAAGAGTCAAAGCAACTATTAAAGGGGTGATGAGTGAGCGAATCTAATAAGATTATTAAGTTTGACCTTCAGGCAAGAGAGGATCTTTTGGTTGGAGTTAATATTCTTACCGATGCTGTCAAGGTGACAATGGGTCCCATGGGAAAGAATGTCGTTATTGAAAGACCCGGTTCTCATCCCATTCTTACAAAAGACGGAGTTACAGTTGCCCGGGCAGTCAATCTAAGAGATTCCTTTTTAAATCTAGGAGTCCAGATGATAAAGGAGGCAGCGTCTAGAACTGCAGATGTGGCCGGCGACGGAACAACTACAGCAACAATTCTCTCTCAGGCAATTTTCTCGGAAGGCATCAAGATGCTGGCTGCTGGCTACCCGATGACAGATGTCAAGCGTGGCATTGACATAGCCTCATCCAGGATTATTGACTTTATTGAAAAGATAGCGATACCTGTAACAAGAGAAGAGGAAATTAGACAGATAGCAACAATTTCTGCAAACGGAGAGTCTGAAATTGGTGATCTTATATGCGAAGCCCTTAAGGCTGTAGGGCAGGATGGAATTGTCACAGTTGAAGAGGCAAAGGGGTTTAATAGCTCTCTAACAGTCGTGGAGGGCATGAGAATAAACAGAGGATATCTATCCCCATACTTTGTTAACAATCAGGAGAAGATGGCTGTAGAGCTCGATAAGCCTAGCATATTACTATACAACGGAAAGATAGACAGCTTGAGAGATATTATGCAAGTCTTGGAGGCAGTTGTCCAGTCCCAGGGATCCATTCTAATAGTAGCTGATGATGTGGAGGGAGATGCGATGCAAGGACTCGTCGTTAATAAAAATAGAGGTTCATTAAAGGTCTGTGCAATTAAAGCTCCCGGGTTTGGAGAGAGCAGAGTTAATATGCTCGATGATCTTGCAGTCTCACTAGGGTGCTCTGTTATATCCTCATCGTCAGACAAATCTTTGAAAGATCTTCAACTTAGTGATCTAGGGACATGCAAGAAGGTAATAATCAGTAGATTAGGTTCAATTTTTATGGGCGTCTCGGGTAAGAAGGAAGATATCTCAGAAAGAATTGAAAATCTAAGATCGCAGTTGACAGATGTCACATTAGATTCTGATCAGTCTGGCCTTCTCAGACTAAGGCTCTCCAGACTATCAGGAGGAATCGCAATAGTGAGAGTTGGTGGAGCCACTGAGGCTGAGCTAAAAGAAAGAAGAGATAGGGTAGATGATTCGCTTAGTGCAACTCAGGCGGCTATTGAATCTGGGATAGTTCCCGGAGGCGGCCTAACATTAGCAAGGGCTTCATTTTCTCTGTCAGAAGAGGGAAGCTTTGACGGTGTTGCTGCTGGCTTTAAAGTTATTAAAAAATCGTGTCTAGCCCCATTGAGACAAATCGTAGAAAATTCTGGCGGGTCGCCAGAAATAGTTCTTGAGAGAATTAGAAGCGTTGAAAATAATACTCACGGATATAATGCATTGACTGATAGCTTTGGAGATATGTTTAGCATGGGGATCATTGATCCATTTAAGGTTGTGAGGACAGCTTTAGAAAATGCAGCCTCTGTTGCAGGAATGATGCTAACAGTCGGATGCGCTATGATTGATGATGCTGAAAATCATTCAGATAGTTTATAATTCTATCAATCTCTCGAATAATTATACTTTGATATGGCTAGCAAAGATATGATTAGGGAATATGTGAGCCTTCTTGTGGAGCAGTCTGTGACCAGACTTGAACGTGAGCAGGTTAAAATTACGTGCAGATTGATAATGCAAAGAGATGCGCACGTTCCTGATACATTAACTAGAATACGTGCTCTACCAATGGTAACTGTTGTGGGACAGAAGGAACCTGTAAATAGAACAGCGAAGGGAAATACCATTCTTGAAACGTACATTAAGTTTCTTCCAACAACCGGAAACAATTATAAAAATCTATTGTCGATAGCAAGGCTAGTTAAGGGACTTCCAGGAATAAAAATTGTCAGGGTTATATCCCTGGAGGGTCGACCCATTCTATACAAGGGCCAGCCAATAGTGGTATGAGACTGAAGAAGCCCACAAAGAAGACGGCAACAATATTTGCGCCGTATGAGACAGACTTGGGACTAGTTTTAAACTGGATAAGACTTAAGAAGGTTGTAACATCTATTGGTGATAAAAGAGATCTTGGAAACGGATATGCAGTAACAGTGAAGTCTAAAATTAGCAAGAAGGACCTCAATGAGCTTATCAAGGAAAAGTTTGGTATTTTTGCAAAAGTGGTTTAAAGTGCCTGTAAAATTAATATAGATTGTAGTATAATGTTTACATGGTTAATTCAAACTTTTATGATGGAAGAAATAGGAAGATGAGAAAGATCAATAGTGATTCCCTAGTTAAGATGTCTGACGGCGAAGTCAATAGAATGCACAGAGATGTGAGACTAAGGATAAGAGAATTAAACCAGAGATTAAAGGGTCGCTTTAATAGGGGCATCTCTAATGAATTGAATCACTTTGAGATAGAATTTTGTTATCTAAAAAGAGAGATTGAGGTGAGAAATAAAAGAAAGATTGCTCACGAAAATTTTATGAATTCTAAACAAAAAAAATCATTTCAAAAAAAGGTTAACTAGCCCCTTCCCTTTTCTTGGAAGGTGTTTAAATTTAATTCATGGCTGGCATAATGCCAGCCAAATAATACTACAAAGGAAAAAAATGAATAATCGATTATTTTCAATCACACCCCGAAGAAATATCTTCAATAACTTTAGCCCATTTGAGTCTGGAGATTCAACGAGCTTAATTTCACTTTTTGATCGAGTCTTTGATCAAAATCTTGCAACGAGATCAGAAGGCTATGGTGAATTTATTCCCCGCGCTAACACTGCAAAGACACCAACAGGTTATAGCCTCGAGCTCGCTGCACCAGGTTTTAGCCGATCAGACTTTAAGATCAATGTGGAGAATAACACTCTAACTGTTTCGTCACAGAGCGATTCAGAGATTCAGAATGAGGATATAAATTATACCTCTAGGGAATTCTCTCACTCCTCATTCTCGAGATCGTGGACACTCCCAGATGGAGTCCAATCTGATGTGATTACTGCCAGGTATGATGCAGGTGTTCTCACCCTAGATATTCCAACAAGTGAAAAATCAAATAAGTGTCTAACTATTAATGTTGACTAAGCAATGTGTGTTACCGGAAAATTCCGGTAACACGCGCGCATGTATTTTTGAAAAACCTATGATACAATTAAATTAATCAAGGAGATGGTACAGTGAAAAGTTCTTTAGATGTATACTTTAAAGATGTTGGAAAGAGAAGGCTTTTAACCAGAGAGGAGGAGGTTTCTCTCTCTAAGATGATTGAGGCGGGAGATCCTAAAGCTCGTGCTCATATGATTGAGTCGAATCTCAGGCTAGCAATCAGCATCGCTAAAAAGTATTATTATAGCGGATGTAATATGGAGGATTTGATCCAGGAGTCAAATATCGGCTTGATGAAGGCTGTGGAAAAATTTGACTGGAGACGTGGATTCAAATTTAGCACATATGCAAGCTGGTGGATTAGACAGTCTGTAAGCAGGTATATCTCATCGCATGGAAACACAATTAAGATTCCTGCACACACCTCGAGTCTCGGGTGGAAGATTAAGAGACTCACTGCTGAGTATGAGGAGGAATTTAATCAGGCTCCAACAATTGCCGAGATCACAGAGATTTTGGGGGTAACAGAGTCGATGGTTAAAGCAAGCATTCAAGCTTCTAGATTTCGCCACCTTGTGTCATTTGATGCAACAATTGGTGGTGAGGAAGGTGGAAGAAAAATTCTCGAGACAATTCCCGACAAGAATTCACTAACTCCAGATGATCTCTTGGATCGTGAAAGAATATCTAAGATTATATCTGCATCCCTATCCAGGCTCTCTAAGAGAGAGGAGCAGGTCATGAGGCTTAGATTTGGGTTGAGCGATGTTGAGGACAAGTCTATCTTTGAGATAAGTGAAGAAGAAGTTAACAAACTAGAAGCTAAAAAATAGGAGAAATATAATGTCAATGCCAAAAGGTCATAAATCAAGCCACGGATACGCCACAGTTTCATCACTGGATGGGGGTCTTGGATACCGTGAAATAGCAGAGAGAATGACGAGTCAGGGGAACAAGATGAATCACTCGACAGCCAGAAATGTTTTTCTCTCTTCCATGAGGAAAGTTGCAAAAGATGCGTGTGTCATGATGGGTGTTGACCCAACTGAGGAAAATCTTAAAAGGGTTTCATCTGATCCAAGATTCCAATCAGGTGTAATAGATATCCTTAGGGAGTCACATGTTTAAAGAATTATTCCTACTTAGATTTGGCTCATCTTGCGAAACGCAGATTCTTGAAGCCTGTGAGTGGGATGAAGATAGAGCCTCACAGGTGATGGATATATTTTCAGAATTTATGACAGTGTGCTCTGATGAGGGAATTGTTCGGAAAGAGTCAATTTCTAAAAAGCTTAAATCTGACTTCGGAGATGTCCTTGACGAGTATGAGTCAAAAGCTATTTTGGAAATTATAGAGTACTCCATGAAAAATGCCCCTCTCTTAATGGGAACAGAAGACAAGTATGACAACTAAGGACCTTAAGAGAGGGTGCCTGGTTAAAAATACCAGAAGTGATGAGATAGGTGTGATTGTTACAGATGAGCCAGATTGCACAAATAGTGACTCACAGTATTACAAAGTCCTAACAGATGGTAAGATTGTAAGTTGGTTTAAACCAAACATAGAGATTTATAATGAACGAGCCGCTAGAGCTTTCACCAAACGTATGGTTAGATGAGTCATCAAACACCATCGTAATTGGAATGGATAGAATATCAGTTGCATTTGAGGCTTCTGAGTTTTGGGATTTTTGCAATAACATTGAGATAGCAAAGATTAATATAGAGTGTCATCCTGACTTCACAGTTGGGACGTATGAGGAGAATGGAGTTGAGAAAACTCAACTGATGCTAAACCCTCAAGGCGATGACTTTAATTAATCTACTGGTAAGGGAAATAGTGAGATGGAAGATATAATTATAGTTGATGTAGCCCAAGGGAGAAAATAGTGGGATTAAAATCATTACAGACGGTGGGAGCTAATTATGTTCCGGCATATCAGGTGTCGGGAATACCATCATGCTTGACGCTATCGAATGTTGGCACGACGGCAGTGAGGGTCGACTTCCCATCAGTCACTAGGTGGATATCAATAAGCGCGCTGGATAATTCTCCCAACTTAGCCCTTCGAATAGGATTCTCTGAAAACGGTGTGAATGGTGCTGAAGAGAATAATTACTTTCTTCTTCCACTTGGCAAGGATAGCGGTGTTGCTGGTACTTCACGATACTCCGCGACGACTCCAGAGCTGGAAATAAGGTGCAAGTCTATATGGGTGAGGTCTCAGGCTGGAACACTTAACGGTGTATCAATAATGGCGGGAATTACTGGAATTGATAATAATCAATTTCCAACTCTCTCCGGATCAGTTAGATCCGGACACACGGGTATAGGATAATGGGTCTTAGAAATGCAGAACAGGGATCTAACTATGTTCCCGCGTATCAGGTGTCGGGAATACCTTCGGCCTTAACCTTAGAAAACTTAACGACAACCACGCCTGTTAGAGTTGATTTTCCATCGGTTACTCGATGGATAATTATATCTGCTGCAGAGGATGAGCTTGATGAAAATGGAATAAAAATAGCATTTTCTGAAAATGGAATAAATGGAGCAGAGGAAGATAATTTTATCCAACTTGCGCTGAGCGATTCAAATGAGGCTAGCGTATCAATTATAAGTCCTGTTATTGAAGTTAGGTGTAAATCAATATGGGTGGTCGCGACTATAAATGATATAAGTAGAGTATCAATACTTGCCGGAGTTACCGGTATTAATAATAGCAAGCTTCCAATTCTTTCGGGATCCGTTAGGGCTGGACAGACGGGTATAGGATAATGGATAGTTTAGTAATTGAGCTCGCAAAGAAACTCAAAAGTGTAGAAAATGAGATTAAGATTCTTCAAGAAGATAGAAGGGATCTTATCTCCGACTATAAGGATAAGATAGATGTTAAAGCCTTCCGAGCGGCGTGGGCCATCTTAAAGAAAAAAGAAAACGTTAATGAGGTAGAGTTAGAGAATATTCTTGACATCATAGACAATGTCGAGTAATAATGTCTCCCGGGGATCTGGTTCACCTAACAGAGACAGCCCACTTATCTGTAGGAATTGATCCATTACTAGATTTATTTGGTGTAGTTTTAAAGTCAATAGATTTTAGGGAAGTCATTGACGAGTGGAGAGAGGATAAAAAGAGCCTGACTGCACTAAAGGGTTCAGTGACATGCTATAGAGTCTTACTAAGCAATGGATATACAGAGATATTCTATGAGGAAGATTTAGAGAGAGTAGGTGGAAATGAAAAAGACGATAGCAGTTAGCGGAGGATTTGATCCCATTCATGTCGGACATGTCAGGATGATTCGAGAAGCAGCTAGATTGGGTGATGTTATAGTTGTAATAAATAGTGACGACTGGCTTCTAAGAAAGAAGGGATATATTTTTATGCCCTGGAACGAGCGAGCAGAAATTATTAAAAGTATCATGGGGGTTTTGTATGTAGTTCCTGTAAACGATGATGACGGAACTGTTTGCAAAGCACTGTCTAAGCTGAAGCGTGATATTAATTTAGATATATTTGCAAATGGTGGTGATAGAGGTCAGACCAACACACCGGAAATGAATATGTGTAAAGAGCTCGGAATAGAAATGATCTGGAATACAGGAGGAGAAAAAATTCAAAGTAGTTCTGATTTGGTTAGAGAGGCTAAGAATGAAAGCTGAGCTAATTTTAAAAGTTGTGGCATGGCGAATTTTATCTATTTTGATTACGCTGATTGTCCTGTACGCAGTTACAGGAGACACACAAGAAGCAACATGGATCACCATATTATTGCACACAATATTTACTATCGCTCACTATATTTTTGAACGTTTGTGGGAATCAAAGGTTAAAAATAAAATCCATGAGTTAAAAAAATAATTTATCTAATGAATACATTAACAGTAGTATTGATTGTGATACATTATATATCGGAAAGGATGAATTAATCATGGATAAAGATAAGGTCAATATGATTTTGGCTCTGAGACAGTATGTTATTGATGCGCATAACTCTTTAGACGGTGCAACTTTAGATTCAACAGCTATTATTGAGCAAAGGAAGGTTGCACATACCTTCACAAGCATTATTAAGAGTCTTGAAGACGTACTTGCGGGACACGTTAATTTTTCTTGATTTGTAGTCACTGTCTAGTATAGAGATTGCTTGAGCTGCATTTAAAATACAAAATTATATTTTTCACCTATTTATTAGATAGAGGGAATTTTTGTGTTTAAATCGCGTAATAAAATTCTAGATGACGGCGGCGGGGGCCGATCACTGTGTCTCAATTCACTCGTTAAGAAAGGAAGCAATTTCATTAAGATTTGCTTCCTTTTACTCTTTATGGGGTGTCAAAGTGATATTTCGTTTTCCGATCAAAGAAAATCTCATGTAGTCATTGACTCATTTATACAGGAAGATCAAATAGAGTCTCTTGATATTTTAGTCGTGGTTGATACGTCAGGATCAATGTCTGATAATTTTGACGAGGTGGGAATGGGAATGGATTCTCTTCGTCTGGATATTGAAAATCTAACACACGATTATCAGTTTGGATTCATAACAACAGATTCTCAGAATTTATCTTATGTTGGACCTTTTGATTCGTCTTCTTCGTCAATTGACATAATGCTGGCCACGTCTCTTTTGTCGCTAGTTCCGGGAGAAGAGGGATTTTCTTCAACGTATGTATTTTTAAACAGTGATGATGGAATAAGCTTCATAAGGCCAGACTCAGACTTTTTACTCTTTTTAGTTTCAGATGAGGATGAACAGGGAAGTATATCTGCAGAAGCATTTAGAGACTGGCTCGTATATTTCTTTCCTGATGTCTCACACGACATTGTTTCAATAACAACAATTCCCGGGGGAACATGTGGAAATTATGGTCAATTTGGAGAGAAGTACACCGAATTAGCAAATCTATACGGAAAAGATTCATTAGACATATGTGATGAGACATGGTCACTATGGCTTTCAGAATCGTCATTTATTACTAGACAAAAGGATTACATCGAATTAAGTGATGAAAATCCCATTCTAGAGTCTATAGTGGTTTATGAAAATCATGTGAGCATATCAGACTGGGAATATATTGAGATACACAATACAATACAGCTTGGATTTTTACCTGATCCTGGAGATCTAATTGAGGTAGGGTACAAAGTTTACGACTAGGGGGTAGAGTGAATAAATACATCAAAATAATCTTTACGCTGGCTATTACATTGCTATTTGGATGCACTGAATATGGCGTTAGAGTTGTACAAGAATTTGCACCTGAAATTGAGGTCTACCCGCTAGAGCATGATTTTGGACCTGTTAGTGCAGATGGATCTCCCAAAGATTTATCTATACAGCTAACGAATATAGGCAATATTACGCTTGATCTTCACGACGCATCTCTCCTAAACGGATCAACAAATTTTTATTTGAGTAGTTTACTTGCTTTTGAGCTACCCCCTGGAGAGGCAACTCAACTAATTGTAACATATGATCCTACTACATATGAGATTAATGGAGATTCCGTAAGTATATTATCTAATGATGAGGACGAGGGAGAGGTCCTTGTTCTTCTTCAAGGATCTGGAGATGCCCCAGTAATCGAAATAACGCCAGAGATTTATGATTTTGGTACAACATTTCTGGGCTGCAATGATGAGCTAGATATAACAATCAGTAATATTGGAAATGTAGATTTAGAAATATCAGATTTGGAATATTTTTCAACAGTTCCTGTAGATTTTCAAATGAATATAGATTATGGAGTGTTAGGTCAGTTGCCATGGATTCTAATTCCTGGAGATTCAACAACTCTCACGACAGATTACGTTCCGCTAGATCTGCTTGATGATGAAGCATATCTAGAAGTAACTTCTAATGATCCTATTAGGCCCCTGGTTAAATCAGAACATGAGGGGTTAGGTGATTATCAATCCTATGTTACAGACACCCACGAACAGACTGGTGAGCTAACATCAGATATATTATTCGTTGTTGATAATTCTTGTTCAATGTCTGGGAATCAGACAAATCTTAAGAATAATTTTGATGATTTTATAGCTGTATTTTCCGGTGCAGGAGTGGATTATCACATAGCAGTTGTTACAACGGATGATGCAGAGTTTGTTGGAGATATAATAACTTCTGCCACAGCAGATCCTGTAGCAGAGTTTGTTAGTCAGATTAATCTTATTGGATACTGGGGATACGGCATAGAAAAGGGACTTTGGTTTTCTTATGTTGCAACTGATACAGGGGGAGACGCAGCACCTGGCTCATCAAACGGATTTTTTAGATCTGATGCAAAATTAGTTGTTATCTATGTTTCCGATGAGCCCGATTTTTCAACTTCTCTTTCTGGCAGCTCGGGAAGCACAACAATGGTATACGCAGACTATGTCAATCATTTAAAATCACTGAAATCATCTAGTGATCTCGTAGTCGCACACGCCGTGGCTGGAGATTATCCTTCTGGATGCACAGCAAACGGCGGGGCGAGCTTTGGTGCGGGATATTACGATGTTGTAAATGATCTTGGGGGAACATTTATGTCTATTTGTGATACCGACTGGAGCGTCACAATGGAGGCCGTTGCAAGCGATTCCATGGCTGGTGCAACATTTGCGCTCAGCCAAATCCCCTTTGAAGATACAATCACAGTGGCAGTTGACGGAGTGAGTTCAATAGAGTGGACTTATAGTTCTGTCTACAATACTGTACAATTTAATACATCTTTTCTTCCCAGTGAAGGCTCCATTGTTGATATAACGTATGCAATATGGGGGGACTGCGAAGATGAGGAAGAGGAAGAGTGAAAATGACAAGTCTTAATTTAAAGCGAATGATTATTTTCCTACTATCGACTATGTATGTGGCTGGGTGTACTCCAAGCCTTGAGGATTCTGGGGATTCACATACTGGAATTGATGCTAAGCATGCCTGGGAGACATGGGAAACATGCTCTCAAATAACTGGAGATCATCCGTGTGATTTTACGCTAACTGATCAAAATGGAACTGATGTATCACTATCCGACTTCCATGGGGGAGTCATAGTTCTTGATCTTTCAACAATGTGGTGCGGACCATGTCAGATGGCTGCCTCAGAGACGCAGAGTGTACAGGATAAATACTCAGGAAGGATAACCTACATAACAGTCTTAATTGAAAATTTGGAAGGAGTAGATCCCGTACAGAAAGATTTGTCTCTATGGTCTGACGTATTTGGAATTAATGCTCCAATTCTGGGAGGATCACGTAATTTGATTGATGCGGGCGGTGTTATTGGATGGCCAATAGAAGTGTGGCCAACATTCTTTTTTATAACTGACGAGATGGTTTTGCACGGCAGCATGAGGGGATTCAGCTCATCCTATCTAGAATCTTTCATTGAAGATACTTTGGAGCAATGATGACACTGCTTAGGGGATTACTTTTATCGCTAGTTATTTTGGGAGCATCTTGTGAAACTAAGTGCAGTGAGCCCACTCCGCCTCCTCCGGTAACATGGACAGAGTGTGGGGGAATGATTGGAGATCATCCTTGTAATTTTTCATTCAAGGATCAAGAGGGTAATGATTGGGATCTTTATGCTCACAGAGGATCAGTTATCGTTTTAGATTTTTCATCTATGTGGTGTGGATATTGTAAGATTGCTGCAGCAGATGTTCAGCCAGTTATGGATGTGTACGGCTCTAGAGGGTTTATCTGGGTGACTGTTTTAATTGAGGACTCATCGGGAAATAGTGTCAGCGTTAATGAGGCAAAGAGGTGGGCAAATGAGTATGGAATAACGTCTGCTCCGGTCCTAGCAGCCGATGATAGCATTATAGATTTTTCTGCAGAAGATGGATTTCCTATTGGCGGTTGGCCCACAATGGCGGTGATTAACCGGGAAATGATTATATCACAGGGAATAACCGGATGGAATAAGCAGCAGATGATTGAATGGATAGAAAGCGAAATTAATGGATAGAAAGGTGCTTGGATTAAAGAGTAGAACATTTTGGACAATCTTGGTCGGTGTCAACATAACATCAATGATGATATGTATCTTTTCCGGAAGCAATCAGGGTGCCATATATAGTTGTGCAGGAATGGTGGCATGCTATTACATGTTAATAATGTCAGACAAAGAAGAATAAACATTATTAATTGAAGAGATATCCTTATTCAGGGAAAATAACATGAATAGAAAACAAAGGCGAAAAATGGCATCACAGGCTAGAAAATCTGGAAATGATGAGCTCGATGCTAAATTAGAACTATTTTCAAAGATGAACAATAATTGTTTAGTCTGCAATGATAAACTTGATAAGACTGACATGAAGATGCTATCAGAGTGGTTTGTTATAGTGAGAGAGGCTGAGAGTAAAGTTAATCTTTACTGTCCTGACTGCTGGTCTAAAGCAATAAAGGCCATCGAGACACTAGAAGAATTAAGCACAGATGAAAAGATTAAATGATATTTATTATTTTATTGAATGCTGGTTTGTATCAAAAGCTATAAGACTTAATCGGTGTATTCAAAAATATACAAGGATTCGTCATCCATTATTTTTAATTCTTTCTTTTATTATTGCAATATTCATCTGGTGGTGGGTCGAAAAAAATGTTTCAAATCCATAGAGACCCGGAAAGAGAATAGTTAATATTATCGGGCGTCTTAAATGAAAGATCATTGGTTCACAGGTTCGGGAAAATCTATTTCAGTAGAGTCAATGTTTGATGTAATTGATGATTACATCAAGAGTGGCGGAAAGATTTTTGTTGGTACAGATAGCCAATTAAACCATAATTTTTGTTTATTTGCAACAGCAATTTGTCTACATGGAGCCTCGGGAACTTCTGGTGGAAGATATTTCTTTAAGAAGTATAAAAAGAAAAATTCATCGTACAAGGTATTAAGATATAGAATACTTCAAGAAGTCAAGCATTCTATTGATATATCCTTTAAGCTATTAGAAAAATATCCCGATGCTGATATAGAAGTTCATGTCGATATTGGACAAACAGCAAAGTCCAAGACTAGAGTTTTTGTCGATACAGTTAACGGGTGGCTGTCCGGCGTGGGCTTTCAGTGTAGAATTAAGCCTGATTCATGGGCATCGTCATCTGTAGCAGATTGTCACACGAAGTAGCTAAAGAAGTGGAAGAACTATAATTCCCATTACAAGAAGTCCAACACAGAATGCTAAAAGAGTTCGAGTTCTTTGAACAATTCTTTCATCAGCAATTTTCTTTTCAGCTATTTCAAGTCGCTTCTCTTTAAGTTTAAGATGTGCATCAAGAGATTTAAGCTCTCTTTCTTTTTCCATTATCCATGTTGGGAATTCAATAATGTTGCTCATAATTTAAAATATGGTGAAAGTGACTATTTATATCTATGGATAAAAAAACGCTTGATCATCTTAAATATGGAGACCCATCTAATAGAGATAAAAAGAGGATGGCTCGGGAAACTCCTCTAATAGGCATTTCTTTTGATCAAGTTAATATTAGCCCTCCATCACTCAATTCTAGCAATGAAACTTTTTCAGAATTAAAGCTAGTAATCAAGTCAATAAAAGATTCAAATAAAGACGAAAGATTTATTAAAATTGCTGATGAAAGGCCAATAGCCATTTTTCAATCATTTGCTAATGAGAATGGTTTACTATTTGATGAGAAATATTTCAAACAGTTAAAGAAGGAACTATCATCACTAATATTAAGCTTAAAGTACAAGTTTAATAGACCAAGACCTAGACAGTTAGCAAGATCACTGGGTGTTAAGCTTGACATGCTAGATTTTGACACAGCCAAAACCCCCGCATATCCGAGCGGTCATGCTATTCAGTCTCATGTTATAGCAAATATTATGTCAAGAATGAATCCGAGATTTAAAAAATCTCTTGAGATGCTAGCAGATAGAATTTCACTTTCAAGAATGCAAGCAGGCGTTCACTACCCGAGCGACCTATTTATTGGTAAGGAGATAGCACATATGATAGACCCTCATATCGTCACCATGTATAAAACGAAAAGTTTGGCACTAGAAGATTTTCGAATCACGACTAGAGAGTTTCTAAGAGAAATGTCTAGAGAAGAACTTACTCAAAAATTGAGAATTCTTGATTTTGATGACACAATAGCCAGCACAGCAGAAAGAGTTATTATCACAACCGATGAGGGAAGGGGGAGAAAGTTTATAAGCTCTGCTGATTTTGCAGTATACGATCTTCAACCTGGTGAATCAATTGATCCTGAGGTAGCTTTTGAAGAGTTTAGCAGTGTAGATATTGAGAGTGCAGAGCCTACTCCTCTTGTGTCTGATTTACTTAAAAGATTTGCTGGCCCTGCAGGAACAAGCAAGCTATTAATCTTAACAGCTCGAGATCAAAGTGTTGAGCCTTTTGTTATTGATTTTCTTGAGAAGCGGCTTGGAATAGAAAATGCGAGAAATAGAGTTGACTTTGTTGGAGTGGGCAGTAAGGATCCCTCCGCAAAGGTAGCTGTCGTACAAGACTATCTGGATTCTAATCCTGATATTAATTTTGTCTCATTTTACGACGATTCTGGAAAAAATGTAAGAGCTGTTAATGATTTTTTAGATCAAAGGGGATTTTCGAGAGAAAGAGATCAAAGAGATATCCGCCAGGTGGTTCACACTCCAGACGGGGGTGTTAGACTTGTCAGCCCTGACGACGATATTAATCTGGATGAGTCTCTTGATTTTAGAACTATTACAAGAAGATTTTTAAAAGGTATTGTAAGCTGATATGACAAATATGTATTCTATAGAGGTAAAGTATGAAATGCTTAAATAGAATTATAGTTTGTTTGTTTGTATCTTTATTATTTATCATTCCGTGTGGTGCTGGCGACGTGGACAGCCCATCTGAAAATTATTCTATAAAAGAGGCATCACTTTCTTTTCATGAGCTAGCGGCAAGAAATGCTGCAGTTAGAGTTGAGACTAAGAGCGGTTTTGGCTCTGGAACTTATGTAACCATTGGGAGAAGAAGAGTCGTCATAACTGCGGCTCACGTCGTTAAAGAATATTCAGAAGTTTCAATTCATGGTAATTTCGGAGAATCAGTTTTTGGAGATGTTATATATCTGGATCCCGATAATGATTTTGCTATAATAAGTGTTGGGAAACTTAATACTAGAAAGCCAGTCAAGTTCATCCCAACAAAGAGAAAATTTAAGGATCTTTTAGGAATGGACGTTGTTTACAACGGATTTCCCGGACATCACAATTTACTAACGCTGCGCGGGAAGATTGCTGGGAAAGATAGGGGATATTTGATACTTCAATCATACACCTGGATGGGAGCATCTGGCTCAGGAGTTTTTGACCTATTCGGAAACTTTGTTGGCGTTTTGGTTGCAGTAGATGTGGGAAAGTTTGATGGACATCATCATGTCGTTGAAAGTGTGGTGTGGATAGTCCCGATAGACAATATAGAAATGAGGTTAATTAGGAGCATTTTAGTCCAAAAAATTCCCCTATAAATAAACTGTTTAATGTAATACAATAGAGTATAATGATATGTCGTGGTTTTTATTTCTTAATAATGATGGAAGTTCAGGTGTAGGACAATGTGATTTTTCTCCCGGCATCCTCGATGCACAGAAGGGAGTTTTATTCGTCGTACCAGAGGAGTGGATTTATCAATTTCACTCTGCACCGCGATGTCACAGTGCGGAACATATAAAAGGTATAATTCTGAAATACTTTGACGAGTAAGAAGAAAAAGACTAAAAAAGAATTCAGTGTTAAGGTTGGCGAGATTTATCTTGCCGAGTCTTTCGCAGGCCCAAAAGTGTATAAGAAGATAGTGAGTATCGACGAAGAGGAGAAAGGATGGTATACAGCTGTTCTAGTCAGACAGAAGGATATAGATGCACTAAGAGATGGATCAGTTCCCTATCCAAAGAACGCAACTCCCGCAAACATTAAACCCGGAACACTATTTAAATTTTCGATAATTAAAAAGATTAAAGGCTTTATTCCAGAAGTTAAGGAAAAACCAAAGGAAAAAATCAATACATCAAAGAAGGAGAAAAAAAGAAAGAAGTTTAGATCTCCGTCAGAAATAATTGGGCATGTAAAAAAGACTAAGTAGTTGTTATAATAGAAATATAATGATTAGGATTCTAGGAAAAATTCCAAACAAGGTAACACTCGCATGTAGCGGGGGCATTGATTCAATGGCTGTCCTTGATTTTCTAAGGAATGGAAGAAAGAAAGTCACAGTTGCTCACTTCAATCATAGGACGGAGCACGGCTGGGAGGCTTATGAGTTTGTTAAAAACTACTGTAAGGAGAATGATATCCCGTTTATTGGAGGAGATCTGGAGGGAGATAAGCCCAAGGACAAGTCATGGGAGGAGTGGTGGAGAGATAAGCGGTATGATTTTTTAAATAGTCTACCTGGTCCAATTATTACTGCTCATCATCTTAATGATGTGGGAGAGTGGTGGATTTTTACATTTCTAAATGGAAACCCAAGACTAACTCCGTATAAGAACGGAAAGATCATTAGGCCTTTTCTTTTGACGCTGAGGCACGATATGATGAGGTGGTGTAGAATTAATGACGTTCCATATGTAGATGATCCTCAAAATTTAAATTTTAAATATGCTAGATGTAGAATTAGGCATGAGATAATTCCATCAGCACTGGAAATTAATCCCGGATTTCTTACAGTTGTGGGAAAAAAGATCAAAGAGGAGTTTAAAAAGAATCATGGATAAGATTAGAAACGCCTATTGTTTTGACGACATTCTGCTATCTCCCTCATTTAGCGACATAGCAAGTAGAAGTGATGTGAGCCTAACAAGCTATCTTGATGCCAATATTGCTCTCAAACTTCCAATAATTTCCTCTCCCATGGATACTGTCACTGAATCTAGAATGGCCTCAGCGATGAGTCGAATGGGAGGATTGGGAATAATCCACAGGTATAATTCAATTGAAGAGCAATCAGAGCTAGTCAGGCTGGCCAGCAGAGATGGAAGGTGGGATGCTGGAGCTTCAATTGGCGTTACCGGAGATTTTATTGATCGAGCAATCTCCCTTGTGAATGCCGGTGCAAACATAATCTGCGTTGATATTGCACACGGTCATCATGAAATGATGAGGTATGCGCTAGGCGTTCTCAGAAATACATTTGGAACAAAGATCCATATCATGGCGGGAAATGTCGCAACACTTGATGGATTCAATGATCTCGCTGACTGGGGAGCCGATAGTATTAAGGTGGGAATCGGCGGAGGGTCGATATGTTCAACAAGAATCCAGACTGGTCATGGAATCCCAACCTTCCAGTCTATCTTAGATTGCTCTCACTCAGACAGGGACGCGAAGATAATTGCTGATGGTGGGATTAGAAATAGTGGAGATATTGTTAAGGCTCTTGCAGCAGGAGCAGACTTTGTTATGCTTGGATCCATTCTTTCTGGCGCCACAGAATCACCTGGGAGTGAGATCCTCTTAGAGGGTGAGAAATATAAGACGTATAGGGGGATGTCTAGTAAAGATGCTCAGATAGCGTGGAGAGGCCACACTTCTTCGCTCGAGGGAGTTTCATCTATGGTTCCTGTGAAAGGAGATGTTCGTGAAATTCTTCATGATCTTGAGAGGGGAATCAGAAGTGGACTATCCTATAGCGGTGCAAGAGATATTTTTGAGCTACAGGGAAGGGCGTCATTTATTATTCAAACATCTTCTGGGGCTATTGAGAGTTCCACACACATTAACCTTCAGAAGAAGAGGGTCTTGATGGATTAGGGGGTGATAGCTCAATTGGTAAGAGCAGCGGTCTCATAAACCGCAGGTTCTGGGTTCGAGTCCCAGTCACCCTACCA
>Ga0080013_1000928_pt1 | contig 39962 bp, 33 predicted proteins | sample ETNvirenome_6_85_FD_69236 | JGI IMG/M metagenome (GOLD analysis project Ga0080013, IMG submission 69236) | Marine viral communities from the Pacific Ocean - ETNP_6_85 (SPADES assembly) (version 2) | ecosystem: Environmental > Aquatic > Marine > Oceanic | place: Pacific Ocean | collected 2013-06-19 | reverse complement strand
CAGGTAGTAAGGTTGGTATAGTAGGTGAATCTCATATATGGGATGGACCTCTAGACCAAGATGGAAGACCACATGGACAAGGCTCTAGCTCCGGTATTAGGGGGATGGAAATTTTAAAAGCTCCTTCAATGTATAAAGGCGGGCCAATTACACAAATAGCAAAAGGAAAATAACAATAAAAAAAATTAGACATGAGCACATACATAGCATCAATTAGTGTAGTCCCAAGCGACACTATTAATATTCCTCAACCTGGTGTTCTAGACAGTGGAACGAGCACGGCTGGTGCTGGAGCTGGTGAATTAGAAGATACAGGAGCAGATTGGACCAACGCAACAACTAATGCGGTGTCTCCAGATGGATATAATATTAGTGGTGGGGATGTAGTATATAATATTACAGATTCTACAATAGCACAAATAACATCGGTACAAAATGCTACAACCTTAGACATAAGTACAAATACATTCCAAGGAGCGACAGACGTTTACCAAATATATAAAGGTAATGTAGGGGCAACCAATGGTTACTCTTTTTTCGTAGGAACTTCAACAGGAGATAAGACAATTAAGGTATTAGATATTAACGGAAATACTACTACTATAGTAGGTGTAGAAGCGAATACTATATACGATTTACAAATAGTTAGAGTTTATTCTACTGATACAAGTGGAGTATCTAATATAATAGCTTTAGAACAAGCATAATAATTAAAAAAAACAATCATGGCTTATAATCAAAACAATCCTCTTTCACGTAAAGAATCTTTATCTGAAATAAGGAAAAAACCAGGGAGCTCGAATGCGGGCAAATACCCAGACGTAAAAGAATTTTGTGGCCCAGCAGGTGGAGCAGCAAAAGGAACTTATCCTGTAAATACACCAGAAAGAATTGCATCAGCTAAAAAACTAGCTCATAATGCTCCAAATCCAGAAGGAATTAAAGCGTGTGCAGATAGAGCTGCTAAAAAAGAAGGTGTTTCTAGAAAATCTAGTTCTCCATTAAATGCAGAAGAAAAAGAATCAGACGAGTTAAAATATCCAGGAGATGTAGCGGGTGAAACTGCTCAAAAAGACGAAGGTGCTCCATCAAGAAAATCTAGTTCACCTTTAAATAGAACAGGATGGGGAGCATGGGAACTTAAGTATAATGCTATTGACGATATTACTCAAGGTCATGGAGAAGCTGATTATGGAATGTCAAGACACACTTGGGGTCATAATAAAGATGAATACAAAAGACATATGGTAGATGGAGTAGAGAAGAAAACAGGAGTTGTCGATCATCATTATAAAGATTACGAAGGAAAGTAATGCACTCTAAAGGACTTGGTGATTCAATAGAAAAATTCACTGAAGCAACTGGAATTAAAAGCCTAGTTAAAAAAGTAGCTGGAGAAGATTGTGGTTGCAATAAACGTAAGGAATATTTAAATAAAAAATTTCCTTATAAACCTAAATATGATAATGTATAATGGGATTTAAATTAGGACCACCACCATATGATTGCGATAATACCCCAATATATTATCGTGATTTAAACGCCGATGAACCTGGCGTAATGGGTAAGACAAATATGAATGGGAGTATACTTATACAAACAGGATTAGATCCAATTAAGGAAGCAGAAGTTAGAGGGCATGAGGACGTTCATGCACAAGACATTAAAAACGGTTTATTAAAATACGACGATAGCGCCGTATATTTTAGAGAAGATCCAAAAGACGAGTGGGAAGTTTATGATAGATCTAGAATGCTCGAAGGAGCTAAGAATCTACCATGGGAAAAGCGTGCTTGGAAATTTAACAAATTATTTAAGAAAAAATACAAGGAATATTATAACGCATAAAATTTTTTATTATGGCATTTAACATGAACGGGTCACCGTTAAACAAATTAAACCTTTTTAGAAAAGGAAGAGGAAAAGATTATAGACAAACAAAGAAAGCTATTAAAAGACAAATCAGAAAAACTGGTGGGTTTGAAGCTACTGCTGGTGCAGATGGACAATTCACGATTAGTGGTGGGTCTGGCGCAACAGGAAGCTCACAAAGCGGAAGAACGAGAAGACAATTAGCTAGAAAAGCTTCAGAACACATGACTGCAGGTATCGATGATAAAGCGGCATTTGGCGGAAGTGATTCTCAACAATGGAGCGGTAGTGTAGGAGCTAAAGGTAAAAGAACCAAAGATTATACTGGCGATAGAGGTGGCGGGAGTTACCAAGGAACTGGGGAAAAAGCTGGTGTAACTACTACTACTTCCAACACAGTTGATGTAACTGGACCTACTGTAGAAAACGTACAAGGGAAAATTAGTGAGCTTGAAAAAGATAATCCAAAAGGAATTTCAATGAAGTCTTCGGCATTTAAAATGAAGTATTCTCCATTTAATCAAGGATTTGGTTCACCATTAAATTGGAATGAAGGTGGAGCTTCTCCATTAAATAATTTAAAGGAACGTGCTTGGAATGATGATCCTCTTAAAATGCAAGAATCACCATTAAATCAAACTGAAGAAGATTGTAAGTCTCCAAAAGTTTGGCATAAAGGAAAATGTTGGACGGCATCTGAATGGGAGACTGAAACTTCAACAGAAACAACAGATGATGATCTTGAGGTAACTACGAAAAAATCCAAACGAAACTTAGAAAGAGGAACTGAAGGAACTACAGAAACTGAAGATATAGAAGCAAAAGAAGGATGTGATAAATTTAGTTATGATGTATGTTGTAATAAAGGTAGAAAAGGTGGGCATAAAAATAACTCAGCTGGATGTAAAAAATGTCAAAGTTGTAAGGCTGCTAAAACTGATGAAGAATATGAAGGAACTCTGCAATCAGAATGTAAACAAAAAGGAGAAGGATGGAAATGGAATGGAAAAGAATGTGAAAAGGTTACTCCAGGTGATAACGAAACAGACGACCAAGAGAAATTAGAAACAGAAGTTAAAGGAACAGCTACTGTTATAACTAGTGTAACTGATTGTCCTAATGATGGAGAAGGATATAAACTAGTAGATGGTAAATGTATTGACAAAGCAGCAGGCGGTGTATCAGATACAGGTAAAGCTAGAACTAAAAAATGTAGATGTAATGGTAAAGTAACAGGCGAAGTTCCAAGATCAAAACATCCACAAGATTGTCCTCCATGTGATAAAAAGAAAGACGATAAAAAGAAAGACGAAGATTGTACACCTAAAGATTGCGCGGGAAATAGAACTTGGGATTCAGATAAATGTCGTTGTGTAAAAGGCCCTAAAGTAGAAAAAGAAAAAGATAAAAGTTGTAAGGGGAATAAAGTATGGAGTGAAGAAAAAGGAAGATGTGTACAAAAAGAAAAAGAAGGAAAAGAAGACAAACCTTGTAAATGTGTGAAATATAGCCCTAGAGGTTGTAACGAAGGAGATAGTTCACCGCTTAATCAAAGAGGGGAATGTCCAGACAATTATAGTAAGTAATGAGTAAAAAATCGTTCAAAGATACTACGGTTGGACAATTATTATTTGGAGCAGCCTCTGTAATCAATCCTACATTAGGTAATGTATTACAGGGGGTAACTTCTCCTAAAGAAGCAATTGCAGCTATTAGTAAATCAGATGTTGCAACGGATGATAAAATCAAGTTGCAAGAAATTATCTATGAACAACAGAATAAGGAAATCCAAGCTATTACTTCAAGGTGGGAAGCTGACTCAATGTCTGATTCTTGGCTAAGTAAAAATGTACGACCATTAGTTTTAGTATGGTGTATAGTTATATTTTCTTTAGCTGGTATTTTAGATAGTGTAGAAAGTATTCCTTTTCAAATTAATTCATTATGGAATGACACTTTTGAGAAAGTAATGATGGCAGTTGTTTTGGCTTACTTTGGTGGACGGAGTGGAGAAAAGGTAACAAGTATATTCAAAAAATAAATTAAATTAAATTAAATTAAATCAAATGGAAAAAAAAATAAAGCAAGAAGAGTTAGATAATATATTAAAATTTCAAAATAAAATTAGAACAATATGTACTAATATTGGAATTTTAGAATCTCAAAAGCACGGGGCTTTACATGATTTAGCCGGTGTAAATCAGGATCAAGAGAAGCTTAAAAAAGAAATTGAGGATAAGTATGGCGCTATCAATATTAATTTAGAAGATGGTACTTATACTGAAATCGAAAATAATGTCGAATAATATAAGAAAAATAAGCATAGGATCTGATTATAAAAATGATGCTATGCATTATTCTGTAGGCCAGCAGGTTTATGGAGGACATGAGATCTCTCATATATTACATGAAGGAAAAGATAATTCATATAATATTTTAATTAAAAAGAACGACGAAATTTTACCATGGAAGAAGTTTAATTCTCATATGGCAATTTCCGTTGAATATGATTTAGAATATTAATGAATGGATTATTTAATTTTATTATATCTCCTATAGATGGAAGATATAATAATACAAAAAAAGTAGGTGATTCTGAATTAATTGTAAATACAAGTATAGAAGAATTTGTATACATAAACAGAATGGCCAAAGTAATTTCTACACCCACAGCTATATGCACCAATATAAAAGAAGGGGATACAGTTGTAGTACATCATAATATATTTCGAAGATGGTATGATGTACGCGGGAATGAAAGAAATAGTAGAAATTATTTTACAGAAGATTTATATTTCTGCCCACTAGATCAAATCTATTTATATAAAAATAAAAATAATTGGCAAACTAATTTAGATTATTGTTTTGTTAGCCCAATTAGAGATATTGATGAAAGCAAAGTAGAAATACTAAAACCACAGCAAGGTATATTAAAATATTCTAATAATATATTAACCAACCTTGATGTCCATATAGATGACCTAGTAGGATTTAATCCTATGCGTGAATGGGAGTTTGTAATTGATGGACAACTATTATATTGTATGAAATCTAAAGATATTGTTATTAAATATGGCGAAAGTAAAGGAAACCAAACTGAATATAATCCAAGCTGGGCACAAAGCAGTTGAAGAATTAATTAAAGTTGCTAAAGAACCAATTGTGGATTCAGACGATGATATATCAGCTGACAGATTAAAAAACGCTGCAGCTACGAAAAAGCTCGCTATATTTGATGCTTTTGAAATTCTTAAAAGAATTGAAGAAGAAAAAAATATATTAGAAGATAAACCTAAAGAAGTTAAAAAAGAAAAAACTTTTAAAGGATTTGCAGAAGGGAGGTCTAAATAATGTATCAACAAACTTTATATAAAGTCCTAGATAATCATATTAAACCTAAAGTAATAAAAAGGTTAAATAGATATAAAAAATGGGAATACGGTTATAATGAAGACCATGATGTAATAGTAATTTCAAAGAGTGGGCAAATAGGGGAAATATACGAAATACAAAATCTTAAAATAGCTCTACCTAAAGTTCCTAATGAGGTTGTTAAATTTGAAAGTAATACTTGGAAGAAATCAGAATATCCGAAAGTATTAAATAGAATAAAAACTGTATTTGAATGGAAAGAATACCCAGAAGACTTTAAGGAGCAGTGGCATGATTATATAGACGAAGAGTTTAAAAGAAGAGAGGAAGGTTTTTGGTTTAAAAATAATAATATTAATACATATCTTACAGGTACTCATTATATGTATTTACAATGGAGTAAGATTGATGTTGGGGCGCCAGACTTTAGAGAAGCAAATAGATTATTCTTTTTATTCTGGGAAGCATGCAAAGCGGATATAAGATGCTATGGAATGTGTTATTTAAAAAACAGACGTTCTGGATTTTCTTTTATGGCTTCAGGAGAAGTTGTAAATTTAGCAACATTAGCTAGCGATTCACGATATGGTATACTATCTAAAACTGGTCCAGATGCTAAAAAAATGTTTACTGATAAAGTTGTCCCTATATCAGTTAATTATCCATTCTTTTTTAAACCGATTCAAGATGGTATGGATCGACCTAAAACAGAATTAGCGTATAGAGTACCAGCCTCTAAATTTACTAGAAAATCAATAACAGCTTTAGATTCTGGAGAATTATTAGAAGGACTAGATACAACAATAGACTGGAAGAATACAGGGGACAATAGTTATGATGGTGAAAAATTAAAACTATTAGTTCATGATGAAAGTGGTAAATGGGAAAAACCAAATAATATTCTTAATAACTGGCGAGTTACAAAAACAACTCTAAGATTAGGAAGTAGAATTATTGGTAAGTGTATGATGGGAAGTACATCTAATGCTTTAGATAAAGGAGGAGATAACTTTAAAAGATTATACAATGCATCAGATGTTACAAGACGAAACGCCAATGGGCAGACTAGCTCGGGATTATATAGTTTGTTCATACCTATGGAATGGAACTACGAGGGATACATTGATTCTTATGGCATACCTGTCTTCGAAACACCACGAAAGCCAGCCTTTGGTCCCCATGGAGGACAAATTAAAATTGGGGTTATTGACTACTGGCAAAACGAAGTTGAGGGCTTAAAAGATGATGCAGATGGTTTAAATGAATTTTATAGACAATTCCCAAGAACCGAAAAGCATGCGTTTAGAGATGAAACTAAAGAATCTCTATTCAACCTAACAAAAATCTATGAACAAATAGATTGGAATGAAGATATTAATTATAGTAACGTTATTACTAAAGGTAATTTTATGTGGGAAGATAGTGTAAAAGATACGAAAGTATTATTTATGCCTAATCCGAAGGGTAGATTCCATATTACATGGATTCCCCCTAAAAATCTCCAAAATAGCGTAATTATAAAAAAGGGGATGAAACATCCTGGAAATAAACACTTAGGAGCATTTGGTTGCGATCCTTATGACATATCTGGAACAGTAGATAAAAGAGGATCAAATGGCTCATTACATGGATTAACAAAATGGTCTATGGAAGATGTGCCAGCTAACCATTTTTTCCTAGAATATATAGCTAGGCCACAAACGGCTGAAATATTTTTTGAAGATGTGCTTATGGCATGCGTCTTCTATGGAATGCCTATCTTAGCAGAAAATAATAAACCAAGGTTGTTATATTATTTTAAGCGCAGGGGATATAGGCATTTTTCTATTAATAGGCCAGATAAAATTTTAACAAAATTATCTGTAACAGAAAGAGAAATAGGTGGTATACCTAATTCAAGTGAAGATATAAAACAAGCACACGCGGCAGCTATTGAAACTTACATTGAAACTTTTGTAGGAAATTTAGGCGAAACTTATGGTGATACTTATTTTCAAAGAACACTAGAAGACTGGGCTCGTTTTAATATAAATAATAGAACAAGTCATGACGCTTCAATTAGTTCTGGTTTAGCTTTAATGGCGTGTAATCAACATAGATACAAGCCACATGCAAAAATTGAAAAGCAAGCAGTGGTATTAAATTTTGCAAAATATGATAATAGTTCAGGAAAAAATTTATCTAAATTAATAAAATAAATGATAACAACTAATTATAACAGTAGCTTTCCGAGTCAGGTAGTACCAGATGAAGAAAAGGCGTCGTTGGAGTATGGAACGTTGGTAGGTAGGGCTATTGAGAATGAATGGTTTAGAAATACCAGAGGTGGAGGAGATAGATTTATCGTTAACTTTAATCAGTTTCATACGCGTAGATTATATGCAAGAGGTGAACAACCTGTACAAAAATATAAAGATGAATTAGCTATTAATGGTGATTTGTCTTATCTTAACTTAGATTGGAAGCCAGTTCCTATTATTTCTAAGTTTGTAGATATAGTGGTGAATGGAATGTCTCAAAGAAATTATGAAATAAAATCATATGCTCAAGACCCAGAATCACAAAAGAAAAGAACTACATATGCAGAAACTCTATTGAGAGATATGAATGCTAGAAGCTTTATTGAGAGAATTCAAAAAGACACAGGGATTAGTATGTTTAAAACTAATAACCCTGAACAGCTTCCAGAAAATCAAGAAGAGTTATCTTTGCATATGCAATTAAGTTATAAGCAAAGTATAGAAATAGCAGAAGAAGAAGCTATTTCAAATGTATTAGCTAATAATAAATATCACGAAACTAAAAAGAGGTTATTATATGATCTAGTAGTTTTAGGTATTGCAGCATGTAAAACTAATTACAATAATTCTAATGGGATTACAGTAGATTATGTGGATCCTGCTAACTTAGTATATTCTTATACAGAAGATCCAAATTTTGAAGATGTATATTATGTGGGTGAAGTAAAATCAATTAGTATTGCAGAATTAGCAAAACAGTTTCCTCATTTAACTGTAGAGGAAATGGATAAAATACAAAAATTCCCTGGTACTCAAAATTATTTAAGAAATTGGAATGAAGATCCAGATATTATTCAATTGTTATATTTTGAATATAAAACTTACTCTGAGCAGGTTTGGAAAATAAAACAAACAGACCAAGGGTTATCTAAGTCTATTCAAAAAACAGATTTCTTCAAGCCGCCACCAAGCGATAAATTTGATAAGGTAAGTAGAAAGATTGAAGTACTTTATAGTGGTGTTAAAGTATTAGGAATAGATAATATGATAGAATGGAAGGTTGCAGAAAATATGACTAGACCTGCAGCAGACACTACTAAATGTAGAATGAATTATGTTATTACAGCACCAAGAGTATACCGCGGAAGAGTAGAATCTATCGTGAGTAGAATTACTGGCTTTGCTGATATGATTCAATTATCACATTTAAAACTTCAACAAGTAATATCTCGTATGGTACCTGATGGAGTATTTGTAGATGTAGACGGATTAGCAGAAGTAGATTTAGGGAATGGGACAAATTATAATCCGCAGGAAGCATTAAACATGTATTTCCAAACTGGTTCTATTGTTGGTAGATCCCAAACACAAGATGGGGATCCTAATAGAGGAATGGTCCCAATTCAAGAATTACAAACATCTGCTTCACAAGCTAAGATATCTGCATTAATTAGCACATATCAATATTATCTTCAAATGATAAGAGATGTGACCGGATTGAATGAAGCTAGAGATGCAAGTACACCAGATCAATATGCTTTAGTAGGTATACAAAAATTAGCTGCGGCTAATAGTAATACTGCTACAAGGCATATCTTACAAGGTATGTTATATATGAGTGTACGTATAGCTGAAAATATTTCTTTACGTATTGCTGATGTATTAGATTTTGCATTGACTGCTGAATCATTAACAAATGCTATAAGTAGATTTAATACTGGTTCTTTAGAAGAAATGAAGAATTTAAATCTCTTTGATTTTGGTATCTATTTAGAATTAGAGCCAGATGAAGAAGAAAAAGCAGTATTAGAACAAAATATACAGATGGCGCTTCAGCAACAAAGTATTAATTTAGAAGATGCAATTGATATTAGACAAGTTAAAAATTTAAAGTTAGCTAATCAATTACTTAAATTAAAACGTAAGCAAAAACAGCAACAAGACCAACAACAACAACAAGCTAATATACAAGCTCAAGCGCAAGCCAATGCGCAAGCTACAGAACAATCAGCTATGTATGAAGTTCAAAAGCAAGAAGCATTAGCGCAAAAAGAATTGCAAATAAAGCAAGGAGAATCCCAATTAGAAATTCAAAAATTAGAACGAGAAGCGGCTATTAAGAAAGAGTTAATGGAAATAGAATTCCAATATCAAATGAAATTAGCTGGTATGCAAAGGCAAAACGAACAGTCTAAGGAAAGATATATTGAGGATAGAAAAGATAAGCGTACAAAAATTCAAGCTACGCAACAAAGTGAAATGATTTCACAACGTCAAAATGATTTATTACCTAAGAATTTTGAATCAGAAAATGATGGATTATCAGGATTAAATTTAGAACAATTTATGCCTAGATAATTATTTTATTAATTTTATAATATTTTATTATGTCAAAAAAGAAAGCAGAGGTCACTAAAGTAAAAGTGCCTAAAAAATCAGTTAACTCTGAACCAGAAATAACTAAAGTGGATTTATCTAAACCACCAGTTAAAAAAGAAGAAATTAAAAAAGAAGTTAAACCAGAGGTTATAGACCCAGTAACAAAAGTTAAAGATGCCATTCAAGAGTCTAAGTCAATTGATATGGATGAAGTTAAACCGGCCACAGATGTACAAAAGGTGGAAATCGGAAACGTCGAGCCATCAAATGAAAAACCTTCCACACAAAGCGAAGAAAAAGTAGAAGATGTAATTCATGAAATTACTGTAGATTTAGAAGAGCCAAAAACTAAAGAACCTGAAGTCGCCCCTGTGGTTACTGAAAATATACCTCCACGTCAATTACCAGAAAACGTCGAAAAGCTTGTTGCTTTTATGGAAGAAACTGGTGGTAACGTTGAGGATTATGTAAGACTTAATGCAGATTATTCTAATGTAAATGATGATATGTTATTAAGAGAATATTACACAAAAACAAAACCTCATTTAAATACTGAAGAAGTATCTTTTATTATGGAAGAAAACTTTAAAGTAGATGATGAGATTGATGAAGAGCGAGACATCAAAAGAAAAAAACTCGCTAAAAAAGAAGAGATTGCAAAAGCAAAGAACTTCCTAGAAGATCTGAAGGTTAAATATTACGACGAAATCAAGTTGAGACCCGGCGTTACCCAAGAACAACAGAAGGCAATGGACTTTTTCAATCGCTACAAGGAGAATCAAGAAATAGCAGAAAAGCAACATAGTAGTTTTTTAAATCAAACTAAAAATCTTTTATCTAATGAATTCGAAGGTTTCGAATATAAGCTAGGAGACAAGAGATTTAGATATAGAGTAAAAAACCCAACTGAGTTGGCTGACAATCAAAAGGATCTCGGTGCTTTCGCACAAAAGTTCTTGGATAAAGAAGGCAACGTAACTGATGCTTTAGGTTATCATAAAGCTATTTATTCTGCAACTAATGCTGATCAAATTGCATATCATTTCTATGAGCAAGGCAAAGCCGACGCTACTAGGGATATTGCAGCTAGTTCTAAAAATATTAATAGTGATGTACGCACAACTGTGAATACTGATATTAATCCTGGAGGAATTAAAGTGAAAGCAATTAGCGGCGAAGATTCTACTAAACTTAGAATAAAAACACGTAAATTTTAACAACAAAAATTAATTTGAAATGGGAGTATTAAATCCACAATTTGGTAGCTTAGTACCTTCTCAAACTCAACAAGTACTTAACACAAACTATTTACAGTTTAATAATGGTACTAACGATTTCGCTCAACAGTATCTTCCTGAAATATACGAAGCTGAAGTTGAACGTTATGGTAATAGAACTCTAGGTGGGTTCTTGAGAATGGTTGGAGCTGAATTACCTATGACAAGTGACCAAGTAATCTGGTCTGAACAAAATAGATTACACATTTCATATGACTCATGTACATTAACAGGTGTAGATACTATTGATATTAACTTACCAATAGTTGCAGGTGTTAACAATGTTATTACTAATAACATGACAGTAGTTATTATGGATCCATTAAACCCAGCTGCTACAGTTAAGGCATTCGTTGCTGCTGTTGCGGGTACGGTTTTAACAGCATATCCATATCAGCAAGCTAGTTTAGCAGCCTCTTTTGGCGCTGGTGCTGCAGGACTTAAAGTATTCGTTTACGGTTCTGAATTTGGAAAAGCTTCTGGTTTATCACCAGCAGGTGTTGACGGTACTGGTTTAGTTACTGAAAACATAGATCCAGCTTTCACTCAATTTTCTAACAAACCAATTATCATCAGAGATAGATATGCAATATCTGGTTCTGATACAGCTCAAATCGGTTGGGTTGAGGTTTCAACAGAAGATGGAGTTGGAGGATTCTTATGGTATCTAAAAGCTGAAGGTGAAACTAGATTAAGATTTGAAGATTATTTAGAAATGGCAGTTATAGAAGGTCAAATTTCTGATGCAACATCTGGACCAGGTGGAGCACCAGGTGGTTTCTATGCAGCAGCTATTGGTGGTGCTATTGTTGCGGGTCAAAATACAGGTTTCTCTGCATTTGCGGCTGGTAATCAATTAGGTACTCAAGGTATGTTTGATGCTATTCAAGCTAGAGGTAACGTAATGACTGGTTTTGCTGGTGCATTAGCTGACTTCGACTCAATTCTTCAAAACTTAGATTCTCAGGGATCAATCGAGGAAAATATGTTATTCTTAGATAGAGCTACTGAGTTAAATTTTGATAACATGTTAGCTGTTCAAAATTCTTACGGAGCTGGTGGTACATCTTATGGTGTATTCGAAAACTCTGAAGAAATGGCACTTAATTTAGGTTTCTCTGGTTTTAGAAGAGGTTCATATGACTTCTATAAAACTTCATGGAAATATCTAAATGATGCTTCTACAAGAGGTGGTTCTACTAATTTCAGTGGAGCTAGTAATGTTGAAGGAGTATTAGTACCTGCTGGTACATCTACTGTTTATGACCAAGTTCTTGGTACTAACATTAGACGTCCTTTCTTACACGTAAGATATAGAGCTTCTCAAGCTGATGATAGAAGAATGAAATCTTGGTTAACTGGATCTGTTGGTGGTGCTTACACTTCTGACGTTGACGTTATGCAAGTAAACTTCTTATCAGAAAGATGTCTTTGTGTACAGGCTGCTAATAACTTTGTACTATTTAGTGCATAAGTATTTATAAAAGGTAGGGGTGCTTCGGCACCCATATACCTTATTTTTTAATTATTTAATTATATTATATCATGGCAAAAAAGAGTAAAGAAACTCAAGAAACTCAGGTTGATGACTGGGAAGTAAAAGATAGAACTTATTACTTAAATTCACATCACTCTCCTGTGACTTATACTATACCAAGTAGACACACAAGAAGGCATCCTTTATTGTATTTTGATGCAGTGAAAAAAGAACAGAGAGCATTAAGATATGCAACTAATCAACCTTCTCCATTTGAAGATGAACAAAAAGGTGAAGCAACATTAGAACATATTGTTTTTAAAGATGGGACATTATTTGTACCTAAAGAAAAAGTAAATTTACAAAAATTATTATCATTATATCATCCAAGAAAAGGGAAAGATTATAATGAATATAATCCAGTAAATGAAGCTAAAGACGATTTAGTAGATTTAGAAATGGAAATTATGGCATTAAATGCTGCAAGGGAAATTGAAGTAGGTCACGCTGAAGCAATCTTAAGAGTAGAAATGGGTAGCAAAGTAGCTAATATGTCTTCCAAAGAAATTAGAAGAGATATTTTAAGATTAGCAAAACGTAATCCTAGACTATTCATTAGTTTAGTACAAGATGATAATGTTGAATTAAGAAACTTTGCGATTAAAGCAACAGAACAACATATAGTAAAATTATCGCAAGATCAAAGATACTTTATGTGGGGAACTAATGATCGTAAGTTGATGACTATACCTTTTGATGAAAATCCATATTCAGCATTAGCTGCGTGGTTTAAAACAGATGAAGGAGTAGAGGTTTACAAAACAATTGAAAAGAAAATCATCTAAACAATAACATAGAAAGGGCGGCCAACAACGCCGCCTTTTTTATTATAAAGAAATTAAAATGGCGGTAAACGTAGATATAGTTTATAAAACGGTTTTATTAATCCTTAACCAACAACAAAGAGGATATGTCACACCAGATGAATTTAATAAATTTGCTACACAGGTTCAAAGAACAATGTTTGAAAGCTATGCTAGTGATTTAAATCAACAATACCGTTTGCCTCAAAACGATACCGAATATGGTAATCGTGTAAAAAATGTAGAACAAATGCTAGAGCCTTTTCAATCTATTGGGCCAGCATCCTTTAACACTGATAGATTTACCCTTCCTGGTATTTCTACTACCCCAGCTTTTTCACAAACATTTGTAGGTAATCCACCAATTGACGGTGTAAGCACTGTATTTAATGTTACAGCTTGGACTACAGCACAATCACAAAATGCTGATGTTAAAGTATTTTTAAATAATGTAGAGCAAGCACCGGCAGCTTATACATGGAGCAGCAACAGCAATATACTTAATATGGCTGTAGCGCCCTTAATTGGTGATACATTATTAATACAATTATTTCCAAATCAATTTTATAGAATTGGTACAGTTATATATACTAACCCATATAACGTAAGTAAAGAGGTTCAATATATTCAAAGAAATGAATTAATCAAACAAGAATTATCTCCAATAACTAGACCTACAGAAATGTTCCCTGTATATTTATATGAAAGAAATGATTTATATATTTATCCACAAACTATACAAAGTGGGATTCAAGTTTCTTATTTAAGAACACCATTAGATGTAGTGTGGAATTATACGACTGGATCACAAGGAGAATATATATATAATGCAAATGGAAGTCAAGATTTTGAATTACATCCATCAGAGCAAACTGAACTTGTATTAAGAATATTAGTATATGCAGGAATAGTAATTGAAGACCCAGCAGTGATTCAGTTGGCTGCAGGAATAGTACAACAAGAAGATCAAAATGAAAAATCATAATTAGATGGCACTTATAACTGAAAACAATACTCAATATTATGTTGGAGAACAATTATTTGTAGTTGATCCCGCGGCTTTATCTGGTCCGTTTACGACTACTTTTAATACTGACTTAATATATTATACTAATGATACAACCGCATTAAATTTTCCACTAAACAATTTTGACATGTTTATAAGTGTAGATGGAGGAATTACTTTCACTCCTTATACACTACAAGCTAATCCTCTATATGACTTGCCTATAGGAAATGTAGTGGGTAATACTATTACATTAGCAAACAATTTAGCTGCTGCTAATGTGTTTATGATAAAATTAAGAGAGAGCGCAATATGGGAAAATTATGGTGGATATTCGTACATTAGTTTAGAAGATGTAATTAATAACTTTATGTTCGCGTATGTTGGTTATCAAAAGCTAATTCCAAATGTAGGAAGAAATGAAGTTATATTCCATGCCAAGAGAGGATTGCAAGAATTTAGTTATGATACTTTAAAATCTGTTAAGTCTCAAGAATTAACTATTCCACCATCAGGACAAATTCCTTTGCCGCCAGATTATGTTAATTATGTAGGATTATCGTTTGTAGATGGGCTTGGTGTAAAACACCCAATATATCCAGCAGATAACTTAACCTCATCTCCTTATCAAAGACCTTTACAGGATTCAGGTGGTATTCCAATATCGGATGCTAATATGAATATGATAGAAGGTACTTCTATTACAGATGCGAGATGGAGGGCTGCTAATACTAGATTAATTACTGGTAATTGGTGGATTAACTTTGCTTATAATACAGATGCATGGTTTGATGGTTACCCTTATTTATGGTTGACTCAATTAGGACAAAGATATGGTTTAGACCCCCAGACTACTCAAATGAATGGTTGGTTTAATTTAGATGAAAGAGAAGGGAAAATAGCTTTTTCAAGTAATTTAATTGATGGAAGAATAATAATATTAGATTATATATCTGATGGATTAGCATATGACCAAGATGTTAAAATTCCTAAATTAGCTGAAGATGCAATATATGCATGGATTATACATGCGATTATGGCTAGCAGAATGGGGCAACCAGAATATGTAGTTGCTCGACTTAAGAAAGAAAGAAGCGCTAAACTAAGAAATGCTAAAATTAGGTTATCCAATATTAAACTTAATGAAATAGTACAAGTAATGCGTAATAAATCTAAATGGATTAAACATTAATTAAATGCCAGAAATTAAAAATAATTTTCTAAAAGCCAAGATGAATAAAGACTTGGACGATAGATTAGTACCAAATGGCGAGTATAGAAATGCACTAAATTTACAAATTAGCAGATCTGAAGGCTCAGACGTAGGCGAATTCGAAACTATGCTTGGTACTACTGAGTTAGCTTATTTAAGGTTAGGTTCTGAATTTGATTCTTTTACAGGAATTAAAACTTATGCAGGTAAAGTTATAGGTCAATATACAGATGAAGCTAATGGTAAATTATATACTTTTAGCACAGGTTATACAGGCGCTGGAGTTACCCCAAGAGATATTCAAGTATTTACAGGCGGGGGTTTTCCTATAATTGGAAATACTTTTACATTATATGATGGAGCTGGTAATGCATTAGACCCTTTAGCATTAGGTGTACAAGTAGGTATGTTATTGTGGGGAGATGCCATAGATAGCTCGCTTAATACTGATTTTGACCCTTATGTTACCGCAGTTACTAATGCTGATATTACTATAAGCTGGAATACAGCAGGTAGTATTGCTTCTGGATTACCTTTTACTATTGGCTGGTGTAATAAAATACATGTTTACGATATTAGAAACCAAACTACTACTCTATTAGTTGAAGGTGGATTTTTAAACTTTAGTACTTTAAATAGAATATATGGGGTTAATCTTTTAGAAACTCAATTATTTTGGACAGACAATAGAAATCAACCTAGAAAAATTAATGTAGATTTAGCTAATTCTAATGCTATAGCACACCCAACTTATTATACTAATGAGGATTCAATTTCTGTATGTAAATATTATCCTTATGAATCTCCTAAGGTTTTAGAGCAAGTTACTCAAACAAGTGATAGTGGACAAACATTTGCTAATTTAGTACCTGCAGCTACAGATCCTAGAGGATATGTTTTAGATATGGGTGCAGTTGTAGACCCTAATATAAAAATTGGGGATATAGTTATAGGGTTTGAACCTAGAACATGGACTGGCGCAGATCCACAGCAAGAATTATGGATCGTTACTACTATTGGCCCTACACCGACTTTAGGTGGTGGATTGGTATTAACTGATCAACAAATAGTTATTTATAATCAATTATATGATACTCCTTTTAATGCACCTACAGCTGGTGCCTATGCAGTACCTTTAACCTTTAGTCGTCCAACATCTACTAACCAAGCAGATCCTTATAATGCTAATTATTTTTCAGGGGAAATTGACTCTCCTGCACCTGCCGCAACAGTTATTGCTGGTGACCTTATATTATTACTTTATTCAAGAAATGATGGAGACAATAGTTTGCCTCTTCCGCAAGTGGGGGATTTAGTAACAAGTGCTACTGTTCTTGGTCCAAATGGTGTACCATTAAATGATGGTATTATAACACCAGGTTCTGATGAAGATGTAAGAATTGCATCTATACAAGGCATACCTCCCCCTGGTGGTACTCCTAAAATAGCTATAACATTAACTAAAGATATTTCTTACCCGCTGGGAACCAATATATTAAATATAGGGAATAACCCTAATTATAGAACTGACTTTAGCGGTGACCCAGAATTAATAGAAGAGGTATTTGCAAGATTTAGTTACAGATTTAAATTTATAGATAATGAATATTCATTAACAGCCCCTTTTAGTCAAATTTGTTTTATACCTAAGCAAGGTGGATTATTCGGAGCTGGACAACAATCGTCCGTTACCGACATGGATAATACTTTTAAATCTACAATTGTTAATTGGTTTGAAAACAATATAGACACTGTAGGATTAAAAATTCCTTTGCCTTTATTAAAAGGAACAGGTAGAACGGCACAAGAAAATATAGATTATTTAATAAATAATTTTAAAGTAAAATCTATAGATATTTTATATAAAGAATCTGATGGTACTTCTATAAAAGTTTTAGATAGTATAAAGACTGATATTATAACCCCTAGTAATATAAGTCTTATTCCAGGCCCTTATAATGTGGCTAATGATGATATAAAATATTATTATAATTATGATTATAAATCATCAGAGGCTTATAAGACGCTCCCTGAAGTACAAACTACACGTGTATATGATAAAGTACCAGTAAAAGCATTAGGACAAGAAATAACTGGCAATAGAGTAACTTATGGTAATTTTGTACAAAGTTATACACCACCTTCTAGTATTGATTATTCTATTACAGTAGATAATAAATCATTAATAAATAATATTATACCAGGTGGAAATCCCGGTCCAAGAAATAATTATACACAATATCCTAATCATACTTTAAAACAAAATAGAAATTATCAGGTTGGTTGGGTATTAGCAGACAAGTATGGTAGAGCTTCATCAGTAGTCTTATCTTCCAACGATGATATAGATGATGTAAATGGCTCTACAGTATACGCCCCTTATAAATCCTATTCAGATGTTCAGGCTTTAACTACTTATGAGTGGTTAGGTGATATTATGAGAATGCAAATTAATTCAGCTGCTACTACAGCTCTTGCCGACCCAAATACTGGGCAGCCAGGGACTAATAAAGCCTATGAAGATACTTCGGTAGATGGGTTAGTTATTACAACAGCCGGTACTAATTATGTAGATGGTACAACTTATTCTACTACTTATACCGGTGGTTTAGGAAGTGGATTGACAGTAGAGGTAACATGCGCAGTAAGTCCCGGACCCGTCACTGGTGTGAAAATTATAAAACCCGGAAGCGGATATGCTAATGGGGAAGTAGTTACTATAGTAGGCGGTGGTAATGATGCAACTTTAACTTTAACAGTAAATCCACCAAATGTATTAGGATGGTATTCATATAAGTTTGTAGTTAAACAACAAGAACAAGAATATTATAATGTATATTTCCCAGGGTTTACAAGAGGTTGGCCTAATACTACAGTTGATGGTCAAGCAACTGCTTGGGCTTTAAATTATGGTAATGAAACTGGGAAGACTTCTTTTGCTATTTTATTATCTGATAATATAAATAAAGTTCCAAGAACTTTAACAAGTGTAGGTCCAAATGATCAATTATTTAATAGTGATGTAGTTTTATATGGAAGAGTAAATAATCCAGATAATACTGATGAACCAGGAACTATTTGGAATTCTGATGGGGAACCATGGAATTGCCAATATTACCCTGGTCGTGTAAGTGATGAAGTAAATCAAATTGGTTTAGTTGGTGCTCAAGGATTTGAAATTGCTAACTCTCCTTTTAATTCTCAAGCAGTATTTGGTGATTTTAGAAACGGAGCTTTATATGATGGGTCAGGTGGTCCAGGGTCTTTAGTCTCGGAAGCACAATTACCTTTTCGACCAGCTACAGTAACTGTACCGACAGCAGCGGGTGGTGCTAATCAAGCTTTTTATGCGGTAGAATCAAATCCCTTGGCTGTACAAATAAATGTAGGATTAGAAGAAAATCAACCTAATTTAAATGATAGAACAGGGCCGGATGCATTGGGTATATATACTTTAGGTGCTGTAGTAACTAGCGAAGGCGGTGGCGCAGTAGCACCAACTGTTGCTTCTATGCGCCCGTTCTTATCAGTATCGGAAACAGAACCTACCACTACGGCTCTTCAACTATTTTGGGAAACAGGAGATACTGGAGATATTGTGGCATTGAATAGAAATCTTAATGATGCATATGATGGTGTTGTAACATCGGAATTAGGATTTAATAGCTTTGATGAAGATGTAGTTCCATTCGATGATATAACAGCTGATTTTAGCTTTTTAGATGGATCAGGTTCTCAAATAACAACAGGAATATCTGTATTATCTTATACTATACTAGATGGAAATGGAATAGACGTAACAAGTCAATTTGATTTAGTGCCAGGTGCTGCCCCAGCAACTTGGAAATTTAGAATTAGTGCAGGTACTTATTTTTGGTATGGTATAGATTCTGCAGTACAAGGTGTGTTTAATATTACTTTCCAAACTGAATATATAAATGCAGGCGAAACTTATTTAGATACAATTACGGCAGGCCCATTAGTTTTAACTAATTTGGCACCAACAATTACAAATGTATTTTCCATTCCGCCAGCACCGCCAGCTACTATTTGCGGTCAAAATTGGCCTCAGCCAGGAAGTTATAATACTAGTCAAGTAGAATTCTTTACTTTTACCGCTGTAAATGGAGCGAATGCTGGAAGTGGTAATGATACTTCAGAACTATATTGGGAAATTACAAATGTTAATTTTGTTCCATTGGTTGGAGGAACTGTTAGCACAGCTGTATTTGGCTGGCAAGCTCCATCCCCAGCAACTGGTATATTAGAAGTACAAAGTGGGTCATTAGAATTAGGAACTTATGAAATTTCAGTTAGAGTAAAAGATGCAACAGATACATTTGGTATTTCTGGCGCAGGTTCACTGCAAACAGCCTCATGTACAGTGGATTTTGTAGTGGGATATGCTCATGCTCCTAAAGCAGTATGTTCTGGCAGAAGACCCGGTGATGGTATAGCAGATGGGAATATTGGAAATAAATCTATTGAATATTATTTTGGTCCTAATAATTACACAAATAGTGGAATTGGAGGAACAGGTAGCGGAACTTCGGCTTTATTTCCAGGCTCTGGTGTAACAACAGATCTTTATTATAATGTTAAAACTGAAAATTATAATCCAGGATTATGTACACCACCAGGTTGGCCAGCTAACTTTACTACTGCAGCTATAGATACTGATGAAGGAATTTATATGACTGTTACTTTTGAAAAAAGTGTTACAGCTAGCCCAGTAAATTATACTACGCAACATACTATATTAGTAAGACCTACAGGATTACCGTCTTGGCAAGCAGCAACCCCAATTGCAGCAGGCGCTTATGTTTCTCCTGATTCACCAGGAACTCCTTTGCCAACTTCGCCAGGTGTAATTTCACAATTAACTGGTGCGGGTGCACAAACAATTACATATACATATCATTTTAATACTCCGGGAGAATATGCAGTAATTAGTAAAGAAATTACAGGTAGTGGAGTTTTATCAGATCCAAATAGTGTAGACTTTTTTGTAGATTTTGGAGACTTATATTATCCAGCGGTGGGTTGCGAGTCAGTATGTTCAGGTATTGATTAAAAATAAAGAAAAACAAGTAATTATATAAATATGGCTATTACCTTAGAAGTTCAATATTTTAATTCCTTCTGGATGAAGAGATTATATAATCTTCCAGGCCCCACTAATGGTACACCCAGAACAGGCCCAGCGATTAATATTGAAGATGGATACAGCCAACCAAATTTACAAAATGATTGGTATATAGAAGAATCTAGAATTAGAGGAGGTTATAATAATGTAAGTACTGATTATGGAGTAAAAGCTTATATAGTTGAAGATGAGCCAAGACAACAAACATTTGGAAATACAATGATTTATTCTGGAATTTATAATTCTAGAACAGGTATTAATCAAACCAACCAATTTAGTGTTGCAGAAGAAATTACAAGGGCTGTAGATCCTATAGAAGGAACTATACAAAAATTATATGCAGAAGATACTAATTTAATAGTATTCCAAGAGAAAAAAGTAAATAGAGCTTTAATAGATAAAGATGCTATATATACAGCGGAAGGACAAGCTATAACAACCAGCGGTACACAAGTTATAGGGCAATTCCAAGCTTATGGTGGTAACTTTGGTATAAGCCAAGATCCTGGGTCATTTGCTGTATATGGATATAGAAAATATTTTACAGATAGAGATAGAAATGCGGTATTAAGATTATCAATGGATGGGATTACTGAAATTAATAATTACGGTATGATTGATTGGTTTAGAGATAACTTAAGCAGTGTAACTACTTCTAATGGAGAAATAACAGGTGGATGGGATATGTATAATAAAAATTATACATTAAATATTACAAACCCTGCTAGTAGTACATTAAGTTTTGATGAAGCTAGTAATGGATGGACTTCTTTTTATAGTTATAATCCACAATTAATGACTAGTTGCTTAGGACAATTTTATTCATGGCAAGATAATAAATTATGGCAACATTATAGTAATACAAGTCCTAATAATTTTTATAGCACAAGTTATCGCTCTAGTGTACATTTAGTATTAAATCCTAATCCTATTAAAATGAAAACCTTCAAAACTATTAATTATGAAGGAAGTAGTGGATGGGAAGTAATAGATTTTTATTCAGAAGTTACAGGTGCAGATGAAGTTAATGGGTTATGGGTAAACTATTCAGATACTGCATTGAGAGTACCGAGTTATTTTGAAGGCCAATGGGTAGACCCTACGACTAATATAGTATATAGACAAGGATTTGATAGAAAGCAAAATGTTTATATGGCTTCCTTAATTAATAATTCAGGAGCAAGAGATGGTGAAGTAATATTTGATGGTTCATCATCAACAGGAATTAAAGCATTCTATGCGAATGTAATAATGCAAACAGACTTAACTACTGACCCAAGTAGCCAAAAACAACTATTTACAGTAGGAAGTAACTTTGCAACAAATTAAAATAAAATTAAATGGATATAAGAAATATATCTCCAGATGATTGGGATACACTAGTCGAATGGGGAATTGATAAAGATAAAGATCTTTTACCTAAAGATGGTACAGGTGGTTTAATGGTTCATGTGGAACATTTACCTATAGCCGCCGGTTTTATTTATTTAACTAATTCTAAATTAGCTTTTATAAATGATATAATATATGATAAAAATAAAGATAAAAAATTATTACATAATAGTTTAGATTTATTAATTGTAGCATTTGAGCAAACTTTAAAAGAATTAGGATTTAAAACTGTAGTTATAATAAATACAGATGAAATGTTAAATAATAGTTATAAAGCTTTAGGGTGGAAAGAGGATATAACAATAAACAAATTAATTAAAAATTTATAATATGTTTCCAATGATAATGCAAGCGGGATCGCAGTTAATTGGCGGTGTGATTGGTGGAATGCATGCTGCTAGGCAAGCTTCCAGAGCCAAGGCTAATGCTAGTGCAGCAAAAAGTGCTATACAAGATATTAAAAGCACTAGAGGTTCTGTGCCTAACCCTTATTTAAATCATGTTAATCTAGCCGATATGGCTCAAGATTTAAGTAGGAATATGACTAATCCTATGGCTAATCTAGCGGTGGCAACACAAGCCGCTGAGATGCAGGCTGAAGAAGCTGATATTGCATTAGCTAACACTTTAGATACTCTACGTGCAACCGGAGCCGGTGCTGGTGGAGCTACAGCTTTAGCACAAGCAGCATTGAGAAGTAAGAAAGGAATTGCGGCAAGCATTGAAACACAAGAAGCTCAAAACGAAAAACTAAGAGCACAAGGCCAAGCTAACTTAGAGGCAAGAGTAGCTGCAGAGCAAGCTAGAATACAAGGAGTACAAATTGGGGAAGCTCAAAGAATACAAGAATCAACCGCGGCTGGTACAGCTTATCAATTTGAAGGTGAAGAAAACAGAAGAAATGCAGATATAGCCAGACACCATCAAGAATATCAAATGTGGCAACAAGCATCAATGGGTTATGAAAGAGATTCAGCTTCGGCGCTTGGAGGACTATTAGAAACAGGAATGGGCATGTTTGCTCCAGGAGGATTATTCGCAAAATAAAATAAATAATTATGTCAAACGGAACTTACTATTACCCAACAAATACACCTGCCCCTAAAAATACTGGAGGTTTAAATGCTTTTCAATTATCAGTGCAAAAAGCAATTCAACAAAATAATGCGTCATGGAATACTCGTATTAATACATTAAAGCAATTTCAAAATGCACCAAAGTTCTCTACTCATGTAGAAGATTTTTGGAATGAACAAATTGGTTTATTTGCTGGTGCTCAAACAGGCGTAATGAAAGGTACAACTAGTGTTAGTGATGCTCAGGGGGAACAAGCGAAAATAGAAAAGTTATGGGGTACGTGGACAAATGCAGCTCCTTATATTGCCTCATTGGGAGAAGTAGTAAAAGAATATAATTTAAGCGGTTATTCAGATAAGCTTAATAATCCTAATTTAGAAGCTTTGTTTTCTGCTATGCAAAGAAATGATGGTAGTGTTACTTTGAATCGTGTTGGTGAAAAACTTGTATTATCAGGATCCGGTGAAATGGAAAGACTAGATTCTAATGGTAATGGTACTGGCGAAATGATGCCGTGGTCTTACGATTTGGATTTAGAACAATTTTTAACTAGTCTTGGTGTTGGAACCTATGAAGGGACAGAAGAAAAGATTATGGATAATCTAAACAAGGTTATAAGAAAAAGATGGACTAAAGATGATATAGGAATGGAACCTATAGTTAATGCGGCTATTGATTCTTTTCCTGGTATTAAATTAGATTATAAAATTCCTCTAATGAAAGAAGGACAAGAAACTGATGCCACTACAGATATTTCTTTTATTAATCAAGATTTTTTAGAATATGCTTTAAATAATGGCGGTTCTAATGCTGGAGGTGATGACCCTGGAAGAGGATCTCCAATGTGGTTAGGTACCGAAGAGGCTACTGCTTTTATGGATAATGAAAATTTTGATTCTTATTATGCTAATGTCTTATATCAAGATTATCAACCTTATTATAATGAATCAGGTGATGTAGAATGGTTAATTGACTATGATGACAATGGTAATGAAGTGGAAAGAATTAAGCCATGGAATATGGCTGACTCAAGTGTATTTATTCCAGCAAGAAATAAGTTGACTGCAATGGCTTTAGAAAATACTAAGATTATGCCTACTAATTTAATGCTAAAAATAAAAGACCAATATAAAGAACTTATAGAAACTGATTACAATGGCAACTTAGGAGACTTTTTAAAAGACGCCCAGTTTAGTGACTTTGGTGCCAATCCTTATAAATATATGGAAGGAACTAATCCAGCGTCACAAGATTTTTGGACAAAAGCAACTGAATATGCAGCTGCCCAAACTGGAGTTGATGAAGATGAAATTATTGATGATGAAGATGATGGTGATGATAACCCACCTCCAAAGCCAGTTGTTGGTTCAATGCAAACAGCGGCTGTTAATATTGGTAAGGCATTTTCTAGGCAAAGCGGTTGGGGTGGTTATAAAATGACAGAATTAATTAAAAATATGAATAACTTGACATTTGAAATGGACGTAGATGGAACAATGCAAAATGTTCCAATATCAATGTGGTTAGAAAATTTGAAAGTTGGTGATGAAGGAATTTCTGTTGAAATAAAACCATATAAAGGTAGATCAAAAGAATTTATTTTAAATGTTAAACCTAGAACGGGTGATAAAATGAGTAATGAGTTAGCAAAAATATTTACAGATAATCCTGAGTGGTATGGGAATAATAATTCTAGGGGTTATGGGATAACTATAGATATTCCAGGTGAGGCACCAACAGATAGAAAAGCAAATGAAATATGGAATTTACTTTTAAACGAATTAAATAAAATAGGAGTCAACGTACAGGGTAAGCGAAAATAATATGGAACAATTAGAATTTCTAGATACTTCTAGTGGGTGGACATATTCTGGTCAAGAAATAACAGGTATGTACGAACGCGCTAAGGAAAATAATGAAATTAGCCAAGATATATCTTTAAAGAATTGGTTGAAATCACAGCCTTTTACTGTAAAAGAAAAAGCAAAAGTGGAGCAGCCTAAAATAAAAGGTATTTCACGTGAACAGTTTGATAATAATTCTGAAGAAAACTTAATACCCGTACTCCAGCAAATTTATGGCAAAGATATAGATATTGAAGAAATAGCTGGCGGTGTAGATGCTATTAAAGTAAAAGATAAGCAAAGTAATTTATGGAATGAAATTGTTTTAAATACTCAATATAATCGTGATGGGGGTAATATATTTTCAGGACTATCTAATCTTAATTTAGAAGATGCACCAAACGCATATGATAATTTTCAAGCTTTTTTAAAACAAATTTCTCCAGGAGCAATTGAGACAGATGAAAATTTAAGTCCTGAATATAAAGAATATTTAACCGATAGATTCAATACCAATCAAAAAGCAAAAAAAATAGATGATTTAAATATTAATTATAAGACTGGTATATATACTTTAAATGAAATTAGACAGGCTGGAACTCCACGTAATAAGCCTTTACTAAAGATGGATTTTGAGGAAAGGGTAAATACTATGGATAATATTGCTAATATAGCAAGCAATTTATGGACTAATATTTTAGCCAATCCAGAAAGTTATGGATTAACTCAAGAAGAAGTAAATAATTTATCTATAAATACTACAGATGAAATATCATTATCATCTAACCAAATGCAAGATTTGAATACTGTAGTGTGGGAAAATCTTAATAAAGAATTAGCGGGTATGAATATGTGGATAGATGAAGAATCTTTCCAAGATAACTTTAGCGCATGGACTCCTACATTTCAAGCGGGTGAAGCAGGTGTAAAATCTAAAATTGCAACACAAAATTTTAATGCCGCAGCACAAGCAGGAACTCTGCCTGATGAGCCAGGGTTATTGCAGTCTATAGACACTAACATGGAGACATTGTTTACTAGCGCGGACCCTGATTTAAAACCTCGTATTACCATTATAAAAGGTCTTAATAGTATTCAATCAGAAATACAAAAAATTCAACTACAAATTAATGACCTAGAAAGTTCCGATACTTTAAATGAAAAAGATGGTAAAAAATTAACTGCCCTAAATAATACATATAATAATTTAAAAACTAAATGGTTTGCAACTAAGAAAAAGTTAGATTTAATGGAAGGTCAAGACCCATTACAATATGACTATACAGGGGAAAGACCAGAGGATTCTGATATAAGTGAACAAAAATGGCAAAGATTAGCTGCAGCTACACAAGAAATTGAAATAGAAAATGGTGTTAATAATCTTAGTGAGTTAACTAATATAACTGATTATTATAATAATCTAAAAAAGCAAAGGTTAATGACACAACAAGATGCTTGTAACACTATGATAACTATAGATGTGGCAAGTTTAACAGATCCTTTTGCTGATACATATTTAAGAGAACAACTTGTAGCAAGGGGATATGGGACAACCTCTGGAAGCGGATTACAAGCGAGAATTAGTAATTGGAGTGGGGATACATCAATTGAAATGAGTTTAAATGATTATTTAGATATAATTAAAGGTAGTGGAGGATTTAATAAATATCAATCCGGCTGGCAAGCAGATTATTTAGATGAAGATGAATATTGGTTTGGTAGAGGACCAGAAAGTGATGTTGGAGGATATGGAACTGCATTCCCAGGATTAAATACTGAAGATATTAAAATGGCCGCTATGCATACTGAGTGGATGATGGCTAATCAAGATAAGCTTGAAGTATTATATGAAAAAATTAATATACAACCAGACCTTAAACGTCAAGAAGATGAAATAGGATTTTGGGGAACAGCTGTTGAAACTTCAGCTGGAATGGGATTTATGGGATTAGGCTCATTTACCCCACGAGAATGGAGTAGAGACAGATCTGGTAGAGGGCAAGAAGAAAGAGGTCTTGAAGGTAGATATAAGCTTGATACTTATCAAGATTTAATAAATGAAATTAATGAAGTAAGAAGTGATGAAGGTATAGCTCCAGTTACTATTACACCTGAAGAAGTAGATGCTTTAGCAATAGATGCATGGGGTGCAGAAGGCTGGGGACAAACTACTGGTGCATTTGTACCTGTAATTGCTGATTTAGCAGCTTCTGTGGCATTAGTAGAAACTGGATTAGGTGCAGCAGCAGGGCTTGCTAATTTAAGTAAATATACTAGGTACGCGCGTATGTATTTAAAAGGACTAAGTCATAATTCTACAGGGATTAACAAGGCTATGTACTATCTTACAACGGGTGCCAAAATGGAAGCTGAAACTCAATTAGCTGGGTTTGATACCGGTTCTGGTGCGACCTTTAGTGTATTTGGAAATGCAACTAGAAACTTAAAATTGTTTTCTAAATTTTTCCCGGAGTCCGCCAAGATAATTGACATGGGTATTAAAGCATCATTCGGTGGTGCTACTGCAGCTGAATTAGCAGGTGGGGTTGAAGCAACTATTAGAGATGTTAATGATCAAGATTCTTTTAATCAATGGTGGGCCGGCCATTATGGTGACTTTGACGAAAGTGTTCAAAGAATAATAAAAAATGCTGTACTATTTAACCTCTATGGGATGAAAGATGTTTATATAAAAACAGCATCAGGGGACGCAGCAAGTCTAAGTTTATGGAGAGGTTCTCGTGGGAATATCTCTGCTATGAATAAAATAAATAAAAAAATAACTGAATTAGAAACTAAGTTAAAAGAAGAACAAGCATTAGGTAGAGATACTAAAACGTTAGAGCAACGAATAAAAACTCTAACAGAAACCAGTAGTACCATTATGATAATGGAGGCTAATAAAAGAGACTTAGGTAGTTTATCAGCGTTAAAATGGAATCAATCTAAAGGTAAAGAAGGTGCATGGGAAGTCAACCCAGAATTTAAAACAAAAACTCAAAACTTATTAAATGAGTTAGCAAAACAAGGTAATAGCAAAGCACCTACTGTGGAAATTGTAGACAATTTACCGCCTGGTACTAAAGGTGCATATTCTTTTATTGGTAATACTATACAAATTAATCCACTAGCTAAAAATGCAAAAGGACAATTAATATTTAATGAAGGAGTTGTGCCTCATGAAATGATTGTCCACTGGGGGATTCGTTCACGATTAGCTCAAAACCCACAGTTGCTAGGTGCATGGACACCAAAGTTAAAAGAAGGTATAGATAAAATTCTTGAAACAACTGATTTAAATTTTGATTTATTATCTAATGATGTAATGTCTAGATATGGTAAATATAATAAAGAAACAGGAAAATATGAGCTAAATGAAGGTTTAAAAGGTGAAGAAATTTTAGCTATGTATGTAGAGCTAATGGCAAATCCACAGGTTTATTATTCTACAGTTGGTAAAGGATTTTGGAAAAATACTAAAAATCAAATATCAAATTTATTAGAAGGTTCGGGATTAAAAAGATATACAGAAAAAAGTATAGCTGAATTAGACAATGTACAAGCATTAGAGATTTTAGCTCGTTTAGCACAAGAATTGACTTTCAATAAAACTGGTGGTCAAAAAATTAGAGTGGCTCAAAACTTAGACCAATTAAGAGATCCATTATTAACTACTCGTAAACCAGAAGGACCTGGTAGACCGAGACAAGGAGAATATAAACTATTTGATTTAGAAAATTTATATTCTAAAGATAAGCAAGTCAACCAAAAACTAAAAGATATTGCTGAACGTAATAAAATACAAGAAGACAGAATAATAAGTGAAGGCGCTTGGAAAATTGGTGAATTAGAAAATAAAGTATTAGCTGATGAAATTAAAAATGCTTTAATAGAAAATAATCAAGGATTAGTTGAGTTGTTAGCACAAAAAGCTTATAATAATCCTAATATCGCAGGATTAGAAGCTGGGCTACGAATTCCTTTAAAAGATTGGAGACAAGGATATAATCAGCAATTAATAGAAATGGTTAATAGCTATGAACCTATTCCAATGGACGGAAGTTCAAAAGGAAAGCAAGTTCCATTTGGTGCATATATTGCTAAAAATCTACCCAGAAGATATGGAAATATATTAGCTGCAGAAAAAGGTAAAACACCAGAAGGTGGCGGAAGGATAACTCAAGATATAATTGCGGAAACTCGTACAACAGAATTAGCTGGAGATTTAATGATAGCCAGAGAGCTTAAGATTAAAAACGAGGTTTTAACAGAATTTGAAAATAAATTAAAAGAAGAAATTGATTTAGCAACAGACTTAGATTTATTATCTTATGAAAAATTTAGAACTACATGGCCAAAAGGTGTAGTTAATGAAATATTTGGGCGTACCCGTGCTGAAAGAGAAAAGTATATTAGAGAAAACGCAGAAACTTTAATGGCTATATGGCCAGAATTAAATCAAACTCAGAGTGGGAAGTCTTTAGGTGTAGGAACTAATCTTCTTAATTTTGCTTATGGCAAAGGACCTAGATCAAAAATGAGTGAAGGTGCTGGTGGTGCTGGGTTAGATTTAAGAGCAAAAGAGCCGCGTACAGCACAAGAACTTATAGATTTCTTAGGTTTTAATTTACAACCTGGGCAAAAAGGATATACTAATTCACAAGCTAAAATTAAAGGTGTAATTAACTTAGCTATGCGTGGTTTAGCTAATCAGTTATTACGTGACCCATCTAAAACAAAACTACAAGAATCTTTATTAGATTTCTCTGTACAAGATGCTAAAGTAAAAGAACAAATATCTAATTTAGAACAACTTTATACTAAAGAATTTGAACGTATAGAAAATGCTAGAGAAAGAGGTGAAGTTTTAGAATTAAGAGAAAGTGATATTAATCAAGCCATAAAAAGAATAGATAATGCTATGAATGCATTTGTAAAAGAAAGCAGGGCTAGATTAAGAGAGGGATTAGCCCCTGAGCTTTATTCTAAAGATTCTAAAATTTTAAATGATAGAGCATGGAGAAGAATAAGCAATGAAAGACCGACAACTATTGAAGGTATAAAAAATATTATTGGTGATACAGAGTATAAAAGCTTAACAACTTTTGCTAAAGACATATTAAAAGAACTTAGGAAAGCTTTTAAAGGTGATATGACCGCAAGGGATAATTTATATGCTAGGAGACAAGCAGTTGAATTAAACATGACTTTGGAGAATTATAAAGCCGAATACAAAGACAAAGTAAAAGATTATAAGGATTTATCAGTTGAGCTGGGGACAGTAGATAGCACTGTTCCGTATTTACGTAGAAATGCTAACGCATTAGAGTTTGCAAAAACTTTATTAAAAGAATTACCTAACTGGGATAAATTAAACCCAGAGATGCAAAAGAAACTTGCAGATCTGATGGGCTTTGGAGATACTAGAGGTAGTTTTGTAGTAGATGGAAAGCAAATGACTTTTTCATCCATGGGATTATCTAGAGGGCAATATACTGAATTAATGGAAAAAACATTTGGTAAGGATTGGAAAAGTGAAAAAGATGTTCCGTATTATTGGGAAGTAGCATCTGCCCCTAATGCTTGGGGTAGAGTTTTAAATACAGAAGTTGGACAAGGGATTTTAAAAAATACAACATTAACTAATTCTCAAAAATTTCAAAAATTACAAGAATTATTTGCAAAAGATGGACAAGAGTTTGATGTAACCGTAGATGCTAATCTAAATGTATTAAAAGACATGTACGTAGCTATGGGAACTGTAGCGCTCGAAATGAAAAATCAAGGTAAAACCAATGTAGAGATTTTACAAAGTATACAAGATTTTTTAAAGCCACAAACTAATAGGGCAACTGGAATATTAAAAACTTTAGTACCTGTATTATTTTTAGACCTAGCTCCTCAGAAAGGAATAGGTAGCTATAAAGAAAAGACAGAAAATTATTATACAGAACATATGCGTGAATTGTTTAATGCAAATAAACAATTTTTACGTAATACTAAAAGCTTATTAGAAGGTAAAATAGACCTAGATCTATATAATAAAAGATTAGATAGAGAGGTACAAGATTTAATGCAAGGCTTAATTGGCGCTAGAATATCTGAAATAAAAGATGCACCCGGTAAAACTTATAAATGGTTTTATGATCCTATGTTAAATATTACTATGGGTGGTAAGAAAAGTTGGGATAATATTATTAGTTTAGAAGGAAATAATATTTATAATCCTACTACTTTAGCTGATATGATTTATAATACTGGGACTAGATATGCTAGAGACCTTATTGCGAAAACCCCTGCTAAAGATTTAACCTCTATTGGCGTACAAGTTAAGAAGCGAGTAGAATTTCCTAAAGATTATTTATCTGCACGAACTAGAAACCAAAAATTAACTAAAGGCGGTGGAATGCTCTACAGTAAAGACATGAGTAATTCCGAATACTTAGGTCAATTAAAAAATAGAGATAAAGCTTTAGAATTGGCTAGGGAACAAAATAAGAACAAGAAAGGAATAAGTGTATTTGATTTTGATGATACGGTTGCTAAAACCAAATCTAAGGTACGTTATACGCTAAAAGACGGCACAACAGGCAAATTAGATGCTACACAATTCGCTAAAAGACATGAGGCCTTAGAACGCGCCGGGGCAAAATTCGATTTTAGAGAGTTTGAACAAGTAATTGGAGGAACTAAGGGACCATTATTTGATTTAGCAGTTAAAAGACAAGGCAAATTTGGAACAGGAGATATTTATATTTTAACAGCAAGACCTCAATCAGCCGCTCCAGCTATACATGCATTCTTAAAAGGTATGGGATTAAATATACCCTTAGAGAATATAATTGGATTAGAAAATGGGGCACCTAAAGCAAAGTCTGATTGGATGCTTAAAAAGGCAGCTGAAGGATATAATGATTTTTATTTTGCAGATGATGCTCTTAAAAATGTTAAAGCAGTTGAACATGTATTAAATGTTGTAGATGTTAAATCAAAAGTGCAACAAGCATTAATGTCTAGAGATTATAGTGCAGAATTTAATAAAGTACTTGAGCAGACATTTGGTGTAGAGCGTTTTAAAAATTATTCGGAAGTTACTGCAAGATTGAGAGGGAAAAAACATAAAGAGAGTTGGTGGATGCCAGCCTCAGCCAGTGATTTGGGATTAATGATGGATAGAATTGCAGGTAAAGGTAAACAAGGGGAGGCACATCAAAGATTATTTAAAGAAACACTATATGATCCTTTTGCTAGGGCTGAAATGAATACAACTGAAGCTAAGTTAAGTATCTATAGAGATTACAAAGCATTGCAAAAACAATATAAAGGAGTTTTTAATGAATTAAAAAATGAGATTATTGACGGCGGTGGTTATACTGTGCAGCATGCTATTAGAGTTAGAAACTGGAATACTTTAGGGCTTGAAATTCCAGGGCTAAGCAAAAGGGACCAAAAAATGTTGGTTGATTATGTAAATAAAAATGGTGAGCTTTCAGCTTTTGCTGATCAAATTATAGGAATACAAAAAGGTGTTTATCAAAAACCTGGAAGATATTGGGAGAGTGCTAGTTTATGGGTAGATATAAACAATACTATTAGAGGAGATTTGAGGAATCAATACATGAAGGAGTTTAAAGATAATGTAAGCGCTATTTTTACTCCAGAACTCTGGAAAAAATTAGAAGCTGTACAAGGACCTAAATATGTGGAGTCATTGAAAAATTTATTGGGTCGGATGGACCGAGGTAGCAATAGAACAGGTAAAGAAAGTAGGATAGAAACTAAACTATTAAATTTCCTTAATAATGCTACAGCTGGTATTATGTTTTTGAATACTAGATCTGCTGTGCTGCAAACTATTTCTAGTTTTAATTATATTAATACAACAGATAATACTATTTTTACAGCGGCGGCAAGATTTGCAAACCTTCCACAGTATATTAAAGACTGGAATCGATTAATGAATTCAGATTGGGCAGTAGCTAGAAGACAGGGAACTAAAATTAATATACAAGAAGCTGAATTAGTTGAAGCATTAGAGGGAGCACAAAATAAAGGTGAGGCTATGCTTGGTTGGCTATTAGAAAAAGGATTTATATTAACTAAAATGGGAGATACTTTTGCAACGGCTACTGGTGGTGCTACATTTTATAGAAATAGAATAAACACATATAAAAAACAGGGTCTTAGTGAGAAAGTAGCAGAGCGTAAAGCTTATGAGGACTGGGTAGAAACATCAGAGCTTAATCAGCAATCGGCTAGAATGGATAAAATTAGTATGGAGCAAGCAACTCCACTAGGAAGAGTTATTTTAGCATTTGCCAATACGCCTATGCAGTATGCAAGATTACAAAAAAGAGCTTACCTTGATCTTAAGAATGGTAGGGGAGACGCTAAATCTAATATAAGTAAAATAGTTTATTACGGATTTGTACAAAATTTAATATTCAATTCTTTACAAAATGCAATTTTCACAGAACTATATGATGACCCAGGTATTTCTGATGATAAAAATATAAGAATAGCAAATGGTATGGCTGATGGAATATTAAGAGGTGGTGGTATATATGGTGCTGCTGTAGCAACAGTTAAAAATGTAGCTTTAAAATTATACCAAGAAGATCAGAAGCGTTTTGATGGTGATGGTAGGACACGTCCTAAATATAGTAATGCTGCATGGGAAACATTAAGCTTTGCACCACCATTAAAAGCTAAGGTTGGTAAAATAAGACATGCATTTGGGGCATTAGAATATAATATGGATGAGATAATGGAAGGTGGATTTGGCTTAGATAATCCCGCATATTTAGCGGTGGGTAATTTAACCGCTGGATTTACTAATATCCCTTTAGATAGACTTATTATAAAATTACAAAATATAGAAGCGTCTATGAATGAAGAATTGCAATGGTATGAAAGAATGGCGTTGCTTGGTGGTTGGGCAGAATGGAACTTAGGAATAGAAGATGGTGAAACCGCTAAATATTATGGAACCGAAAAAAGATGGTGGAATAAAGATGATTCTATTAAACAGATAGAAAAGAAAATTGAGAATCAAATAGACCCAGACTTATTGTTTAAAATTAATAACCCATAAAAATGAAAGAAAAAATTATTAAACTTGGAGATAAAATTCAAGCGGCTTGGAATAAATTACTATATAAATTAATGTTTAAAAAATACAAATAATGAAAAATTTAATTATAATATTATTATTATCTTTTTCTTTAACTGCTAACGCGCAGGAGAGAAAGAATAAATGCATGGTCACTAAAATAGAATATGTAGAATCTTATAAAGTGAAAGTTACTAAAATAAACAAATGTACAAATGTTATTGTAGTAAGAACATATTTGAAAAAAGAGTGGGATGCATTACAAAAGAAAAGAAAAACTCGTAAAAAGAAAAACTAAATGAAACAAATCTTACTAGCTATTTGTTTACTTATTACTTTTAATATAAGTGGACAAGAAAAAGGAAAATTCTTCAAATCTATTTATGATGAACTATTTAAGTATAGTACAATCTATGTAGCTGGGGATATGCAAAACCCAAAAGAAGAAACTAAAGATTATTTTGTAAGAACTAATCCAAGTGGAGGATTATATGATATACCCGTTGTAGAAGATGGAACTGTTTATCATGAATTTGATTATAGATATGGTATAGGCATACGTAAATTAGCTAGATACGATTATGAAGTAAAAGGTGCACAATATTATGATGGCACTGAAAATAATGTAGGTTTATCTGCTACAAACTCTCCTGTTAAAGGTTTAGAATATGTATTTCATTGGGAAAAAGAAAGAGAAAGAGATGAGTTATATGATAATCATAGATACTTTTTAAAGCATAGTGGTAAATACCACATGGTTAAAGTAGAAAGTAGAAAACAAGGGAAAATAAATTTTAATTATCAATCAGCAGAAGTAAGAGCTAAATTACCTATTGGCAAAGAATTTAGTTTATCAGCTGGAGTTATGTATCGTACGCATGAAAGACCTTATGGGTATAATCCTATACAGATTTGGTTAAACGAATCAGATGAAAATGGTAACGCTGTAAATCCTTGGTATACTTTAGGGTTCTATTATGGATATGATGATCATTATACTACTACTCAATATCAAGGACAAACCTTATACGATTGGTATTGGACTGGCCCTGATGGTAATATAGTAGCTCATACAGATTTAGAATTTAGAGAGACAGTATTCACTACTTTAATGAATCGTTATAATGAAGAGATGTGGGCTGAAATAGAGGCGTTTGGTGTATTATCTCCTGTGATCGGATTTGACTGGTATCATTATAAAAATAATTTCTGGATTCACATGTATGGATCTTACTTACCTCCATATCATAAGTACGTAAAAGGAGATGAACAATTTAGTTATTTAAATAGAAATAATTGGGGAGTAGATAATGGACCAACAATAGGTGGAGATGAAGAATATGACCAATGGGAGGATTACCAAGCAGGTTTAGTATTTGGATGGAAAATAAATAGGTCATTAGGAGTATTCTTTGAAGGTGAATATACTAAATTTTGGGATTCAAAAATATATAATAGTTCAGTTGGTCTGAACATAACACTTAGATAAAATGGAAAGATATAGTGGTAACAGCCCCTTTGCTCAACAGCAAGAGCCTAAAAAAACAGCTTGTGATATAGCTATGGATAAAAAGAAACAAGAATATGTTAAGGCTAAAAAAATTGATGAGTGGGAAGGCGGTGAAAAAAATGAATGGGAATGTGTTGATGGTAAAGTTAAATTAATTAATAGACCAATGGAAGATTCTACCACTTATGATGAAAAGAAAATAAATAATAAATAAATATGAAACAATTATGGAAACTTGTCCTTTATGTGGCGGTCATTGCGGCCTTTGTTAGTAGCTGCGCATCTTTAACGCCAGCACCGTCAAACACAATTAAAGTCTTAGCCGTAACGGCTGAAGGTGATACAATACAGCTTGATGTTAATTCATTAAGACCTAGAGTGTATCAAAATATATATCATTCTTATCCTTATTACTATAGTTATTGGAATCCTGGGCCAGGTTATGGTTGGGGTTGGAATAATAATTATTATTACACTAGACCAAGACCAGTTTATCAAGGAAATGTTACGGTTCCAAATGTAACTATACCAACTAAACCTACAGGCACATATAATAAACCTGCAAATACTGGAACAGGTCCATCGTTATCACCAAGTTTAAGTACACCAACAAATTCAAATACAAATAAAGGAGGAAATGGCAGCACCACAAATAGGGGAATCAACTAAAATAACGCTGGATCTTAAAACTATAGGAATGATTGTAGGGTTTACAGTCACTATTGCTAGTATGTATTTTGTAATGCAATCAGATATTGCAGAAGCAAAAGAATTACCTAGACCAGAGATTTCTAAAACAGAGTATGAGTTGAAAGATGAATTAATCAGAAATACTATAATGGATACTCAAGACGATGTAGAGGAAATTAAAGAAACTATTGAAAAAATAGATGAGCGTCTTTATGAGATAACGAAAAAAATAAACTAATGAAATATTTTAATTTAATTTTACTATTAATTTGTTTTAATACTTATGGACAAGAATGGATTACTGATAATAATTTTGATAGTAAAATAAACCAAAAACAAGCATTTGGTGATGACCAACTTTTGCCAGTTGTAGTGGAATTTTGGGCCGAGTTTAATGACGCTAATAAATTTGAAGATTGGGATAAATTGGAAAATGTAATTTATTATAGAGCTGATATAACTAAATGCCCTACAGCAAAGAAGAAATATAAAGTAAGAATGGTACCTACTATAATTGTATTTAAAGAAGGTATTAAAGAAGATATGTTCAAAGCTGGTTTAGATTTAATATTACCAGCAGATTTAAATGAAATCCAAGATGCAGTAAATGAAATAAATACTGCAAGTAAATTTTAATTATGAAAATAAGTAACCACATTACATACCCAGAAGCTATACATTCAAATACAGCTAAAAGAAAAGGTATAGATAATACTCCTAATGAAGCTCAAGTAGAAGCTATGAGGTTATTAGCGGAAAAAATATTTGAACCATTAAGAGAATGGGTTGGAGGACCAATTAAAGTTAATTCATTCTTTCGATCAGAAGCTTTAAATGAAGCAATTGGTGGGTCAGTTACCAGCCAACATTGTAAAGGGCAAGCAATTGATATCGATGATGTATATGGTAGAAAGAGTAATGCAGAAATGTATAATTGGATTAAAGATAATTTAGATTTTGACCAAATGATTTGGGAATTCGGTACTGATATGCAACCTAATTGGGTGCATGTATCTTATGTATCGGAAGATAAAAATAGAAATAAATGTTTAAAAGCATATAAAGAACACGGTAAGACTAAGTATAAAGTCATATCATCATAAAGGAACAAATAGAAATGGGCGTACCATACCCAAAGTTCCTGTAACCAAGGGGATCTCGTTTTGAGGTCCCCTTTTTTAGTTACCCATCACAACTTAAACATTCTTCCATTGCTCTATTAGCAATATCACCACGTAGGACGGATTCAGTTCTCATATAATATAATGTTTTAATTCCTCTTTCCCATGCATCGAGATGGACTTTATTAATCCATTTGGGAGTAGCCTCAGCCGGGAAAGCTAAATTAAGACTGACACTTTGGTCTATATATTGTTGTCTAATTCCAGCCTGTCTAACTAGTTCAAGTTGATTGATTTCTTTAAATGTTTTAAATATTTCTTTTTCCTCTTTAGATAATTCTTTAATATCTTGTATGGATCCGCCATCTTCTAATATCTTATCCCACATTTCTTTAGTATCTAATTTCTTAGATTTTAAAAGTTTTTGTAAAGTAGGATTCTTTCTAATGAAAGTTCCTTTAGCGGATTGGTCTGTAAATACATTAGCAGCCCAAGGCTCTATTCCTGGAGATACGTTTCCGCTAAGCTTTGAATTACTAACAGTGGGAGCAATAGCACGAAGGTGAGTATTACGCATACCAGTACCAACACACCACAGAGGCTCGCCAAAAGCTGTAGCAAGATCCATGGAAGCTCTTTCACTTTCGATTTTAATTTGACTAAAAATTCTTCTTGTTTCATATTGTGATAATAAACCTTCAAATGGTAAACCTTTATCTTGTAGATATGTATGCCATCCAAGTACACCTAAGCCTAATGCTCTACCTTTCTCAGCAGAACGTACAGAATTATCAAATCCTTTTCTGTATTTAGCTTTTTGTATAAACTCTTCTAATACACCATCTAGAAACCATATTGAATCATAAATAATATTTGTATTTTTCCATTCATCATATTTAGCTAGGTTTAAGCTAGATAAACAACACACAAATGAATGGTTTTCATCTGTATGTAAAACTATTTCACTACAAATGTTTGTCATATGTACTTTTAAGGCGTTGTCTTTATAAGCTGGCGGGTTACTTTTGTTAGTGTTCCCTTTAAATAAGATATAAGGTTCTCCAGTCGCTTTACGTTTTTGTAATAGTTTTCCCCATTTCCTTCTTGCATCTTCATTTCCATCCACAAGCTTTCGCATAAACTTATCCCCGACGACTGCACACTGATGAATATTAAGAGATTGTCTATTGACATCCCCTTTAGGTTCTCGAATTTCAAGCCATTGCTCAAAATCGTCATGTTCAATGTTAATGTTAACGCTAGCCGCGCCTCTTCTAACCGCTCCTTGGTTCGTGGCGAGTATTGTAGAATCATAGATTTTACAAAACGGTACCACTCCGTCGCTCGTTCCATTCATTGTTATTTCTGCGCCAGCGGGTCTTATTTGATTTATACCGATACCAACTCCACCGCCGTGCTTAGCGAGTAGCATCATCTCTAAATTCTTTTGTCCTATATCAATGATAGAGTCAGCCACATCAATCCCAAAACAACTAATAGGCAAACCACGATCAGTACCAGTATTTGATAGAACCGGTGACGCAAGGCAAAGCCAACCTTTCCACATATACGTGAAAAAAGTTTCTTCCATTTCGGTCTTCTGTAATCTTTTCGCAACTGTTCTAGCAACTCTTCTGTACGCATCTTTCGGTGTTTCTCCATTATATAAATAACCTCCTCCTATTGTTTTTTTATAGACTTCGGTATCTCCCCATTCTGGGTAATCAATACCTTTTTTCCAATCTTTATTCCACATCTAAATCTAATTTCTTTTCTTGTTCAATTTCTCTTTTTTCTTTATCTTTTAATTCTTCAAGTAATTTATTCCATTCATCTTCTCCTAAATGTAATTGAAAAGCGGTTAAAGTTCCTTGTGCTAATGTTGCATTAGCTTGAACATCTTGAAATAGTTTTTTAACTAAAGCAGTTAAACCTTCTATTCTTTTTTTCATATTTATTAGTTGTGCTTCTTTCATTTTAAAAAATGTGTTATCCAGGCAGTTAAACCATTTAGATTCAAAGCTACAAGATTCCATTGTTTACGTGATGATACCTGTACGATTACACAACAAAATCCTATTATAAATAACCTTGGATCTAAAGTCCATTGCCCTGCTATTAAAAAAGCTGCTCCCATGTATCCTATTCGAGATGCAAACTTTTGATAGCTTGTTAATTTATTTGTATAAGCTAATAGCTTAAGTATTTTTCTTTTTACCATATATCTTCAAAATCTTCTCCTTCATTTGCTTTACTATAGTCAGTCGGCCTAATCGCAAAAAAGTCAGTGTGAGTGTGACCCCCAGTAAGATGATAGAACCAATCAAGATTCGCTGCTGCGTCCTTGTCATAGTGGAAAAATCTTCTTTTG